>Ga0247727_10003681_pt1 | contig 33579 bp, 9 predicted proteins | sample WisWelCaveWW1625_FD_202498 | JGI IMG/M metagenome (GOLD analysis project Ga0247727, IMG submission 202498) | Biofilm microbial communities from Wishing Well Cave, Virginia, United States - WW16-25 | ecosystem: Environmental > Aquatic > Deep subsurface > Groundwater > Cave microbial mat | place...
CCGTGCGCGCCGAGCGGCCGGGACCGGCGTCGATCACTTTGCCGGGGTCGCGGACGATCAAAAACAAGCTTTGCCCGGGGGTGAATGAACCGGCATTCGGAAACTCCACGTACGGCGTTTTATTGTTCAGCGGCTGATCGACTTGCAAACCGAAGAGCCGCCAGACTTCGGGATTGTACGCGCCCAAATTATCTTCCAACACTTTGGCGACCGAGGGGTCATCCGCCTGGAACGGCACGGAGACGAGACGATAAGCGGTCTGCTCGCTGCCATTGACCTGCGCCGAGGGCTTGGCTTCGCTGGTGATTTGAATTAAAACGGCAATCACGCCGCTCGCCGGGAATCTCGTCGTCGCGCCGTCCCCATCCTGCGCTTCGATGAAATATTCCAATCCGCGCGAAGTCGACGCGCTCCCCGGAACCGTGGCTTGGAAGGCGGCGCCAGTGCCGGCCATTGCCGCAGAAGTGAAGTTGAGGTCGCTGCCGCGCCGATAAGACAACGTCACGCTGGCAATCGATTTATCATCAGTGATGGTGGCCGTAATATTGACGGGCTGGCCGCTCGCTTGCGGCAACGGCGCGGTCGAAGCAATCAGCGGCGGCTGATTGAACACGGCCGCAACGGTGAATTGTGTTGAGTCCCTGCCGCCCTTGCCATCATCCGCGAAAATGGTAATCGTCGCATTGCCCAATCCCACCGCGGTGACGGAGAGGTTGGCGCCGGAGATATTCACGGTGGCCACACTCAGGGGGATTGATCTGGGGGTGTAAGTGAGCGCGTCGCCGTCCGGATCATTAAACACCGCGGGCGCGGCATTCAAATCTCGCCTAAAGGGTGCGCCATTCACCGACAGCGTTTGGTTGGGAATCGCATTCGCCACCACCGGCTTGCGATTGACCGTAACGGTGAATTGTGTCTGTGCCGCGCCGCCCCGCCTGTCGTTGGCCGAAACCGTAATCGTCGCCATGCCCGCGGCCATCGCTGTCACTGTCAGCCGCGAGCCGGAAAGACTTGTGGCCGCGATATTGGCGGCGCTCGAGTTGTGGGTGTAAGTGAGCGTATCGCCGTCCGGGTCGTTGAACGCCGTAACCAAATCGCGTGTAAAGGGAGCGCTGCCGAGGGTGATAACCTGGTTGGGAATGGTCGTCACCACCGGCGACCGATTGACGGTAACAGCAAAGGAAGTTGAAAAACTGCCGCCATTGCCGTCGTTGACCGTGATGGTGATCGTCGCTCTGCCGCCGCCAACCGCTGTAACGGTGAGCCGCGAACCGGAAATAGCAGCCGTCGCAATCGTTGCGGCGCTCGAAGTTGCCGTGTAAGTCAGCGCATCGTTATCCGGATCGCTGAAAATCGGCGGGGTGTTCAAATCGCGCCGGAACGTCGAGACACCGAGGGTAATCGTGGTGTCGGGAATCGTCTGCGCCAGTTTGGGCGAGGAATTGGCGACATTGACCGTGAACGTGGTTGTGGCCGCGCCGTTGTTGCCGTCATTCGCCGTCACGGTAATCGTCGCATTCCCGCGCGCAACACCGGTCACCGTCAGTGTGCTGTCAACAACACTTGCCGTTGCAAGACTGGCGGCGCTCGAGCTTGCGGTAAAAGTCAGCGCATCGCCGTCCGGATCGCGGAACACGGTGCGGAGATTGCGAGTGAATTGCGCGCCGTTGCCGGCAAGGTTTTGCGCGGGAATAATTTGCGCGACCACCGGTTGCCGGTTCGCCACGATGACGACGAAACTGGTCGAAACGGTTCCGCCAAAAGGATCACTCGCGGTTATGGAGATCGTCGCGCGGCCGCCGGATTTAGGCGTCACGCGCAGGAAGCGGTTCAAAACGCTGGCCGCAACTTTATTCGAATCACTGGTGCTGACGGCATAAGTGAGCGAGTCGTCATCGGCGTCATTGAAAACCGTGCGCAAGTTTTGTACAAACACTCCGCCGCCGACGGTCAGGTTTTGGTCGGGAATTATGTTTGCCACCACCGGTGCTTTGTTGTTCGTGCTCTCGGTGCTGCGAAACACCCCGCCCTGCTCGGTTCCCGTAAAAATAAAACCGTCGGCATCAATGGCAAAAGTAAAGACACTAATGGGAGGGGGGATAAACGGATGGGCCAAACCACTGTTGATGCGGGTCCAGGTCTTGCCGTTGTCTCTCGACCGAAACGCTCCGCTCGCGGTTCCCTGAAAAATGAAACCATTCGCATTGATCGCCACGGTGAATGTTGCGCCCCCGCCATTAACCATCGTCCAACTGGCGCCATTATCTGATGATTTATATACGCCTGCTTGTGCTGATGAGGTTGCGTTTAAAGCCGCAAAGAGGTCGCCGTTGTTAGTAAGGATCAAACCGCGGCAAGGCCCGGCGGGCAGGCCGATATTGACCGCAGTCCAATTATCGCCATTGTTCGTCGATCGAAAAACCCCGGCATCCGTTCCCACAAAAATCTGCCCATTCCTGGCATTGATCAGGATGGCATCCGGATTGACGCTGAGATTGGTCAAGCCGCTATTAATGGGCGTCCAATTCTCGGCGTTGTCAGTTGAACGATACATCCCATTGGCGATGGTCCCGGCAAAAATCTCGCCGCGAGCGTTGATCGCAAATGCAGTACCATCACCCACCAGACCTTTATTGGCCGGGCTCCAATTCTCGCCATTATCCTTTGAGCGATAGACGCCGCCGACAAGCCCGGCAAAAAGCTGCCGCCGCGGCGCATCGCTGAACACGGAAGCGACCGTAGTGCCCGGCAAACCTTTGTCAACCAGCGTCCAAGTTCCGCCATTATCTTGCGAGCGAAAGACTCCCCCGAAAGTGGCGGCAAACAGACCCGGCGTTGCCGGATCAGGATTGATGGCGAGACTATAAATAATATTCGCCAGAAAATCTTTGTTGCTGATGCGTTTCCAGATTGCGGCGTTGTCCAGCGAGCGAAACACTCCGATATTGGTCCCGGCAAAAAGATCGCCTTTGGTATTGAGGGCGAGAGCGCGAACCAGAGGATTGGTCAAGCCGGAATTGGCCGCGGTCCAAGTGGTATCATTGTTTATCAACCGATAAACTCCGGTGCGTCCGCCAATGGTGCCCGTGCCGACAAAAGCATCGCCTCTGGCATTCGTTATCAAAGCAGTAATAGAGATAACAGGCAGGCCATTACGGAGAGCAATAAAACTCGCGCCATTGTCCGTCGAACGATACACAACGCCGGCGATTGCCGCCAAAAGATGGCCTTGCGCATTGATGTGCAACGCCGTCGCGTTAGCTGGCGGTAAGTTTTGGATGAAAGTCCAATTGGCGCCATTGTCTATCGACCGGAAGACCCCGCCAGTGGTCCCGGCAAAAAGGTGGCCGCTCGCATTAACGGCCAAAACCTGCACAGCCAGATTCGGCAAGCCGTTATTGGCCGAAGTCCAGGTGTCGCCGTTGTTTGTGGTGCGAAACAACCCACCGTTAGTGGTACCGGCAAAAATCTCACCTTTATCATTAATCACCAGCGAACGGATGTTTAGATTGGCCAGGCCAGTATTGATTGGGCTCCAACTGTCGCCATTGTTCGTCGACCGATACATCCCGACAGCAGTCGTTCCGCTAAAAATATCCCCTCGGTCATTTATGGCCAGCGCAGATTGGGCCAGCGCGCCCGGTAAAAAACCGTTATTGACCGGCATCCAATTGTCGCCGTTGTCCAATGATCGCATCACCCCGCCGGCAAGCGTCCCGGCAAAAATCGCCCCGGTCGTCTTGTTGATCGCGAAGAAACGGGTATACCCTTCGTACGGCCCGTTCGCCGGCTGCCAGAAATCGGTTTGCGCCAGCGCCGTCGCAGCATTGGCCAACAGCAAAGAGCAAAACAGCATTCGCGCGCGTCTTGCTATTCTCTTCCTACCTACCCGTGTGCGTGTTGTTGCGTTCATGGTTAAATCCTCCACGGTAAATTTTGCTTCGAGCAAAACAATGTTGGTAATCAAATAATGCTTGAACTTTTGCTGCTCTTTGTTTAAATTGGTTCTGGTTCCGAGTGAAGATCATATTTTCGTCCATAATTCCAATGGGAGAAATTCAGATGCGCAGCTTCTTAACTCTCGGCCTGATGGTTGTCGCGTTGCTTTCCTGCGGTAATACGGCGCTCGCTCAGGATAAGGCCGCGCAGGCGGCGATCTTGCAAAAACTGGCGGATATTGAGAGCCGCCTTACAAATATTGAGAGCCGCCTCCATGATATGGACAAACGGTTAACCACTCTTGAAACCAAATTTGACGAGCGCTTTAACGCGGTCAACATCAGAATCGATGCAGTGAACCAGCGCATTGATGACAAGTTCAATCTCATCGTCGGTTTGTTGGCGATCATTGCGGCCTTTCTGGCCCTGCCTTATGCTCCCAAATTGCTGGAACGATTCAAATTCAAAAACGATGCGCAGAGATTGCAGGGAGAAATCGACCAGCTTAAAACTCAAATAGCGCAGCTCACTCGCCTTACGCAACAGCCGACCCCATGAGTTAATCAGGGGTCGCCTTTGCTGTTCAACCTTCGCGCTTTTCACTCCATTCTACGGTATCGCGGGCGGTCCCGGCAACAATCTCGACGCCGGTGGAGTTGTCGTGTCCCCTCCGCCGCCGCTCAAAGCCACAACGGCCACGCCTGCCACTGCCACGCCGCCGCCGATCCACAGCCATTTCTTGCCGCCCTTCTTGCCGGCCTCGGGCTTTTTCTGCTCCTTCTTCGCTGCGATTTCTTTTTTCATTTCCTGCACCATGTTGGAAAATCCCGGCGGATCCTGCGCCGGATCAGGCTCGTACTTTGGCACCAAGTCGAGCAAATTCCAGATGGCGGTCTTGGCTTGCTCGACGTAATCTTTGGCGATATACGACAAACCCAACAGCTTGTAAGCCCGCTGCTTCTCGGCCTGATTCAGCGCGCCCGCCTCCAGGCAAGCCGTCACCAAACTAATCGCCGCGTCGAAATTGCCGTTGGTGTACTCTTTCTCGGCCTGGATCATTTGCTCCAAACATTTATCCTGCGCCGTCGCGAGCCTGACGAAGCCCAGCAGGAGGATGAGCGCCGCCAGCCATAAACCGGCCGGCTTGCCAGACGTGAGGGTTTTGCGTGTGAACATAGCGTCTCCTTCGAAGTTAGAAAGTGAGGGTTGGTTTGTTGGCTGAAGTTTCTAAAGCAAAAAAAAGCTTTTCTCCGTGATACTCCGTGAACTCTGGTTCTCGTGTTTTGTTTAAAAAATTCGTAATTTGATTGACCGGTCACTGCGACTTCGGCGAGCTCAGTCGAGCCGAGTGACCGGTCAATTTCTTCTGCGAAACTCACTGCATCAACGTCAGCTTCTTCGTGGTGATAAAACTCCCGGCTACCAGGCGATAGAAATAAATCCCGCTCACCACAACGCGCCCTTGCGCATCCCGCCCGTCCCACACGCGCTGATGGCGTCCGGCTGGCAATTCAACGCGATCCAACAAGGTCGCAATCTCACGTCCGGCGAGATCGTAAATTTTGATCGTCACGAAACTCTGCTGCGGCAGGCCGAAACGAATCGCGGTTTCCGGGTTAAACGGATTCGGGAAATTTTGCTCCAGCACAAAATTCTCCGGCGCGCCTTGCACGCCCGCGGTTTGCCCGGCAACAAATTCTTCTTTGCCAACCACCAGCGTGAAGGTTTTGGTGAATTCATTGCGGCGCGGCTGATATTGATACACCGCATCCTCGCGCAAATTCTGTTTGTATTTCAACGCTTCGTCGACGAGAAAAATCGCGAGATTCGCCTCGATGTCTTTCAGCCCCTCAAAGCGCAGCGTCACCATCGCATTCGGAATATTGCTTTCCACGATGAAACGCCAGCGCTGATTGGGATTGCCTGTCGAGCGCATATCTTCGCGGTAACGTTCAAAAACTTTTCGCCATTCGACATGCGGAAAATAGAGCGAAACATAATCACCGATCGGCGGCGCTTCCACCAGATCATGATCATCCCAGCCATCTTCGCTCGCCGGCGAAACACCGGCAAAATTATGCGTATCGGCCGCTTCGCTGCAATGCGCCGAGAGCCGAATGCGCCACCCGGCCTCGGCTTTTTCGGCCATTGGTGCAGCGGTGCTTGACGAAAGATTCGGATTCACCAGGAGAATGTCGGCAGTGGCGCGATTGTTGGGAAGATAATACCCTTCCCATGTCAACAATTTCATATTCTCGGTGACCCAACTGCCGGCATAAGTTTGCAGATCGATAACCGGGCTGCCGCTGCTCAAACGCAGTTTGGTTTTGGGAATATCGAAATTAAACGGCGTGCCGATAAAATTATGCCCGCGCTGCAACGGAATCTGAAACTCCTGATCGGTTCGCATCGATCTGGCCGCGTCAATCGTGATCATTTTGCCCGGATCGGCCACGATCAAAAACAAACTTTTGCCCGGCGACAAATCACCGCCCGTGCGAAACTCGAGATAAGGCGTCTTGATATTGAGGTCTTGCGCCGGTATCGGATTCAAACCAAAGAGCCGCCATTCGGTGTTATCATAAGGGCCGAGATCATCTTCCAAAACCGCATTGGCGGAGGGATTATCCAACTGCAACGGCACGGAGATCAATCGATATGCAGTTGCCGCGCTGCCGCTCGGCTGCGTGACGGCATTGCCTTGCGCATCCCGCCGCGTCTCGCTCGTCACTTGAATTTGAATGGAGAAAATACCATTTGCTGCGCTCGGGTTCCGAGTCATCTCATTGTCCATATCCGTGGCAATGATGAAATACTCCACGCCGCGCGAGGTCACAACGCTCGCTGGAATGGCGGCTTGATAATTGTTCGTTCCGCTTACCGGCGTCATTTGAGTTGAAGTAAAATTCATATTGCCGCCATTACGATAATTCAATTCAACCTTATCAATGCCGCGATCATCCGTCACAGTGGCGACGATGAAAATGTTTTGGCCGCGTGGTGCTGACAGGGGCGCGGTATGCGTAACGTTCGGCCGCTGGTTGCGATTGACGGCAACAACGAATGTCGTTGACACCGATCCGCCTTTGCCATCGTTGGCGGTGACGGTGATTGTCGCGCTGCCGGCATCCACCGGCGCCACGATGATCGCCGTACCGGAAAGATCGACGGTGGCAATATTCGCCGCACTCGAGCTGGCGGTGTAAGTCAACGCGTCACCGTCGGGATCGCTGAAGACCGCCGGCGAAGCATTTAAATCGCGCGTAAAAGAGGTTCCACCAACGTTCAGGGTTTGATTTGCAATAGCACTGGCAACCGCCGGCGCTCGATTCGGCGCGGTTCCGACCGTCACGCTGAATGTCGTTGACACCGTGCCGTTTTTGCCGTCATTCGCCATGACTGTAATCATCGCCGTTCCAACTGCGACCGGCGCAACGGTGAGCGTGCTGCCGGAAACATTTGCCGTAGCGATGTTCGTGGCGCTCGAGCTGGCATTATAAGTCAGCACATCACCGTCGAGATCGGTGAAGACCTCCGGCGAAGCATTGAGATTACGCGTAAATGCCGAGCCGCCTAATGTCAAAGTTTGGTTGGAAATGGCGTTGGCCACTGCCGGCGGGCGGTTGCCCGGCTCAACCGTCACATTAAAAGTTGCCGAAACCATTCCGCCTTTATTGTCATTGGCCGTGATTGTTATCATCGCGTTGCCGGCGTCAACCGGCGATACGGTCAACACGTTGCCGGCGATATTTGTGGTTGCAATATTTGTGGCGCTTGAATTTGCGGTGTACGTCAGCGCATCGCCGTCGGGATCGGTGAAGACAACCGGCGCGGCATTGAGATCACGCGTAAACGCGGCGCCGCCAACCTTCAGAGTTTGATTCGGAATCGCGTTGGCAATAACCGGCGCGCGATTAATCGTCATGTTTACAGTAACCGTGAATGTGGTAGAAACGATGCCGCCACTTTTGTCATCAGCGGTGACCGTAATCGTTGCGTTGCCTACCGCCACCGGCGATACGGTTAACGTATTATCGACGACGTTTGCGGTGGCGATATTCGCGGCGCTTGAGTTCGCGGTATAAGTCAGCGCATCGTCATCCGGATCGGTAAATATCGGCGGCGAAGCATTCAAATTACGCGTGAATGGCGTTCCGCCGAGCGTGAGAGTTTGGCTCGCAATCGCATTCGCAACGACCGGCCGCTGGTTTACCGTTACCGGGAAAGTCATCGATGTCGTTCCGCCGCGGCGATCATCGGCCGTGACCGTGATGATCGCAATGCCGCTGGCCACGGGAGTGACGGTGAGAGTATTTGCTGAAACACTGAAAGTTGCAATATTGGGCGCGCTCGAGCTCGCCGCGTAAGCCAGCGGGTCGCCGTCGGGATCGGCAAACACCAAATTTAAATTTCGCGTATAGGTGTTGACGCCTAATGTAATCGTTTGCTTATCAATCGGATTGATGATGGTTGGCGCCCGGTTTATCGTTGCCGTGAACGTCATCGAAACGCTGCCGCCACGATTATCATTCGCGGTAATAGTAATAATGGCATTGCCAGCAGAGACCGCCGTAACGGTGAGCGTGCTGCCTGAAGTGCTTGCCGTTGCAATACCGTTCGCACTCGAGCTTGCGGTATAAGTCAAAGCCTCGCCATCAGGATCGCTGAACACCGCCGGCGCCAAATTCAAATCACGAGTGAATGCGGGTCCGCCGATCGTGATGATTTGATTGATAATGCCATTGGCCACGACCGGCGCTCGGTTTACCGCCGCAGTGAATGTCATTGAGACACTACCGCCGCGAGTATCATTTGCCGTGACCGTGATCGTTGCGCTGCCGCCACCCACCGGTGACACCGTAAGCGTGCTGCCTGCAATAGTGGCCGTTGCAATCGTCGTCGCGCTCGAGCTCGCGGTATAACTTAATGCGTCGCCATCCGGATCGTTGAACACCGCCGGAGAGGTGTTGAGATCGCGCGTGAATGGTGCGCCGCCAGCTTGCAGGTTTTGATTCAAAATCGCGTTCGCCACTACCGGCGGTCGGTTGGTTAATACTGTGACGGTGAACGTAGTCGGAGTGGTTCCGCCTTTGTTGTCATTGGCAGTGACGGTAATGGTGGCGCTGCCGCCGCTTACTGGCGTGACTGTCAGCGTATTTCCCGCAACGCTTGCGGTCGCGATATTGTTGGCGCTCGAATTTGCGGAATAAGTCAACGCGTCGCCATCCGGATCGTTGAACACCGCGGGCGCCGCATTCAAATCGCGCGTGAAAGGATTCCCGCCGGCCGTCAACTGTTGGTTCGAAATCGCATTCGCCACCATCGGTGCGCGATTGGAGGTTACCGTGACAGTGAAAGTGGTGGGGACGGTTCCGCCGCGCCCGTCATTGGCAGTGACGGTGATCGTCGCGCTGCCACTGGCGATTGGAGACACCGTGAGCGTGTTTCCTGAAATGCTTGCCGCCGCAATATTGCTGGCGCTCGAATTTGCGGAATAAGTCAACCCATCGCCATCCGGATCATTGAACACCGCCGGCGCCGCATTCAAATCGCGCGTGAAAGAGTTTCCGCCCACCGACAGCAGTTGGTTCGGAATCGCATTCGCCACCACCGGCAATCGATTGGCAGCCACATTAAAAATTCCCTGCTGTGCAAACGCGGAACCGGCAAAGGCGTTGTCGATGGCTTGCACGCTCCAATAATATATTCCGACCGGCAGGTTTTTGATCGTGAGGGTGGTGCGATGGTTGGCGTTGCCGATTTTCGGAACGCGGTGAAAACCATTTAGCGCGCCGCCGAGCACATTCGACAGCGGCGAAATAATTTGCGTGCCGTTTGGCGTGGTTCCCACCCGCAGATTGTAAGTTAATCCGTTTGGCGCCGTTTCGTTGTCCGTCGATTTATTCCAGCTCAACGTCGCGCCGCCGCTGGGAGAAAATGTCAAACCGGAGGGAATCGCCGGAGGCGTGTTGGCAGCAGGCGAATTATTCCGATAGATAATGGAGACGCGCCCGGCAGATGACATCCCGGCCAGCAGAATATCCAAATCGCCGTCCTTGTCAAAGTCGCCCCAGGCGGCGGAACCGGATTTAACCCCGGTCAACACCGCATCGGTTACGACAAAATTGGTGTTACTATTGTTGCGATAAACTTTGGCAATCGCGCCGGTGTCTGAATCGCCGGCCAACAAAATATCGAGGTCGCCGTCGTTGTCATAGTCACCCCAGGCCGCTGCACCGCTTTCAATTCCGGGTAATGTCGCGGTAAAAATAGAGAAGGTTCCGTTGGTGTTGCGATAAACCTGCGTGATGCGGCTGCCGGTATTGGTGCGGCCAGCCAACAAAAGGTCCAAATCACCGTCGCTGTCAAAATCACCCCAGGCCACGGCACCCGCCGACACGCCCGGCAAGGGGGCGCTGAGGTTGGAAAAACTGCCGTTTTGATTTTGGCAAATTTGGGTCACGGGATTATTCGTGCCGGACTCGCCGGCCAGGACGATATCCAAATCGCCGTCATTATCATAATCGCCCCAGGCCACGGCGCTGCCGCCGGCAACTCCGGTCAGGCCGGCGTTGATCGCAGAAAAACTGCCGCCGGTGTTTTTATAAATTTCGGAAAGATTGCCGGTCGCCGCCGAGCCGGTCAACAAAATATCCAGATCGCCGTCGTTGTCGTAATCGCCAAACGCGCCGGCGCCGTTGCGGACGCCGGGCAACGCCGGTGTGGTGATGGGCGTAAAAATGCCGCTGCCGTCATAACGGTAGAGCCGCGTCACGCGCGCTCCGGCGGCGTCGCCGGACAATAAAAGATCCAAATCCGCATCCGGCTGATCGTTATCATAATCACCCCAAATGGCAAAACCATCTTTAACCCCAATCAACCCTGCCGTGGTGATTTCGGTAAAATGTCCTTGCAGATTGCTGCTATAAACTTTGGATACCTCCGCCGAGCCGTTGTTGCCAATCACGATGGCATCCATATAGCCGTCATTGCCGCTGAAATCCGCCCACGCCACCGCGCTGTTGCCGGCCTTTTCCAGCGGCGCGGCAATGTCGATCAACGGCCCATAAATTTGGCTGCGAGCATTGTCATTTTCATTGAACTCGACAATGATTTTGTTCACATCAAGCTCCGCTTCGATGGTATTGTTTCCCGATGGCCAGGTTACCGGCGCCTGGCACCAGGTTTGTCGTGAGGTGTTGGGATTGGCGCTCGATGCAGGATAGGTGCAGGCCGCATTGCCGTTCAGTCTGAGATCGATTTGAAAATTATTGGCGGCCGCGGTTCCGGTGTTGCGATAATCCAAATGAATATAGTATTGCCCTCCAGCAGCCGGGTTCGAAACTTCCGGACCGGAGTTGGGACCGGTGCGCAGATAAACTCTATCCGCGACCAGGTCGGCTTGCGACGGGCAGCCGGTGATCGAAATATCGTCGAAAAACCCGGAGTCATTATAAGAGCCGATGCCGATTTCGCCTTCGCCAAAAAAAGTGTCCGTTGCCGAGAGAACCTGCGCGCCATCAAAAAAAGCGCGAATCTGGCTGCCGGTGCGCTCGATGCGAATCGAATGATAATTGTCGTCCACAAAAGTGGACCCGCCAAAGCTTGCCAGTGTAACGATGCCGCCGTCATGAACGCGGAAAAGCTCGGTCAGTCCCGCTGACTGATTGAAATTAATGTAATAGTAGCTGTTGAAATCCTGGTAAGCAAAAGCCACGCATAAGTCTGCCGCCCCGCTACCGCCGATAACGTCGGCGCTTTTGGCTGAACATTCAAAGGTAAAATCTTCCCACTTTCTGCCGTTGAGCCGCGAGATTTCGCCCATCAGAATGCCATCCGGCGACTCATAATTCGTCGTATTGAGAAAGTAACGCAGACTGCCGGCATTGTTGATCACCTGCCAGCGGCTCGGCGTCAGCGGCGACCAATTGCCGGCGCCATTTTCAAAGCCGTCATCAAAAGTTGTCGGATTGGTGCAGGGAAATGGCAGCGCGGCGCGAGCCGTTTGGCCTTGCAAAAGATTTTCCGATTGCGCGTAAACCGCGTTGGCTGCCATCACAACCATCACTACGATCGAGACCGGAATGCAGCATTTCATAACTTTGCTCCCAAAATGTTTTGTTTAAAAAATTCGTAATTTGATTGACCGGTCACTGCGACTTCGGCGAGCTCAGTCGAGCCGAGTGACCGGTCATTCTTTTTGCGGACTACTTCATCAATGTGAGTTTCTTCGTGGTCACAAAACTTCCCGCGGCCAGGCGATAGAAATAAATCCCGCTCGGAACGACTCGTCCCTGCGCATCACGGCCATCCCACACGCGCTGATGCCGTCCGGCCGCCAACTCAACACGATCCAACACGGTCGCAATCTCGCGCCCGGCGAGATCGTAAATCTTGATGGTTACCACACTCTGCTGCGGCAGGCCGAAACGAATCGCGGTTTCCGGGTTAAATGGATTCGGGAAATTTTGCTCCAGCACAAAATTCTCCGGCACGCCCTGCGCGCTCGCGGTTTGCTCCGCAACAAAATCGTCCTTGCCGACGATCAGCGTGAACGCCTTCGTCAACTCGTGGCTGCGCGGCTGATATTGATAAGCCGCATTCTCGCGCAGATTCTGTTTGAAATTCAGCGCTTCGTCCACGAGAAAAATCTGCAGCGATGGATCGATTTCTTGCAGCTTGTCAAAGCGTAAATTCACCAACTGATTGGCAATATTGCTCTCCACCACGAAGCGCCATCGTTGATTGGGATTGGCTGACGAACGCATGTCATTGCTGTATCGCGCCAACGGTTTTTGCCACTCTTCATGCGGAAAATAAACCGACACGTATTCGCCGATCGGCGGCGGCTCTGTAAGGTCATTGTCGTCATGATGGTCATTGCTTGCAGGCGCAACGCCGGCATAGTTTTCTGTATCACGCGCCTGGTCGCAGCGCGCGAGAATTTGTACGCGCCACGCACTTTCATTCTTCGCGCTTTCGTCCTTTTTGCTTACGATTGAGCTTGACGACAGATTCGGATTCACGAACAGCGTGTCCACCGTCGTCGCATTGTTCGGCAAATAATAGCCTTCCCACGGCGCCAATTCATTCGCCGCAATCCAATTGCCTTGATAAATTCGCAAGTTGATCGCGCTGCCGCTCTTCAAACGCAGTTTGTTGATCGGCAGGCTGAAATTGAACGGCGTGGCGATGAAGTTATGCCCGGCCAGCAGCGGAATCTTGAACTCGCGATCCGTGCGCGCCGAGCGGCCGGGACCGGCGTCGATCACTTTGCCGGGGTCGCGGACGATCAAAAACAAGCTTTGCCCGGGGGTGAATGAACCGGCATTCGGAAACTCCACGTACGGCGTTTTATTGTTCAGCGGCTGATCGACTTGCAAACCGAAGAGCCGCCAGACTTCGGGATTGTACGCGCCCAAATTATCTTCCAACACTTTGGCGACCGAGGGGTCATCCGCCTGGAACGGCACGGAGACGAGACGATAAGCGGTCTGCTCGCTGCCATTGACCTGCGCCGAGGGCTTGGCTTCGCTGGTGATTTGAATTAAAACGGCAATCACGCCGCTCGCCGGGAATCTCGTCGTCGCGCCGTCCCCATCCTGCGCTTCGATGAAATATTCCAATCCGCGCGAAGTCGACGCGCTCCCCGGAACCGTGGCTTGGAAGGCGGCGCCAGTGCCGGCCATTGCCGCAGAAGTGAAGTTGAGGTCGCTGCCGCGCCGATAAGACAACGTCACGCTGGCAATCGATTTATCATCAGTGATGGTGGCCGTAATATTGACGGGCTGGCCGCTCGCTTGCGGCAACGGCGCGGTCGAAGCAATCAGCGGCGGCTGATTGAACACGGCCGCAACGGTGAATTGTGTTGAGTCCCTGCCGCCCTTGCCATCATCCGCGAAAATGGTAATCGTCGCATTGCCCAATCCCACCGCGGTGACGGAGAGGTTGGCGCCGGAGATATTCACGGTGGCCACACTCAGGGGGATTGATCTGGGGGTGTAAGTGAGCGCGTCGCCGTCCGGATCATTAAACACCGCGGGCGCGGCATTCAAATCTCGCCTAAAGGGTGCGCCATTCACCGACAGCGTTTGGTTGGGAATCGCATTCGCCACCACCGGCTTGCGATTGACCGTAACGGTGAATTGTGTCTGTGCCGCGCCGCCCCGCCTGTCGTTGGCCGAAACCGTAATCGTCGCCATGCCCGCGGCCATCGCTGTCACTGTCAGCCGCGAGCCGGAAAGACTTGTGGCCGCGATATTGGCGGCGCTCGAGTTGTGGGTGTAAGTGAGCGTATCGCCGTCCGGGTCGTTGAACGCCGTAACCAAATCGCGTGTAAAGGGAGCGCTGCCGAGGGTGATAACCTGGTTGGGAATGGTCGTCACCACCGGCGACCGATTGACGGTAACAGCAAAGGAAGTTGAAAAACTGCCGCCATTGCCGTCGTTGACCGTGATGGTGATCGTCGCTCTGCCGCCGCCAACCGCTGTAACGGTGAGCCGCGAACCGGAAATAGCAGCCGTCGCAATCGTTGCGGCGCTCGAAGTTGCCGTGTAAGTCAGCGCATCGTTATCCGGATCGCTGAAAATCGGCGGGGTGTTCAAATCGCGCCGGAACGTCGAGACACCGAGGGTAATCGTGGTGTCGGGAATCGTCTGCGCCAGTTTGGGCGAGGAATTGGCGACATTGACCGTGAACGTGGTTGTGGCCGCGCCGTTGTTGCCGTCATTCGCCGTCACGGTAATCGTCGCATTCCCGCGCGCAACACCGGTCACCGTCAGTGTGCTGTCAACAACACTTGCCGTTGCAAGACTGGCGGCGCTCGAGCTTGCGGTAAAAGTCAGCGCATCGCCGTCCGGATCGCGGAACACGGTGCGGAGATTGCGAGTGAATTGCGCGCCGTTGCCGGCAAGGTTTTGCGCGGGAATAATTTGCGCGACCACCGGTTGCCGGTTCGCCACGATGACGACGAAACTGGTCGAAACGGTTCCGCCAAAAGGATCACTCGCGGTTATGGAGATCGTCGCGCGGCCGCCGGATTTAGGCGTCACGCGCAGGAAGCGGTTCAAAACGCTGGCCGCAACTTTATTCGAATCACTGGTGCTGACGGCATAAGTGAGCGAGTCGTCATCGGCGTCATTGAAAACCGTGCGCAAGTTTTGTACAAACACTCCGCCGCCGACGGTCAGGTTTTGGTCGGGAATTATGTTTGCCACCACCGGTGCTTTGTTGTTCGTGCTCTCGGTGCTGCGAAACACCCCGCCCTGCTCGGTTCCCGTAAAAATAAAACCGTCGGCATCAATGGCAAAAGTAAAGACACTAATGGGAGGGGGGATAAACGGATGGGCCAAACCACTGTTGATGCGGGTCCAGGTCTTGCCGTTGTCTCTCGACCGAAACGCTCCGCTCGCGGTTCCCTGAAAAATGAAACCATTCGCATTGATCGCCACGGTGAATGTTGCGCCCCCGCCATTAACCATCGTCCAACTGGCGCCATTATCTGATGATTTATATACGCCTGCTTGTGCTGATGAGGTTGCGTTTAAAGCCGCAAAGAGGTCGCCGTTGTTAGTAAGGATCAAACCGCGGCAAGGCCCGGCGGGCAGGCCGATATTGACCGCAGTCCAATTATCGCCATTGTTCGTCGATCGAAAAACCCCGGCATCCGTTCCCACAAAAATCTGCCCATTCCTGGCATTGATCAGGATGGCATCCGGATTGACGCTGAGATTGGTCAAGCCGCTATTAATGGGCGTCCAATTCTCGGCGTTGTCAGTTGAACGATACATCCCATTGGCGATGGTCCCGGCAAAAATCTCGCCGCGAGCGTTGATCGCAAATGCAGTACCATCACCCACCAGACCTTTATTGGCCGGGCTCCAATTCTCGCCATTATCCTTTGAGCGATAGACGCCGCCGACAAGCCCGGCAAAAAGCTGCCGCCGCGGCGCATCGCTGAACACGGAAGCGACCGTAGTGCCCGGCAAACCTTTGTCAACCAGCGTCCAAGTTCCGCCATTATCTTGCGAGCGAAAGACTCCCCCGAAAGTGGCGGCAAACAGACCCGGCGTTGCCGGATCAGGATTGATGGCGAGACTATAAATAATATTCGCCAGAAAATCTTTGTTGCTGATGCGTTTCCAGATTGCGGCGTTGTCCAGCGAGCGAAACACTCCGATATTGGTCCCGGCAAAAAGATCGCCTTTGGTATTGAGGGCGAGAGCGCGAACCAGAGGATTGGTCAAGCCGGAATTGGCCGCGGTCCAAGTGGTATCATTGTTTATCAACCGATAAACTCCGGTGCGTCCGCCAATGGTGCCCGTGCCGACAAAAGCATCGCCTCTGGCATTCGTTATCAAAGCAGTAATAGAGATAACAGGCAGGCCATTACGGAGAGCAATAAAACTCGCGCCATTGTCCGTCGAACGATACACAACGCCGGCGATTGCCGCCAAAAGATGGCCTTGCGCATTGATGTGCAACGCCGTCGCGTTAGCTGGCGGTAAGTTTTGGATGAAAGTCCAATTGGCGCCATTGTCTATCGACCGGAAGACCCCGCCAGTGGTCCCGGCAAAAAGGTGGCCGCTCGCATTAACGGCCAAAACCTGCACAGCCAGATTCGGCAAGCCGTTATTGGCCGAAGTCCAGGTGTCGCCGTTGTTTGTGGTGCGAAACAACCCACCGTTAGTGGTACCGGCAAAAATCTCACCTTTATCATTAATCACCAGCGAACGGATGTTTAGATTGGCCAGGCCAGTATTGATTGGGCTCCAACTGTCGCCATTGTTCGTCGACCGATACATCCCGACAGCAGTCGTTCCGCTAAAAATATCCCCTCGGTCATTTATGGCCAGCGCAGATTGGGCCAGCGCGCCCGGTAAAAAACCGTTATTGACCGGCATCCAATTGTCGCCGTTGTCCAATGATCGCATCACCCCGCCGGCAAGCGTCCCGGCAAAAATCGCCCCGGTCGTCTTGTTGATCGCGAAGAAACGGGTATACCCTTCGTACGGCCCGTTCGCCGGCTGCCAGAAATCGGTTTGCGCCAGCGCCGTCGCAGCATTGGCCAACAGCAAAGAGCAAAACAGCATTCGCGCGCGTCTTGCTATTCTCTTCCTACCTACCCGTGTGCGTGTTGTTGCGTTCATGGTTAAATCCTCCACGGTAAATTTTGCTTCGAGCAAAACAATGTTGGTAATCAAATAATGCTTGAACTTTTGCTGCTCTTTGTTTAAATTGGTTCTGGTTCCGAGTGAAGATCATATTTTCGTCCATAATTCCAATGGGAGAAATTCAGATGCGCAGCTTCTTAACTCTCGGCCTGATGGTTGTCGCGTTGCTTTCCTGCGGTAATACGGCGCTCGCTCAGGATAAGGCCGCGCAGGCGGCGATCTTGCAAAAACTGGCGGATATTGAGAGCCGCCTTACAAATATTGAGAGCCGCCTCCATGATATGGACAAACGGTTAACCACTCTTGAAACCAAATTTGACGAGCGCTTTAACGCGGTCAACATCAGAATCGATGCAGTGAACCAGCGCATTGATGACAAGTTCAATCTCATCGTCGGTTTGTTGGCGATCATTGCGGCCTTTCTGGCCCTGCCTTATGCTCCCAAATTGCTGGAACGATTCAAATTCAAAAACGATGCGCAGAGATTGCAGGGAGAAATCGACCAGCTTAAAACTCAAATAGCGCAGCTCACTCGCCTTACGCAACAGCCGACCCCATGAGTTAATCAGGGGTCGCCTTTGCTGTTCAACCTTCGCGCTTTTCACTCCATTCTACGGTATCGCGGGCGGTCCCGGCAACAATCTCGACGCCGGTGGAGTTGTCGTGTCCCCTCCGCCGCCGCTCAAAGCCACAACGGCCACGCCTGCCACTGCCACGCCGCCGCCGATCCACAGCCATTTCTTGCCGCCCTTCTTGCCGGCCTCGGGCTTTTTCTGCTCCTTCTTCGCTGCGATTTCTTTTTTCATTTCCTGCACCATGTTGGAAAATCCCGGCGGATCCTGCGCCGGATCAGGCTCGTACTTTGGCACCAAGTCGAGCAAATTCCAGATGGCGGTCTTGGCTTGCTCGACGTAATCTTTGGCGATATACGACAAACCCAACAGCTTGTAAGCCCGCTGCTTCTCGGCCTGATTCAGCGCGCCCGCCTCCAGGCAAGCCGTCACCAAACTAATCGCCGCGTCGAAATTGCCGTTGGTGTACTCTTTCTCGGCCTGGATCATTTGCTCCAAACATTTATCCTGCGCCGTCGCGAGCCTGACGAAGCCCAGCAGGAGGATGAGCGCCGCCAGCCATAAACCGGCCGGCTTGCCAGACGTGAGGGTTTTGCGTGTGAACATAGCGTCTCCTTCGAAGTTAGAAAGTGAGGGTTGGTTTGTTGGCTGAAGTTTCTAAAGCAAAAAAAAGCTTTTCTCCGTGATACTCCGTGAACTCTGGTTCTCGTGTTTTGTTTAAAAAATTCGTAATTTGATTGACCGGTCACTGCGACTTCGGCGAGCTCAGTCGAGCCGAGTGACCGGTCAATTTCTTCTGCGAAACTCACTGCATCAACGTCAGCTTCTTCGTGGTGATAAAACTCCCGGCTACCAGGCGATAGAAATAAATCCCGCTCACCACAACGCGCCCTTGCGCATCCCGCCCGTCCCACACGCGCTGATGGCGTCCGGCTGGCAATTCAACGCGATCCAACAAGGTCGCAATCTCACGTCCGGCGAGATCGTAAATTTTGATCGTCACGAAACTCTGCTGCGGCAGGCCGAAACGAATCGCGGTTTCCGGGTTAAACGGATTCGGGAAATTTTGCTCCAGCACAAAATTCTCCGGCGCGCCTTGCACGCCCGCGGTTTGCCCGGCAACAAATTCTTCTTTGCCAACCACCAGCGTGAAGGTTTTGGTGAATTCATTGCGGCGCGGCTGATATTGATACACCGCATCCTCGCGCAAATTCTGTTTGTATTTCAACGCTTCGTCGACGAGAAAAATCGCGAGATTCGCCTCGATGTCTTTCAGCCCCTCAAAGCGCAGCGTCACCATCGCATTCGGAATATTGCTTTCCACGATGAAACGCCAGCGCTGATTGGGATTGCCTGTCGAGCGCATATCTTCGCGGTAACGTTCAAAAACTTTTCGCCATTCGACATGCGGAAAATAGAGCGAAACATAATCACCGATCGGCGGCGCTTCCACCAGATCATGATCATCCCAGCCATCTTCGCTCGCCGGCGAAACACCGGCAAAATTATGCGTATCGGCCGCTTCGCTGCAATGCGCCGAGAGCCGAATGCGCCACCCGGCCTCGGCTTTTTCGGCCATTGGTGCAGCGGTGCTTGACGAAAGATTCGGATTCACCAGGAGAATGTCGGCAGTGGCGCGATTGTTGGGAAGATAATACCCTTCCCATGTCAACAATTTCATATTCTCGGTGACCCAACTGCCGGCATAAGTTTGCAGATCGATAACCGGGCTGCCGCTGCTCAAACGCAGTTTGGTTTTGGGAATATCGAAATTAAACGGCGTGCCGATAAAATTATGCCCGCGCTGCAACGGAATCTGAAACTCCTGATCGGTTCGCATCGATCTGGCCGCGTCAATCGTGATCATTTTGCCCGGATCGGCCACGATCAAAAACAAACTTTTGCCCGGCGACAAATCACCGCCCGTGCGAAACTCGAGATAAGGCGTCTTGATATTGAGGTCTTGCGCCGGTATCGGATTCAAACCAAAGAGCCGCCATTCGGTGTTATCATAAGGGCCGAGATCATCTTCCAAAACCGCATTGGCGGAGGGATTATCCAACTGCAGCGGCACGGAGATCAATCGATACGCAGTTGCCGCGCTGCCGCTCGGCTGCGTGACGACATTGCCTTGCGCATCCCGCCGCGTCTCGCTCGTCACTTGAATTTGAATGGAGAAAATACCATTTGCTGCGCTCGGGTTCCGAGCCATCTCATTGTCCATATCCGTGGCAATGATGAAATACTCCACGCCGCGCGAGGTCACAACGCTCGCTGGAATGGTTGCTTGATAATTGTTCGTTCCGCTTACCGGCGTCATTTGAGTTGAAGTAAAATTCAAATTGCCGCCATCACGATAATTCAAATCAACCTTATTGATGCCGCGATCATCCGTCACACTGACGACGATGAAAATGTTTTGGCCGCGTGGTGCTGACAGGGGCGCGGTATGCGTAACGTTCGGCGGCTGGTTGCGATTGACGGCAACAACAAATGTCGTTGACACCGCTCCGCCTTTGCCATCGTTGGCGGTGACGGTGATTGTCGCGCTGCCGGCATCCACCGGCGCCACGATGATCGCCGTGCCGGAAAGATCGACGGTTGCAATATTCGCCGCGCTCGAGCTGGCGGTGTAGGTTAATGGATCGCTATCGGGATCGCTGAAGACGGCGGGCGAAGCATTTAAATCGCGCGTAAAAGAGGTTCCGCCAACGTTCAGGGTTTGATTTGAAATAGCACTGGCAACCGCCGGGGCTCGATTCAGCGCGGTTCCGACCGTCACCATAAACATAGTCGACGCCATACCGTTCTTGCCGTCATTCGCCGTGACCGTAATCGTCGCCGTTCCCACCGCGACCGGCGCAACGGTGAGCGTGCTGCCGGAAATATTTGCCGTCGCGATACTGGCGGCGCTCGAACTCGCTATGTACGTTAGCGCATCGCCATCCAGATCGCTAAACACCGCGGGCGCCGCATTCAAATTGCGCGTGAACGAGGTCCCGCCGACTGTGAGAATTTGATTTGAAATGGCGTTAGCAACCGTTGGCGCGCGATTGGGCGCGGTTCCGACCGTGACTGTAAATGTCGTCGACACGGTTCCACCGCGGCCATCATTCGCCGTGATCGTAATCGTTGCGTTCCCAACCGCCACTGGCGCGACGGTGAGCGTGCTGCCGGAAATATTTGCCGTCGCAATATTCGTGGCGCTCGAGTTTGCGGTGTAAGTCAATGCGTCGCCGTCGGGATCATTGAAGACAGCGGGCGAAACGTTCAGATTGCGTGCGAATGATGCGCCTCCGACTGTGAGCGTTTGGTTCGGAATCGGACTGGCAACTACCGGCGGCCGGTTGCCCGTCACCACCATCACCGTGAAGAGCGTCGATGCCGTACCGCCACTATCATCTCTAGCTGTGACCGTGATTGTCGCACTGCCAACGGATACCGGAGAGACCGTTAGCGTGCTGCCTGAGACATTGGCAGTCGCGATATTGGTTGCATTCGAGCTAACCGTAAACGTCAACACATCGCCATCCGGATCACTGAAGGCCGGCGGCGATGCAGTTAAATTGAGCGTAAACGCAACGCCAACCGTGAGCGGTCGGTTAGAAATGGTATTAGCCACCACTGGCGGCCGATTTCCCGTGGTGGTGACCATAAAAGTCGTCGATACTATTCCCCCGCGGTTGTCATTCGCTGTCACGGTGATGGTCGCACTGCCACGCGCCAGCGGAGCAACCGTGAGCCTGCTGCCGGAAATGCTGGCAGTCGCAACACTGTTTGCACTCGAGCTTGCCGTGTAAGTCAACACATTGCCGTCCGGATCATTGAACACCGCCGGAGCTGCATTGAGATCGCGCGTGAACACCGGCCCGCCGAGGATCAGGTTTTGGTTGGAAATGACATTCGCCACGGTTGGCGAACGATTCGCGACACTAACTGTAACGGTGAACGGCGCCGACACGATTCCGCCCTTGCCATCATTCGCGGTAACGGTGATCGTGGCATTCCCAACGGCGACCGAAGCAACGGTGAGCGTGCTGCCCGAAATACTTGCCTTCGCGATAGTTGTGTCACTCGAGCTTGCCGTGTAGATCAGCATGTCACTATCCGGATCGGTAAAAACCGCTGGCGAATTGAGATTGCGTGTGAATGGCGCCCCACCAGGTGCGAGGGTTTGATTGGGAATGGCATTGACCACCACCGGCGGCCTGTTTCCAATTACGGGTGTCTCATTGCGATAAAAATACAAACTGCCTCCATTCTCTCCGACAAACAAATCAAGATCGCCATCGTCATCAATGTCCTCAAAAGCGGGAGCGCTAAAGTTTCCAACATCAATATTAGCCAGGTTTATTGATGAAGTTTTAAATGTAGGAATTGAGTCGGTCGCGGCGCCGTTGTTTTCGAAGAACTTTATTGTGCCGCCGCTTTCACCCACAAAAAGGTCAAAATCGCCGTCATTGTCGATGTCTTTAAAAGTGGGAGCGCTGCTACTTCCAACTGTAATATTAAAAAGACTGTCTTTTGCAAGAACAAAAATCGGATTTGTCGCACCGCCGATGTTTCTAAAAAAGTTGATATTGCTGCCGGACTCTCCGACTAACAGGTCGAAGTCATTGTCCTTTTGAATATCGACAAACGTAGGGGTGCTATACGATCCAACAACGAAAGGACCGACATCGACCGGAGGCGCAAAATCAAAGTTGGGCGTTCCCATGTTATCATAACGCTTTATTTTGCCGCCGATCTCGCCCACAAAAAGATCGAAATCGCCGTCTTTGTTAATGTCTTCAAAAGTGGGGGCGCTAAAACTCAGTTTAACGGCAGCAAAGTTCTCGGTTCGAAACGTAAAGGCAGGATTGGCGCGCGTGCCGGTATTTTCATAAAAGCTGACGTTGCCATCCGACTCTCCCACAAACAAATCTTTTTTGCCGTCCATGTTGATGTCTGCAAAGGCCGGGGTGCTGCGTTTTCCAACATCAAAAATTGCAACCAACTTTTCGGTTACGAGATTTCTCAGGCTTTGCGTCAAAGCCTGTCCGCTGTTCCGATAAAAGTTAATGTTGTCCTCCTGGCTAAAGCTATTTCCCTCTCCCACAAACAAGTCGGAAAAGCCGTCGTCGTTGATATCGACCACGGCAGGAGCGCTACGCTCTCCGACATCAACGATGGTGGAATAATCAGGAGTGGAAGCGAAGGAAGGGTTAGAAGCTGTGCCGTTATTCAGGTGAACGTCTACACTGCCATCAGACGCTCCGACCAACAAGTCTAAAAAATCATCGTCGTTAAGTTTAGCCAGAAAGGGAGTGCTATTACTTCCGACATCAATAGAAGCAAATCCATATTCTGACGTATCAAATTTATAAAATTTGGGTGTGCCGGTGTTCTTATAAAGGGTTATTTGGCCATCGTAAATGCCACTTCCTGTTCCTACAAATAGGTCAAAAGTGCCATTTTTATCAATGTCGGCAAAGGTGGGGGTGCTATATTTATCCAATGCAATATCTCGAAACCTTTCCTGTTCAAATACAAAGACCGGGTTGGTAGGATTGCCTATATTTCGATAAAAGGTGATGTCGCCATCAAATTGTCCCACAAAGAGATCGAAATCCTCATCGGCGTCGATGTCAACAAAGGCGGGGGCGCTATAACTTCCGACATCGATAAATCCTGTAGTCGAGGCCAGACTGTCTTTTTCGATGGTAAAACGCGGCTTGATAGAATCGCCTTTATTTTTGTAAAAACTGATGTGACCATCCAGCTCCCCTACGAACAAGTCATAATCGCCATCATCGTCGATGTCGACAAAGGCCGGCGTTGTGAAACCGCTAAACCCACCACCAAAAGAGTTCGCAATGGTATCTCCATTTATAATGATCGGGATCGTGTTAATTTCACGCTTGAATGTGAGCACTTGTGAAAACAGCTCTGCGCAACTGAAAAAGAAAACTAACACCGTGCCTGCCAGGGCTGATTTTAGCTTTTCCATCTCTCCCTCCGGGTGGTTTGTAAAAAGTTCTTTCGAAAACTGCAATTGAGCGGTTTTAAATTTTTTCAAAACTTTCGCACTCCGATTATTGACCGGTCACTGCGAGTGACCGGCCAATTTTTCTAAATAAAGCTTTATCGCACCAACATGAGCTTCATGGTTTTGATGATACTTCCCGCCATCATTCGACAAAAATAAATTCCACTCACTACGATTCGCCCTTGTGCATCCCGGCCGTCCCACAAGCGCTGATGGCGTCCAGCCGGCAATTCAACGCGATCCAACAATGTTGCTACTTCACCTCCGGCGAGATCATAAATTTTGATCGTCACCACGCTCGGCTGCGGCAAGCCGAAGCGAATCGCGGTTTCCGGATTGAATGGATTCGGAAAATTTTGCTCCAACACAAACTTCTCCGGCACGCCTTGCACGTTTGTGGTTTGGTCTGAAACAAATTCTTCTTTGCCGGCAATCAACGTGAACTCTTTTAGTTGCTCATTGCGGCGCGGCTGATATTGATACACCGCATTCTCGCGCAGATTTTGTTTGTACTTCATTTCTTCATCGACGAGAAAAACCGCGAGATTCGCCTCGATGTCTTTCAGCCCTTCGAAGCGCAGCGTCACCATCGCATTCGGAATATTGCTTTCCACGATGAAACGCCAGCGCTGATTGGGATTGCCTGTCGAGCGGATATCTTCGCGGTAACGTTCAAAAACTTTGCGCCATTCCGCATGGGGAAAATAGAGCGAAATATAATCACCGATCGGCGGCGCTTCCACCAGATCACGGTCATCCCAGCCATCTTCGCTCGCCGGCGAAACACCGGCAAAATTGTGCGTATCGGCCGCTTCGCTGCAATGCGCCGAGAGCCGAATGCGCCACCCGGCCTCGGCTTTTTCGGCCATTGGTGCAGCGGCGCTTGACGAAAGATTCGGATCCACCAGGAGAATGTCGGCAGTGGCGCGATTGTTGGGAAGATAATACCCTTCCCATGTCAACAATTTTATATTCTCGGTGACCCAACTGCCGGCATAAGTTTGCAAATCAATCGTCCCGCCGCTGCTCAAACGCAGCTTGCTCTTAGGAATATCGAAGTTAAACGGCGTGGCAATAAAATTATGCCCCGCTTCCAACGTGATATTGAACTCCTGGTCGGTTCTCACGCTTTGGCCCGGCCCGGCATCAATCGTTTTGTTTGTCTCTTTGACGATTAAAAAGAAACTCCTACCGGGCGTGAAAGCGCCGGTTTGCGAAAGCTCAACATAAGGCGTTTTGTTGCCCAGCGGCTGCCCGGCCACCAGACCGAAGAGCCGCCACATCGTATTATCGTATCGGCCGAGATCGTCTTCCAAAACCGCAGTCATCGCAGGATCGTTCAATTGCAGCGGCACGGAGACGAGCCGATAGGCCGTTGCCGCGGAACCGGCATTCTGCGCGGCTGGCTTGATTTCGTTGGTCACCTGGATCGGAATGGAAAATATTCCCGTGCCGGGTTGCCGCGTTTGCCCATTGCTCACATCCGTTGCCGCGATGAAATATTCCACCCCGCGGGAAGTCGCCGCGCTGGCCGGAATGGCGCCTTGATACAAACTGCCGCCGCTCGTTGTCATCGACGCGATGGTGAAATTGGTTTCGCCGCCTTTGCGATAGTTCAACGTCGCGCCGGCAATTCCGCTGTCGTCGGTGATATTCGCTTGAATGGGAATGGCCTGGCCGCCGGGTTGTGGCGATGGCGGTGAGTGCAGAATGACCGGGAGTTGGTTCCCGAGCGTCGTCAAAGTTAGATCCGCGCCATTGGTGGTTCCGGCGTTATTGGTTCCAACCACACGATAGTGGTATAACGTGTTGAGCGCCAGGCCCGTGATGCCGGCACTGACTGGCGTTGAACTCGTGCCGGCCACGGAACTCGGCGTTGCAGTAACTTCACTGCCGTAGCTCGTCGTGACGCCGTATTGGAATTTGATCGCGGTGATCAACCCATTCGGATTCACCGTGCCGTTGAGCGTGGCGGAATTTGTGCTCACATTCGTCGCGGCAGTCGTGGTAACGTTAGGCGCGGCGCTGACCGTGGCCGCAAATGTCGTCGACACGGCGCCACCTCGGCCATCATTCGCCGTGATCGTGATCGTTGCGGTTCCTGCTGCCACCGGCGCGACGGTGAGCATGCTGCCGGAAATACTTGCTGTCGCAATATTCATGGCGCTCGAGTTTGCGCTGTAAGTCAATGCGTCGCCATCGGGATCATTGAAGACAGCGGGCGAAACGTTCAGATTGCGTGTGAATGATGCGCCTCCGACTGTGAGCGTTTGGTTAGGAATGGCGCTGGCCACTACTGGCGGTCGGTTGGCTGTCGCTGTCGTGGTAAAGGTTTGATCGGCGCCGTTGCTCGTCCCGGCGCTGCTCGTCGCCACGAGGCGAAAATGGTACAGCGTGTTGGGAGTCAGATTGGAAAGTATGGTGTTGACCGGAAATGTAAAAAAGGTGCCGGTTATAATGGCGGTCGTCACCTCATTGCCATAACTTGTCGTGGTGCCGTGTTGGAATTTCACCGTGGTACTGAGCCCATTCGGATTCACCGTGCCGTTCAGCGTAGCGGAAGTGGAGCTCACATTCGTTGCGGCAGTGGTGGTAACAGTTGGGGCGGCGCCTAAAGGAACCGCGCGGGCCGCATCGGCATTGGCCTGCAAATCCGCCAGACTCGCCCCGCCTAAAATGGCAAAGACCGCGCGCACGCTGCTGCCGGCCGGGATATTGTAAGGCCCGACCGAGAGCATGGTTCTGACATCGCTGGTGTCGGTTGGCGCATTCTCAAAAGAGGCCATTTGTGCATATACCAATGAATCGTTGAAGGTTCCCGCAGTATATATATGGCCGGAAACCTGGCCTAACAGCGCGGCAACACCATAATAATTCGGATTCGTGCCGCCTGCAGGTTGAAACACATAACTCAGTTTTCGACCGGCATCATATCCTCCCAAATTATTCGAGAACCTTCCAACATCCCAGTCCAAAGCCAGGCCAACGTAAATCCCCATCCTGGCGATTGGGGTGGTATTGGAAATCTCATAATCCATGATCACATAATCATCATCCGGGCTGGTTGATTTGGAAGAGGATTTTTGTGCGATACTGACGCCAATCGGACTGAACGCGCGAGAGTCGTCAAAGCTCGCCATGAAAGCCTGATCAAAGCCCGAAATGGAACTTATACTCGAAACCACAGCACTTTTGGGCGCGAACTCAGTAATCGTATTAGAATACAAGAATCCGCTAACTTGCGTTTTCGATTGTCCGATGATGATACTTCCAGCGAAAAGACCGTTTTGCCCGTTGAAGAAAAACCCATCGCCTCTTTCATCTTGCTCATTACCGACAACGCCGATGTTGAAGACGGAAAGGATGGTATTGTTATTGTTATGCTCTTTAGGTTCCGTACTGAAAGTATCAACCACGATCTGAAATGTGACTCGGGCCGTCCCCACCGAATTAACGGCTTCTAAAATAATTGTGTGAAGACCAATCTGACCGGAATTGGGCGTCCAATTCAAGATTCCGGAATTGGCATCGAGGGTCATACCGGCCGGGGCGGAAATGAGTGAAATGGCCGGCCTCGGTATGCCTCTGACAAATGGCCTGAAAGTAAATCGCTCTCCGACAATGCCATAAAGATCCGTCACGTCAAATGAAGGCGCAAACGGTTGAATTTGGAAATTCCATCTGATAATGGTGCCCGCTCTTGGCCGGCGGAGGCCATTGGCAGCATTTATGGTTGTGAGCGGATTGGCATCCAAAGAATTCACGGTTATGCGGGCCAATATCTCCGCACCCGCCAAACGTTGATCAAGATTTACATCAATCCGTCCCGCAGCGATTTGAGCGGCATAAGCGGCTTCAAAATCAGCATAAGCAAAAGGCGTTCTGGGGTAAATCAAATAAATCCAATCTGATTGCTGCGCGGGATTTGGCGCCCATGGCGAGGCGGCTTCATTTCTTATTCCCCAACTCGTAGTGGAATCGGCATTGGTCCTGAGTATCGCTACGATCATCTGGATATCATCGGAAGTGTTGCCTGGTGTGCCATTCAAATCCCAGGCGGTAAAAGGAACCCTGTAAATCGCTTGCGTGACAAAGCGATCATAAGCCAATCCCACATTATCCGTGCCAAATCGTATTTCATACATCGGGCTTACGACATTGTTGATAGATCGCAGCATTCGGCTCAGATTCGTATTGACGCTTTGCGATACGTAAAATTGCCCGCCATCATTCGGTGAAACCGAGGACAATGAAGCGCCGCCGATAAGCGCGGTAAAAGTATCCGACGACTCAACAAAGTTCAGCGAATCAACTGTTCCCTTGTAGATAAATCGCGGCGGCGTAATGTTCCCCGTGCTGTTGGCGATTAATTGAATGGATTGGAGCTTGACGTGGGATGATTGCTCGCCAGTCGTTTGCGGCAGCTTGCGGAACAAATATTGCTTCGCTGCGCCGGTTTTGAATTTTGACGTTTTGACGACGTCATCAAATTCACTCTGGCCAAATCCTGATGAAATTGACATCAAGAGAATGGCCATCATTAAGATTGCTTTTTTCATAACGCTCTCCTGAAAGTAAATTTGGGTAATTTAATGAAACAGTTGTGCTGGCGCCCAAAAAAGTCGGCCGGTCCCCCCACGCTCAAACATTTGCGAGATACGATTGCATGACGCAACCATTTTCTCCACCACACTTCGAAATACAACTCGCTGCTGCCCGCTCTCTATAAAGCCATAGAAAAATTGAGATAGACCGGTCGCTTAATTGGTGTTTCACAAAAGACCAATGGCATCAAAGCGACCGGTCAATGCGTTCACGCTTCTCGTTGAGATTGACCGGTCGCTTAATGGTGTGTTCACAAAAGACCAATGGCATCAAAGCGACCGGTCAATGCGTTCACGCTTCTCGTTGAGATTGACCGGTCGCTTAATGGTGTGTTCACGAAAGAGCAATGGCGTCAAAGCAACCGGTCAATGCGTTCACGCTTCTCGTTGAGATTGACCGGTCGCTTCATTGGTGTGTTCACGAAAGAGCAATGGCGTCAAAGCGACCGGTCAATGAGTTTTTTAAGAAGCCGAAGTCGATCACGGCAATGGCGGCGGATCAGGAAGAGGATTGGGAGGAGGTATAACCGGGCCGCCGTCGCCTCCACCGCCGCCCAATGCTAAAGCCGCACCGGCGCCCAGGACAATCACACCGCCGCCAATTAAAAACCACTTCCCGCTGCCGCCTTTCCGTTCTTTCTCTGGCTTGACTTCCTTTGGCGGCGGCTGCGCGCCGCTCTGCAGCCGTTCCCGCTCGCGTTTGACCGTCTCAAAAATCTGAATAAACGCCGGCGGATCTTGATCCGGATCCGGCTCGTACACCGGCATCAAATCAAGCAATTTGTTGATCGCGCTCTTGGCTTGCTCGATATAGTCTTTCGCCAGATAAGCCAATCCCAGCAATCGATACGCGCGCTGCTTGTCGGCGGAATCGGTGAAACCGCCTTTGTCTAAACAGTCGGTCAACAACTTAATGGCATCGTCAAAACGCGCGTCGGTGAAAGCCACCTCGGCTTGCGGCAATTTCGCCTGGCAATCTTCCTGCGTTTGCGCCGCGGCCCAAAACGGCAGCAAAAGCACGAGACTCGCGAACGCCGACATCCGGAAACGCTTGAAGTTGGTGTGCGTCAACATGGGTTCTCCTTATTATTATTATCTATTCTTTTTTCTTCAGCCGAAACTTCAACGGCTGCGACCAGTTTTCTTCCAAATTAATAGTCAACGGCTCATCCAGCGCCACATAGCCGTCGCGCCGGACTTCGATGGTATGCTGCCCGATACGCAGCATCAGCGGCCTGGGCGTTTGGCCTTTCGCTTCGCCATCGACGTAAATTTCTCCCCACACGAATTTTCCGGTTTCGTCGGTGGAGGTGACGGTGAGAGCCGGCTGCCGGTTGAAATCAACAATGCTCTCCGTGGTTGCCTCCGCCTCGATATTCACCGTCTTTTTGAACGTGCCGTAGCGCGGATGAACCACTTTGAGCTCATACGACTTAACCGGCAGATTCCTGGTAAACCGGACATTGCTGTCTTTTATTTGCAAATCACCATCGAGATAAATCGTGCCGAACGGCTTGACGAGCACTTGCAAATTGCCGAGCACGGGCATGAGCCTGGCTTCATCAATCCGGCGCTCCTGGTTGGCCTCGACGGTAACGGCGGCGGAATAATCTTTAAAACCTTTTTTGCGCAGAACGATTTGGTGGGCGCCCGGCTCGACGGTGATATTTTCAGCCGGCGTGGTGCCGGCCTCGCGGCCATCCAACCAGATCGTTGCGCCTTTCGGCTCGGAGCTAATGCTGATCTGGCCGAATACCAGCAGCGGCTCGAGCTCCATTCGCAACGGCGTGTTTTGGCCCGGCCGAACCTGCACGATACCGGTATAATTTTTATAACCCTCCAAACGCACGACGACCTCATAGCGCGCCGGTTGTAACGCCGTGGCTTGATAAGGCGTTTTGCCGGCGATTCTTCCATTGAGCGTTACGGTGGCGCCGGCCGGCTGCGAAATAATTTGCATGCCGCCCGTTTCCGGCGCCGTTTCCCCCCTGGTGAGTGTATATCGGCGTTCGGGGTTGGCGCCCTGTCGCAAATTAAACTGATCCTGCCTGGTCTCATAGCCGGCCAGAGCAATGCTGACATTGTGCGAGCCCACCGTGAGCTCTAAATCGCCCAACCGCACTGGCGGCACGAGAGCGCCGTCCAAAAACACTTGCGCCTGGCCGGGCTCAACCACAATTGCAAGCCGGCCGGACGGCCGAAGCGGTTGCGACAAATTCAAGGGCTCGCCTTTTTGGATGACCAGCGAAGTATCGAAAGTAAAATAATCCGTTTTGCGCAAACGCAGCGCCAGCGTGCCGTCGCGATCCGGCGGCAAATTCAGCGGCGTAACCCCCAACGAGTCCTCATTCAAAAAAACCGCCGCGCCGGCGGGCTGCGTGGCAATGGATCGCAGAACTTTTGCCGCCGCGCCGTCCTTCGTTTTGCCGGGACGAAAAATGAGGAAAAGAAGCAGCACCAGCCCAATAAAACCTAAACCAAAACCTCCGAACACCAATTGGCGGCGGCGGTTGAGATTTTTCCTGACCGCCGTATCAATGAATGTGGCGGTTTTGGAATCGACCGGCGGCATTGGCGGTGTCGCCAGCGGTGACCAGTTGAGATTTTTTAAATCGGCCAGCAGCTCGTCAATTCGTTGGTAGCGCGCTTTCACGGTTTTTTCCAGCGCCCGGTCAATAATTTGCTGCAATGCTGCCGGCAGTTGGAGCGTATGCAGCGCCAGCGCCTCCGGCTCTTTATTCGTAATCGCGGTCATCAGCGTGAATTCACTCTCGCCTTTGAAAGGCAAATTGCCGGTCAGCAATTCGTACAACACCACGCCGGCGGAAAAAATATCTGACCGCTGATCGAGCGCATCGCCTTTCACTTGTTCCGGCGACATGTAAGGAATCGTCCCCATCATCGCGCCGGATTTGGTCAGCCCCGAAACCCCTTTCTGCTTGGCTAAACCGAAATCGACGATTTTCACCTGGCCGTCGAGATTGATCAGAATGTTGGCCGGCTTGATATCGCGATGCGTCACGTTGGCGCGATGCGCTTTGCTCAAGCCCGCGCAAGTTTGCATCATGATGTCCAGCGCTTCTTTGATGGGCAGCTTGCCGCGCGTCATTTTTTCCTTCAGCGATTCCCCCTCGATATATTCCATCGCGATATACGAGCGGTTTTGAAATTCGCCGATCTCATAAATGGTGACGATATTGGGATGGTTCAGTTTCGCCGCCATTTGCGCTTCACGTTTGAAGCGGATTTTAAAATCAGGGTCGGCAGTGTACTGCGGCGGCAGAAATTTCAAAGCAACCTTCCGGTCCAACTCCCGGTCTTCGGCCAGAAAAACTTCACCCATGCCGCCGGCGCCGATTTTTTGCAGCAGTTGATAATTTTTGACGGCGGTGGCGACTTCGACCAAATTCTTCAGATCGTTCGCCAGATCCTCGACGCGCTGATAGCGTTTCTTCACCTCTTTGGCCAGCGCCTTGTTCAGGATATTTTGCAAGCCTTGCGGAATATCGAGCTCGTAAACGGCAAGCGGCCGCGGCTCCAGATTCGCAATCGAGTTCATCAGCCCAAATTCGCTTTCGCCGTGAAACGGCAGATCGCGCGTCAGCATTTCATACAGAACGATTCCCAGTGAAAAAATATCCGACCGGTGGTCCGGCGTTTCGCCGCGCACTTGTTCGGGCGACATATACGGCACGGTTCCCATCATCATGCCCGATTTGGTAAGCTTAGAAACGCCTTGCATCTTGGCCAGACCGAAATCGACGATTTTTATTTGGCCGTCGCGATTGATCAAAAGATTGCCCGGCTTCAGATCGCGATGCACGATGCCGGCCTCGTGCGCTTTGCCCAGGCCCTCACAGACTTGCGTGACGAGATTGATGACGCGCTTGACCGGCAATTTTTCCCGTTTGATCAGCTCGCGCAGCGACTCGCCCTGCACGTATTCCATCGCGATGTACGAACGGTTCTGAAATTCGCCGATCTCGTAAATGGTAATGATATTGGGATGATTCAACGCCGCGCCGGCTTGCGCTTCGCGTTTGAAACGGGCTTTAAAATCGGGATCCGAAGTGAACTGCGGCGGCAAAAATTTCAAAGCGACTTTCCGGCCCAGCTCCTGGTCTTCGGCCAGATACACTTCGCCCATGCCGCCCTCGCCCAGCTTCTTCAAAATACGATAATGTGAAATCAGTGCATTGATCATAACTTCGTACGAGTTACAAAAGCTTTTCCGTTTATTCCGAACTCCAGAGCCGCCGAATCGCCGCCATCGCTCTGGCGCCTGCCGAAGCGGCGTCTTTCACCCAGATCACCTGCACCGTCGAATTGTCGGAGCCGCCGTGCTTGTTGGCGACTTCAATCAGCCGGTCGCAAGCGTTTTGCGGCGGCCTCGATAAAACAATGCGCTTGATCTCGGCGGTTTCGATTTTGGCAATGCCGTCGGTGCACAACAAGAACCGCTCGTCGGGCGCCAGCGGAAACGCCGGAAGCGTATCGGGTTTCACTTCCGGCCCAATGCCCAGAGCGCGATACAAATGCGATTTTTCCGGATGGCGTTTGGCTTCTTCCTCGTTCAAAATTCCCAGGCGCAGCATCTCCGCGACTTTGGAGTGATCCTGCGTGAGCTGCTCGATTTTGTGCCGGGTAATCCGGTAGGCCCGGCTGTCGCCGACGTGCGTGATGTAGCCGCGATCCGCTTGCAAGACCATCGCCGTGCAAGTCGTTCCCATCCCTTGCACCTCGGCGCGGCGGCTGGCGTTTTGGCAAATCTGGTCATTGGCGAATTCGAACGCGCGGCGGAGCGCGATGGAAATATCTTTTTCCTCAGAAGAAAAATAAATCTGCTGCACCAAACGCACCGCCGTCTCACTCGCTTCTTTGCCGCCGGCGTGCCCGCCCATGCCGTCGGCAACGATGAAAAGCTGGCCTTTGGCAGTCGTCAAGTCCAGGCCGCTTTCCGGAAATTTCCCGTAAGTATCCTGGTTATCGGCGCGCTTCAAGCCCCGATGCGTCGCCGCGCCATGAGAAATAATCAATCCTGTGCTCATAGATTGAGAATCTTAAATTTTCAATTGTAAATTGTCAATTGACAATTTTTAATTTTTCGAAGGCAATATTTCCACTTCCACCGGCCCTCTCGGCTTCGCCACGCAAGCCAGGCGGTATTCGCCGGCTTTGAGTTTGTACTTGTCCGCCAGCGTCGCTTCCTCGGCGTCTCCCGGATCATTCATATTTTCGCCGCCGGAGATAATGCGAATGGGATC
>Ga0247727_10003682_pt1 | contig 33574 bp, 29 predicted proteins | sample WisWelCaveWW1625_FD_202498 | JGI IMG/M metagenome (GOLD analysis project Ga0247727, IMG submission 202498) | Biofilm microbial communities from Wishing Well Cave, Virginia, United States - WW16-25 | ecosystem: Environmental > Aquatic > Deep subsurface > Groundwater > Cave microbial mat | place...
GAGTCAGGTCTTGCGACCTGACTCATCCTCTGGGTGGCTTTGACTTATTATTAAAAGTTCTTACCTTTGCTAAGTTCTAAACTTTTATGGAAACACCATGGAAAGAAATCTTAAAAACTCTTTATTTTTGTTCCATTTGGAAAAAGCTAGAGGTGTTGTAAATCGGCATAAACGGAGAAATTTTTAACTTGGTGATGCGCTAATGAAAATGAGAGTATTGGTACTCACCTTTAGCATTACTATTCTTATTACATTTCCAGAATTTGGGCTTGCTCAGATGATTACGTTTGAAAAAACCTATGGAGGTGTAGCGCAACAGATGGGTAAATCTGTACAGCAAACAACTGACGGAGGATACATTGTTGTTGGATGGTCAAACAACAATCAAAGTTTAGTCCATAATATTTATGCAATTAAGACCGACGAAAACGGAGATACAGTTTGGACGAGGACATATGGAGGAGAAGATTATGAAGAGGGAACCTCTGTTCAACAAACGTACGATGGGGGTTATATCATTGTTGGCTTTACGCAAAGTTTCAGCATCACCCCAATCCCTGACGTCTATCTCATTAAAACAAATACCGATGGAGACACTCTTTGGACAAAAACGATTGGTGGGATTCAAGATGACCGAGGGTTTTCTGTTCAACAGACTCTTGATAGCGGATACGTTATTGCGGGAGAAACGTGGCGTTCTTTTGTAGGCCCTCGCCTTGCTTACTTAATTAAAACTGATAAGAACGGTGATACACTCTGGACAAAAACGTATGAAGGGAAGGGAGAAGCAACTGCTTATTCAGTTCAACAAACTATCGATACTGGATTTATTCTGGTTGGTATGACTTTGTATAGATTTAACACAACAGACAGAATTCATGTTTTTTTAGTTAAGACTAACTCAATAGGTGATACAGTTTGGACAAAATCTTTTTGAGAAGCGAGTAAATGAAATGAGTGGTAAGAAAATTTCAAAAGAACGGCAGGTGCTTTACAGAGAAATGATTTCACTTCTTAAAGAGCAAGAAAGCCGCGGAGAAGAAAAAAACCCTACACAAGCGTCGCGAATAATGAAAAAGAAGCATAAATGGTCAGAGAATGAGCGCGCTAATTTTATTCGAGCATTTCAAAAAGCTGGTGGTAAGCAGATAATACTATAGCTATAGTTCGAATTTTAGGAACTTTAGCCATAGTTTGTTGAGCGTTTTGTAGGATACCACTAAAAAAATCTGTGAAGCCTACAAAAATGAATCATCTTAAAAAATTGCCTAATAAAAAACTGACGTTTGAGATTAGGAACATCGATGTTGCAAAAATCATCTCGTCCGTTACCCAGTTAATCTTGGCAGTTGTTGTTTTGTGGTTAGTAATTTGCAATAACGATCTTACAGGGTTACTTGCCGTACTGCTACTCCGTTTTTTCTTAGAGAATAAACACTAAGTCAATGAGGTCAGTTTTACCATGCTTGGCGTGAAATTATTCTCTCGTCACGAAGTGAGCTTTATATATGTAGAGCGAAGTGGCACTTCGCTCTACTGTAAGTAACTATTGAGGAACAGGTATCGGATCATCGTGTTTCAAAGCAGAGGTCAACCACGCCTTCTGTGCCTCGCGTAAATTCTTGATGGCTTCATCAGGGGTTGAGCCATCGCTCTGGCATCCTTTGAGCAAGGGAATTGTTGCAAAGTACCCACCACCATCTTCTTTCGCTAAGGGCACAAGCTCAATTTTATATGGCAGCCGCATAAATTCTCTGGCATTTTTCCTAATAATAGACAGATTTGGGTATGCCTCTTTTTGATGGGAGACCGTCTTATTGTGTGAGGAATGAATAATGAGGGCTTGACTTTGTATTGCAAATGTAATACATTGAAATAGAACAAAAAAGGAGTGTAAAATGCCCAAAACAGTTATGATAAATGCACGAATTGAGCCGAGACTAAAAAGAAGGGTTGGCATAATTTTTAAGAAATTAGGTTTAACTACAACGCAAGCTGTAACGATATTTTTTGCCCAAGTTGAAAACGTTGGCGGTATTCCTTTCGAGGTACGACTTCCGAATTCTACTACACGAAAAGCTATTCAGAGTGCAAGAAGCCGAACCGACATGAAGAAGTTTGACACTGTTGAAGAATTAGAAAAAGAGCTCGAAAGCTAATGCTCCAGATAGCTCGTACTAATCAATTCAAACGAGATTACAAACTATCGAAGAAACGGGGCAGGAATGTATCAGAACTGTTAGATGTTGTGGACAAGCTTTCTAAACATCAAAAGTTAGAGGCAAAATATAAATCTCACAATTTGAGAGGTAGTTTCAAAAATTGTTTCGAGTGCCATATAGAACCAGATTGGTTGCTCATTTACCAAATCGACGGGAATGAACTCACATTAATCCGGTGTGGCACACATTTAGATTTATTTGATTAGACCTGTAAAAAGATATTTAATAGAGCTGGTAAAGTACATCAGTGTTTTAAACATTCTTAGTGTAAGACAAAAATTCCACTCCCAACGTAACAACAGGCTTTGGCGAGCCTCTGCGGCGTTGGGGTTTTTATTTATTGGTAGTGTGTCAATTTCGTTTAACAACAAGATTAATTGAAACACAGAGTAGTTTGACAAAAATAATGTATAATCACCTTAAAGAGTATTTTCCACACAAACTCAATGGCTAAATTTTAAACTGACACCTATCACTTATCCTCCCACTTTTGAAAAGACAGTAGGATTTTTTATTTTGATACATCTATGAAGAAACCATTCCGAGAACGCTTAAAAGAGGGTCTTATCGTTTGTGACGGCGCCATGGGGACATTACTCGATTTGTATGAGTATGGCGAGCTTCCGCACGAAATTCAGAACATCAAGAATCCCGATATTGTTGAACGTGTACATCGCGAGTATATCGCTGCAGGTTCCGAGATCATCTGCTCAAATACATTTTCAGCAAACCGCTTGCGGCTCTCACAATTTCATCTGCAAGACAAGCTTCGTGAGATAAACCAACGCGGCGTTGAAATTGCCCGGCGAGCCGCGAAGGATAACGTCTATGTTGCCGGCTCGATGGGACCAACGGGTATGCTGCTTGAACCTATCGGCAAAGTAAAACGACAGCACGCACGGGATGCTTTCAAAGAGCAGGCGGAAATTTTGCTCCATGCCGGTGTCGACCTCATCATGCTGGAGACATTTGTGAGTGTGCAGGAATTGGATGAAGCATTATCAGTCGTCAAACAGTTGACCGATCTTCCTGTTGTGGCACAGAAAGCCTTTGCCGAAGACGGAGCAATCCTGAGCGGGAGTTTTCCAATCGAAGTCATAACACATCTTATCGAGCAAGGCGCAGATGTTGTCGGCGCGAATTGCACAGTCGGACCGCAGCGGATGTTCAGCATTATCCGTAATGTTCATAAAGACGGAGTGATACTTGCTGCACAGCCGGCAGCGGGAATTCCAACGCTCCTCAACGGCAGGTCGATTTATCATACGACACCGGAGTATCTTGCCACATACGCAAAGGAGCTTGTCGAATCTGGCGTAACATTAATCGGTGCATGCTGCGGTTCTACGCCTGCGCATATCCGAGCGATTGCAGAGGCAGTGAAGGGAATGAAAGTCGGTAAGCCCGCCCCAAAGATCGAAGTGAAAAAAGACCGATCTCTTGCTCAACTCGAGCCGCAGTATTACGTGGATACCTCACGCTGGTCGAAGTTTGCCCGCAACGTCGGCAAAAAGTTTATGACGACGGTTGAGCTGGACATTCCGCGCGGACTCGACATGACAAGTGTGCTCGAAGGGGCGCAGTACTGCTACGAACGAAAGATCGATGCCGTCAACATTACAGAAGGGGCACGTGCTAGATTGCGGATGAGCTCGATCGCAATTTCCACAATGATTCAACAGCGCGTCGGTATTGAAACAATGTGTCATCGTGCGACACGCGACCATAATCTTATTGGATTGCAAGCTGAGTTGCTCGGCGCTTATGCGCTTGGCTTGCGGAATATTCTCTGCATCACCGGCGATCCTGCCGGCATCGGCGACTATCCTCATGCAAACTCTGTGTACGATGTCGATGCTGTCGGTTTAATACGAGCCGTGAATGCGATGAACCACGGCACCGACATCATGGGCAACTCCATCGGCAGCCCGACATCGTTTTACATTGCCTGTGCTGCCAATCCCAGTGCAGATAATCTCGATGTCGAGGTAGAGAAGGTGGAGAAAAAAGTCGAAGCGGGCGTAAATATTCTCTTCACGCAGCCGGTGTTTGAAATGAAGACACTTGAAGCATTCCTCAAGCGCATCGAGCATTTAAAAACACCGGTTATGCTTGGCATCATTCCGTTACGCAGCTACAAGCACGCTGATTTTCTGCACAATGAAGTTCCCGGAATGCGCATCCCGGAAAAATTCCGAGAGAAGATGCGTAATGCAGATAAAGATGCAGCAAAGGTTGGTGTGAAATTATCAATGGATTTCATCAAAGAAGCAAAATCGAGCGTTGCAGGAATGTATTTAATGCCGCCGTTCCAGAAGTATCATGTTGTGGATGAGTTGCTGAGCGTGGTGTAAGGAGATTGGGCTGTGAGAAGTGTCAGCGAGATCGTTTAGAGAATTTTGAGAACGTAGGCTATATGTTATAACCCCCTCTTACTCTCCCCCTTATTAAGGGGGAGACAACCCTTTGCTGTCCCCTCCTTCCCAAGGAGGGGATATAGGGGTGGTAGGAAAATATTATGACTGAACATTACAATAAGAAAACTTATACTGAACGAAGAAGATTTTTAAGGAGCCGTTTGTCCAAAGCAGAAGCGGTGATGTGGATGTATCTTTCGCGCAAGCAAGTACTTGGATACAAATTTCGTCGCCAATACGGAGTGGATCAATATGTTATTGATTTTTACTGTCCCGAACTTAAACTTGCCATTGAAATAGATGGCGAAAGTCATATCCATCAAGGTGCAGAGGAATATGATTATTTCAGGGAAGAGCATATTAAAACCTATGGAATTAGATTTCTGAGATTTACAAATGATGAAGTGTTAAAGGGTTTACAAGGGGTGATAGAAAAGATCGAGAATGAAATTGTCTTACTCGGCGGAAAGGTAAATTGTATTCATGAGGCAAATTGATCAACTCATCGACATCTGCCACCGCCTCTACGCCAAAGGCTTTGTCACGGCGACCGATGGCAATGTAAGTGTGCGACTAGAAAACGGTAATTTCCTTACGACACGTACCTCTGTCAATAAAGGAGCGGTTACGGCAGAAGATTTGGTTGAAGCGGATTTGACAGGCAAATCTCTAACCTCGAATCTCAAACCATCAACCGAATTTGGCATGCACTTGTACATTTACTCTCAGCGGCCCGATGTCAACGCTGTTGTCCATGCGCATCCGACATATGCAACCGGGTTTGCAGCAGCGCGTCAAGCGCTTGATACGTGTGTGTTCCCGGAAGTCATTGTCGGGCTTGGCGCCATTCCATTAGCTGACTACGCAACACCATCGACAGATGAGGTTGCATCATCGTTGGCTCCATACGTCAAGAATGCGGATGCAATTCTTCTTGCTAATCATGGTGTCGTAACGTATGGCAAAGATTTATATGATGCGTACTTCAAGATGGAGAAAGTCGAGCACGCTGCACACATCATGTTTGTTGCTCGTTTGCTTGGCGGGGAGAAAGCTCTTTCATCTGCACAAGTCGAGAAACTTCGCGCCATCAGTCAACAATCGTACGGCAAAGAGTTTTCGGGCAAACCGGCTTGCGAAACGAGAGACCAATCACATGCTGAAATTCCAACAGGTGAAGAAATCCGTTTCATCGTTCGCCAAATGATTCAAAAGGTATAGCTTTGAAGCGCACATCGCATATCTCACATCTCATATCGAACAGAGCATTCTATGGCTTCTAAAATCAGAGTTGGTGTTGTCTTCGGCGGGCGCTCTGCCGAGCATCAAGTTTCTCTCGTCTCAGCAACTTCGATTATCAATGCACTTGATACATTGAAGTACGAGGTTATTCCAATCGGTATCACGGCGGAAGGGAAATGGATCAGTTCGCCCGATGCCATCAAGCTGTTAAAGGAGAGAATTCATCTGAAGGAGGCTTTTGACAACATACTTCTTCCTGATCCGCGGGTACAGGGGCTTATAGAAATAAATCCGCAATCCACATTCACCAATCCGCAATTGCTTGATGTCATCTTTCCTGTTCTTCACGGCACATTTGGTGAAGACGGAACGATTCAGGGATTGTTTGAACTTGCAGGTATTCCTTACGTTGGCGCCGGTGTTCTCGGCTCCTCGGTTGGGATGGATAAGGTTGTCACGAAACAGTTATGTGAGCACGAAAACATCCCCGTCGCGCCCTATGTCTGGTTCCTGATGAATGAGTATGAACAAACGAAGAAAAATATTGTTGCTTTAATTGAAAAGAAGTTACAGTATCCATGTTTTATCAAGCCGGCGAATTCAGGTTCGAGCGTCGGCATTTCTAAGGCACACAACAGAAAAGAGCTTCTTGCTGCAATTGAGGTCGCAGCACAATACGATCGCAAGATTCTTGTGGAGAAAGGCATTGAACATGCACGTGAGATCGAAGTGAGTGTGCTGGGCAACGATGATCCAGTTGCTTCAGTTCCGGGAGAGATCGTATCATCAAATGAATTCTATGATTACGATGCGAAGTACGTTGATGGGAAATCGAGAGCGATCATCCCTGCTCAACTCCCGGTGACAGTAGTAAAAAAACTTCAGTTATTTTCTGTGAAGACATTTAAGGCAATCGATTGTGCAGGAATGGCGCGCGTAGATTTTCTCGTCATGAAGAAATCGAATAAGATATATTTTAACGAAATCAACACGATACCGGGTTTCACATCGATTAGTATGTACCCGAAACTATGGGAAGCATCGGGAATTTCTTATCCGAAACTGTTGGACAGATTGATTGAGCTTGCTATAGAACGTTTTCAAGAGAAACAACAGCTTAGAACGACATATCAGCCAAAAGCTGATTGGTATAAGAAATAATGAAGTTATAACGTTGTACTATGTAGTTTGAAATTCAGTCAAATTCTTGTACATTAACTGCCATGGACGACCAGTACTACCGAAAAGCCCGACCTAAGTTTAACATTCTTGGCTGGTGTAAGAAACAGCTCAAGAAACGCAATGTCCTCCTCACACTTCTCATTGTCATACCTGTGCTTTCGTTTGTGACATTTAGTAATCGCGGTATCCTGAAACGCATGAGTCTTGAATCAGAAAAACAAGTCATGCAGGAAAAAGTAAAACAAGCGCTGGAAGAGCAAAAGCAACTGCAGGAACAATCGAAGGCGCTGGATAAGGATCCGAAAGCGATTGAAAAAGTTGCACGCGAAAAGTACGGTATGATTCGCGAAGGCGAAACGGTGTACAAGGTGAAGAAAGAGAAATGATTTTTAAGATATGAGATACGGAATGTGAGATGTGAGTGAGCATATCTCATATCGCACCCGCCCGAACGACTAAAATCCGCCAAACCAAAGTCGGGCTGGTCCTTCAGTCGGGCGGGCATCGCACATCGGTTTGTATCTATGGAATTATTCGAAAAACAATCTACGGTTAAAGAATCCGCTACGGCTCCTTACGCTCCTCTCGCAGAACGGCTGCGACCCGCCACGCTTCAACAATTTGTAGGACAAGCACACCTCCTTGGTGATGGGAAACCGCTTCGACTCATGTTAGAGCGCGGTGAAATTCCATCGATGATCTTTTGGGGACCTCCCGGCTGCGGCAAAACGACACTGGCTCGTATTATTGCACATCAAGTGCAAGCAGATTTTTTTCAACTGAATGCTGTCTCCTCCGGTGTTCAAGATGTGAGAAAAGTTATTGAACGAGCTGAGGTAAATCAGAAAAAACTACATAAACGCACGATACTCTTCATCGATGAAATCCACCGCTTCAATAAGGCACAGCAAGATGCATTACTTCATAGCGTCGAAGACGGCATTATCACGCTGATAGGAGCAACGACAGAAAATCCTTCGTTTGAAGTTATATCACCGTTGCTTTCACGATGTCTTGTGTATGTGCTCGAGCCATTGGGTGCTGATGAGTTGAACCGTATTCTCGATCATGCTCTTGCTGCCGACAAACTCATGAAAGAACAAAAAGTTTCTGTCGGACAACAGGAGCGAGAAGTATTGATGCTGCTTGCGGGCGGCGATGCGCGTATGATGCTGAATGGATTGGAGACGGCGACACGAATTACTAAACCCACCGGGAAGGGCGAAAGAATAATTTCCACTGAGAAAATCAAAGAAGCATTTCAACGGAGACACATCAAATACGATAAGGGTGGAGAAGAGCATTACAATATCATTTCTGCGTTCATCAAAAGTGTGCGCGGTAGCGACCCGGATGCCGCTGTCTATTGGCTTGCACGCATGCTCGAGGGCGGGGAAGATCCCAAGTTTATTGCACGCCGCATGATCGTGCTTGCTTCTGAAGACATCGGCAACGCGGATCCCCATGCGTTGACGTTAGCAACGAGTTGTTTTAGCGCCGTGGATTATATCGGCATGCCGGAAGGACGCATCGTCCTCGCTCAAGCAGCAACGTATCTTGCATCCGCTCCGAAGAGCAATGCATCGTATCTTGCTATCGAAGAAGCGTATGAAGATGTTAGGAGGGATGAGAACCAACCTGTCCCATTGCATCTCCGTAATGCCCCAACGAAGTTGATGAAAGAGTTGAAGTACGGCAAAGAATATAAATATAGCCATGACTATAATGATCATTTTACAGAACAACAATACCTGCCCGATAATCTGAAAGAGAAAATTTACTATCATCCGTCTGACGAAGGTATGGAGAAGACGCTTCGCGAGCGTTTAAATAAACTGTGGAAAAGTAAGAAACGATGAACGAGCAAACAATCTCATATTGATGTTTTATTGTAAGGGCGATTCATGAATCGCCCTTACACAATGAATTTATGATCGGCAAAACGATTTCGCACTACAAAATTCTTGTAAAACTCCGCCAAAAAGATGGTCGAAGACTCGACTCGTCGAGCGGACAAGTCGGCGAAACACTCTCGCATAACCCCCTTTCTTTTTCTCCATTGGCAAGGGGGAAATACAAAAAAGGGTCGATAGCAGACGTAAAAAGATGATCGGTGAAAGAATATCACACGATAAGATCCCGAAGATTCCGCTCTTCTTGGCTGGGCGAGAGACGTCATGTACAGAGCTCACGGCTTGAGCTTTGGTCAGACAACCTGTCATTAGGTTGCAAATTCTATCATAACGATGTATCTTGAGCAGCTAATACCAACTGTTCCTTCTTTAAATATCGTGCTATAGAGAAAGTATATTATGGTTGACATAGGTGTCGCATTGAAACAACAACCCTTTGGTCAAACTGAGCGTCGTGATGTATGGTGGCTGCAGCCGGTGCTGATCTTCCTTGGACTCTCCGCCTTCGTTGTGTACGCTACGTGGGCAGCATTCCAAGAAAGTCACTATGCTTGGGGACCATATATATCACCGTTTTATTCTCCGCTGCTTTTCGGTGATTCTGTTCATAGTTGGTTCGGTCCAAGACCAGATTGGCTGCCGGGTTGGGTATCGCCCGCCTTACTTATACTCTGGGCGCCGGGCGGTTTTCGACTCACGTGTTATTACTATCGGGGCGCCTATTACAAATCATTCTGGTCAGACCCGCCTTCATGCACAGTGGGTGAGCCCCGTAAACACTATCGAGGTGAGGCTTCCTTCCCACTCATAATGCAGAATGTGCACCGATACTTCTTGTATCTCGCCATTCCTTTCTTGGCCATCCTCTCGCATGATGTTTGGAAAGCCCTGTGGTTTTTGAATCCGGCAAGTGGAGAAGTTCACTTTGGTATTGGCATCGGCACAATTGTTCTTGCAGTCAACGTCATTCTTCTTGGTGGGTATGCGTTGGGTTGTCATTCGATGCGTCATCTCATTGGTGGAAGGATTGACGAGCTTTCAAAAGTCCCTCTGTGTCTGCGGGGTTACCAGTGCGTTAGCGTTCTTAATCGCCGTCATATGTTGTGGGCATGGATGAGCCTTTTCTCCGTGGCGTTCTCTGACCTTTACGTCCGGATGTGCTCGGTGGGCATTTGGTCGGATTGGAGAATTATTTGATGGCGAAGTATGAACCGCACGAACACGACGTGTTGGTGATCGGCGCAGGAGGCGCTGGACTTCGGGCTGCAATTGAGGCTTCATCCGCAGGTGTTTCGGTTGGTCTTGTGTGCAAGTCGCTGCTGGGGAAAGCTCACACGGTCATGGCGGAAGGTGGCATAGCCGCTGCGCTCGGAAACGTGGACGATCGCGACAACTGGAGAGTTCACTTTGCAGACACAATGCGCGGCGGACAGTATATCAATAATTGGCGCATGGCTGAGATCCACGCGAAGGAAGCCCCTGTCCGCGTACGCGAGCTTGAGGCATGGGGGGCAATCTTTGATCGCACACAGGACGGACGCATTCTCCAGCGACACTTCGGAGGACACAAATATCCTCGCCTCGCCCATGTCGGTGATCGCACGGGTCTTGAGATGATTCGCACACTCCAGGATCATGGCATTCACCAGGGAATCGAAGTCTACATGGAATGCACCATCATAACGTTACTCAAAGCTGGTGACCGTATTGTGGGAGCGTTTGGGTACGACCGAGAGAGAGGCAGATTCAAATTATTTCATGCAAGGGCGGTTGTGCTTGCGACTGGCGGAATAGGGAGAGCGTACAAGATTACCAGTAATAGCTGGGAGTATACTGGCGATGGTCATGCACTTGCTTACCATGCTGGTGCCGACCTCATAGATATGGAGTTTGTTCAGTTCCATCCCACGGGAATGGTTTGGCCGCCGAGCGTTCAAGGGATCCTCGTCACTGAGGGAGTTCGTGGCGAAGGTGGGATATTACTGAATAAGGAAGGTAAACGATTCATGTTCAACGATATCCCGGAGATGTACCGAAACCAAACCGCTGATAATGAAGAGGAAGGATGGAGGTATACCCAGGGCGATAAGAACGCACGAAGACCACCGGACCTCCTCACTCGCGATCATGTCTCTCGTTGCATCGTTAGAGAGATCAAGGAGGGGAGAGGAACCCCGCACGGGGGTGTATACCTTGATATTTCCTGGATCAAGAATAAAATCCCCAATGCAGGGGAACATATCAAACGAAAGTTGCCGGGGATGTACCATCAATTCAAACAACTTGCCGACATCGACATCACCAAAGAACCAATGGAAGTCGGTCCAACAACCCATTACATCATGGGGGGGATTCGCGTCGACGCGGAGACCCAGATATCGAGCGTCCCGGGCTTATTTGCTGCCGGTGAGTGTGCTGCCGGGATCAATGGAGCGAACCGCCTTGGCGGTAACTCGTTATCCGACCTTTTAGTTTTTGGGAAGCGCGCGGGAGAGTTTGCGGCGACATTTGCGAAAGAAAACCCAGCAGGCAAGATAAACGAGGCTGAGGTAGAGAACGCTGAGCGCTGGGCGTTGGAACCATTTGAGCGTGGAGCCAAGTCGGAGGGTCGCGGCGATGGTCCGTACAAGATTCAACACGAACTACAGGAAGTGATGCAAGACCTCGTTGGGATCGTCCGCACAGAAAAAGAAATGGCGCTGGCTCTCGAGAAAATTGTGGCACTTAGGAATGGTGCCCAGCGTGTTTCGGTGAATGGCAACCGAGAATACAATCCCGGATGGCACACTGCACTCGATTTGCGCAACCTACTGACAGTCACCGAAGCTATTACACTCTCTGCAATTGAGCGGAAAGAAAGTCGCGGCGCACATTTCCGAGAGGATTACCCGACGAAAGATGCAGCGTTCAGCAAGGTGAACACCATCGTTCGAAAGGGATCTGACGGTGAGATGCAACTTGGTCGTCAACCCATTCCAGAAATACCTCCTGAACTCCAACAAATCATCGAGGAGATGAAGTGATTAGTTCACCTACCTTCAGAATTTGGCGCGGCAATGCTCAAGGCGGGCAATTCGAGAATTACTCTACTGAAATATCCGAAGGAATGGTCGTTCTCGATGCGGTTCTCCAAATTCAGGCGGAGAAGGCTAATGATCTCGCCTGTCGTTGGAACTGTAAAGCCGGTCGGTGCGGGTCGTGTTCCGCCGAAGTGAATGGCATGCCGAGGCTCATGTGCATGACAAGGTTGAGTGAGCTCCCGCTTGATACACCCGTCATCGTAGAACCAATGCATGCCTTTCCGCTCATCAAAGATCTTGTGACCGACGTATCGTGGAATTTCCGCGTAAAGAAAGAAATAAAGAAATTTAAACCCCGACCACCCGACGCTGCAGATGGCACATGGCGTATCTCGCAGAAGGATGTGGATCGCGTTCAGGAGTTTCGTAAATGCATAGAGTGCTTCCTCTGTCAGGATGTATGCCATGTTCTCAGAGAGCATCACCTTCACGATAAGTTCATTGGACCTCGGCTTCTTGTGCACGTTGCAGCACTCGAGATGCATCCCCTGGACACTGAGAACCGAGTTGAAGAATTGCAAAAGACACACGGTATTGGTTTCTGCAACATCACCAAGTGCTGCACAAAGGTCTGTCCGGAGAACATAACGATTACTGATAATGCAATCATCCCGCTGAAGGAGAGAGTTGTTGATGAGATATACGACCCGCTTAAAAAACTCTTCAAGATTTTCCGATCTAAAAAGTAATGACGGTGTATAATTCCAATAATGAAGTATCGTAATATACAGAGGAGAGAATGATGTTCGAACTCAAGCCAATTGTAAAAGAAGCCATCCCGCGTGCGCTCGAAAAAGCCGAGCGTTACAGACTACTCAATGAGCCGGGCGAAGCTGATAGCATCTGCCGGGACGTGCTGCAGATAGATCCCGATAACCAGAAGGCTATAATTATGCTTTTGCTGTCACTGACCGATCGGTTCGAAAAGAGCGTTACCGTGGAACAAGCGCAGGAGTTGCTGCCGCAAATTCGGGATGAATATGAACGAGTATACTATGGCGGCATTATTTACGAGAGGTGGGCAAAAGCCCGGCTTGACCACGGCTTTCCGGGTTCTGCGTTCGTTGCTTACGATTGGCTGCGTGAGGCGATGAGCTGGTACGAGAAAGCAGAGGCGAACCGACCTCCCGGTAATGACGATGCAATCCTTCGCTGGAATACATGCGCTCGAATCATAATGCAAAACCCGAACCTCAAGCCGAGTCCGGAAGATAGTTCCATATCTATGTTGGAATAGAGGAAGACATAACGAATGAATTCCTCGATCGAGAAATAAGCGAGCATCATCAATGATAGGCCAGACCATCTCCCACTATAAGATCCTGGAAAAATTAGGCGAAGGCGGCATGTCCCAAATTCGCTCACGAGTGCGTAGTTCACGAGTGAATGCGAATTTGAGGATCCCGCTGGAGCGAAGCGGAAGCGGGAGGTGTGGGCTATGATAGGGCAGACAATATCTCATTATAAAATCCTTGAGAAGTTGGGAGAGGGTGGCATGGGCGTGGTGTACAAAGCCGAGGACACCAAGCTCAAGCGTAGCGTTGCACTAAAATTCCTTCCTGACCGGGTCAACCGGAGCGAGGTCGACAAGTCCCGTTTCCTTCAAGAAGCTCAGGCTGCAGCCGGACTGAACCACAATAGCATCTGTACGGTGTATGGTGTCGATGAACATGACGGACATCTGTTCATCTCCATGGAATACATCGAAGGGGGAACGCTTCGGGAAAAACTTCCGTATGCGAAGACCGATGATGCTATCACCATAGCGATACAGATTGGCGAAGCCTTACAAGAAGCTCACTCGAAGGGCATCGTCCACAGAGACATTAAGGCCGACAACATCATGCTGACTTCGAAGGGCCAAGCGAAGGTGATGGATTTCGGTCTCGCAAAACTGAAAGGGTCCCTCAAGCTGACGCGGACTTCGAGTACAGTCGGCACCCTTGCGTACATGGCCCCGGAACAAATTCAGGGAGGAGAAGCCGACGTTCGCTCGGACATCTTCTCGTTTGGTGTGGTCCTGTTTGAGATGCTCACAGGCAAACTCCCCTTCCGCGGCGAGCATGAGGCCGCGATCATGTACTCAATCGTCAATGAAGAACCACAACCGATTGAACAGTCCAACAAAAATGTCCCATCAGGGCTGACACAGATTTTGAAACGTGCACTGGAGAAAAACCCCGACGCACGCTATCAATCAATGCAGGACGTTGTGAATGATCTTTCGTTGCTTCAGAGCGGTGGTAGCTTACCTTCGGCATCGACGCATCGCGAAGGGAGGAGCCGGTACACAGGTATTCCCAAACTCCTTCGCTCTGTAATTCTGATTCCGGTGCTCGGTGTTCTCGGCGCGGTGGTTGCAGGTCTTCTTCTCTTAGGTCGCGGAGACACAACAATCGATTCCATTGCGGTTCTTCCATTCGAAAACGTCAGCAAGAATAAAGACCTGGAATACATGAGCGATGGAATTACCGAATCGCTTATCAACTCCCTTTCCGAGGTGGCTTCTCTCCGAGTTCTTCCTCGCAGCAGCGTGTTTCAATTCAAGGGGCAAGAGACTCAGGCGCAAAGAATCGGAAAAGAATTGGGTGTGAAGGCGGTGCTCACCGGAAGAGTTGTCCTTCGCGGAGCAACCCTGAATGTCCAGGTGGAACTCATCGATGTTCAAAAGCAGGCGCAGCTTTGGGGTGAGCAGTACAATCGACCGATGAGCGATTTCCTTGCGGTTCAACAAGAGATCGCCGGAACTATTTCAGAAAAACTTCGGCTAAGGCTTTCCGGAACCGAAAAGAAAAATCTTCTGAAACAGTACACAGAAAACAACGAGGCGTATCAATTGTATCTCAAAGGCAACTATTTTATTCAGAAATCCACGCCCGAGGGACTTGCAAAAGGATATGATCTCTTGAACCAGGCAATCAAGCTTGATCCAAATTTTCCCCTCCCGTATGTTGGGATCGCCTACTACTATGCAATTGCGACGGACTTCTCTCTCGCTCCGGCCATTGCAATGCCGGAGCTTAAGAAGGCGACAGATAGGGCTCTGCAGGCCGATGAACACTTGGCGCAGGCACGCGCAATGTCAGGGTGGTATGAGCTCTGGTATACCTGGAACTGGAATAGTGCAAACGAACAACTTCGCTCAGCTATTGACCTGAATCCGAATGAATACTTGCCTCATTTTTTTTACAGCTGGTATTTGTCAGCCTGGGGAAAATTTGATGAATCGATTGAGGAAGGGAAACGGTTAGTGGAACTTCAACCGCTTTCTCCAGAAGTGTATACGTTTTATGGCTTGATGCTCTACTATGCCGGCAAGTACGATGACGCCATCGCCCAATGTCAAAAGGCACTTGACCTCGATCCAAATTACCCTATCGCTCATCTTTTCCTGGGGTTCTGTGACATCCAGAAAGGGAATTTCGCCAAGGCAGTCGGAGAGTACCAGAAGGCACACGCCCTGTTTGACTGCCCATGGACGCTCGCCCGTTTGGGGTATGCACATGCGAGAGCGGGAAACCGGAAGGAAGCAGCGACCATTCTTGATTCTCTGAAACAACAGGCAAAAAGAATGTATGTTGCATCCGATATCGTCGCGACTATCTATGTTGCACTGGGCGATTATGATCGTGCTTTTGAATACTTGCAAAAAGGGTACGAAGAACGGGCGGGTTGGATGATCTGGCTTCGTGTCGACCCTGTGTGGAATCCATTGCGTGATGATCCAAGATTCAGCGCCCTCCTTAAGAAAATGGATTTGGAAAAATGATTGATCAAACGATTTCACACTACAATATCTTAGAAAACTTTAGCAGTGCATATTGATAACCTACTATGAAACGCACAAAAACATTTGCCATTGGAGTCGATCTCGGCGGTACCTCGATTAAAACCGGCGTCGTTGATAAAAAAGGAAAAATTCTCGACCAGATCACCGTTGATTCGAAAGCGAGCAAAGGTCCTCCAGCAGTTATCCAGCAGATCATCTTTACGATTCAACACATGTTAGGCAGGCACAAAGAGGCGGAGTGCAAGGGGATTGGCATTGGTGCACCCGGTGTGGTTTCTGTGGAAGAAGGACTGGTGAAGCACCCGCCCAATTTTGCCAAGTGGGGCGAAGTACCGCTTGCTAAGGCGATACGGAAAATCACCGATCTTCCGGTCTTTTTGGAGAACGATGCAAACGTTGCTGCCATTGCAGAGGCAAAGTTTGGCGCCGGTGCCGATTATAAACATTTTCTCTTTGTTATATGGGGAAGCGGTGTTGGCGGTGGAATTATTTTAGATAAAAAAATCTACCAAGGTCCGTACGGGGGCGCCGGAGAAATCGGACATGTCTCAATCGATTACAATGGTCCGTTATGCAACTGCGGTAATCGCGGCTGCATTGAGGCGTACATCGGGCAACGATATCTTTCCCAACGAACAAAAGACATACTTCACTCACAGCCACATAATGCGAAGCCATCGAAGATTATCGAATTTGTTGAAGGCAACTTGAAGAAGATCGACCCGTATATTATTTCGATGGCTGCCGAGCAAGGAGATCATATCGCAAGAGAAATTCTTGAGGATGCCGGCAAGCTCTTGGGATGTGCTCTTGCATCGGTCTTGAACGTTCTTGATATTCGTGTTGTTGTAATGGGCGGCGGTATTTCAGCTGCACCTCAATATGTCTATGCAGCGATGGAAACAAGCCTGCGTTCTCGAATTCTCAAGCCAAATCGAGCAGCAATACGCATTGTTCGTGCAAAGCTTGGTAATTCTGCGGGCATGATCGGTGCCGCAAGCTTAGTCATGTAATATCAGAATGTCTTCATGAAGTGTCTTACTCTTATTCTTACTCTCATTCTTTTTCTCATTTGTTGCTCTACGCTATCATTAGGTCAATTTTCGTCAACCATAGACTCACTTCGTTTATCTTCTGATACACTTCGGGTCGATTCCCTCAGATCAGAACAAGATACCACAGCAGCAGTAAGTGGTGTCGATACGGTTGTAACGTACTCATCAACAGATTCTGTCGTTTATTCAATGTCGACAAAGACGATGACACTCTTCAATAAAGCACAGATTAACTACCGTCAAATCCAGCTCAAGTCGGAGCAAATTCACATCAATTGGAATACTTCAACAATGACAGCGAACGGTATCACGGACACTGCCGATACTACGAAAAAGAAACATAAGAATACACCAATCATGAAAGATGGCGGCGAAGAATATCATGGGTTCGAGCTTGCGTATAATTTCAAATCGAAAAAAGGGAAAATCGATGTCGGCGATACACACATGGATGAGGGATTTTACCACGGTGAAGATATAAAAAAGATGGGACCAGATGTATTGTTTGTTGCTGATGGTCGATACACTACGTGCGACGATCCTGAGCCGCATTATTATTTTGCAAGTCCGAAAATGAAAGTCATCACAGGCGATAAGGTTGTTGCTGAGCCGGTCTACTTGTATATTGCCGATGTACCCTTGTTTGCTCTGCCGCTTGGCGTGTTTCCAAATCGCGGTGGGCGTCGCTCGGGTATCATAGCTCCTGCCATCGTTGAAGATGCTTCACGCGGGCGACTGCTGCATCACCTCGGCTATTATTGGTCGATCAGTGATTATATGGATATCAATTTCCGGACAGATTTGTACACGAAAGGGAGTTGGGCGCTCTACTCCGATTATCGTTATCAGTTAAAATATTATTTCAACGGCTCATTGTCCGGACAATATAGAAAGTTCATTGTCGGGGAAGCGAACGATCCACAACGACGTATTGATGAATCTTACAATCTTAACATTACCCACAATCAGGAGATCGACCCGACGACGCGAGCGAATGTGAATTTTACATTTGCAAGCAACAACTCCTATGTCAATACCATCAATATTCAGCAAGGACTGAATCAATTTATCACATCGAATGCGACGATCTCGAAGTACTGGGAGGGAACGCCAAACAGCATCTCCTTGAATGTCTCGCGCCAGCAGAATCTTCAGAACGGCAATATCAACGAGGTGCTGCCGTCAATCAGTTTCAATCATAGCCAAAGTTATCCGTTCAGATTTGGCAAGTCGCTGGCTGATGAAGGTTCGTGGTATGAGCAAATTGGTTTTAGTTATGGCGCAAGTATGGCAAACAATAGGTCAAAAACCAGTATGACTGTTGATAGCATTAAGATGAATATTAATGGTCAAGATACGCTTGGCATCGTGAGCGAATTCAGACGAGATCGCAGTCAAGTGATTTCGCAAAATGTCGGCTTGGGAATCTCGCCGAAGCTCGGTAACATCACGCTTTCGCCATCACTCAATTATAACGACCAGCGTGTATTCACCAGCAGCGATATTCCACAACGTAATACCGCAGACAGTATGCTCATCATTGCGAATCAAAAAGGAACACAGCGATCAGGGTTTCTTTCTTCCGGTATTGCTGCGAGTACAAAACTCTATGGGATCATTCAGCCGGGGATGTTTGGGATTGCCGTATTGCGTCATACACTAACGCCGAATCTTTCCTTTACCTACCGCAAACAAATTGTTGGGGATAATCTTGCGCCGAAGGATATGGTGATGGGCTTAAACGTAGGAAATATTTTTGAGATGAAAACCCAGCCGGCGGAAGTGGGGAAAGAGGGCAGGAAAATTCAACTGCTCAATCTCGGCACAAGCATCTCGTATAATTTTTCTCTCGATAGTTTGAACTTTTCTCCGATCAATGTTGATTATCGAACTGGCATTGGCAATCTCCTTGATATAGGCGGCAGCGCGCGTTTTGATGTATACAAACTTGAGCAAGTTGGTCCGACAGCATTTCACAGAGTGAATAAATTTCTCATTCAAGAAGAAGGCAGACTTGCGCGGCTCACTGATTTCAGCATCAATCTATCGACGTCGCTTTCGGGCGAACGATCGAGCTCATCTTCACGTTCATCGCAAATTGATACCACACAACGCCAGCCGGTGAGCGGTTATTATGGGTTGTATCGGGAAGAGGAACCGGATTTCTCCATTCCGTGGAGATTGTCATTGCAATTCAGTTATGCCGAGAACAAAGTGTTGCCCTTCAAATCACGTTCGTCAAGTGTGCGCGGCAGCCTCGAGTTTAATTTAACGGAGAATTGGAAGTTTTCTATGAACGGCGGCTATGATATCACCAACAAAGAAATTGTCGTGCCGAACATCAACATCTCCCGCGATCTCCATTGCTGGCTGATGAATTTCTCTTGGGTGCCTGTCGGCACGTATCGCCATTACCAGCTTGAGATTCGTGTGAAAGCGCCGCAGCTTCATGATATCAAAGTGACGAAGCAGGGGAGTGATAGGGGGATTTATTGAGAGTAAAACTGTGTAGACATCATACGAAGTAACTCAAAAAAGTCAATTGTTTATTCTTTTTTTGGTTAATACCCCGAAGCCACACGTGAAGTTATAGACAAGACAGGTTGGTTACATACCGGTGATATCGGGATGTTCGATGAGGAAGGATTTCTGCATATCACCGATAGGAAGAAGCATTTGTTTTTAGTTCAGGCGGGAAGAACATCGCCCCACAGCCGATTGAGAATCTCTTTCTCCAATGCAAGTATGTCGACCAGTTTGTGCTTATTGGCGATGGCAAGCCATACCTGACAGCGTTGGTGGTGCCGGAGTTCGAAGCGGTAAAAGAATTTGCCAAGCATGCGCATCTTTCGTTTAACGGTCAAGATAATCTCGTGCAGCAACCGGAGGTCTATAAACTCTTGGAGGGCGAGTTTGCCAAACCCCAAAAAGATTTGTCCACCTACGAGCGCGTGCGGAAGTTTACCATACTGACCTCACCACTCACGGTCGAAGGGGGTGAGATTACACCAACGATGAAAGTAAAACGAAAAGTGGTGGCTGAGAAGTATAAACAGCTAATTGAGAAGATGTATGAGGGGGCGGGGTAACGTCTCGGCAAACAACGCATTGCTTTTGCGAACTATCAGACGACAAATTCTTCGTGAGCAAAAGCATTGAGCGACAACTATAATTTCTTTTTATCATAAATGGAGCGAAGTTGTTTGCCGTGTTATGCGGCGTGGCCCACGGGTAATCCGTACCAAGAATAGGTTATTTTTTGAAGCGATATCTATTGAATCGCTCGTTGAGACTAAGCTTGTACACAAAGAATGTTTCATCTTTTCCCTGAAAAGTCATTAGCAACTGTTTGTTGAACACGGTGAGTCCAAGGAGTTTATTGAGGTAATCTGTGTATCCGCTAGACCCAAACGTGAATAGGATCATGCCATTGTCGCTAACAAATTGCTGGCAACCGAAAATGAAGTCCTGAAGCGTCTGCTTGTCTGAGCAGAACATAGCATCGTAGCTTGTTGGATCGGAAGCAACGTTGCTGTCTGAAGCTGTGAAAGGAAGATTCGCTATGATTAGGTCAAACTTGTCAGTGCGCGGGTTCAAGTCGTCAAACATACGATTGCTTCTCAGGAACTTAAGTTCGCCATTTATTTCCATTTTGTTGATGTGTGCATTCTGTGTTGCCATGTCAATTGCTGTTGGGCTAGTATCAATTCCAATAACCGTTTTCGCACCCATCCTCTTGAAGATCAAGGCGTAGAATCCAATGCCGCAGCCAATGTCTAGCACAGAGGAAGGGGGGCGTCCGCCCAGTATGGAATTCGCCTGTTCAATAAGAGGAATACTTACTTTTCCGAGGGTTGGTATGAAGGTGTCCCTGCTTACATTGAAACGCAAACCATTGTAGTCAAAATGGTCATCTTTGAATTCCCGGTGCCTCTGGATTATTGTCTGCAACCGGTTTGGATCAGCTATCGGATTGCTCGTTTCATCCGATTTGAGGAACTCAAATAGCTCTTTTGAGTTCCGATAATCAGACAACTTCATGAATATCCACTCACCTCCATTTACGAATGTCTTGCTGTCCTCGCCAATCCATATTCCATGGAGTATGTTCTCATCCTTGTCATACGAGAGTTTCAAGAATCCCCTTGTACCGTCATCCATGTTTTTCCAATCCCCCTTGTAGACCTCCGTCCCACGTTCGATGCTAAATCTAATCATTTGGTTTCTTTTCTTGTCTATCAGATGGATTGTTCGCCCCTTATATCCAAAGATTGAACGGCTTATTTTCATGATATCATGTATGAATCTCTGATTCGTCTTGAATTCCGTAGCTATCGTGGCATAAATCCCACTGATTCGTATCCGACGACCAAGAATCCGTTTCACTGATCCAACGATGAAGAGTACCCCGCTCACGATTGCGATAAGGGTGCCAAGAACCGAGCTGATGAAAGCCATTTGAGGTCCAAGTATCTCGGTATATTCTTTGATAATTCTCAGGAACCATTCCATGGTTTATAGCCCTTTTGATTAGTAGCAGTGAAAACTATTGCTATTGTGTAATGCCCAGTGTTTTGAATCCAGTGGGCCATGCCGCATAACGTTCGGCATGTTTACGCCGTGCCGTTTGCTGCTTATAAACAACTCATTTTCTTTTGCGGCAAACGGCATGGAGCGAACTCAATAATCCTCTTTCAACAAACGTGAGTGTCGTAAACACGCTTGTTAGCTGCCTCCGCCGTTGTTAATTTCTTGATAGGAATCCTAGCGAAGCCAAGAATTTTTCTTCTGATTGTATTGCTTCGTCTCTGTACTTCTTTTCAAAAAAGTAGAAATGCGTCGCACCCTGCAACTGATAAAGCTCGCACCTGTTCCCTGCCTTACTCATACTCTGCGCAAACTTGTCTGCGGTCCGGAATGGACACATTCTATCTTCAGTTCCATGAATCACGAGCGAGGGGGGAAGATTTGATCGCACAGCATGAATCGGAGAGACACTCTTCGCCGGGTAGCGAGTTTCCACTTGTTTGACGAACCACGAATCGAGTGTGGGATCAAAGCAGGATGAAGAGAATATCAGGGCGTTCGGTATGGAGCTGATCGTGGTATCTTCCCCAAGCTCATCAAGAATGTTCAACATGGCTGCGCACGCAATGAGATGTCCTCCTGCGGAGAATCCGCTCGCAACTATCTTGTTTGGATCAATGCCGAGATCGTCGGCATTTTTTCTAACCCATCGGATAGCAGATTTCGCATCGGATATACATTCGAGTGGTGTCACACCATTCCGGTCGAACAACCGGTACTCGATTGCGATTGCGACGATTCCAAGTGAAGCATACCGTTTGCAGGAACCGAACATCCATTCAGGTTTCCCCTGATACCAGCTACCCCCGTGAAAGAGGACGATTGCCGGGGCGTCGTTCATCTTTTTGTGCCCGTCTGGAAAAAAGATGTGCGCATCCAGGGAAAACGGACCGATCGTTTTGTACGGAACAATAGTGTGTCCTTTTCGTCCTTCAAGGTCGCTGTAGTAAAGTTGTCTTACCTCCCGAATGGATGTTGAATCTGTTGAGTTTTTGTAGAAGGTACTCATGATCGCATCGGTATTCTTGATGCCATAGTTCTCAAGTTGATCCTTCACGACAACATGAAGCCAAAAGTTCCTGACTATCGGGTCAATGCAGTTTTCCAATATGACTTCCATCCGAGCGGAATTCCACTGATTGTCAATGCTTCTAAATGAGGTATCGGACGAAAGGAGCTCAAGGGTTTTGTTGCGAATAAAGCCGAACACGGATTTTTGATACTGTTGATCGAACACAAGGGTCGAATCGTTGATGTACTTTGGGTCCAAGGAAGTTTTCGTGCTCTCTCCTGGATCCTTGTTTTGGCCTGAGCAGGAAAGAAACACAACAATGACAAACGGGATCATTGTGTTTGGCCAACTAATGTTAGATCGTTCATACAGAGATTTGAGATGTGCGATCACTTTGTTCCTTTGTCAGGGGAGGTGGCAGCTAACGTGTGCAGGCATTACGCCGTTTGTTTTGCCGCTATCAAACGACCAATTGTCTTGCGGCAAAACAAATGGAGCGAACACAATAATTCTTTTTTCAAAAGAGTGAGCATCGTAATGCCTGCTGTTATGCGCAGGCAAAGTTCTATTGCTTGATCGTTTTGCGGCACACAATAACTCATGTCAGACACTACGCTGAATCGTGATTTCGGGGAAGTCTCGGTCGAACTGCCCTGGTGTGCCACGTGCCTGCCACCTGACGACGCCAATCGTGTCTCGAACATGATCAGCCAGAATTGATTTTGCCAACATCTTCTCGAAATGTTGAAGAACCAGATTGCGATCGTCTTCACGTTTAGTCCGCATAAGTACCATGAGGGCTATGACCATCTGATTGAGTAGATAGTACTCGGTCAAAACAATGAGGACAGCCTCCTGAGTTAGTTGTGAACTTCCGGGATACCGGCGAGCGACAAGCTCGAAGAAGGCGGTTAGATAGACCAGAAATCTGTCTGCAATGTGTTCTGGCATTGCACCTTCGATATCTGGATCGGCTAAGAAACGCTCGATGATGGGTGAGGCGTCTGTTGCAAATCGAAAATCAGCCCAAGGCAGGTTCTTGAGCTTTTCTCTCTCTCGATGCAACCACTCGCTGAAGTCATCGATATACTCAGGAACACCTTCCACGTTATTCGCTCGCAAGAACACGAGCACATCGCCGCCATGGACAGCTCTGGTCTGATGAATACCAAACTGAAGGACTTGTAGCCGTCGGTATTGCCGGGACTGAGCAAGACTCGTTATGACTTGTGGAGAGCGGCGCAATGATGCTGCGACTGGGGATTCCCACATGAAGTCATTCGCCTCTAAGTCAGCAATCTTCTTTTTGATGTACTCCTCAAGGAGCCGATATTGGGTCGGATGGTAGGTGTGAGCATAATAGTGGGCTATGTCAAAGATTCTCTGGTTGTCTTTCGATTCTTCACGAAACATAATCACTGGACCCGTTCCGAGAGCTAAGCGAATCCCCAGTTCGAACATTACGTTTGGGTTCGCATGCTCCCCAGATAGATCGCACAACACAATGTCTGCCTCAAAAAGATTCCGAATAATGCTATCGGTGATCAGATAGTCATCAGCTGAACGGCTTACAACATAGCGACACTTGAAGTCAGTGGAAGCCTCGATTGCCGCCTTGAGGTTTGTCCGAAAGAACTCATCAAGATCATCCTTTGAACGAGTCGGTGTCGTCGTGAACGGCATGATGACGAAAACCGACTTAGTTGGCTTGTCAGGTTTACCACTTTGTTCATTGTTCATCTTGTAGGTTCCTCAGTACGAATCAATAAATAGCGGTGAACTTGGTGTGCCGCAAAACGACGTATTATTGAATCTTTGCTTGCGCATAACTAGTGGCTTAACGCAATGAAACTTGCGTCTATCCACCCGATTTGGTATGATATACGCAATGTTGCGTCTATTTCTTTTTTGGCTGTTTGTTTTCATTTTCAACACTTTGTAATCCTGCATAAAGTAAAGTTACCAGTTTCTTCATCTTGTCAAGTTGTCAATCCTCCGCGAGGTAAAAGAAAGATAACACTCCTCAACGAGTCGAGTCATCGACCGTGGATATTTTCACAAGAATATACAGATTGAGTAGTGGGAAGTCAAATTATTTGCATACGCGTTTGTCAGACATTTTTGTCTGACAAGGGAGGCAGTCAATCAACTGGAAATCGACAGGCAGGAATGCCTGTCCTACCAGCACACGAGTTATTCATTTCTTGACTTTCTGCAAGAAAAGGCGTATTTTTAGGTCGACTTTATGAACATTTCAATGCTATTTCACTTAACCTACTCAGAAATGTGGAGGGGACAATGAACTCTACATACTCTGTTGCTATCGGTTCTCGCTCGGGCGAGGTGCCCGAGAACCTCTGGCTTAACAATCGCACGTGGGATCTCACGTTTATCAGTCTCAGCGCCGTACTGGTGCTGTTGCCGTTTGGCGCGTACGAGATCTTCAAATATCTTTTGAGCATCGACACGATTCGCACAACGTTCGGTGTTACGCCGAGCGACGTGCTCGATGTCAGCCGGAACACGGTCAACGGATTGATCGCCTTGTTCATCGGCGGTCCCCACATGTACTCGACGTACACACGCACATTTCTCGATGGAGATTTCAGGAAGCATCATATCGTCTTTCTTCTGGGGTCGTTAGTGCTGCCGTTCTTCGTCGTGTATCTTGGAGTGGTAAATTTTCAATTGCTCATCACGCTCTTTTTCTTCTGGGCGTCGGTGCATATCCTTCACCAGATGGCGTACATCATCGATTGCTACAATAAGAAGAACACCAAGCCCATCTCGCTTCCTTCGCGCATCCTCGATTACGCAGTCGTGTTTTCGTCGCTCTACCCGATTGGCGTGTGGAGAATGGTGAACGATGACTTCAGCATTGGGCAGAATAAAATCATGTTTCCCGAAGCATTGACGATTCAGAATGATCCGAATTTGGGATGGGGGATATTCTTGTTCGTTGTGTTGATATTCGGGGTATCGTTGACACTCTGGTTAGCGAGAACTTATCGTGAATACACGCGTGGCGAGCTGCACACCCCGAAAGCGTTACTGATGGGGTTGACGATTGTCGTTTCTTTTTTCATTCCTGCGTACCACGAACTTGATGTTGCGTTTCAGGGGTTCAACACGTGGCACTCGTTCCAGTACCTCGGGCTAACGTTCTATATTAATCGACTTCGTCAACAGAAAGAGGGTATCAGTACGCCGTTGATTAGAAACATGTCACTTGAAGGCAAAACCTGGAAGTTCTACTTTTTCAATGTCGGTTGTGCATTAGGCGCCGTCGGGATGATTGCACTGTTGCTGGTGAATCGACATGCACTCGGCTTCAGTTTCGATCAGTGTTACTATGTCGTCGTGCTGTCGTTTTTGTTGATGCACTATTATCACGATCATCTGTTGTTCACTAAGACCGACGCTATTTTAGCATAGGCATTTCTTAACCTTGGTATTGAAAGCTCAATCTGATGAAGGGTTGAGCTTTTGTTTTTGAACCCCCTATAATCCCCCTTCGAATGAAGGGGGGATGTCTGAAAGACAGGGGGGTTGTGCCTTATGAAAGCAACCTCAAATAATATTCTTCGTAACGTCAGTGTAGCACGAGCGCTTTCGAAACTCGGGTATTGCTCGCGTAAAGAAGCAGAGTCACTTGTTCTCGATGGTGAAGTAGAAGTGAACGGTGTAGTAATTCGAAATCCTGCATTCAGATGTTCGCTTACACATGATAAGATTACTGTTCAAGGAACGTCGAATGCAAAGAAATCTTTTGTCTATATTATGATGAACAAGCCGGTCGGTATTGTTACAACGCGATCAGATGAGCGTGGAAGAACAACGGCCTATGATGTGTTAGGAGATGTTGGAAAGTGGGTATTCCCCGTTGGCAGATTAGATAAAGAAACTTCAGGGCTGCTGTTGTTTACGAATGATCACCAGCTTGGGGAACAGCTCACGAATCCAATTTCGAAAGTTCCTAAAACATATGTGGTTGAGCTTGATACAAGTATCTCTACCGAACATGTGGCGCTGATGACAAAAGGGATGATACTTGACGGCAATAAATTATTGCCTGCGAAGGTCAAGAAATTGAAAGAGCATGTTATCGAGCTAACAATTTATGAAGGAAAGAATAGGCAGGTACGGCGGATGTGTGAAACGCTAGGCTACGAGGTAGTTTCTTTATCCCGGATCAGTATTGGTGAGTATAAAATCGGCTCGCTGAAGATTGGCGAATGGAAGTATATAAATAAAAGGGAATTGCCATGTTGAACGTAGCGAAATGAGCGCTTTTAACCCAGCCGCTCTGAGGACATCTTCTTATATCAACAATTGAGACCCTTCACTACGTTCAGGGTGACAATCCATGGGAATTTTCTAAAACTCTTCAATAGCAATTAGTACGAAGTAAGTATGGCATCAATCATCAATAAGTTCGTCGAAGTCTGTATCTTCAAGTTCGAAAATGACAAGCCGCGGTATCTCCTCCTGCGTCGGGCGAAAGAAGAGAAGGTTTACCCGAATATCTGGCAGTTTGTGAGCGGTAAGGTGCATGTGAATGAAAAGGCAAGCGAATCGGCATTACGCGAACTGCGCGAGGAAACGGGATTTGAGCCAAAGGCGTTCTGGGTAGTGCCGTTTGTGAATTCGTTCTACGATCCTGAGCATGATGACATCAATATGAGCCCTATGTTTGCCGCTCAGGTGGAAGCCGGCTGTATGCCGAAACTTTCTCATGAACATAACGAATACGAGTGGTGCCTGTTTGAGGATGCTATTCGAAGATTACTCTGGCATGGACAAAGAGAAGGGTTGAGCATCGTTCATCAGTACATTGTTAAAGGCGAAGATGCCATGAAATTCACAAGAATTAAGTAATCAAAACTACGAACGAAGAACCAACATTGTCAACCATTTTGATATATGATGAGTCTAATCAGAAGAATTAATTCATCCGTACATTAATCATAAGGAGAAGAAGTATGAAATTTCGAGGGATCGCAATATGTTTGCTTGTGGCGTTATTCGGTATGATGTCGACCATGAGCTATGGAAGCCCGCAGACACGTGTCATGTCGATTAGCGGCAAGAAAGGTTGGCTTGGCGTCGAGATACAGGATGTTACCAAGCGACTCAAGGAAAAGCAAAAACTGACAGTTGGTGACGGCGCCTACGTGACAAACGTTGTTGAAGATAGTCCCGCAGAAGATGCCGGTATCAAAGAGGGTGATGTTATAGTGAAGATTGACGGCAACATGATTGATGATAGCGACGATTTGACAAAGGCAGTGCAAAAGATCAAGCCAAAGACCGAGGTGAAGGTGGAGATCGTTCGCGGCAGCGACAAAAAAACGCTCACAGCAAAGATCGGTAAATCGCGTGCACCTCAGGCATTCTCGTTTGGATTCGGAGACAGATTACGAACTCCCTCGCCGCCGCATATTGCGACCTTGCCGAAGATGCGTTTCAAGTTCTTCTCGCAGAATGACATGAACGGTTTAGAGCTTCAAACCATGAGCAAGCAGCTTGCCGATTACTTTGAGGTTCCGGGTCGCGAAGGCATACTCATTAGCAATGTTGAGAAAGGTAGCACTGCGGAGAAAGCCGGTTTCAAAGCAGGCGATGTGCTGACGAAGATCGACGGTATGCGTATCGATGCCATGGATGATGTTCATGAATCGTTAGAAGATAATGAGGGTAAAGATGTTAAGTGTGATGTGTTGCGAAAAGGGAAATCGGTCACACTAACATGGCACATTGAGCGTGAAGATAACGATGATGAAGAAGACGAAGATGATGATATGTCATTCGATGTGCTTACACCCCATGGTGATTTCAACATGATGCCATTTCATTGGACGCCAGAACCGTCTCGGCCTAAAATACAGCGATTCAGGGACGAGATGCGAGAGTTTAAAAGAGAACTCAAAGAGAAACTCATGGATGTCAAGCGTGAGATTAAATCAGAATTGGCGGATTGGTATTAATATCTAAATATACTTCAACTAAATAACTGAAGGAGAGACGAAAGGCAAACCCTCGAATCTCTCCTTTTGTTTTTATTGCTTGTTGCACTTCCCATTATTTTTTGTATATTTCTTCCCTTATTCTGCCTGTAATCTGATGCTTTTGCATGCAGGCTCTCGCTCACAATTCAAGGAAATGCCCTGCTGATGCAAACATTGTTTCGCTGCTTGTTTTGTCTTGGTTTGATATTATCATATTCTCTTTCAGTCGTTCCTCAATCGATTGATACCACAACACGTCGTCATTATGAAAAAATTGCTGAGGACATTATTTATTCAGGTCTGGGTTCCGGAAAAGCATACGAAATTCTCAGAGAATTAGTATCTACCTCTGGTCCACGGTTAAGCGGCTCACCACAGGCGGCGAAGGCTGTGGAGTGGTCGAAAGAAACAATGGAGAAGCTTGGGTTCGATAATGTGCATCTCGAACCAGTAATGGTGCCGCACTGGGTGCGTGGTGTTGAAGAAGCTTCCCTTATTGGTTCAGAATCCAAAGGGAATGAATCGCTTACAATTTGTGCTCTTGGCGGCAGTATTGGAACTCCTGAAGATGGTCTTACCGCCGAAGTACTCGAAGTAAAGTCATTTGATGAACTAAAAAAACTCAAAGATCAGGCGAAGGGGAAAATTATTTTCTTCAACAGGCCTATGGATCGGAGCAAGATCAATACATTCGAAGCTTATGGCGGAGCTGTCAATCAGCGCGGGAGCGGTGCAGTAGAGGCTGGAAGGGTCGGTGGTGTTGCGGCACTTGTCCGATCGATGACAACAGTTATTGACGATTTCCCTCATACTGGTGCGATGGGATATAATGACAGTATTCCCAAGGTACCTGCAGCTGCCATCAGTACGAAAGATGCCAATATGTTGAGCGAGCTTTTGGCGCGTGAGAAAACTGTAAGAGTGAGGATGAAACTTTCTTGTGAAACGCTGCCCGATGTCGAGTCAGCAAATGTTATTGGTGAACTCACCGGTTCAGAGAAACCAAATGAAGTGGTGGTTATCGGTGGGCACCTCGATAGCTGGGATAAGGGACAAGGCGCACATGATGATGGCGCAGGGTGCGCTCATGTTATTGAAGCGTTGCGCCTCCTGAAAGAACTCGGCTTGAAACCTAAACGGACGATTCGTGTCGTATTGTTTATTAATGAAGAGAATGGATTACGAGGGGGCAAAGCATATGCTGCAAAGACTCGTCCTGGCGAAACGCATATTGCGGCGCTTGAGACAGATGCAGGGGGTTTTACTCCGAGAGGATTCGGAGTGCAGGCAGATTCAATACGATTTGATAAAATAGCTCGGTGGTCGTTTCTTTTTTCTTCGATAAGCGCTGATCGTATTCGGAAAGGGGGCGGTGGTGCGGATATCTCCGAGCTTGCACGTCAAGGTGTGCCGGCAATCGGTCTGAACGTTGATGGGCAAAAATATTTTGATTATCATCATTCAGATCATGATATTATTGACAACGTGAACGAACGCGAGTTAGAATTAGGCGCTATATCAATAGCAATTCTTGCATATGTTATAGCACAAGAGGGCCTTTAACAATATTATTTTACTGCTGAGACATTGATACACATTAACTACTTCATCAATCATATTTCATAGAGGTTATTATGAAAAAATATTACTACATGATGGTCTTCATCTTTCTTCTTGTTGCGCAATTGGCAATTGCCCAGGGTAACAAGGAGAAGGTGGATTCTGCTGCAATAGCACAGATCAGGGATGAAGGCTTGAATCGTTCACAGGTCATGGAGACGCTGAGCTACCTTTCTGATGTCTATGGACCACGATTAACAGGTACCCCCGGCTATAATCGCGCGGCAGAGTGGGCACGCAAGACGTTAGAATCGTATGGATTAGAAAACTCCCACCTCGAAGCGTGGGGAGAATTTGGCAAAGGTTGGTCGTTAAAAAATTATTCTGCAAACGTGATCAGCTCGCAGAATTTTCCTTTAATATCATATCCGAAGGCATGGTCTCAAGGGACAGGTGGTATGATGACAGGAGATATTATTTATTTGGATGCAAAGACTGATAGTGCGCTCAATACCTACAAAGGTAAATTGAAAGGCAAGTTTGTTCTTCTCAACGAACCACGTGAGATCAAAGCACATTTTGATGCAGAAGCATCGCGGGTTGCGGACTCATCGTTACTTCAGATGGCCAATGCGGATATTCCGCAGCAGTCTTCATTGCGACGCATGATGCAGCAGCAATCGCCTGAACAGAAAGCACGAGCATTGGTTGAGTATCATAAGCTCGAGATGTGTCAGAAGGAAGGCGCTGCAGGTATTCTCACAATTGCTCGTGGTGATGGCGGAAACATTTTTGTACAAGGTGCAAGCGTCCCTGCGCATCCTGACACGCCATTTACGAGCAGACCTTCGGCGTATGCCAACAAGGCGCCCAAACTCATTCCCCAGATTGCTGTCGGTGCAGAGCATTATAATCGACTTGTTCGCATGATTCAAAAAGGGGAGCGTCCTAAATTACAAATGGATTTGGATGTGATGTTTCATAAAGCCGATTCTTCCTACAACATCATTGCAGAAATTCCGGGTACTGACCTCAAGGATGAAATTGTTATGGTTGGGGCTCATTTTGATTCCTGGCAAGGAGGCACCGGCGCGACAGATAACGGTACCGGCTCATCGGTGTGCATGGAAGCGTTGAGGGTTCTTAAAGCGTTGAATCTGAAACCTCGCAGAACAATTCGGATAGGATTGTGGGGCGGTGAAGAGCAGGGATTGCTTGGCTCTTCGGCATATGTAAAGAAACATCTTGGTGAAAGAAAAGGACAGAGATTTGAGCCAGGAGGCGGTATTACGCTAAAGCCTGGGTCAGACAAGTTTTCTGTGTATTTTAATAACGATTACGGAACCGGCAAAGTGCGAGGTGTATATATGGAAGGCAACGAAGCAGCGCGACCTCTTTTCCGTGCATGGCTGGCTCCATTTAAGGATATGGGCGCCTCAACGCTAACGCTTCAGCGTACAGGCGGAACAGATCACCAATCCTTCGATGGTATCGGATTGCCGGCGTTCCAATTTATTCAGGATCAACTTGAGTACAGCACACGAACTCATCATTCGACAATGGATGTTTACGACAGGGCACAGCCGGAAGATTTGAAACAAGCTTCTATTATTATGGCAGCATTTGCTTACAATGCAGCCATGCGCGATGAAAAGTTTCCGCGTAAACCAGTGCCTGCACCATCGATGCCAGGCAGTAACTAAATATTGATGATGAAATGATACGTGGGATTTGAGTCTGCAGAGATTCAAGTCCCATTTTTTTTCAGTCATCTGCCATTCTCAAATGGGCAATTATGCTTCATTGGATTTGGCGTTGTAGTTTGCGCAATGATTATTGGGTTGTTTCTGTTGCGAATAAAAAATATCAGAATAGATTCTGAGTAAATGTAGTATCATAGTTCGCTTCTTTTACTGATATATTGCTCGTTGCGTGCTACCTTCCATTCTTATATCGTAAGCTTTTTTGCTATAGTCCGGTGGTTTAAGAGTCAAAATATACATGTTAGGAGAAGAATCTACATTGAATCAAGTATGAATTGCCGTGTGATTTACTTGTTCTTTTGTGAGAAATCAGGTCGCAACAAATCGGCTATAATCGCATGAATTTTTTACAGTTTTATTGAATTTTCTCTTGACGTACATGTTTTTTTTGTTTACATTTCATTGAACTTTCATGCAAAAATGATACAGATTTCTCTAGATCACCTATACTAAGACTTCTGTATTTTGAATCTGTAGAATGAGTGGGACTCTTTTGTTTACAGTATCGAAATCCCTTCAAAAATATTTAGGTAATTCATTCGACTGTTGACATAGCTCAACTCCTGTAAACTCGAATACTATTAAGTTAGTAAGCTGTAACGCATAAAAATTTCCATTAATGGGGACACATGATGAAAATCTCTCTACGAGTTTGTGTAATATTATTTTTAGTTAGTGTACTTACGATATGTTTTGCTTCTGTTGCGCTTTCACAGGCAATGCTGACCAGCGATAAGTACGATTACCAGCCGGGTAGCACAGCAACGCTCACCGGTGCTGGTTTCTTGCCCGGTGAGACTGTTACATTGCAAGTGGGTCATGCCGATGAAACACCTGACACTGGGGCAGACCATCAACCGTGGAATGTCATTGCAAATGCAAGCGGGGGGTTCGTAACAACATGGCATGTCTGTGAAGATGATTGTCTTGGCGAACTTCTCAAAGCAACAGCGGATGGACAATCTTCGGCTCGATACGCAGAAGTCTTTTTCTGGGATGCGACATCGTGGACGTTGACAATCTCGCCTACATCAAGTGCGGTTTCTGTAACGCAGACATATACACTTACCGCCACAAACACAGGCACTGGTAACATTGGTTGCATCACCGATACCATCGCATCGGTATTCACACCAGTTGGCAGTCCTAGTATCGTTTCTGCATCAGGAAATAGCTGGACTATTAGCCGAACGGGTAACATTATTACTCTTACCGCTAACTCGAATCCGGACCGACTTGATCCTGGTGATTCAGTTGTCTTCACAATTAGTGCCACTGCACCTTCGTCTGGAACAGGATCACCGTTCACCTGGGGAGGAAATGCTGTAGCCAATACCAACTGTTCAGGTGCGTCGTACCCAGTTTCAACTAGTGGTCAGCCGACGGTTAGTATAAGTAGTTGTACACCACCGAATATCACAGGCGATCCATCCAATGCAACGAAGTGCACAGGGGAATCAGTCACGTTCACAGTAACGGCGACAGGCACAAGCCTGACATATCAATGGCGTAAAGGTGGAGTGAATATCGGCGGAGCAACGAGCAGCAGTTACATGATAGCATCAGTAGTAGCAGGAGATGCAGGATCGTATGATGTGATCGTGAGTGGAACATGTACACCGCCGGATACATCGACAGCAGCGACATTAACAGTGAATACCCCACCGAATATTACAGGCAACCCATCCAATGCAACGAAGTGTACAGGAGAATCTGTCACATTCACAGTAACGGCAACCGGGA
>Ga0247727_10003683_pt1 | contig 33570 bp, 27 predicted proteins | sample WisWelCaveWW1625_FD_202498 | JGI IMG/M metagenome (GOLD analysis project Ga0247727, IMG submission 202498) | Biofilm microbial communities from Wishing Well Cave, Virginia, United States - WW16-25 | ecosystem: Environmental > Aquatic > Deep subsurface > Groundwater > Cave microbial mat | place...
GCCGGCATTAAAACGCAAGATGACGTTGAGCGACTGATCACTGAAACTCGCCAGAAGCGCAGTCAACGTAAAAAGTCATGACCACGCGCAGCCGCAAAAAAGACCGCTTGCTGCACTGGCGGGTGGTGGTTGATACCAACGTGTTTTTAGGCGGCATCTTGTGGCCGAAAAGCGTTCCAGGGAAAATCATCCGCCTTTGGAAAAGCGGCAGCTTGCAGCTTTTTTTGAATGAGGATATCCGACTTGAATACCTTGAGGTTTTGAATCGTTTCGTAGAGGCGAGCGTTTTGAGACGTTGGCAAAGTTGGCTCGCGCACCCGAGCAAGGTCAGCATCGTACACACGCACTTGCCCTATTATCCTGAGCTTCGCAACCCTACCGATAATCCCTTCCTTTCAACATCTGTCTTTGCCCAAGCTCGTTATTTGATCTCCCGCGATAAAGACCTTCTCGTCTTGAAAAAATTTCACGAGGTCGAAATCGTCAAGCCCGAAGAGTTCATGAAGCGTTATCGCGTGGAGAAGTAAACGAGTGAAGCTAGAACTGCGCGCCTAATTGTAGCCCTGCTCGCTTGTGGGGCATTGTGGCAACCGCGAGTTTAGTGGCTTCGACAGCAGCCCACAAGGGGCTGGGGCTACGATTGCGCAAGTCCGGCTTCGCCCAAAGTTTACGGGCGTGAAGATAATCAAAAAAATTTAAGGGGCAAGCCCTTTGGAGAAAAGCCGTGAACAACCGCGCGGAAGAGGAACGCCTTGTTGTTCTCATGTGCGTTTGCTATCTTCGCGCCGTCAAGTTTGTTTGATTCGTTCATTTAGGTTAAGGAGGAAAAGTTATGGCTCGCATGTCGGATTTCGGGCGGCAAGAAATCAATCTGCCGCCGTTTCAAAAGAAGTGGCTTTATCTCGCCGGCGGCGGTTTGCTGCTCGCGTGGTTTCTGCTCTCGGCGATTTACATGGTCGATGCGGATGAAGTGGCCGTGATTCAACGCTTCGGCAAGTACGTGGGCACTTCCGAACCGGGCTTGCACATGAAAATCCCCTTCGGGGTCGAGTCCGTTTCGAAGGTGAAAGTGCAGAGCGTGCTCAAACAGGAGTTCGGCTTTCGCACCGCGGAAGCGGGCGTGCAGAGCCGCTTTGAAGGAGGCGATTTTTCCAGCGAGTCGCTCATGCTCACCGGAGATTTGAACGCCGCGCTGGTCGAATGGATCGTGCAGTATCGCATTAAAGATCCCGCCAAGTATTTGTTCGGCGCGCGCAACGTGACGAACACCCTGCGCCACGTTTCCGAATCCGCGATGCGCAAAGTCGTGGGCGATCACAGCGTCGATGAAGTCATCATCGCCAGCCGCGAAGAGATCGCGATCAGCAGCCGGGATTTGATTCAGGAAATGTTGGACCTTTACGGGACCGGCATCGACGTCGTGACCGTAAACTTGCAGGATGTGAATCCGCCGGAGCAGGTGCAGCCCGCGTTCAACTCGGTCAACGAAGCCAAGCAGGAACAGGAGCGCATCATCAATCAAGCGCTGGAGGCTTATAATAAAGTCATTCCGCAGGCGCTCGGCCAGGCGCAACAGATCATTAGCGAAGCCGAGGGCTATGCGATCAACCGCACCAATCGCGCCTCGGGTGACGCCGAAAAATTCCTCGCGGTATGGCAGGAATACAATCGCGCCCGCGACGTGACGCGCCGGCGCATGTATCTCGAAACCATGCTGGAGATTTTGCCGAAGGTGAAAGACTTGTACATCATCGACGAGAAGCAACAAAGCCTGATACCTTTATTGCAAATGCCCGCAGCAGCCGTGAAAGGAGCGCAACAATGAATCTCAAAAAAATCTTAATGGCGTTGGCCCTGGCGGTTTTGCTGCTGGTGAGCAACAGCGCGTTTTATACGTTGAATGAAACCGAGCAAGCGATCATCACGCAATTCGGCCAGCCTATCGGGCAGCCGGTGCGCACCGCCGGGTTGCACATGAAAATGCCGTTCACGCAGAAGGTCACGATCTTTGACAAGCGTTTGTTGGAATGGCAAGGCGACGCCAATCAAATTCCGACGGAAGATAAAAAATACATTTGGGTGAGCACGTTCGCGCGCTGGCACATTATCGATCCGCTGAAGTTCTATCAATCCGTGAACAACGAGCGCAACGCGCAGAGCCGCTTGGATGACATCATCGACGGCGTGACGCGCGACGTGATTTCCAAGCATTCTTTGATCGAAATCGTGCGCAACACCAACCGCGAGATGACTACGGTCGAAGAAGGCATGCGCGAGGGCGCGGTGGCAACGGTCGGGATCAAAGATATGGAGCCGATCAAGTTTGGCCGCGAAGCGATTACGAAGCTCATCCGCGAACGCGCGCAAGTGACCATGCCGCAATACGGCATCGAGCTGGTCGACGTGCGGCTGCACCACATCGATTACATCGAAGAGGTGCGCAAGAAAGTTTACGAACGCATGATTTCCGAGCGCAATCGCATCGCGGAGCGTTATCGTTCGGAAGGCCAGGGCGAGCGCGCGAAAATCGAAGGCCAGCGCGAGAAGGAATTGCAGCGCATCCAATCCGAAGCCTATCGCACCGCACAAAAACTCAAAGGCGATGCCGATGCGAAAGCTACGAAGATTTATGCCGATGCCTACAACCGCGACCCCGAGTTCTATTCGTTCCTCCAAACGCTGGACTCGTATCGCAGCACGCTGCAAGGCAACAGCACGATTTTTCTTAAAACCGACGCGGAATTTTTGAAGTATTTGAAGAGCATTCAGGGGAGATGAGAGCAAAGAGCGAAGGGCGTGGAGCATGGCGTTAAGCCGGCGGGCTGCGCTTTCGAGTGATAAACGAATTAGAGAACAAAGTTCAGAATAAAACTCTGAAAGTTTTTCTGGAACTACACGCGGATCAAAAACGCACGCGGAGAAGCCGGAAGCTTTTTCCGCGTGCGTTTTTTTTAGCGTGAAGCCCGCTCTTTGAATAATCGACGCAGATCAAGAACACACGCGGAGGAAGCTTTGCGGTGTGCGCTTTTGATCCGTTGCTGCCCCATGGGCTTCGGCTTTCAGCGTGTCTTAAAATCCAGAGCAGGCCATCATAACCGAGGTGACAAAATTTTTTTATGATTCCAACCGAATGCGCGCGTCCGGCAATTCTGGTCACGGGTGCGGCGGGTTATTTGGGCGGCGTGGTCATGGAGGAATTGTGCCGCGAGCAACAAACTGTTGCGCACAACGCTTTTCAGTTCCTCGCGATGGACGTGCGTGAAGCGCCGTTGGAAAAGAGGCGCGCCGGCATCGTTTATCTACAAGAGGACATTCGCTCCGACAAGCTTGCCGAGATTTTCAAACGCTATCGCGTGCAAGTCGTCGTGCATCTCGCGGCGATTGTCACGCCGGGCAAGAAGAGCAATCGCGCGCTGGAATATGCGATTGACGTGCTCGGCACGGAGAATGTGCTCCAAGCCTGCGTGGCCGCGGGCGTGAAGAGAATCATCGTGGCTTCGAGCGGCGCGGCTTATGGCTATCACGCGGACAATCCCGCATGGATCACCGAGACGCAAGCTTTGCGCGGCAACTATGCCTTTGCCTATTCGCACCACAAAAGATTAGTCGAGGAAATACTCGCGCGCCATCGGCAAGAACATCCGCGGTTGCAGCAAACCATCTTTCGCATCGGAACGATACTGGGCGAGGGCACGAACAATCAAATCACCGCGCTATTTGAAAAACCACGGCTGTTGGCAATCAAAGGCGCGGACAGTCCGTTCGTGTTCATTTGGGATCGCGACGTGGCGCGTTGCTTCGTGCGAGCAATCTTCGCGGAGCGCACGGGCATTTACAACCTCGCCGGCGAGGGCGCGCTCACGCTGCGCGAGATCGCAAGCATACTCGGCAAGAAGTTGTTCGTGCTGCCCGCTGCTGTTTTGCGCGTTGCGCTGCGTGTCCTCAAAACATTGCGGCTCTCCGTTTATGGGCCGGAACAAATCGCTTTCCTGCGCTATCGGCCGGTGCTGGACAACACGAAACTCAAAAACGAGCTTGGTTACGTGCCGGAGAAAACCTCGCGCGAGGTGTTTGAGTTTTACGTTGCCTCGCGCAAGCGGCAGAGGCAGAGAATGCCTGCTTGAATTTGCGAAGAGGGTTCTTTATAATCATCCGTCAAAAGAAGCTTTTCAAACCGGAGGGCATTCGCATGCTCATGTGGGAACAGTGGCAGGAAAAATCCCAAAGCTCGTTGGAAGCCGCGCAAATCTTGTTGGAGAGAAAGAAGCCGGTGGAGGCGGCGAGCCGGTCATACTATGCGGCTTATCAGATGGTCACGGCCGTGCTGCTAAAGTTTAACTTGGCTCCGCGCAGTGAATATGGCAATTGGGCGCATCATGAAACGCAAGAGATGTATCGCACGTACATTTGCGAAAAAGCGAAATTAGGATTCAAAGAAAAACGGTCTTTAAAAATCCTCGTTCATAGTTTTCGCAACCTGCTAAAGGTGAGGTATCGCGGTGATTATGGTGATGCTTCAACTTTGAATTTGCACGCTGCCACCTCGCTCTGGCGAGATGCTTGTCGGTTGGTAGCTCTTCGAGCGCATTTATTAAAGGAGGCCTACTATGATGGCTCAACAAAATGGTGCACTGCCAAAGCATTTAACCGAAACACAAACGAAAACTTACTTGCAATATAAACGCAAGTTGGCAAAACATCTGCCGAACGCTCGCATTGCATGGGTATTGCCAATAAAGAAGAATATCATAGAAGTATACGTTGAAACCGAGAAACTGACCTACAGAACCGGCCTCAAAGCCGCAAAGCTCGCGACGGAAGTGGAAGACCAAACCGGCGTCACCATCATCCTGCGGTGACGGAAATGGAGTGATGGATTGTTGGAGTAATGGAACCCAACACTCCACCAATCCACTACTCCAATCGCTCAAATCTTTTCCAACGTGTGCTCCCTCCCCTCATTCACCTTTTGCAAATATTCCATCACCGGCTCGAAGTATTTCAGCATCGCGCGTGCGCTCAGATCTTCGCCGGTTTTTTCGCGCAAAACTTCGCGCCAATCGCGGCTCGCGCCGGGGCGCATGATGCCGTCGAGAAATTTTCCGACTTCGAGGTTGCCGTAGTAATTCGTGGCGTGAGCGTCTTGCTGCAAAATCTTCGTGGCGACGTGGTCGTGCAATTGAAAGAGGATGACGAACGAGAGCGCATAGTCGTAATACTGGGCGGCATCATCGTTGATGTGCGTCTTCGAAGCGGCATCGCAATACTCTTCGCCTCGTTCAGCGGGCGGAACCACGCCTTGATATTTCTTCACCAACTCCCACCAGCGTCGATTGTATTGCTCCTTCGCTAAATTGCTCGCATACAAATCGTGCTCGAAGTTCGTCATCGTGCCCGCGGAGAACGGAATGAACACGGCGTAGTTCAGCGCTTCTTTCAACAACGCTTGCGTGTCGTCGCTTTTGCCGTTGCTCGCCATCAAGCCAATGGCTTCGACGAACGGCTTTTGCATCGAAGCGAGGCCGAGCATGCTGCCCATGGCTTCGTGATAAGCGCGATTGGCGCCCTCGCGCAAGAGCGCAGGCACCTCGTCGTTCGTGTAGCTCATGTAGTAATAGATGTGGCCGAGTTCATGGTGCGTGGTCTCGTACCATTCCGTGTTCGGCTCCACGCTCATGAGCGAGCGCAAACCGTTTTCATAATCCATGTGCCACGCCGAGGCGTGATTGTTCTTTTTATAAGGCGCATCGGCAGGCAAAGGATAGAGCGAAGACTTCTCCCAAAAACTTTGCGGCAGGGGGTTGAGGCCGAGGCTGATATAAAAGCGCTCGGCTTGTTGCACGATCCACTCCGGCGATTTCGTGCGCAGCACGCCGTCGAGGTCGAAGCCCTCGACATTCACCATTGCGCTCCAATCTTGGGCCCAACGGTTCGGCAGCCAATGCGCGGGTAATTCGGCCGGCACGGGCTGGCCATATTTCTCCGCGAGGGTGTAACGCGCATAGGTGTGCAACTCGCGATACAACGGCCGCAGCTCGCGATTGAGCTGCGCCATGAGCGTCATCATCTCGTCTTTGCTCATGCCATAGGCCGAGACTTGATAGCTGAAAAAATCCGAGTAGTCCAACGCCTGCACGGTTTGATTGCGCAAACGCTGCAAGTTCGCCAGCCCGTCTTTGAGCGTCTTGCCCACTTCTTTCGAAGCTTCCCACGCCTTTTGCCGCCCGCCGAGATCTTTTGATGAACGCAAAATTTCATCAATTTGATTGGTGGTCACGGGCTTGTCTTCAAGCTTGAAACTAAAACCGAACAGCTTTTCCGTTTGCGCCGTCTCTGCGGCGATGCGTTCTTTCACGACCGCGGGAATGGTTTGCGGCGCGTCAGCAGCATTGTAGAGCACTTTTTCCAATTGCAGCACTTGCAGCGGCATGAGCTGCTCGCGCTTCCGCAAAAAGGCGCGCGCCTTTTCGATGTTCTCCATGCTGCCCGTGAAACTAGTATACGCTTCCTTTGCGGCTTTGGAGGCCGCGGCATTCGTCGTGTCGCCTTCCACGATCTTTGTGTTCAAATTCCATTCGGCGAGCGATACGGCGTAAGCCAGTTCTTTGAACTTCGCGTTGTAGCTTTTGAGGTATTCCTCCACTCGCGCCTGCATTTCTTGCGGACTGGGCGAGCACGAAACGATTGACCACATGAGCAACAACCACCGACCTTTCCTCATCTTTTCCTCCGGCGGATTTTTTAATGTTCAGCCACGGCTTGGCCGTGGCTTGCATTTTATTAAATTAAAAGAGGGCTGAAAGTACCACGACCAAACCGTGGCAGATCAAACACGATTACCGGACTTGAACATCAAATAGAAGCTCGGAGTTTCACGCGGCCAAAGATACGAATTGCAGCGCTAATGTCAAGGCGGGGCGGCTTTTTCGCGGGGGTATTTTCATGGGAATGAAAGTGAAAGTTCGTAGTGATGCCTTTGGGCATTTTAGTCTATTGGCATCCGACGCCTGAAGGCGTTACTACGAGCGCATTTTCGCGGTAAAGGCGGGATAAACGAGCAACGATGAAACGTAGGTGGAGCCGCGACTCGCCATAAAAAAATTCTCGCGGATGACGGCACTTTATTAATGCAATAAAGCAAGCCACGGCCAAGCCGTGGCTGAACATGAGCGGTTGCGCTCGTGAAATTTCATCAGGAGGGGTGCCGGCGCAAACGAGGAGAGGTGCAAGCGGAGCAGTGCGTTCAATGTTGTCCGGCATTCGCGGCGAAATTCGCGCGCGCGGATTCGAGCGGGTTGTCAAACCCAAAACCGAACAGGCGCGGATTTTCGCCGATGACCGCGGCGGAGATGATGTAGAAGACGTAGTCGTAGGTCTCTTGTGGAATCGCGCGACGATGGTCTTTGAGCAGATGCCAGAAGTTGCGCGCGCGCGGATTGTCCGGCATTTTTTGAATCAGCTCGCGCACGTTGTTCTCGCCCCAATTATACGAAGCGATGACCAGCAAGCCCGAGGCCTTCGCTTCCGTATCATAAATCGTCTTGAGATATTTCGCGGCCGCTTGCGTGGACTTTTCGAAATCGTGGCGCTCGTCGCGCGGATCGTGGCGGCGATAGTGCACCAACGGCCCGACGCGCAAACCATATTGCTCCGCGGTGGTCGGAATGAACTGCCACATGCCTTTGGCAATGCCGTGGCGCGTGACCGGGCCGCACGAGCTCGGATCGAAATTGCTCTCTTGCAAAGCGATATAAAGAAACTGCGGCGGCAAGCCGTTTTCCACCAGAGCGGTGGTGATTTTCATCGTGTATTCATTTTGCTCCGCGCGTTCGAGCGCCGCGCGCAGCCGATCCGTGGAGCGCCATCGCGCGACGTAGCTGCGCACTTCGCGCACGAACTCCGGCGGCATATCGACTTCGCACTCGCCGAGCAAACGCGCGATGCGCAGGATGATGCGTTCCTCTTCCGCGCGATCTATTTTCGCCAGGCCGGCCTCGTCGACGAAGCGCTCATACTTTCTCGCCAACTCTTTGTGCCGCGCTTTTTGGCGATCAATCTCGGCGAGGGATTCCTGCTCTCCGGTTTTTTGCACCGCGCGTTCAACGCCGGCCAAAGTCAGCTCAAGCTCTTTCATCTCATAAAAAATATCTTTGGCCAAAGCCTGCTGCCGCCCCAATTCATCGTGCTTTTGCTTGGCATACCATGCGGCGCCCACGAACAATATGCTGATCACGGCAATGGCGGCAAGATAACCGCGCGCGTGCACTCTTTGCCCGCGGCGAATCGCGCGCCGGCTCGTCGCGGCGCGCCGGCTCGCGATCGCGGCGCGCGTTTTTAGATAATAATGGCGAAGGCCTTCGAGCAACACCGCGGTGGCAAGCGTTTCCGGCCGCGGCAGAACTTGTCCGGGAATGTTTAGAAGGAGAACGGGGCCGTTCTTGCCCAACGTGATTTTGGAATTTTCGGAGAGAATTTCGTGCTCGATGCGCGCGCCGTTGAGGAATACGCCGTTGGTGCTGTGCAAGTCGCGAATGCACCAATAGCCGTCTTCGAATGCGACCTCGGCGTGCGCGCGGCTCAGGGCGTAGTCGTCGATGCGCACTTGACACTTGGGATCGCGTCCGATGCGAAAATTACTGCCAAACTCAAAATCCGTTTTGAGCGCTTCACCTTGCTCGATTTTGACTTTGACGGAGGGGGGTGTCGTTTGGGTCCGTGACATTCAAACCGCTAAGAGGTTATGCTCCAATTAACCTTCATCCAACAAAATTATCGGAGTAATGGAGTATCGCAGGGTTGGTGTAGTGCAATTGGTTTCATCACTCCAACACTCCAATACTCTCTCAACTCACATTCACCATGGTGAAATAGCCGAGTTGGGCAAAATAGGCGTGCAGGGGAATCGTAGTCATCCGCGGCGGAAAAATCCGCCAGCGCGCGCCCCAGTAAGCCAACATCACTCCGAATACCAGCCAGGCAAAAAAATTGCGTAAAGGAATTTTCTGCGCGCTCCAGTGCCAATAGCCCAGCTTCATCGCCGCGGGTTCCATGAAGGCATCGAAGAGCACCATCAATAGCGCGACTGTAAAGCTCAACGGCAATGCGTGCGCCGAGAGCCGTTGCGGCAAAATTCTTTGCGCCAGCGCCGAGGAGCTTAACAACATGTTCAACCACGCGCAGCCGATGACAAGCGGCACATTGCCGAGCAGGGGTTGCAAAGTTTGGCCATAAACATAGCTGCCGAAAATCGCGCCGGTTTTTACCCCGAGAAGCTCGATCAAAAAGCCCCCGCCGAAAACTCCGAGGCTCCAAAGCGCAAACTTTGTGCGGCGCGACTCGCGCTTGGCTTGACTTGATTCTTCATTTACCTGCAAACTGTCAGGCTGCGTAATCAAATACTCCCAACAGAGCACGGCGCAGAGGCCCACGATCATCGGCGCGGCCAAAACCTGCATGGCCGTTTGAAACACGTTGAGCACGTGCCACAATCCGCCCGCGAGCAGAAGAACGTAGAGCGCGAGAATGATGAAGCGTTCGCGCCGGCGATCATTCTTGGGAAGCCTTTGTTGAGATTCTCCGCTGCTCAACAACGGCGAGTCATCGCTAACTCTCCCCTTGACGAGCATGATTCTCAAACTAAATAAGTTTGCGCGACGGCTTCCCCGCTTGAGGGGCATTGGTGTCAAGCTAAGTGAATTTGCCTTATGTATTCCCCCCTTGAGGGGGGTCAGGATGGTGTTCTTGAGAGCGAAAATCAATTTCAAATTCTACGAACTCCTTTCACTGCGAAATGCGTGAGTCGAAAACGCGCGTCCCTTCCATCTCATTTTTCCGGTTTTGTGCCAGCGATAGGAATTAAGTCCAATCATAAGGAAAAGAACAATCGCAAAGGGATGGAGCAACACGCTCGTAAGAATAGGATGGCCGTATCCCAACGCGAGCACGAGGCGCAGCAACAAGTTCAGTGCAATCGCAGCCGCGGCGGGTTTGGTATAAGGCGCAAACCAAACCAAGATATAAGGCAGAACATGAATGCCGGTCAGCAGTCCGAGCATCGCAAAGAACGGCGCGGCGCGAAAGCGCATCAAGCCGAAAAGATTTTTGGAGTAGCCTTCCCAAATGCCGCGGAGGTTTTCATACATCCGCCCGAAGATTTCGCCTTTGCCGCACACGGTGAGAACGCTTTCGCCCTTGCGTTTGGCGAGGCGCATCAACTCCACGTCTTCGACGATTTCATGGCGCACTTGTGCGTGGCCGCCGAGGCGCAAATAAGCGGCGCGCGTGAAGGCAAGCCAATGGCCATTTGCGGCTGCGAGTGAAGGCCTCCGGCTGAGATACGTGAGCCACAGCGGCAAGTAACTATAGACGAGCATGTCGAACAAAGGCACAACTAATTTTTCCGGCATGGTGTGCGTGTCGTGTTGCGAAAAGGCGGAGAGCATTCCCAGATTGAGCTTTTGCATCCACGCCACCGTGTGGCTGAGCACGCGAGTTGAGTAGCGCAAATCCGCGTCGGTGAAAATAAAAATCTCACCTCGGGCTTGCACGCTCAGTTGATGGCATGCCCAATTTTTGCCGAGCCAGCCCGAAGGCAGGCTCGCGCCCTCGATCACACGCACGCGGCTATCTAACTCTGCACAGCGCTGCGCAATCCTTGCGGTGTCGTCCGTGGAGCCGTCATTCAAAACGAAAATTTCAAACGCCGGGTAATCTTGAGCGAGCAAATCGCGCAGGCAGTTTTCAATCTTCGCTGCTTCATTGCGCGCAGGAACGAGCACGGAGATGAGTGGCGTATTTTCTCGCGCGGGCGCGTTTTGCAGGCGAGGGCCAAAGATGAGGTTTGCGAGCGTGATCATGAGCAACACACTCAAGACGCCGAGGAGGCAGAAGAACATATGCGATCAGCTTTTCAAACTCAGAAAAAAAATCTGAAAGTTTTTGACAGGATGAAGCGGATACTGCCGGGTTTATCCGCTTGATCCGTTCAATCCGCGCACAAAAGCCTTTTGTGTCCTGCGTGCGGGATTCGCGTTGCGTCAATCAGAGCTTAAAATTATTTTCCCGAAAGCGCTTGAGCATGGCAACGAGGTCTTCGCGTTCTTCGGCTGCGCGTTGCGCTTTTTGTTCGGGGGAAGTAAGATGCGCCAACGGTTGCTCTAAAACTTCCGGCGGGATTTCTTGAATAAAACGCGAGGGCTGCAGCTCGAGGACTTCTTTGTAGCGCGTGCGCTTGGTGGAAAAACTGATGGTCAACTCGCGTTGCGCGCGCGTGACCGCGACATAACACAAACGGCGCTCTTCTTCCACGCTGCCGTTTTCAATCGAGCGCGTGCTGGGAAACTGGCCTTCGTTCATGCCGAAGAGAAAGACGCAAGGAAACTCCAAGCCTTTCGCCGAGTGTACGGTGAGAAAAATGGCGCGATCGACTTTCTCGTTGAGATAGTCGCTGTCGGAGATCAAGCTGATGCGGTCCAAAAACGCTTCGAGCGAAGGCTCTTCGCTATTCTGCTCGAAGCGTTTGATGCTTCCCAAGAATTCGCGCACGTTGATGACTTTGGCCTCACGCGCTTTCTCGTCCGCGGTGGCTTCTTCCACGGCTTTGATATAGGCGATTTCTTTGATCAAATCTTCGGTGACGGCGCTGAGGTTGCCTTCCCGATAACGTGCGCGATACTTTTCCACGAGCTGAACGAACTCTGAAATAGCGTGCAAGGTCGCAGGCCGGAGGTCATTAAGCTGCGCCGCCTCTTTTAAAGCGTGAAAGAGATTCTTGTGCGTGCGTTGGCAATACTCGTGCAGCTTGATCAGCGTTGCGCTGCCGATGCCGCGTTTGGGAAACTCGAGCGCGCGTTTGAGGTTCAGCTCGTCATCGGGATTGCGCACGAGCTTCAAATAGGCGATGCAATTGCGCACTTCGGGGCGCTCATAAAATGAAGTGCCGCCGATGAGCTGATACGCCACGCCCGCGTTGCGCGCGGCCTCTTCGAGAGCGCGCAGTTGAAAGTTGGTGCGCACGAGCACGGCAAAATCGGCGAAGCGCACGGACGGGTCGTTCATCTTGCGCAGCAGGAGCGCGCTCATCACTTTCTCGGCTTCGTCGTTTTCATTTTCGGCGTTGATGAGCGCGATGCGCGCGTCGCTGCGCTGCTGCGACCAGAGGCGTTTGTCTTTGCGGCGCAGGTTGTTGCGAATGATGGCATTGGCCGCGTCGAGCAAGGCTTGATGCGAGCGATAGTTCTGCTCGAGCTTGATCACGCGCGCGCCCGCGAAGTGCTGCTCGAATTGCAGAATCATTTCGGGGTCCGCGCCGCGCCACGAATAGATGGCTTGGTCATCGTCGCCGACCACGCACAAATTGCGATGCGGCCCCAGCAGCAAACGAATGAAGCGATATTGTAAAGGGTTCGTGTCTTGATATTCATCCACCATGATATAACGAAAGCGCTCTTGATAATGTCGGCGCACCTCTTCGTTTTGTTCGAGTAGGTTAGTGGCGAGAATGAGAATGTCATCAAAGTCGATGGCATTGCAGCCGCGCGTGCGTTGGAGATAGTGCTCGTACAAATCGCCGAAGAGCATTTCCTCGGCATTGGTTTGCTTGAGAAACTTGGCCGGCGCTTCGCCGCGGTTTTTGGCGGAGGAAATGCGCCCGAGCAATTCCGGAACATTGTGGCCGGCGAAATCCAGCGCGCGATCCTTGATGATCTCGCGCACGAGCGCGAGCTGATCGGTTTGATCGTAGATCACGAAATTCTTGCGATAGCCCGCGTGCGCGGCTTGCTGCCGCAAAATGCGCACGCCGAGCGCGTGAAAAGTGGAGAGCGTTACTTTCTGCGCGGAGGCGCCGGCCACGTGGCGCAGGCGCTCTTGCATTTCATTCGCGGCTTTATTGGTGAAAGTGACGGCCAGCAAATTTTGCGGAGGAATGTTTTTATGAAGAAGAAGATGAGCCAACCGGTAGGTGATAACGCGCGTCTTGCCCGAGCCCGCGCCGGCGAGAATGAGCAACGGGCCTTCCGTGTGCTGCACCGCTTGTCGTTGCGGTTCGTTCAACAGATCGAGTCGTAGCATGCGTCCTTGAGGTGATATACTCGTTGCAGTTTGGTTTGCAACTCCTCTCAGATTGTCATTCTGGAAGAACCTTCCCTCGCAGCGGGAAGAGAGCCGAGTGCTAGGGAAGGTCCTTACAGGATGACATTTCCAAGAAGGGTATTACAAATCAAACTGAAGGCGGTTTAAGCAAGCAGAGTGCTTGCGATAAAAAAATGACGCGCAAGATAGAGCGCGAGCCGCAAACATTCAATAACAATTTTCTTGCTTTGCCGGGCGGAATGCTTTAATATATTTTCATGCCCAATCGACTCTACGCCCGCCGATCATCTCATTTCTTCAAAGCGCCACTCTCGCTGCGAGCTTTTCCGCTCTGGTGCAAATCCGTTTGGCTTTTCGCTTTCATCTGCGCGGCGCTGCTAGCGGCTTGCACGGAGCGCTCGCGGTTGAACCCGATTGATCCGCAAAATCCTCGCACCAGCGGCAAACCCACGGGCCTGCGTGTGATTGCCGAGTTGGACACGATCCACCTTTCCTGGAATCCGCTTGCGCTTCGCGATCTCTCCGGTTTTAATATCTATCGTCACCTCGCGCACGAAAGCGGTTTCTATCTCATCGGCCAAACTTCGCCGCCGCTCAACACCTTTCGCGACGTGAGCAATCGCTTCGGCATGCCGCACATTTATCATATCACCGCGCGCGTGGATGATTTGGAAACGCCGCCATCGCAGGAAGTGACGGTCACGCCCGGGCCGACGATTGCGTGGGTGGCGGATAGCGACAATCGCGCGGTCATCAAGCTGACGCACGATGGGCAGCACGAGATTTTGCGTTCGCGTGCTTTCATTAGTCCGTATCGCCTCAAAGTGGATCATCAGCGCGGCGCGGTTTGGGTGTTGGATGAATACACCGGCAACTTTGGTAGCATTAATGAAAAGGGCGAGCTTCGCGGCGTTTATGATCACTTCTTCGCGGCCGTGGGCCTGGCGTTGGATTTGGAAGACGGCAGCATTTGGGTGGGCGATAATGGCGAGCACCTTCTCGCGCGCTTCGATGAAGACGGGAGATTGCAAGCACGGATTGATTCGTTGCCCGAGCTTTCCACCATTGCGTTTCATCCGAGCTTGAAAGAATTGTGGGCGCTCACCATGAACGGCGAACAATTACTGCGTGTGAAAAAATCTCAGCAAGTCGTGCGCGCGAATTTGCAACCGACATGGAGCGGGCCGGTGGCGGATATGGCTATCATTGCAAACACGGGCGAGGCTTGGATCGCCGCGGGCAAGCGCGTCGCGCGTGTGAATGCCGAGGGCCGGGTGGTGTTTACTTCAGCGGAAGAGTTTCGCTTTGCTTCCCGCCTTGCCATTGATCAAGCGAGCGGCGCATGTTGGGTGCTCGACGACTCGCGCGAGTTTCGCAATAACAGCAGCGTGTTCAAATTGGATGCGCAAGGCCAAGTGCAATTCAAAATCGACGGTCTCGAACGTCCGCAAGGCTTGGCCGTGAATCCGTTCGATGCTTCCTGCTATGCGTTAGACACTTTGCAGGGGCGCTTGGTGAGAATTTCCGCGGAGGGAATTGCGACGAACGGGTACACGAATTTTTTGACGCCGTTCGATATTGAGGTTGTCGTGCCGAGAAGGAATTAAAGAAGCTGGAGCCTTAAGCGATGCCGCCTTCGGAGGCGGTTAAATCATTCCGGCTAGCGCTTAAATCAATCGAAGCTTCGCAGGGTTCTTCGTTGCGCGCAAGAATTTGCTCTATGTTTCGCAAGAAAAATTTCTTTGTTTTTTTCAATTTTTGACTATATTGATTTAACCCTCATTGGAATGCCTACCTTTCTGATGGCGTAGCTTCATCCTTCGGCAGGTTACAACCACGCGACGTTTTTCAAGTTTCTCCGCACTTGCCACCGCTATGTCGTAAAGAACGGCAAGTCTGAACCTGCGACGGACCATCACGAGGAAACGATTGTTGCGATCAATTTACTGCAAGGAGGTTTTTACATGGCTGGGTTTGAGGTCATGCGCGGCGACAACGGCGTGGTTTCGGTGCTACGCCTGAAAGGTTTTTTGGACGCGCATACCGCTTCCGATCTTGAACGCGCGATTCAAAAACTCCTCGATGAAAAGCGCTTCAAGATTATCGTCAATTTCAAGGAGCTGACTTATATCAGCAGCGCCGGCCTCGGCGTGTTCATGGGCTTTATCGAGGAGGTGCGGAGCAACGGCGGGGACATCAAACTGACGAGCATGAACCCCAAAATCTTTCGCGTCTTTGACCTCTTGGGATTCCCCACGCTCTACGAAATTCGCGATGAGGAAAATCAGGCGCTCCAAAGTTTCACCAACCAAAAGTGATGAACGCCGTGCAGAAGCTCAAAGCCAAGAAAAAGTATCACCTCCGCATTCCCAGTCAAACGGATAACCTGGAAATCATCCGCGAGTTTGTCACCCGGATCGCGCGCAAGGTGGGCTTTCGGGAGGAAGAGACGAGCAAAATCGAGCTCGCCGTCGATGAGGCGTGCACCAACGTCATCGAGCATGCCTACAATAAAGACGAGCACAAACTTATCGACATCGTGATTCAAATTGACCCGCAGAAATTCACCATCCTCATCACCGACCAAGGCAAAGGCTTCGACCACAAAAAGATCTACAAGCCCGACATGAAAAAATATCTCGAAGAAATGCGCGTGGGCGGGTTGGGCATTTACCTCATGCAAACACTCATGGACGAAATCGATTTCGACGTGGTCGGCGGGCGGAAAAACCAAGTGAAGATGGTCAAATACTTCTAGCGCAAACCTTCCCCAAACGTTTTCAATCTTTTTGGTCATCCATTTACTATGCCAGTACGGAAAAATCCCAACCCGCCGCGCACGCCGCTAGCGACGGGCCGCACGCGCGGAGAGTCGCCTATGCAAGTGCGGCAACGGCCCTATCCCGTGCGCTCCAACCAATCCCGCGGCCCGATGCGCACCAACCGCCCGCCTTCGAATTATCACCAAAGAAACGCGCACCGCAATCATAACAACAATCTCAATCGCCAGCTTTCACGCGAGCTGGATGAGCGTTTGGTCGAGCTGCAAGCGCTGTTCGATGTTTCCAAAACCCTCAACTCTTCGCTGCAGCTCAAACAAATTTTGGATACGCTCCTGCTCACGCCCATGGGCAAAATGATGATCGGCAAGGGGCTGGTCATGCTCGCGCGCGACGAGAAACGTTTTGTGATCGAAACCGTGAAAGGCTTGCAGCAAGCGCTCATCGGACGCGAGCTGGAAATCGATTTGCCGCAGCCGATGACGATCATTCTGGAGGGCGAAGATAGCAGCGCCGCGGCGCAAGAGCCCTGGGCGCTCGCGCTGAAGAAGATGGGCATGCACCTCATCATTCCCATCATCTGCAATAACGATTGCAAAGGCCTGATGGCGTTCAGCGGCAAGATCAGCAATCAGCCCTACACCCCGAGCGAGCTCGAGTATCTCAATTCGCTCTCCAATCTCGCGGCCACTGCCGTTGAAAACGGCATGATCTTCCAGGAAATCAAAGAAGTCAACCGCAAGCTCGACAAAAAGATTCAAGAGCTCAACACGGTGTTCGATATCTGCAAAGAGTTGAACTCCACGCTCGAAAGCGAAAAAATCGCCAGCGTCTTAGCTTATGCTTTGATGGGCGAATTGACGGCGCAACGCTGTTTGGTGTTTACGGAGCAGCAAGGCCAAATCAAGCTTTGTGTTTCAAAAGGTGGAGAAGAAATGCCGCTTTGGACGAATGGCGACTTTCTTGTCTGGCTTGCGAAGCGCCATGCGCCGCTGCGCATCAACCATGCAAATGGAGAATTGGCGCCGGAATGGCAAGAAAGCCTGAAAGCCTCCGGCATTCTGCTCGTCATTCCGTTAATCAGCCAGGACGTGGTGCGCGGCGCAATTCTATTGGGCGAGAAGATTATTAAAGGCGATTACGCCGAGGAAGAAATCGACTTGGCCACCACGATCGGCAACACGGCGATGATCTCTTTGGAAAACGCGCGCCTATTTCAAGAAACGCTTGAAAAGCAAAAGTTGGAAGAAGAGCTAGCCCTCGCGCGCGAGATTCAGCAAAAGCTTCTGCCCAAAGACGCGCCCAAGTTGAGCGGCTATGAGCTCGCCGCGATCAACATTCCCACCCAACAAGTCGGCGGCGATTACTTCGATTATTTCTCGATCGATGCCAATCGGTATGTGCTCACCATTGCGGACGTTTCGGGCAAGGGCGTGCCCGCGGCCTTACTCATGTCCAACCTGCAAGCCATGCTGCACGCAATGATGACCGCGGACGTACCGCTGGAAAAAATCGTCGCGCGCATCAATACGGCCGTGCATGCGAACACCACCTATGACAAGTTCATCACCTTCTTCGTGGGCGTGCTCGACGTTTCGACGCACACGTTTACGTATGTCAATGGCGGGCACAATCCGCCGTATCTGTTTCACAAGATCGCGGACGCCGGCAGTGACTTGAACTTTCAACTGCTCGAAAAAGGCGGCCTCTTGCTCGGCATGTTTCCGGGCGTGCCTTATGAAGTGGAAACCATCACCTTGCAAAGCGGCGACGCGCTCATTATGTACACCGACGGCGTGAGCGAGGCCATGAACACGAAAGAAGAAGAATTTGGCGAGCCGCGCATCGAGCAGGCAATTCGCACGCGGCGCTTGCAATCCGGCCTTTCCGCCGCGGCCTTGATCGACGCCATCACCACTGAAGTAAAGCAATTCACTGCCGGCCAGCCGCAGAGTGACGACATCACGTTGCTCGCGTTGTTATATAATTCCGAACCCGCGTAAGCCGGAATCCCCAAAAACCTCTCGCAAAGACGCAAAGCCGCAAAAAACCCACGAAGCTTTTCTTTGCGGTACCTTTGCGGCTCTGCGTCTTTGCGTGAATGCTTTTTTTAAGCGCAGCTCAAACTTGCAAAAGATTACTCCCGCCCATGTCTGACATTCTCGTCGTGGACGACGAACAAGCGATTCGGCATTTGCTCTGCGAAGTGCTCGTCAAAGACGGCCATCGCGTGGAAAATGCTTCGGATGGCGATGCCGCGCTTGAAATACTCGGCGCGAGTGATTTCGATCTCGTCGTCAGCGATTTGCACATGAAAGACGTGGACGGCATCTCCGTTCTGCGCGCGAGCAAAAGCAAAAATCCCTACACCGAAGTTTTAATTCTCACCGGCAAAGGCACGGTCGCTTCCGCGGTGGAAGCCATGCGGCTCGGGGCGTATGAATATCTCACCAAACCGATCGACCTCCAAGAATTTCGCCTCAAAGTTCGGCAAGCGCTCGAGCGCCGCGCCATGCGCTTGCAAATCGAAGCGCAGCGGCGCGAGCTGCAAATCCATCAAGACATGATTGCGCGCGATCTCAAGCTCGCGGCGCAAGTGCAACTGAGTTTGGTGCCGCCGCCGTTTCAGCACGAGCGCATGGAAGTCGCGGTGCGTTACAAGCCGATGCTCGGCGTGGGCGGCGATTTTTCCGACGTCTATTTCGACGGCGACAAGCATCTGTATTTGACCATCGTGGATGTCACGGGTCACGGCATCACCGCGGCGCTGCTCGTCAATCGCATGGCCAATGAAATTCGCCGGCTCGTGCGCGAACAACTCGAGCCGCGCCTCGTGCTGCACCACTTCAATGATTTCGTGCTCGAAGCTTTTGCCGGCACGGGCATGTTCCTCACCATGTTCATTTGCAAGCTCGATCTGAAAAAGCTTGCACTCACCTATGCCGGCAGCGCGCATCCCGCCTCCATCTTGTGGAGCGCGAAAGAACGGCAATTCTTCAAGCTGGAGTCGCAAAACCCCATCATCGGTTTTGATGAAATGGCATTGGAGCGCTACACGCAAGATCACATGCAACTTGCCACCGGAGACCGGCTCATCATGTACACCGACGGCATCATTGAAGCCGAGAACGCGCAACGCAAAGCGCTAGGCCTCAACGGCATGTTGGGCTTGATGCGAAGCGAAGTTGCATCGTCTCTGGAAACCGCTGCGGACAGCATCATTTCGGGCATGAGTCAATGGACGAGCGGCCCCTTGCGCGATGACGTGTTTTTGCTGGTGGGAGGAATCAAATGAAAAGATTCTTATTCATCGGCATGCAGGATTTTGGCCGGATGATCGGCGGCAAATCGAGCTGGTGAATCGTTGAACCAGAGGCAGTTCTCACTTCAATACTCTCCCGCCCATCGCTTCAAAAATCCCCTTCCCCTTTCTACTCGATGCTTTCATCAATCCCACTCGCTGCGACTCAAAATCTACCAACTGTTGCAAGTTGTGTGACGGCAAATTATCCGAATCAACTCTCAACGAGGCAACTCGGGGAAGTCAATTTCAAATCAATAAGACGTTTTTAGAAATATTTAGTCATAGACATCCCGTCGATGACCAACGTGCATCACGATGAGCTTCTGAGCCTTGCCGTCAATTTCATAAATGACACGATAGGAGCCGATACGAATTCTCCAACCATCTCTTCCCACCAATTTCTTGCAACCGGCAGGGCGAGGTGATTGAGACAGATTCCGAATGGCGTCTCGTACTCGAACATATGCCTGCTGTGGCAAAGCGGCAAGCTCTTTCTGCGCACGGGGAAGAATCTCTAGTTGATAGCTCACGAACGGTTCCGCTCGATTTGGGCAACCGCATCTTCGAAGGCAATCGGCTGCTCACCGGAAGCTTTGGCCGCATCATAGGCGCGCAACTCGGCCAACTCTTCCAGTTCATGCAACAAGCGATAATAAGTATCGATGTTCAAGAGCACGCTGATACGTTTACCTTGTTGATCAACAACGAATTGTTCCTGCATTGGTGTCATGATGAATCTCCGGTTTTCAATCGTTCACTTTTGCGGCGTGAATCTTATACAAATTTCGAACAAAAGCAAGCTTCGCGAACAAACGCAAATGATGAATAAACCATTTTGCTTTTCCTCGCCGCCTTTCTATATTCGGCCTTCACAAATTCCTCGACGCTTCACGAATCATCAGCACTCGGGTACAACATGGCAAACACAACCTTCGCACAACGGCTGCAAGAAAAAATTCTCGTCTTCGACGGGGCTACCGGCACCACTTTCCAATACATGAATCTCACGGCCGAGGACTTCGGCGGCGAGGCGCTCAACGGCTGCAACGAGCATCTTGTGATCACGAAGCCCGAGGCCGTTGAAAAGCTGCACACAAGTTTTTTGGAGATCGGTTGCGACGTAATCGAAACGAACACGTTCGGAGCCACGCCCATTGTGCTCGGCGAATACGATCTCGGCGAACAAGCGCACGAGCACAATCGTCTGGCCGCCGCCATTGCGAAGAAGATGGCGCGCGAATTTTCCACGCCGGCGCATCCGCGTTTCGTGGCCGGCTCGATGGGGCCGACGACGAAGTTGCCCAGCCTCGGCAACATCTCTTATCACGACCTGAAGGCGACTTATTACGTGCAAGTCGCCGGACTCGTCGAGGGCGGCGTCGATCTCTTGTGTGTTGAAACGTGTCAAGACTTGCTGCAAACCAAAGCGGCGCTCGGCGCGATCTTCGAATATTTTGCCGACAAGCGCGTGCGTGTGCCGGTGATGGCGAGCGTCACCGTCGAAACCATGGGCACGATGTTGCTGGGCAGCGACATTTCCGCGGCGCTCACCGCGCTCGAACCGTTCGAGCTTGTCGCAATCGGTATGAATTGCGCCACCGGCCCGAAAGAAATGTCGGAGAACATTCGCTATCTTGCGAGCAACAGTCCGTTTCCCGTGTTCTGTATGCCCAATGCCGGTTTGCCCGAAAACGTCGGCGGCCGCGCGCATTACAAGCTCACGCCGGAAGAGTTAACGCAATTTCTCTCTCACTTTGTCAAAGACCTCGGCGTGCAAATCGTCGGCGGATGTTGCGGCACCACGCCGCAGCACATCGCAGCGTTGGCGCAATCCGTGGGCGGGCTTGCGCCCAAAGCGCGCAACATCGACTTCATTCCTTCCGCCGCGAGTTTGTACAACAGTGTGCCGCTGCATATCGATCCGCCGCCGATTCTCATTGGCGAGCGTTTGAATGCGAATGGCTCCAGACAATTTCGCGAGTTGCTCGCAACACAAGATTGGGAAGCCATGGTCGCGATGGGCAAAGAGCAAGCGCGTGAAAGCTCGCACATGCTCGACGTCTGCGTTGCATACGTCGGCCGTGATGAAGTCGCGGACATGATTCCGCTCATCGAGAAGTTGAACACGCAAGTTTCCGTGCCGCTCGTGATCGACTCCACCGAATGGCAGGTGATTGACGTCGCTTTGCAACGCATTGCGGGCCGCGCGATTGTCAACTCCATCAACCTCGAGGACGGCGAAGAGCGCATGCAGCACGTCCTGCCGTTGTGCAAAAAGTACGGCGCTGCCACGATTGCTTTGACCATCGATGAAAAAGGCATGGCAAAGACTGCGGATGAAAAAGTCGCGATTGCAAAGCGCATTCACGATCTCGCCGTCAACAAGTACGGCATGCGTGCGCAGGATTTGATTTTCGATTGCCTCACCTTCACGCTTGGCAGCGGTGACGAGGAGTTTCGCAAGAGCGGCATCGAAACCCTCGAGGCGATTCGCCGCATCAAAACCGAGCTGCCCGAGGTGCGCACCACTCTCGGGGTGAGCAATATCTCGTTCGGGCTTTCGCCGCACGCGCGCCACGTGCTCAATTCCGTGTTCTTGTATTATGCCGTGCAAGCCGGACTCGACATGGCCATCGTGCATTCTTCGAAAATTTATCCTCTGCATAAAATTGGCGCCGCCGAGCGTGAGCTGCATCGCCGTTTGATTTATGATGAGCGCAAGTTCGAGGACAGCGGCAGATGTATTTCCGATCCCGTGCAGGAGATCATCGCGTATTATTCCGATAAAGGCGCGCAGCAAAAAGTCGCGGTCGAGCGCCCGAAAGAAGTCGAAGAGCGCCTCAAACGCCGCATCATTGACGGCGACAAACAAGGCCTCAATGCTGATCTCAGCGAAGCGATGCAAAAATATCCGCCGCTCGAAATCATCAACAATCACCTGCTCGACGGCATGAAAGTCGTCGGCGAGTTGTTCGGGTCCGGCCAGATGCAATTGCCGTTCGTGCTGCAATCCGCGGAAACCATGAAAGCGGCGGTGAAGCATCTCGAACCCTACATGGAAAAAGTGGCAGGCTCAACCAAAGGCACCATGGTGCTTGCGACGGTGAAGGGCGACGTGCACGACATTGGCAAAAATTTGGTCGACATCATTCTCACCAACAACGGTTATCGCGTCATTAATCTCGGCATCAAAGTTCCTATCGATCAAATGCTGCACGCGGTGGATGAACACAAGGCCGAAGTCATCGGCATGAGCGGCTTGTTGGTAAAGTCCACGCTCATCATGAAAGAAAACCTCGAAGTGCTCAACGAGCGCGGCATTCAAATGCCGATCATTCTTGGCGGCGCGGCGCTCACGCGCAAGTATGTTGAAGAAGATTTGCGCGCGATCTATAAAGGCGCGCTGGCTTATGGCAAGGATGCGTTCTCGGGATTGCACTTCATGGAAGAGATTTGTGGCGGGCAGATGGCAAACGCGGCCCAAGATCGAGAATCGAAGATCGAAGATCGAAAATCGAAAACGCAACAAACGGCGCGGAAGAGCAGGGAGAACGTTTTTTTAGAGACGAAGCCGGAGTGGCAGCCGGTTGAAATTCCCTCTGCGCCGTTTTTCGGCTCGCGCGTGGTGCGCGAAATTCCGTTGAAGACGGTGTTTGATTACATCAATCCCATCGCGCTGTTGCGCGGGCAATGGCAAGTGCGGCGCGGCAAGATGTCGGCGCAGGAATATGATGCGCTCGTGAAGGATAAGTTCGAACCGATCCTCGCGGAGTTGCAGCAGCGGTGCATTGCTGAAGGCCTGTTGCAGCCGCAAGTGATTTATGGCTACTTTCCTTGCAACAGCGAAAACGATGATGTGATTATCTTCGACGAAAGCGGCACACGCGAGATCGAGCGCTTCACGTTCCCGCGCCAGGCCGAGGGCAATCGCCGCTGTATCTCGGATTTTCTTGCGCCGCTCGCTTCCGGCGAGCGCGATGTGATCGGCATGAGCATTGTCACGGTCGGCCGGCGCGCCACGGAAATTTCCAAGCACTTGTTCGAGAGCGACAAGTACACCGACTATCTTTATTTCCACGGCCTGAGTGTAGAAACTGCCGAAGCGTTAGCCGAGTATTGGCACAAAGTGATGCGCGGAGAGTTGAGCCTCGCCGCCGATGATGCGAAAGACATTTCAGCGTTGTTCCGTCAAGAATATCGCGGCTCGCGTTATTCGTTCGGCTATCCCGCGTGCCCGAATCTCGAAGATCAAACCAAACTCTTCCACTTGCTCGATCCCTCGCGCATCGGCGTTTCATTGACTGAAGAATTTCAGCTCGTGCCCGAGCAATCGACTTCCGCGATCGTGGTGCATCATCCGAATGCGAAGTATTTTAATGTGTGAGGAAGCTCGTACCGCAGGCTTCCAGCCTGCAAACGAACCCAAGCAGTAACTCATTTGTGAGGTTGCAATGAGAGCGGAAGAAATTCGCAAAGTCGCGAAGCAAAGACCGTTCAAGCCGTTCATGTTTCATTTGGACAACGGCGAGACGCAGGCCGTGCTCCATCCCGAAATCGTGGTGGGCAATGAAATCATCGTGGCCATCGATGCGAACGGCAAGTCGATCATAATTGCGCCGGAGGCGGTGTCTGCCATTGAGTTCTTGGAGGCCGAGCCGGACATTGTTGTGTCTGAGCGCGAATAAAGAGAAGGAGCAGGCACAATGAAAGCAGAACATTTTTCAGCCCTGAAAGAAAAAATCTTGGGAGCCGAGAATTTTAACGAGCCGTGGCAATATTTTTTCGACCATTTTTCGGATAATCCTGCGTTCATCAACATGGGCAAAAAAACGCAAAACACTTTCTTGCAGTCGATTCTCGAAGAAGTGGGCGAGAGGCTGTTCCGGCAAAAGGTCAAGGTGGCCAACATGATGCTCACCGAAATTCCCCAGCATCATTTTGTTCATGGCGCATGCTTCGTTCAGGGCCGGCTGGCAAGTGTGCTGTATTTCAAAGATGTCAAAGTGGGCATGCTTTCCATACTCGGCTCGGTGCAAAGCCATGAAGTCTCCATGATCCGTTTCACCGGCGTCGAGCTGCAAGGCAAGGGGCCGTTCATGATTGATTTTCCAAAGGACAGGGTCGTGCACTAAGCAACCGGCGAAATCGGGCTTGTGCGCGAGCCTACCAAACCGCCGAAGCGCTCACGGAGTATTGGCGCAAAGTGATGCGCGGAGTTGGGTCTCGCCGCCGATGATGCGAAAGATATTTCAGCTCTGTTCCGCCAAGAATATCGCGGCTCGCGTTATTCCTTCGGCTATCCCGCGTACCCGAATCTCGAACATCAAACCAAGCTCTCCCCCGTGCTCGATGCATTGGCCTCTTTTTTGTCTTCTTCTCTTTGCGGGGCATGAATAAAACGTTTGCAAGCCTCGCGTAGCGCATCTTCGGCGTTCAACTCCAAGCTGCGGCCAAACGACACCAGCGCAAAGAGCATATCGCCATAAACGCTTTGCAACTGGTCGTGATTCGACATTGGCGTAATTTGTTCATGTAAACGATGCAGCGCCTGCCAGTGCGCTTGCACTTGTTCGTAATTCATCGTTATCGCATTTGCCTTTTGCTGCAAACGCGCGGCGCGCTGCAACGCGGGCAACGCTCGCGGCACGCCGTCGATCACGGATTTTTTGCCCTCCTGCTTTTTAAGCTCCTCCCAACGTAACTTCTGCTCCGCTACCGAAGCGACTTTTTCATCTCCAAAGACGTGCGGATGCCTTCGAATCATCTTCTCGGAAATATTTTCGATCACAGTCGCAATGTCAAAACGCCCGTGCTCTTGCGCGACCTGCGCATGAAAGACGACTTGCAAGAGGAGATCGCCCAGTTCTTTGCCCAACTCGGCATGGTCTTCGTGATCAATCGTCTCCAACACTTCATACGCTTCCTCCAAAAGATATTGCCGCAGCGAGGCATGCGTTTGCTGTCGATCCCAAATGCAGCCGGCCTCGGAGCGCAGCCGCGCCATGATGGCTACCAAGTGCTCGAATTTTTCGCCGATGGTCATTTGTGTTCCTAACTTTTCCCGCGAGTTGGTTCTTAAGGTTTGAGTAAGACCATTTTGCGTGTGACGCTCTGCTCGCCAACTTGCAGACGATAGAAATAGATCCCGCTCGGAAGCGCACTCGCATCAAATCGAAAATGGTGAGTTCCCGGCGGCTTTATTTCGTAGAGCAGCGTTCCTTTCTCACGACCTAAGAGATCATACACTTTCAAACTCACAAACCGCTGCCGGCTCAGTGCATACTCAATAGTCGTAAATGGATTGAAGGGATTGGGATGATTCTGATAAAGGTAAAAGTCAACCGGCAGGACTTCAGAGGCTCGTTGCTCATTAACAGCGGTTATGCTCGTGTCACCATAGACCACACCGTTTAAAACTGCTCCCACTAACCGCGTATTAACTTGCGGATGCCCATGAGAATCGTTCCATGAAGACACCTCTCCAATTCCTTCTGCATAAGTAAAGCCTCCAACAGAGAATTGAGAGCTGTAAGAGAACACAACATATCGCCTTGTGCTCCCCCAAACTTCTCTCACGAAAGTGTCGCGAACGGTAGCTCCCCCAATGGAATCGCCGATCTTGGCCTTAAAATCACACAGCCGATTTTCGGATGAATCTCTGCCTGCATATTGGTAGATCCGACTGGAATCGGCACGCTCAAGCCTTGAATACCCTGGGCCTCTCGTCACTACAGCATAGCGTCGCCTTGAAATCGTTGTGTCCTGGGTTATGACCTCTTGGTAGTATCCTGTGGAGGATATACTGAAATGATAGTATACCCACCGATTGCCGACTTCCAAAGATTTCGCGATCCCGGATTGTGCCAACAAAGACGGCGCAAGGAGGAAGAGAAACAAGGTTGAAAGTGAAAGGATTTTTTCATGCTTCAAAATGATGGGCTGCATGACGAGACCTCTTTTGATTTAAACAGCCGCTCTTTTTAAATCTCATTGAACAGCTTGCAAGTAGCTCAAATTTTTCTCAAACGGCGGACGGATCACGCCCGCTTCGGTGATGATCGCGGCGATCAATTCATTTGGCGTCACGTCGAACGCGGGACTATAAACGCGCGCGCCCTCGGGCGCGGTGCGGCGACCGAAGCCGTGCGTCACTTCCTCGGCGCTGCGCTCTTCGATGGGAATCTCTTTGCCGGTGCGAATGTTGAAATCAATCGTCGAAATGGGCGCGGCGATATAAAACGGCACGCCGTGTTTTTGCGCATTCACCGCGAGTGAGTATGTGCCGATCTTGTTGGCAGTGTCGCCGTTTGCGGCGATGCGATCCGCACCGACGATGCAGAAATCCACGTGCTGGCGTTGCATCACAAACGCCGCGGTGTTGTCGCAAATGAGCGTGCAATCGATGCCTTCGTTCATCAATTCCCACATGTTCAAACGCGCGCCTTGCAAGAGCGGCCGCGTTTCATCCACGAACACGTGCAGCTTTTTCCCGTGCGCGTGCGCGGCGAAGAGCACGCCGAGCGCGGTGCCATAATCGGCCGTGGCGAGTGCGCCGGTGTTGCAATGCGTCATGACCGTCGCGTTCCGCGGCACGAGCGTCGCGCCGTGTTCCGCGAGCGCGCGACACGTGCGGCGATCTTCTTCAAAGATGACCTCCGCTTCCGCGCGCAATGCTGCGTTGATTTCCGCGATGCTGCTCTCGCGCTGCTTCTGTAAAACATTGTTCATGCGCTCGAGCGCCCAGCCTAAATTCACGGCCGTGGGACGAGTCGCGCGCAAGTATTTTATGTCGCGTTCGAGTTGCGCAAGGAACGCGGCGTGATCTCCGGTGCGAAATGCTCGTGCACTCAAGAGCACGCCGAAAGCACCGGCAACTCCCAACGCCGGTGCGCCGCGCACACGCAGGCTTTTGATGGCCTCGCCCAAAACCTCGAGTGCAGCAATGTCGAGATAGATCAATTCCGTGGGCAAACGGGTTTGGTCGATCATTCTGATTTTGTCGTTGTGCCAAGTGATGGTGGAGACGGGCATGGTAGGCTCTCGGGATTGGATTATTCGAGTAGTGGGGTATTGGGCGAATGAGAGAACCAAACTTAGAATAAAATTCTAAAAACTTTTGGCAGAATGATTTGAAATGATTCTGCGGACAAATCATCCTGCCAAAGGTTTTTTTGTCGCGACTAGGTGACTTCGGCGCACTTCGGCGGAAAAGCTTTGCCGAATGTTTCTTGTTTGCTTCCGGCTCGTCCGGCTTATAATATTACTCTAGAAAAACTATCACGTCCGCGAAGATCTTTAATTGTCAATTGATAATTAACAATTGTCAATTCTTTTGGTTGCGGCTTGAAAGCCGCGCTATTGCTATAACGAGAGATGGTATCGAACAACCAGCAACCAGCAATCAGAAAGAACATCAAATTCCGCAGAAAGTCAACGGCGCGCGTCAAATTTCTCGTTGACAAACGGTGCTCGAATGCGTACTTTCGCGCTGTCATTTTGGGAATCGGTGACGGAAGCGTGCTGCGCTGAAGTTCGGCCACCATTCCCAATTTCTGTTTTTAGAACCGGAGAGAGCGATTTGCACCGCGGTATTTGGCGAACAGAAGATTTTGCTTCCACGCACTCTGAAAAACTTTCGGAGGGCCACAGGTGAAGCTCAAAGATATTGTCGCGCCCATCAAAGAAGACCTTGAGGCTTTCGAGCGCGAGTTTAAAGCTATGTTGCGCTCGGATATTTTTTTAGTCGATCAAGTCGTGCGCTATTTGGTTTCGCGGCGGGGTAAGCGCTTGCGTCCGATCTTGGTGCTGCTCGTGAGCCGTTTGAACGGTAAGCCGCCGACGGAGAAACGCCTCAAAGCCGCGGCCATCCTTGAGTTGTTGCACACCGCCACGTTGGTGCATGACGACGTGGTGGATGACTCCTATCATCGTCGCGGCATTCCCTCCATCAACTCCATCTGGAAAAACAAAGTCTCCGTGCTCATGGGCGATTATCTGTTTTCCAAATCGCTGCTCGCCATGCTGCACATCGGCGATACGAAAGCCTTCGAGATTATTTCGCACACCGCGGAGCGCATGAGCTCGGGCGAGTTGTTGCAGCTCGAGCGGCATCATGATTATTGGATGGAAGAAGAGATTTACTTTCGTTTGATCGCCGATAAAACCGGCGCATTGATTTCCGCGGCCTGCCAGTTGGGAAGTTTGACCGGCGAGCAATCGGAGGCGGAGGTGGCGATGATGGGTGTGTTCGGCGAAAAAGCCGGCATCGCTTTTCAAATTCGCGATGACTTGCTCGATTTGTTGGGACAGGAAAGCCAAACCGGCAAACCGAGCGGCAATGATCTGCGCGAAAATAAAATTACTCTGCCGCTGTTGCACGCGCTCAAGCAAGCGGAGAAGCGCGAGGCCAAGAGCATGATTCGTCTCGTGCGCAACGGCTCGAACTGGCGCACGCGCGGCGACGATTATCGTCGCATTATCGAATTTATCGAACGCCACGACGGCGTAGGCTACGCCAACAAAACCGCGCAGCGCATGGCCGATGAAGCGCTCGGTCTGTTGGGCGCGTATACCAATTCGCCCTATAAAGACGCGCTGACGAATTTGGTGCAGTTCGTCACCTCGCGGGAATTTTGAGGAAAGTCGAGATTCGTTTCAGGATGAATGATTTTTTGACAAGCTTACGGTTGCGCTGCTCTTTGGTATTCGTGCTCTTCGTGTGGGGCTGTGACGCGCCCACGCTGCATACCGTGGAGCGCACGCGCGTGTTGATGGACACCGCAATCACGCTCAAAATTTTTCTGCCCGACCGCAGCGGCGAGCTGCAGGCCGCGGCAACGCTTGACACGGCGTTCGCGGAGCTCACGCGTTTGGATTCGCTGCTTTCTTCTTATCGCAATGACAGCGAAATCGCGGCGCGCAATCGCATGCCGCAAGGACTCGAAGCGGAAATTTCCACTGATCTCGATTCGCTGATTCGCGCGGCGCAATATGTGAGCGCCATCACCGCGGGCGCGTTTGATATCACCATCGCGCCGGTGTTGCGCTTGTGGGGCTTTGGCACCGATACGCTGGATGTGCCGTCCGCTGCTGAAATCACCTCGCGGTTACCTCATGTGAATTTTCGCCACCTCCAGTTGCGGCGCGTGGTTGCGCCGCACGCGCTCACCTCGTCCGCTGCGCCTCGGCAGAACACCTCGTTCATGAGCTTCGAGCAAACCGGAATGGCGATTGACCTCGGCGGCATCGCCAAAGGGTACGCCGCGGACGTCGCCGAACGCCTCTGCGCGCAGAATGGTTATCGCGATGTGTTGATCGCAGTCGGGGGCGATTTGCGCATGCAAGCCTCCGCCTTGACCGCCGGGCAAAGATACGTTTGGATCAAACATCCGCGCCGGCCCGAGACTTTCTTCGCGCGCTTTCGTTGCGATAGCGGCGGCGTTTCGACGAGCGGCGATTACGAACGCTACTTCGAGCACGAGGGCAAGCGCTATCATCACATACTCGATCCGGCCACGGGTTTTCCCGCGGGCCAAAATCAAGACGGCGCGCTAACCGTGAGCGTGACCGTGGTCGCAAACCAAACGATCTACTCCGACGCCTTTGCCACCGCAATTTTTGTCATGGGCGTGGAACGCGGCATTGCCCTCGCGGAACGCCTGCCCGAGCTTGAAGCCGTGGTCGTGTTCATTGCGAACAACAAGCTTGAATGGCGCGCAACGAGCGGCTTGAAACAGAAATTGGAAATTCTCAACGCCGAGCTTTAGTTTTTTGATCGCCCTCTATGTCATTCCCCAGGAGCCTTTTCGAACGCAGGAAAAACTCGATTACGGACTTTTGCTTCGTGTGAGTGAAGGTTATGCCGAGTGATATTTCAGCGGGCGTCTTCGATCAAATGGAAAACGCAGCACGGACAACATTGGAGACGCAACCATGCCTCGAACACTAGTCACCGGCGGCGCGGGCTTTCTCGGCTCGCACTTGTGTGAGTATCTTCTGCAAAAGGGCCACGAGGTCATCGCGATGGACAACCTGCTCACCGGCTCGATCACGAACATCGAACATCTTTACGGCGCGCAGTTTCAATTTATTAAGCACGACGTGAGCGAGTACATATACCTCTCCGGCCCGCTCGATTATGTTTTGCACTTTGCTTCGCCCGCCAGCCCGGTGGATTATTTGCAATTTCCCATTCAAACCATGAAAGTCGGCGCCATGGGCACGCACAAAGCGCTCGGCCTCTCGAAAGATAAAGGCGCCGCGTTTCTCATCGCCTCCACCTCCGAGGTTTACGGCGATCCGCTCGAACATCCGCAGCGCGAAGATTATTGGGGCCACGTCAACCCGGTTGGCCCGCGCGGCGTTTATGACGAAGCCAAGCGTTTCGCCGAGGCCTTGACCATGGCCTATCATCGCACGCACGGCGTGAACACCAAGATCGTGCGCATCTTCAACACCTATGGCCCGCGCATGCGCCCCAACGACGGCCGCGCCATTCCCACGTTTATTCCGCAAGCCCTGCGCAATGAACCCATCACCGTCTTCGGCGACGGCTCGCAAACGCGCAGCTTTTGTTACGTTGATGATCTCGTCGAAGGTATTTATCGCTTGCTGATTTCGGATACGCACGATCCGGTCAACATCGGCAATCCGCGCGAGATGACCATTCGCGAAATGGCCGAGGCCGTGATCCGCGAAACCAACAGCAAAAGCAAAATTGTCGAGAAGCCTCTGCCCGTCGATGATCCTAAAATTCGCCAGCCCGACATCACCCGCGCGCGCACGCTCCTCGGCTGGACGCCACGAGTAAATTTAGAACAAGGCTTGGTGCAAACGGTGGCGTGGTTTCGCAAGGTGATGGGAGTTTAGTGCCGCTTTATCATGTTCAGCCACGGCTTGGCCGTGGCTTGATTTTGATCGCATGCGTGCTTTTGTAAGTTGAAGTAAAAAGCCACGGCCCAGCCGTGGCTGAACTCGTATTCTATGAGGCGAATTGTCCGAGCCTGCGAGAATCCTGCTGCTGCGCTTGAGCGCGATTGGCGACGTCGTCCTAACCTCGCCGCTCATTCGCGCGCTCCGGCAGCGCTTTCCAAATGCGCAAATTGATTTCGTCATCAAACCAGCTTTCGCGGAGTTGGTGGCGCACAACCCGCATCTCAACACCGTGCATCGCGTTGATCCGGCAACGGGGCTGAAAGGCTTGGCGCAACTCGGCATGCATCTGCGTCGCGCGCGCTATGATCTCGTGCTCGATTTGCACCGCAACTTTCGCACGATTTTTTTGACTCGTCTTTGCGCCGCGCCGCGCGTTGGGCATTATCACAAACATTTACTCCGGCGCTGGCTCTTCGTGAAATTTAAAGCCGCGACCATGCAGCAGATTCCCTCGGTTTCACAGCGTTACTTGCAAGCCGCTGAATTTTTAAATTTGCAAGATGATGGTGTGGGCACCGAGTTGTTTTGGGGCGCAGCCCACGAAGAGGAAGCGCTGTGCGTTTTAGATGAAGCTGGTTGGAAAGAAAATCGCGCCTTGCTCTGTCTCGCGCCCGGCGCGGGTTATTTTACCAAACGCTGGCCCGTCGAATATTTTGCCGAAGTCGCGCGCGCGTTGGCAGCGGCATTTAAAAATTTTGCCATCGCCATCTTGGGCGGCAAACAAGACCGTGAGTTCGGCAAACATATTCGTGAACATAGTCGCGCTGAGATTTTCGATCTCACCGGAAAATGCTCGCTGCTCGCTTCCGCGGCGATCATCAAACGCAGCCAACTCATGCTCGCCAATGACTCCGGCTTGATGCACATCGCCGAAGCCGTGGGCACGCCGGTGCTCGCGCTGTTCGGTTCCACCACGCGCGAGCTTGGTTTCTTTCCGCAGCGAGCGGCTTCGCGCGTGCTCGAACATCCGAGCCTGTCGTGCCGCCCGTGCAGTCATCTCGGCTATCGCGCCTGCCCGCGCGGGCATTTTCGCTGCATGAAAGAGATCGCGCCGCAACTCGTGTTGGATGAAATGAAACGAACTTTAGACGCGACTACAAGCACTCAGCAGATTAGACTTCGCGACACCATGACTGTCATTCAGCAGGAATCTTTTTAAGCACTCGACATTGTCCCCGGCGAGTAAAAGGATTCCTGCTGAATGACATGCTGGAGGGGAGTTGAAATCTGCTTTTTGGTCTGAGTATAATGCACAACACCAAGCATCTTTCTTATTCAAAATAAAACCCGGAGGCTTCCATCATAACCGATACCGCTTCTCCCACGCAACCCGACACGAGCAAGCGCCTCGCACAAGCGCAAGAAGCGCAACAGGCCGCGCTGCAAGCCGCGCAATTCGCGCTCGAAAAGAAAGCCGAAGACGTCAAAGTCTTCGATCTGCGCAAACTCACCAGCATCACGGATTACTTCGTGATCTGCACCGGCTCCACGGACACGCAAGTGCGCGCCATTGCCGATCACATTGCCGACGAATTTGCCGAGGACGGCATGAAGCCCTGGCACATCGAAGGCCGCGAACGCTCGCATTGGATCTTGCTCGATTACGTCAACTTCGTGGTGCACGTCTTCGATCCCCAAACGCGCGAATATTACGGCCTCGAGCGCTTATGGGGCGACGCCGATTTTCAAGAAGTGCGCGACGAACCTTCGCTAATGTTACAAAGCGCACAGTAAATTGACCTCCACTTTAGTGTGTCATTCTGGAAGAACCTTCCCTCGCGCTTGGAACACCACTCAAACTAGATTGTGTTTCGAGCACGAGGGAAGGTTCTTCCAGAATGACAGCGTCGAGGTGGTGTTGCAAGCCAATCTAGCTAAGGCAAATCCTCATGAGCACACACGCTGAACAATACCTGCGCGGCGTCATCACCTCCGGCTTAAACAAGCTCGGCTGGCCCGCGGAAAATATTATTCTCAATCGCCCCCGGCAAGAAGGCTTCGGCGATTTCGCCACGACCGTTGCGATGCCGCTCGCGAAAATTTTAAAGAAAGCGCCGCGCGTTATCGCCGAACAACTCGTCGCCGCGATGGAGTATGATCGCGGCTTTCTCACCGAAGTCTCCATCGACGGACCAGGCTTTATCAACTTTCGCCTCGGCCACGGCTATTGGCATCACGTGCTCGCCGAAATTTTGCGCGCGCGCGAAAACTTTGGCCGCAGCGATTGGGCGCGCGGCCGCAAAGTCAATTTTGAATTTGTCAGCGCCAATCCCACCGGCCCGCTCAACATTGTGAGCGCGCGCGCCGCGGCGCTGGGCGACGTGATGGCGAATCTCATGCAAGCCTGCGGCGCCGAAGTCGCGCGCGAATACTATATCAACGACGCGGGCCAACGCGTGAAAGCGCTCGGCTACTCCGTCAGCTCGCGTTACATGGCTTTGTTTGATAAAGAAGAGCCTT
>Ga0247727_10003684_pt1 | contig 33570 bp, 34 predicted proteins | sample WisWelCaveWW1625_FD_202498 | JGI IMG/M metagenome (GOLD analysis project Ga0247727, IMG submission 202498) | Biofilm microbial communities from Wishing Well Cave, Virginia, United States - WW16-25 | ecosystem: Environmental > Aquatic > Deep subsurface > Groundwater > Cave microbial mat | place...
CCTGCCCAAGCGTCTACACCCACGAGAGCGACTCGCAGAATGTAGTGGAAATCCCTCCTAGCAAAACGGCCCTGGCAGGGTCGCCAGGGCCGTTTTGGACCTCAAAGGCTTTCAAGTTCGGCTAGTCTTGCGCGCCTTCGGCGACCCGTCCGCGCGGCTCGCGGCCGGACGTGCGCAGGATCTGGCGCAGGTGGTGCTTCATGTGCCCGACGTAGTCGGCGAGGAAGTACTCGAGCGTGACAGGCTCTTCGGCGGGAACGACCCGCCAGGCGATGGCGTCGAGGTTGTGCGTCCGGCGCAGGGCACGCCGCACCTCGGGCGGGATGCCGGCCATGACGCGGGCGAGATGGAGGTTGTAGGAGCGCCAGAAGAGGACGAGTTCTTCCCAGGGGGTCTCGCGGTAGCGCTGGCGTTCGACCCACGCCTCCTGGTCGTAGCCCGAGAACACGAGATCGTCCGTGAACTGCACGCGCACGAAGCGCTGATGGTTGTTCGAGGCCGAGTCGATCAGGTGGCCGAGGATCTCCTTCGCCGACCACTTCCCGGGCGCTGGACACCGTCCCGCGAGCGATTCGGAGAACTCCAGGAGCACGGGGACCGCTTCCTCCACCGTTTCGCGCAGGTCGACCTCGGGCGGATCCATGGGATCTTCGAAGGGATGGGCCACGATTGGGCCGCATCCGCTCCGTCCGGGCAACGGCCTTCCTCGCTTCCCTCTGGCGGGGTCGGGAGGAAGGGCTTTCCACGGACGCGGGAACCTCCTCTGGCGGGGCGGATCCGGTCAATTCCTCGCGGGCACGGGACCGAAAGGAACCGGACGACGCCTGAACCTCCCGCCTATCCATTAATCCATGAGCCTCCAGGGCGATCTCTCGACCCTCGACCTCGCCGGCCTCTTCCAGAATCTGGAAGCCGCGCGGAAGAACGGTCTGCTCTCGATCCAGGACGGAGAGAGCGTGAGCCAGCTCTACTTCCAGCAGGGCCGGCTCGCCCTGCTCACGTTCCCGAATCGCCCGGGCCTGATCGACTTCCTGATGGCCTCGGGCGACCTCGGCCCGCAACAGATCGCGGAGGCGAAGAAACGCCGGCGTCGCGGACGGTCGCTCGGCGAAGCGCTGGTCGAGACGGGCGCATCGACCCAGGAACGGCTCGTGTCCCTGGCGACCGCGCGCCTGACGGACGAAGCCTGCGAGCTCCTCGGTGCCGGTCGGGGCCGTTTCGAGTTCACCCAGGGCGAAGTCCCGCGCGGCGTCTTCGACGCGGAGGAGCGCGCGCTCGGCATCACGCTCGCCGTGAACCCGCTCCTGCTCGAGGCCGCGCGGCGCGCAGACCACTGGCGGCTCGTCCGCGAACGCATCCCCTCGGATTCGACACACTACGTGCTCGCTCGACCCCCGAGCGACCCCAGTGATCCGCGGAAGAAGGAGCTCCTGTCGCGCCTCGCGCCACGGCTCGACGGCACGCGCAGCGTGAGCGAGGTCGTGGCGGCCTTCCCCCACCAGCGCCTGGAGACCTACGAACTCCTGGCGGAGCTCGCCGCGAGCCAGTCGATCCGGCTGGCCGCCTCGACGGACCTCAACCGCATGGTCCAGGAGCTGGCGCGCTACGACAAGAAACGCGCCTGGTCGCTGCTCCAGCGCGGGCTGGAGACCAACCCGCGCAACTTGGGCCTCTTGTGCACGAAGGTGCTCCTGGCCGAGAAGCTCGGCGACCTCGAACAGGCGAGCGAGGCCTTGAAGCTCGTCGTCCACATGCGCCTCGAGGCGGGCGAGGCCGAGGAGGCCCGCGCCGATCTACAACGTCTCAAGGACCTGGATGCCGACGATCCGTTCGTGTGGGAGAAGAGCTTCGAGCTCGCCCTCGCCGAGGGCCGCAAGCAGGACGCGCTCGCCGACGGGATAAGGCTGATCGCGCTCTATCGCAAGCCCGGCCTGCACAAGAGGGCGTGCGGAGTGCTCGAGCGTCTGGTCGAGACCCACGGCGCGAACTTCGAGCTCGTGCGCGAACTCGCCCGCGCGCGGGTCGACGCGGGCGAGATCGATGCGGCCCTGAAGGGCCTGGAGAGATTCGGCGCCTCCCTGATCGCGCGCGAGTCCTACCCGCTGGCGCGCCGGGTCTACGAAGAGATCCTGGCCCACGATCCCAAGAGCGAGAAGGCGAAGGAGACCCTGGCGGAGATCCACAGCGGCGCCCTCGCCCAGCGCCGCGTCCGCTGGCGCCGGAGACGAAGACGCGCGCTCGCGCTCTTCTTCCTGGTCGTGGTCCTGCCGTGGTTCGCCTACGAGACCTTCGCGCGCCGGGCATACGACGAGGCGACGCGATCGGTCGTACGCGAGGGCCTGCTCGAGTCGGGCCGCCACGCCGAGGCCCTGCAGAGGTTCCGGGAGGTCGGGGCGCGCTTCGGTTGGTCGACGACCGCACGCCACGAGGTCCCGCGGATGGTCGCCGAGCTCGAAGCGAAGACCGCCACGCCAGTGAAGTGAGGCGCGGGCCTCGCGGAGCTCCTCCTGGGGCTCCACCCCCCGCACCCGGAGCTCGCGTGCCCGCGGAGGGGCAGGAATAATGCGGCCGTAATCCATCGGAACCGGCCCGGGGTAGGCTTGGACGGGATCCTGGCTCCCCCACGGTCCCGGCAAAGGAGATCGAACATGTTCCGACCGACGATGGCTTTCACGATGCTCGCGCTAGGCGCCCTGGGCATGCAGCAACAGGGCACCCGACGACCCGCCCAACTCCCGGATGCACAGCCGCCCGGTCGAGGCGGGGCGTTCCTCCTGGTCCGGGACGAGTCCCCCCCGGGTTACCTCCAGGAGGAAAGGATGATCATCGAGTACTCCGCGGCGACGGACGAGGCCGCCGTCATCGTGGAAGCGGAGAGCGAGGAGGCGCTCGCCAGCGTCGTGGTCCTGGGCCCGAACGACGTGTCCGTCCTCGAGCTGAGGAGCTCCAGAGACGGGCTGGACCTCGCCATCTCGGGATTCGTCGTCGAGCGCCGCGAGATGAGCACCGAGGTGCTCTTCGAGACCTACCGCGAGGGAACCTACACGATGCAGGCGATGAGCGCCGACGGACGATCGGCGCGCGGCAGCGCCGTACTCTCGCACGACCTCTTGCCTGCGCCGACCCTGCTCTATCCCCCCAACGGAACCTCGAACGTCCCGACGGACCTGATCGTGGGCTGGATCTCCGATCCCCAGGCCCTCGGGGGATACCAGGTCGTCCTGGAACAGGACGAGAACGACGGATTGACGGCGAGGCTCCCCGCCGGCACGAGCTCGTTCCAGGTTCCAGAGGGAGTGCTCTCGCCCGGCAAGGAGTCGCACGTCGAGGTCGGAGCGATCGGGTCCAACGGGAACATCACCCTCGTCGAGAGCTTCTTCACGACGCGCTGAGTCGGTCCGGTCCCAAGACATGTGCTCCGGTGGGCGGGCGGCGATCCGAGGGGACGTCGCCCGCCCCGTCTCGGGATGCTGCCGGAGCCCTGGAGTCCGGGAGACCCGCCCCGGGCTAGAGTAGAGTCGCGATGCGCGTCCTGGTGGTGGAGGACTCCGAGGCCCTGCGCGAGTCGCTACGAGTCGGCCTCGTCCACGAGGGATTCGCCGTCGACGTCGCGTGCGACGGCAAACAGGGTCTCTCCTACGCGCGCAGCAACCCCTACGACATCCTCGTGCTCGACCTGATGCTGCCCGAGCTCGACGGGATCTCCGTCCTGAACCAGCTGCGGGACAAGCCGGACCGCCCGCACGTGTTGGTCCTGACGGCCAAGGATCGGGTGGAGGATCGCGTGCTCGGCCTGAACGCCGGCGCCGACGACTACCTGGTCAAGCCCTTCGCCTTCGACGAGCTCCTGGCGCGCATGCACGCCCTCGTCCGCCGACGCTACGAGGAGCGCTCCTCGGCGCTCGAGATCGGCGAGCTCACCCTCGACATCGTCGGCCGCCGCGCGACCCACCGGGGACGAGCCCTCGAGCTCTCGGCGCGCGAGTACGCACTGCTCGAGTACCTCGCGCTGCGCCGGGGACAGACGGTCAGCCGCGAGGAGATCGAGGACCACATCTACGGCGTCACGAAGCTCCCCTCGAGCAACGCGGTCGACTCGGCGATCTGCATCCTGCGCGCCAAGTTCGGCCCCGACGGAAAGGATCTGATCCGGACGCGCCGCGGCCAGGGGTACGTGCTCGAGGCTCCACGATCGTGAAGTCGGTCCGTGCCTTCCTCTTGTCGCGCCTCCTGGGAGGAGCGACGCTCGTGCTCGCCGGCGCCGGCTGCGCGGTGTACTTCGCCGTGGCCCGTTCGCTCTCGGCGCAGTTCGACCGGAACCTCAGCGATCACATCCAGGGCTTCGCCTCCTTGCTCTTCCAGGAGGGAGACCGCGTCGAGTTCGAGTTCTCCGATCAGCTGATGCCCGAGTACCAGCGCGCGGAGTCCCCGGCCTACTTCGAGCTCTGGTTCGAGGATGGAGAGCTCCTGGAGCGCTCCGACTCGCTGCACGGAGGCGACCTCTCCGTTCCGGAGGAACCGGCCGCGGAGCCGATCCACTGGACTGCGCCACTGCCGGACGGAAGGAAGGGGCGCTACGCCGCGCGCCGGGTGGAGGTCCATCACGTCTACCCCGAGGAAGGGCCCGACCGCCCGAGCGCGCGGAACGTCCTGCTCGTCGTCGCGCGCGGGCGCGAGGAGCTCGTGCGCGCGGAGCGCACGGTCCTGGTCCAGTGCAGCCTGACCTCGCTGGCGTTGATCGGGCTGATCGCGCTGCTCTCCTTCAAGACCGTGGAGCGCGGCCTGGATCCGACGCGCAGGCTCGCGGCGACCCTCGACGCCATCCAGGTCGATCACCTCCCCACCCGGCTGGAGGCCGGAGAGCTGCCGCGGGAGCTCGAACCCGTGGCGAGGAAGACCGAGGAACTCGTGCGTCGGCTGGGGGCGGCGCTCGAGCGCGAGCGGCGCACGAGCGCCGACATCGCCCACGAACTGCGGACGCCGATCAGCGAACTCATCACGGTGTCCGAGGTCGCGCTGCGCAACGGCCGGGACGCCGAAGGGGCGCGCAAGGCGCTCGGCACGACGCGCGACGTCGCCTGGCACATGGGCCGCTCCGTCTCCACGCTCCTCAAGCTCGCGCGCCTCGAGATGGGCGCGGAGTCCTACGATCGCGCGCCGGTCGACCTGGGCGGGATCGTGCGGGAGCTCCTGCGCTCGCTCGCCAGGGTCGCGAACGAGCGCGGCCTGCGGGTCCAGAACCGCGTCGCGGCCGAGGAACGGGTCGAGGGAGACGAGGACGTGCTTCGCATCGTGGTCTCGAACCTCCTGAGCAACGCGCTCTACTACTCGCCTCCCGGCGGGAGCGTCGAATGCCGCTGCGAGCGCACGCCGGAGGGCTGGCGCCTCGAGGTCGAAAACCCGGCGCCCGAGCTCCTTCCCGAGGACCTGCGGGCGCTCGCGGAGCCCTTCTGGAGGAAGGACCGGGCGCGCGCGGACCGCAATCGCTCGGGCCTGGGCCTCGCCCTCTCGCGCGCGCTAGCCGATCGAACCGGGATGGAGCTCCTCTTTGCGCTCGAGGACGGGCGCTTCCGCGCGATTCTGCGCGAACGCCGCGCGCGAGAAGGTCGGGAGGAGCCGGCCGCCGCAAACCCTCGTTCGGCGCCCCCTTCCTAGACGAGAGGCGCCTCCTGAGCGCGGGGGCGCTAGCCCCTCCCGACCTCGCTCGATCTCAGAGGATCGCCACGAGCTCGAGGCGCTCGCCGTCCGCGTTGACCTCCAGGACGAGGCCGATGTCGGGAGCGTAGAACTTTTGCTCCTCGACGTCGGGCTCGAGCGGCGTCTCGTCCTCGGTCTCGCGACAACCGGAAAAGGTCCCGGCCGGAACCATCACCTTGCGATTCAGGCGCTCGACCGTGGCGACGTCCTCGGCCTCTCCGAGCAGGAACTCGAGGCGATACGTCTCTCCGATCACGGGCGTCGCCTGCATCAGGATCCCCGCCTTGGCGCCGTCCACGCCGGCCTCCCAGGAACCGTCGAGGCTGGACAGCATCCCGTTCTCGTAGTCCTGTACTGCCTCGCCCATGTACCAGACGTTTCCCAGGAGGTCCTGGGCGAACCAGTCCTCGGTGTCCTCGACGAGGACGCCGTCCAGGGTCACGACGTCGTTCACCCGCACGCAATCGACTCCGAGGATCGTGCGCGTGCCCGCGAGGGTCGTCACCCGGACCTCCTCGAGTCCTTCCGCGGTCTGCTTCTGGTAGACGAGCGTCCGGCCCGGGACGAGCGGGAAGAAGGGGTTCGTCACGCCCGAGACGAACTGGCTCGGATCGATCTGCGGATCGTAGGGGGCCTCGCCGAGGTCGGCGCACAGCTCGAGGCGCGCCTCGAACTGGTCGTCGGCGAGCTCGTTCGCCTCCTGGAGATCCAGGAGGGCCTGCTGCATGCACTGCATGGCCTGGACCGGGCTCGAGAGGTTCAGGCACTTGCCGACGGCGAGCCAGTAGTCCGCCTTCGCCTGCCGCACGGCCGATTGGTAGGCCGCCATGGAGCTCTGGGTGCACGCGCCTGCTGCATCACCTTGGATGGAGCTCGGCTCTGCGAGGCTCGCGCTGCTCGTCAGGACGAGCGCGCCCAGCGGGAGCAAGAACGTTCGAGAGAGAGTGCTTCGACCGATCATCGTCGTTTCCTCGTTCAGAAGGTTGGGAAGGGATCTTGGGCTGACGAAGAAACCTAGCCGCCTCCTTCCCGCGCGTTCTTATCCGAGGATGATGCGAAGGCGCGTGCGCCACGCACTCGAGCGACGCTGGCTCCGCCGGCCCGCGCAGCACGGCGCCGTAATCCGGGGATAAGGAAGCGAACGCCGCGCTCTCAGAACCGTCCGGCGCGCAGGTCGCGCAGGGCGGCGGCGATCTCTTCCTGCGTGTTCATCACGAAGGGACCGTAACGTGCGATCGGCTCGCCGAGCGGCCGGCCGGCGACGAGCACCGCACGCGCGGGCTCCGCCTTCGCGGCGAGCCCCATGGCATCGCCGCGTCCGAGCACGCCGAGTTCGCCGCGCGCGAGGGTTCGCGCCGCACCCCGCAGCCCGACCTCGAGCTCTCCCTCGTAGGCGAACACGAAGGCCGCATGCCCCTCCGGCAGCGGCGCGCGGAACGTCCCACGAGCGTCGAGGGCCACGTCGAGGTAGAGCGGCTCCGTGGCGGGCGCCTGCATCGGGCCGCGCACGTCCCCGAGCGCTCCGGCGAGCACGCGCACGCGCGCGCCGCTCTCCGCGCGCACCTCGGGGATGTCCCCCGGATCGACGTCCTGGTAGCGCGGCGGGCTCAGCTTGTCCTTCGCCGGCAGGTTCACCCAGAGCTGGAAGCCCCGCATGCGCCCCGCGTCCTGTTCGGGCATCTCGGAATGGACGATGCCGCGTCCCGCGGTCATCCACTGCGCGCCGCCGGAGCGCAGGAGCCCGCTGTTCCCGTGATTGTCGCGGTGGCGCATGCGCCCCTCGAGCATGTAGGTCACGGTCTCGAAGCCGCGGTGCGGGTGATCCGGGAAGCCCGCGACGTAGTCCGCCGCGTCGTCCGAGCCGAACTCGTCGAAGAGCAGGAAGGGATCGAGCTCGGGGAGCTCGTCCCCTCCGATGACGCGCACCAGGCGCACCCCGGCGCCGTCGCTGGTCGGCCTGCCGCGGACGACCCGCACCACCTCCCTCGAACGAACGCTGTGGGTCATGGAACCGCTCCCCGCCGGGTCCCGGCGCGTTGTGCGATCAATCCGGCCGCGTAGTCGATGCCCGCCGGCGTGCGCGAGCCGTGCCAGGAGAGATACTCGCCGTCGGCGATCTCGAAGCGCTCGCGCGGGAGTCCCGAGAGACGCGCGAGTTCGTCGGCGTGCTCCGCCCGGAACGGGAAGGGCTCCGTACACTGGAACACGGCGTCGGGCGTACGGCGGCCGAGTTCGGCGGGTGTGAACTCGGGATAACGCTCGACTTCCGCGCCGAAAACGTTCTCGCCCCCCGCGAGCGCGAGCAGGGCGTGCGCGAAGGTGTCGCGGTTCACGCTCATCCACGGCTCGCGCCAGATGACGTAGGCGAAGCGTACCCGCGGCCGACCCGCCGCTTCCAGGCGCACACGCTCCGCGCGCACCTCGATGTCCGCGGCGATCCGCCGCCCTTCTTCCGGCCGATCAAGGGCCTTTCCGATCGACCGCACCATCGCCGCGGTCTCCTCGACCGTGCGTGGCATGCTCACGTGGCAGCGAACGCCGGCCTGCTCGAGCGCCCGGGCGTCCTCGATCCGATTCTCCTCGCGATTCAAGAGCACGAGGTCGGGCGCGAGCTCGACGATGCGCTCGACCTTGGGGTTCTTCGTCCCCCCCACCTTCTCGATTGCCCCCACACGGTCGGCGGGGTGCACGCAGAACTTCGTGATGCCGACGAGATCCGCGCCACGCCCGAGGTCGAACACGAGCTCGGTCAAGCTCGGGCAGAGGGAGACGATGCGCATGCGCCTCAGCGATGCCTCTGGAGCACCGCGTCGAGGCGCGGCCCGACCCCCAGGACCTCCGCCCAGCGCACCAGGTACTCGCGCTCCGGCACGCCCTGCACGGAGATCACGTTCTCGACGTCCGTGCCGTCCTTCTTCCGATCGGCGAGCAGTTTGAACAGCACGAGGTCGGCCGCAGTGCACACCCAGACCGATCCCTGTCCTAGATCGATCTTCACCCGGCGATCGAGAACGGATTCCAGGAAGGGCGTCGTGGCGAGGAACACGTCGACGGCCATCAGGCTGGATCCCGCCGGGAGATAGAAGTGGATCTTCTCCATGCCCCCGACTCGGTCTCGGAACCCACGGGCGAAGGGGGCATCGACGACGGCCCCGGCCCGGTGGAACTCCTCGAGCACCTGGCCGACTCGATCCGGCGGGATCGAGAGCGCGAGGTCGAGATCGAACGTGGCGCGCGGCACGGCCCACGAGTTCAAAGCGACTCCGCCGATGAAGGCATACGGAAGCTCCAGGCGATCCAGGATCCCCGCGACGAAGTACACCGAAGCCAGGGTGGCGGGAACGTCGGCCATCAGCGCTTCGCGCGAGCCTTCTCCGGCGGATTCCAGGGTTCGCGCCCCAGATCGAGACGCCGCTGGATCTCCGTGGGCGGTAGTCGGAGCAGGAAGCGCCATGCGAAGTCGGTCAGGTCCAGCCCGATCTTCAGCCGTTCCTCGGGCTTCATGCGCCGGAATCGTTCGAGGTCCTCCGGGTGGAGCACGCCCGAATCATAACTCTCCAGCGCTCGTCCCCTCCAGCCAGGACGGGCGCCGAGCGCCCCCTACTTCGCCCGCGTGTAGCGGTACTGGAAGAGGTGCATCTCCTTCCCGTCCGGGAGGGTCATGTAGAGGTCGAACTGCCGGCGATCGGGGGCGAGGCGCTTCTCGACCGAGCGCCAGGTCGTGAGCCGGCCGGACTGGGGATCGGGCCCCTTGCCCGAGAAAGTGAGCACCGCGCCCGACGCGTCGCTCGTCCCCTCGAAGACGAACAGGCTCGGGTTGAAGGAATCGATCCAGGTCGAGACCCACTTCTTCTTCGCGGGGTCGTAGCCGACGGTCGCGCTCCCGTGGAGCGTGCGTCCCATGATGTCGCACTCGAAGGAGCTGACCGTCCAGAACTCGCCCAGCCGCTCGACCCGTTCCTTCGCGCGCGTCAAGAGCGGCGCGGACGGATCCCAGTAGAACTCGCACTCCACGTTCCAGTTCCCAACGTTCTCCAGGAGGCGGCGATGCTCCGCCGTGGGCTCCGGAAGGCCTTGTTGCTCGGTCATGGCTCGACTCCTCGCTTGCTGGACGACCCGGTCTCCGGCACCGCGCCGGTGCCCGCCACGATAGGAGTCCGGCTGGAAACGGAGAAGTGTTCAGGCTGATAATACGCTCCCGCGACCTTCTCGAACCTCGCGCGGAACCGCGGCGTCCCTGCCCGGTTGACTCGCGGCACCGAAGTCCCGACCGTCCATCGCCATGAAGAAGAACTTTCTCCTGTTACTCGCCCTCGCCTTCCTCGCCCTCGTGACCCCTGCCTGTCTGCGCGCACAGCGCGCTCATCGCAACCGCGCGCTTGCCGAGCGAGCCGAAGCGGAAGCCGAGCTCGCCCGCGCCAAGGCAGAGGCGATCCGGAGTGGGGAAGACATCCCGGAAGAAGAGGAGTACGTCGAAGGCGATGCCCCCGAGCCTCCCGCCGCGATCGTCGAGGAGGTCCCGCCCGCGCCGAACGCCGCGCACGTCTGGATCGCCGGCTGCCACGTGCGTCACGGCGGCCGCTGGGTGTGGACCCGCGGCCACTGGGCGCTCCCGCCGCGCCATGGTGCCGTGTGGGTTCCCGGACACTGGGCGCGCCGCGATCGCGGCTTCGTCTGGATCATCGGCGGCTGGCGCTGATCCGGCGCCAGCGCCTCCGCGGCTGAATGGTCAGGAGCGCTCGATACCGGTCGTGAGGCGAATGGCCTCCTGGGCTCACGGCCTGCTCTCGTGCCGCGGGCGCGGAATCCAGCGCGGGACCTCGGCACAGTAGCGTTCATAGCTCGCGCCGAAGCGCCGGCGCAGGTCGGGTTCCTCGTGGAAGACGACGAACAGGTGCCAGACGAGGACCATGGAGGCCGCCCACAGCGCGAGCGGCCACGATCCGAAGGCCAGGGCCTCCCCCGCGAGCGTCGCGGCGAAACCGACGTACATCGGGTTGCGCGTCCAGCGATAGAGACCGGTCGCCACGAACTCGCGCGGCGGATCGAGCGGGAACGGCGTCCCGCGCCCGACCCTCAGGAAGTCGCGCGCGCAGGGCAGGTAGACGAGCGGGCCCACGGCGATCAGCGCGAAGCCGAGCGGCGCGAGCAGTCCGAGCGCGAGCGCGTCCGCGCCTCGTGTCTCGCGCAGGATCCACCAGGGCACGAGACCGACCACCGAACCGGGAATGAAGAGCGTGAAGAGGAGCGTGCGGACGAGGATCGGCATCTGCTAGCGAGGCTCGCCCTCCATCGACTCGAAGACGTAGCGCTCCCCCTCGCGGCGCACGCGGCCGAAGGCGTGCTCGGCGTCGTGGTAGAGGAGCCCGATCCAGCCGCTCTCCGCGGCACGGGCGAGCCACTTCGAGCGGCTGTCGAAGGAGCGCACGACGTCGATGTCGTAGGCCATGATGTAGGGCGGCTGGACGTGATGGCTCGTCGGCACCACGTCGGTCCAGAAGATCGCCGTCTCGCCCGGGCCGTCCTCGCCGATCGTGATCACGCACACGCCGTCGGAGTGCCCGCTCGCGTCGTGCGCGCGGATGCCCGGCACGAGCTCGACCGAGCTCCCAGGCGCCCCCCTGGCATCGTAGGGCTCGAGCAGCCCCGCGCGCTCGATCGGCACCACGTCCGACGCGCGATAGGAGGCGCGGCGTACGCCGCCGGCGTATTTCGCGACCTCGATCTCGATGCGCGGCGCGAAGTGCCGCGCGTTCGGGAAGAGCGGCACGAGCGCGCCCCCGCGCTCGACGACCTGAGCGCCGACGTGGTCGAAGTGGCAGTGCGAGGCGATCACGTGCGTGATCTCTTGCGGGGCGACGCCGCACGCCGCGAGACTCGCCGCGAGGGTCACCGAGCGATCCAGGTGGTAGATCGAGCGCCACTTCGACTCCCAGCGATCGCCCACGCCCACCTCGACGACCGCCTTGACGTCGCCGCGTTCGGCCAGGAAGGGCCGCAGCGCGAGCTCGATCGTGTTGTCCTCGGCGGGCGGCGTCCAGTCCTTCCACAGGCTCTTGGGAACGACGCCCCACATCGAGCCGCCGTCCAGGCGCATCGTCCCGTCGGAGAGCGCCGTGACGCGCCAGTCGCCGACCTGGATCGAGCGCGGGGTGAAGGACGCCGCGCGCGTCGCCGCTCCCGAGCTCACTCAGCCCTGCGCGAGCACGTCGCGCGAGATGATGATGCGCTGGATCTCGCTCGTGCCCTCGCCGATCGTGCACAGCTTCGCGTCGCGCCACATCCGTTCGACCGGATACTCGCGGCTGTAGCCGTAGCCGCCGTGGATCTGGATCGCGTCGTACGTGACGCGCATCGCCACCTCCGAGGAGTAGAGCTTGGCCATCGCCGCGCGTGCCCCGTAGGGCTGCCCGGAGTCCTTCAGGCGCGCGGCGTGGTAGACCAGGTGCCGCGCGGCCTCGATCTCGACGGCCATGTTGGCCAGCTTGAAGGCCACGGCCTGGAGCTTCGAGAGCGGGCCGCCGAAGGCCTCCCGCTCCTGGGCGTACTTGCGCGCGCAATCGAAGGCGCCCTGGGCGATGCCGAGCGCCAGCGCGCCGATCGAGATGCGCCCGCCCTCGAGGGTCTTCATGAAGGTCTTGAAGCCCTCGCCCTCGGGGCCGAGCAGGTGGTCGCGCGGGATGCGCGCGTCCTCGAAGACGAGACTCGCCCAGTCCGAGCCGCGCATGCCCAGCTTCCTCTCGCCCTTCTCGAGCGAGAAGCCCTTCGTCGTGCGCGGCACGACGAAGGCGCTGATCCCCTTGGGGCCCTTCGAGCGGTCGGTCACCGCGGTGACGATGATCGTCCCGGCGTGGTTGGCGTTCGTGCAGAAGCACTTGCGGCCGTTCAAGACCCACTCGTCCCCGTCGGGCACGGCCGTGGTGAGCGTCCCGCCCGAGTCCGAGCCGGCGTTGGGCTCGGTGAGCCCGTAGGCACCCATGTACTCGCCCGCCACCAGGCGCGGCACGTACTCGGCGCACAGCTTCGGCCCGCCCCAGGCGTAGATCGGGTAGGTGCCCAGGCTCGCGTGCGCGGCCAGCGTGAGTCCCGTCGAACCGCAGAAGCGGCTGATCTCCTCCACGGCGATGCAGTAGGCGAGCGTCCCGCCGTTCGTGCCCCCGACCTCCTCGGAGAAGGGGATCCCGGGCAGGCCGAGCTCCACGATCTTCTTCCAGGTCTCGAGCGGGAAGCGATGGTGCTCGTCGATCTCGGCGGCGATGGGCGCGACCTCGTTGCGCGCGAACTCGTGCACCATCTCGCGCACCGCGAGCTGCTCCTCGGTCAGGTCGAAGGAGTGCTTGATGAACGGCAGTTCGTAGCGGGTCGAGAGGAGCGTCATCGCCGGTTTGCCCTTGCCGATCGGTCAGTCGAGCTCGAGCCGCCAGCCGCTGGTGCGGCGCTCGGCGCGGGGCTTCTCGCCCGCCTCGCCGTTCTTCGACTCGTCGGTCTCGCGATAGAAGTCGTCGCTGCGGCCGCTCCCGATCCACTCGATCAGGGCCTGGCGCGAGAACTTCCACTCCCGGCCGATCTTGCGCGCCGGGAGGCTCTGGGTGTGCAGGACCTTGTTGAACGTCTTGACGCTGACGCCGAGGAGCGCGGCGGCCTCCTCGATGGTCATGATCTCGCGGTCGGTGCTGCCGCTCATGTCGCTGCCTCCTCGGTCTTCCAGCGTTCCGCCATCGTCTGCCGGATCCATTCCACGATCTCGCGCGTCGGCGTGCCCGGCCCGAAGAGCCGCGCGAAGCCCTTGGACTCGAGCTCGCGCGCGTCCTCCCTGGAGATGATCCCGCCGCCGGTGAGGAGCACCTGTCCCATGCCGCGCTTCACGAGCTCGGCGCGCACGCGCGGGAAGAGCGTCATGTGAGCCCCCGAGAGGATCGAGAGCCCGACCACGTCGACGTCCTCCTGCAGGGCGGTCTCCGCGATCATCTCGGGGGTCTGGTGCAGGCCGGTGTAGATCACCTCCATGCCGTGGTCGCGCAGCACGGCGGCGACGGTCTTCGCGCCGCGGTCGTGACCGTCGAGACCGGGCTTGGCGACGAGGACGCGGATCTTGCGCTCGACCATCACGCTCCGTCCTTCCCGCGCGTGCGGCGGGCCACCCTCATCCCGACGACGGCCGAGACCGCGCCGACGATCGCCGTGCGCGTCGACGAATCCTCCTTCCACGGCCCCTCGATCCGGCTCAGGAGGAGCGTCGCGACGAGGGCCGTCAGGACGGCGACCGCAGCCACGATGAGCAATCTCATGCGCGCTCCTCCGACGATCGATCCACGGGGGCGGTGCGGGGCCGAGCGCGCCTCCGCCGTCCGATGCTGGAACGGTGCCTCATAGGATGTTGGGCTCCGTGTACTCGCCGAACTCCTCGCGCAGGACCTGGGCGATCTCGCCCAGGGTGCAGTAGGCGTGCGCGGCCGAGACGAAGCGCTCGAGCAGGTTCTCCCCCGAGCGGCAGGCTTCGCGCACGTCGGCGAGCTCGCTCTTCGCGCGCGCTCCGTCGCGCTTCTTGCGCAGCTCGGCCAGGCGCTCGTGCTGCTCGCGCTCGACGGCGGGGTCGATGCGGTGGATCTCGATCTCCGGCGCCGCGTCGGGGTCCTCGACGTAGGCGTTGACCCCGACGATCTTCTTCGTGCCCGTCTCGACCACGCGCTGGTAGGCCACGGCCGAGCGGTGGATCTCGCGCTGGATGTAACCCGAGCGGATGGCCGGGACGACCCCGCCACGCCGCTCGATCTCGCGGAAGTAGGCCTCCGCCTCGTTCTCGAGGCGCAGGGTCTCGGCCTCGACGAAGTAGGACCCGCCCAGGGGATCGATCACCTGGGCCACCTCGGTCTCCTCGGCCAGGATCTGCTGGGTGCGTAGCGCGACCTTGACCGCCTTCTCGGTGGGCAGCGCGAGCGTCTCGTCCATCGAGTTCGTGTGCAGCGACTGCGTGCCCCCCAGGACGGCGGCCAGCGCCTCGATCGCGGTGCGCACGATGTTGTTCTCGGGCTGCTGGGCCGTGAGGGACACGCCCGCCGTCTGGGTGTGGAAGCGCAGCATCCAGGAGCGCGGATCCTTGGCTCCGAAGACGTCGCGCATCTTGCGCGCCCAGATGCGCCGGGCCGCGCGGAACTTGGCGATCTCCTCGAAGAAGTCCAGGTGCGCGTCGAAGAAGAACGAGAGCCGCGGCGCGAAGTCGTCCACGGCGAGCCCGGCGGCCACGCCGCGCCGCACGTACTCCATCCCGTTCGCGAGCGTGAAGGCGAGCTCCTGGGCCGCCGTCGAGCCCGCCTCGCGGATGTGGTAGCCGCTGATCGAGATGGTGTTCCACTGCGGGACGTGCGCTGCGCAATAGGCCATGCCGTCCGTGATCATGCGCAGCGCCGGCTCGACGTCGACCAACCAGGCGTGCTGCGCCTGGTACTCCTTGAGGATGTCGTTCTGGACCGTGCCGCGCAGGTCCTTCTCGTCGACGCCCTGGTTCTCGCCGCAGGCGACGTAGAACGCGAGCAGGATCTGGGCTGGACCGTTGATCGTCATCGAGGTCGAGACCCGGCCCATGGGGATCCCGCTCATCAGGGTCTCCATGTCCGCCAGGCTCGAGATCGCCACCCCGACCTGCCCGACCTCGCCCTGGCTGCGCGCATGATCGGAGTCGTAACCCATCAGCGTGGGGAAGTCGAAGGCGACCGAGAGGCCCGTCTGGCCGTGCTCGAGCAGGAACTTGAAGCGCTCGTTCGTCTGGCGCGCCGCGCCGAATCCCGCGAACTGGCGCATGGTCCACAGGCGCCCGCGATACATCGAGGCGTGCACGCCGCGCGTGAAGGGGAACGCGCCCGGATGCCCGAGGTCCCGCGCGTAATCGAGCGGGGCGTCCTCGGGACCGTAGAGCGCCTTGCGCGGCGCGCCCGAGATCGACGTGAAGTCGGCCTGGCGCAGGGAGGATCGCCGCAGGGCTTCCTCCCACGCCGCCCGCGCGTCGACCTCGGTCACCCGCAGGCGTCTCGCCGTGTCGGTCTCGCTCATGGTCGCCTCGAATCGCGCTCCTTCAGGAAGGACCCCAGGATCGCTTCGGCTGCATCGTACGGTGTGCAGGATCCACGCAAGAGCGAGTCTACCCGAGCCTCGGCCCCCTGCCTCCCCCAGAGTTCCTCGTCGAGGCGTTCGCCGACCACGCGGCGGACGTGCGCCGTGCGCTTCTTGCGGCGCAGGGCGGCGAGATCGCCCGCCTCGAGCCAGCGCCGATGATCGTCCAGGGTCTGGAGGACCCGCTCCATCCCTTCCTCCCGCAGAGCGCAGGCGCTGACGACCGGGACCTTCCACGGGGGCTCGCGGCCGTCTCGGCGCAGGGAGCGCAGCTCGAGGGCGTCCTCGAGATCGAGAGCGAGCCGATCCGCCCCCGTGAGATCGCTCTTGTTCACCACGAGCACGTCGGCCACCTCCAGGAGGCCGGCCTTCATGGCCTGGACGCCGTCGCCCGCGCCGGGGCACAGGACCACGACCACCGTGTCGGCCGCCTCGACCACGTCGTACTCCGACTGGCCGGCGCCGACGGTCTCGACGAGCAGGACGTCGAATCCGAAGGCGTCCATCACGTCGCAGGCGTCCACCGCCGCGCGCGCGAGCCCGCCGTGGCCATGGCGGGTCGCCATGGAGCGGATGTAGACGCCGGGATCGGCCACGCGTTCCTCCATCCGGATCCGGTCGCCGAGCAGCGCTCCCCCGCTGAAGGGGCTCGAGGGATCGACCGCCAGGATCCCGACCGTCTCCCCGCGCTCGCGCAGCTTGCCGACGAGGGCGTTCACGAACGTGCTCTTGCCGGCGCCCGGTGGGCCGGTGATCCCGATGCGGCGGGCCCGACCGACCCGCGGGTAGAGGAGCGCGAGTGCATCCGGGAAGCGCGCGTCGGCGTTCTCGGCCCACGAGATCAGGCGCGCCAGGGCGGCGCGGTCGCCGGCGAAGAGCCGCTGCGCGATCTCTTGGGCTGCACGCACCAAGCCGCCTAGCCCGCGAGCACCGAGCGCGCGATCACGATGCGCTGGACGTCCGTGGCTCCCTCGTAGATCTCGGTGATGCGGGCGTCGCGGAAGAAACGCTCGACCGGGAACTCGTCCGTGTAGCCCGCGCCGCCGTGGATCTGCAGCGCTTCGTCGGCGCAGAAGTTCGCGGTCTGGGAGGCGAAGAGCTTGGCCTGCGCCGCCTCGCGGTTGCAGGGCTCCCCGCGGTCGCGCAGCCACGCGGCGCGGAAGGTCAAGAGCCGCGCGGCCTCGATGCGCGTCGCCATGTCCGAGAGCTTCCACTGGATGGCCTGGAACTCGGCGATCGGGGCCTGGAACTGCTGACGCTCCTTCGAGTACTTCACCGAAGCCTCCAGGCAGGCCTGGGCGATGCCCACGGCCTGGGCCGCGATGCCGATCCGCCCGCCGTCGAGCGTGTCCAGCGCGATCGCGAAACCGCGGTTCTCCTGGCCGAGCAGACTCGAGGCCGGAATACGCGCGTTCTCCAGCAGGATCTCCGTGGTGGACGAGCCGCGGATCCCGGTCTTCTTCTCGTGCTTGCCGACCGAGAGTCCCTGCGTCTCGCGCGGGACGAGGAAGGCCGAGATGCCCTTGGCCTTCGAGACCTTGGGGTCGGTGCGCGCATAGATCACGAAGAGGCCCGCGATCCCGCCGTTCGTGACCCAGACCTTCGTCCCGTCGAGGACGTAACCGTCGCCGGAGCGCACCGCCGTCGTGCGCAGCGCGGCCGCGTCCGATCCCGAGTTCGGCTCGGTGAGGCAATAGGCGCCGATGGTTTCGCCGCGAGCGAGCTTGGGGAGCCAGGTGCGCTTCTGCTCGTCGCTCCCGAAACGCCGCAGCGGAGCGCCGAGCAGGCTGTTGTGGACCGAGAGCGTGACGCCGGTCGAGGCGCAGGCGCGGTTGATCTCCATCAGCACCGTGGACAGGGCCAGGTTCCCCAGCCCCGCCCCGCCGTACTCCTCGGGGATCGTGAGCCCCCACAGCCCGAGCTCGGCCAGCTTCTCGAAGACGTCGGGGGGAATGCGCTCCTGGCGATCGAACTCCGCGGCGCGCGGGCGGAGTTCCTTCTCCGCGAATTCGCGCGCCATGTCGCGCACCATCGAGAGCTCCTGGTCGAAGGCGAAGTCCATGGCCGTCCTCACTCGTAGTCGTAGAAGCCGTGCTTCGCCTTCCGGCCGAGGCGTCCGGCGGCCACCATCCGTCGCAGCAGGGGGCAGGGCCGATACTTCGGATCCCCGAATCCTTGCTGCAGCACCTCCAGGATGTCCAGGCACACGTCGAGCCCGATCAGGTCCGCCAGCGTCAGCGGCCCCATGGGGTGGTTCATGCCTAGCTTCATGACGGTGTCGATGGATTCCTTCGTCGCCACGCCTTCCATCAGGCAGTACACCGCCTCGTTGATCATCGGCATGAGCACGCGGTTCGACACGAAGCCGGGGTAGTCATGGGCCTCGACCGGCACCTTGCCCATCGATTGCGCACAGGCCATCACCGCGCGGGTGGTGGCCTCCGAGGTCTCCTGTCCGCGGATCACCTCGACCAAGGCCATCAGGGGGACCGGGTTCATGAAGTGCATCCCGATCACCCGGTCGGCCCGCTTCGTCGCCGCCCCGAGCGCCGTGATCGAGATCGACGAGGTGTTCGTGGCGAGGATGGCCTCCGCCGGCGCGATGAGGTCCAGCGCCTGGAACACCTCACGCTTCACCGCGAGCTTCTCGATCACCGCCTCGATCGCGAGCATGGCCCCGCCCGCGTCCGCGAGACGGCTCGAGGGGCGGATGCGCGCCAAGGTCGCGTCCGCCTCGGCCTGCGAGAGCTTCTGCTTCTGGACGAAACGCGCGAGGCTGGCGCGCACCGCGCCCACGCCGCGCTCGAGGGCCGCCGCGCTCACGTCCACGAGGGTCACGGACGATCCGTGGGTCGCGAAGGTCTGGGCGATCCCGTGCCCCATCGTGCCCGCGCCGATCACGGCCACGTTCGCGAAGGTGGGCGCGCTCAAGCCAGGCTCTCCACGGCGAGCGAGACCGCGTTCCCTCCGCCCAGACACAGGGAGGCCATGCCCGTCCGCGCCTTGCGCGCGCTCATGGCGTAGAGGAGCGTCGTCAGGAGCCGCGCCCCCGAGGCCCCGATCGGGTGCCCCAGAGCCACGGCGCCGCCGTTCACGTTGACCCGCGCGGGATCGAGCGCGAGCACGCGCACGAGCGCGCAAGCCGCGGCCGAGAAGGCCTCGTTGATCTCGTGCAGCTCGAAATCGCCGGGCTTCTTGCCCAAGCGCTCGGACAGCCGGCGGATCGAGACCTCCGGCGCCATCATGACCCACTTTGGATCGAGCCCACCCGCGGCGTAGCCGGTGACGCGCGCCATCGGACGGAGTCCGAGGGCTCGCGCCCTCTCCGCGCTCGCGACGACGACCGCGGAAGCGCCGTCCGAGATCTGCGAGGCGTTCCCGGCCGTCACGGTGCCGCCCTCCTTGAAGGCGGGCTTGAGCTTGGAGAGCGCGGCGCTGGTCGAATCCGCGCGCACGCCCTCGTCCACCTCGAGCTTCGTCGGGGGGGCCTTCCTCTGGGGGATCTCGAGCGCGCAGATCTCGGCCCGGAAGCGGCCGGCGGCCTGGGCTTCGGCGGCCTTCTGGTGCGAGCGCGCCGCGTAGTCGTCCTGGGCCGCGCGCGTGACGTCGTGCTCCGCCGCCACGAGTTCGGCCGTCAGCCCCATGTGGTAGTCGTTGTAGACGTCCCAGAGCCCATCCCAGATCATCGAGTCGACGAGTTTCGCGTGCCCCAGGCGCGCCCCCGTCCGCGCCTCGGGCAGGAGGTAGGGAGCGTTCGACATGCTCTCCATCCCGCCGGCGACGATCAGATCGGCGTCGCCGGCGCGAATCGCCTGGGCGGCGAGCATCACGCTCTTCAGGCCCGAGCCGCACACCTTGTTCACGGTGAAAGCCGGAACCGCGTCGGGGATCCCTGCCGCGCGCGCCGCCTGGCGCGCGGGATTCTGGCCGAGCCCCGCCTGCAGCACGTTGCCGAGGATCACCTCCTCGACCGCCGCGGGCGCGACGCCGGCGCGCGCGAGGGCCTCGCGCACGGCGAGCGCCCCGAGCTCCGGGGCCCGGAAACCGGCGAGTCCGCCCTGGAACCGACCGATCGGAGTCCTGCACGCGCTGACGATGACGACTTCCTTCACGGGCTGCCTCTCCGCGGATGGGGCGACCGCGGTCTCGGACCAAACGGGCCGAAAAGTATAGCTACCTGGATCGTGCCTGTCCCCCCGGGAAGGACCTCCAGGCGACCGGCGCTCGCGGCCGATAAGGGATCGCCCCGAGGCGCGCGCGCCTCGCGGGCACCTTTCTAGGAATTGTGTGAGACGGCGCCGGCGGACTCGAGGTCCGCCGGTGTCGTTCCTGGGGCCGATCGCTCCCCGCCGGCCCCCTTGCTCGGGGCGCGGGAGTTCCCCACACTCTGCGCCGAACGAGGGGCGAATGGGCGTGGAACACGGGGTCGATTGCCGGCGATGCGCGCACTTCCGCAGCGCGCCCTACGAAGCGCGGATCGCGGGCTGCTACCTGCCCAAGAACATGGCATCGAAGCAGTCGGCGCGCTTCCTGGACGAGCAGCAGATCCCCGGCGACCACGAGAAGATCAACCTGCGCGGCGACTGCCCGGACTTCGAAGCTCGGCCGGTCCGGGGCTCGTTCTGGCGCCGGCTGTTCTCGGCCTAGAGGCTCGGCCGGAGGGTCTCGGCCGGGGGCCGCGCGCGAGGTGGGGGCCGCGCGCGCAGCGCTAACCCGAGGCCCGGGGTTCCCTGCCCTCGGATCCCACGCGCTGCTCCCGCGCGGCGAACTCGCGCTCGAGTTCCTCGAGGCAGGTCTCCGCGCGATCGAGCCGACCTTCCTCCACCCAGCGCTCGAGCTCCCGCGCGAGTTCGTGCATCCGGCCCGAGGCGAAGCGCGTGAGCGACTCGCAGAGTTCACGCGCACTCCCGCGGGCTTCGCGTGCGTCCTCGGCCTGGAGGGAGCGGCGTACACGCGCGAAGGATTCGCCGGCGTCCTCGTCCGCGGCTCGGTTCTCCTCGGCCCAGGTCGCCAACCGCTCCAGGAGCACGTCGGGCTTGACCGGCTTGGAGAGGTAGTCGTTCATCCCCACCTGGAGGCAGCGTTCGCGATCGCTGGCCATGGCGTTGGCCGTGAGCGCGATGATGTGGATCGGGGGACGCCCCGTGCTCCGCTCCCATTCCCGGATGAGCCGCGTCGCCTCGAATCCGTCCACGACCGGCATCTGGCAGTCCATCAAGACGAGCTCGAATCCACCGCGCTGGACCGCCTCCAGCGCCTTCGCTCCGTCCGCGACGATCTGGTGCGTGTGCCCGCCCTTCGCGAGCACCCGGCTGGCGACGAGCTGGTTGATGGCGTTGTCCTCGGCGACCAGCACGTGCAGGCAACGTGCGCCGCTCGCGCCCGGGACGCGGGCGTCCCCACTTCCCCGATCGCTCCCCACCTCGGGAGCGTGCGCAGCGAAGGAGAGGAGCGCGTCGAAGAGTTGCGAAGGGCGGATGGGCTTGAAGAGCTGGCCGCGGACACCGAAGGGGAGGACCTGGCGCTCCTGGGCTCCGGCCCAGGACATCAAGACGATCTTCGTGCCCTGGCCGGCGGAGCGCTGGAGCTCCCGGACGAGCTCGCCCTCCTGCCCCACGAACTCCTGGTCCAGGAAGAACAGCTCCACCGGCTCCCCGGCCTCCATGCCGGCGCGCAACAGGGCCAGGATGCCCGCCTCGTCGGCGGCGACCTCGTGGGCGCAGCGCCAGGCGAGCAGTTGCTGGTGAATGACCTCGCGCACCGCGGAGCTCGTGTCGGCGATCAGGATGCGCGGCACGGCGAAGCCCTCGGGCATGAGCAGGTTCCGCCGCTCGTTCGAAGCCCGCTGCAGGGTGGCGGTGAACCAGAAGGTCGAGCCCACGCCCGGCTCGCTCTCGACCGAGATCTCGCCGCCCATCAATTCGGCCAACTGCTTGCAGATGGCCAGTCCGAGCCCCGTGCCGCCGAACCTGCGGGTGGTCGAGGAGTCGAGCTGCGCGAACGAATGGAACAGGCGTTCGCGATCCTCGCGCGAGATGCCGATGCCGCTGTCCTGGACCACGATCTTGATGCGCACCGAGTCCTCGATGGATTCGAGCAACTCCGCGCGCACGGACACGCGCCCCTGGTCGGTGAACTTGACGGCGTTCCCGAGCAGGTTCGTCAGCACCTGCCGCAGCCGGGTCGGATCGCCCCGCACGACCGGCGGGATCTCGGGCGTGATCCAGCACACGAGGTCCAGCCCCTTCTTGCGCGCGGGGCCGGCGAGCAGCCCGACGACCTCCTCCACCACCTTGAACGGATCGAAGTCGATGGTCTCCAGGCGCAGCTTGCCGGCCTCGATCTTGGAGAAGTCCAGGATGTCGTTGATCAGCTCCAGCAGGGATTCGGCGGAACGCGTGACGATCTCAGCGTAGCTGCGCTGCTGCGCGTCCAGCGGACTGTCGAGCAGGAGCTCGTTCATCCCCAGGATGCCGTTCATCGGGGTGCGGATCTCGTGGCTCACGTTGGCCAGGAACTGGGCCTTGGCCACCGCGGCCGCCTTGGCCTCCTCCATGGACTTGCGCAGCTGCTCGTTCTTCTCGGTCAGCTCGAGCGTGCGGTGGTTCACCTCTTCCTCCAGCGTGTTGCGGTGCTTCTCCAGCTCCGCGTCGCGGTCCTGGATCGCGGCCAGCATCTCGTTGAAGGCCTCGGTCAAGAAGCCGACCTCGTCCCGCCCCATCTTCCTCGCGCGCAGGGCGTAGTCCTTGCGCTCGGAGACGGCGCGCATCGTGTTCGTCAGGAGCACGAGCGGACCGGAGATCACGCCCTGCAGCTTGTAGGCCATGCCGAAGGCGAGCAGCACGCACAGGAGCAGGACCAGGAACACGACCTGGACGAACTCCAGCTGGCGCTCGTGGAGCCCGTCGAAATCGGCCTCGATGGCGATCGAACCGATTTCGGCGCCTTCGGAGACGATCGGCCGGAAGACCACCAGCCCTCCGTTCTCCAGCGTGGTCCCCTCGCGCTGGTAGGCGAGCTTCGTCGAAGACACGCCCGCCGCGGACGAGCGGTAGCTGGCCAGGACGCCCCCGTCCGGGGAGAAGAGCACGGCCCGACGCACGTGCTGGTGCTCGGTCAGGGCCTCGAGACTCGCCTGCATCGCCTCGGGGTCGTCGAAGTCGATCGCCGAGGCCGCGCTCCGACCGACGACCTCCGCCACCACCGAGACTTCCTGCGTCAGGGCGCGGCGGTAGGTCGACCAGTCGAAGCCCAGCCACGCGATGCACGCCACGAGCAGCGTGACGCAGCTCGAGAGCGTCATGATCAGGATCAGCTTGCGCCGGATCAGGAGGTCGCGGAACAGGCGCATGGCCTAGCCCTCCTCCCTCTCGTCCTTGACGATCCGGGCCAGCTTCAACAGGTTCGAACTGATCGTCAGCCCTTCGTCCTTCGCCGCCTCGGGATTGATCTCGAAGCGGATGTGCTTCTCCTCCTCGATGTAGAAGTTGATCGCGCCTCCGTGCGCGGCGAAGCCCTCGAACTCGCCCACCAGGAGCACCCCACGTCCGGCAGTCGCCTGGAGCACGCGTTTCTCCTGACCCTTCTCCTGTTCGGGGAGGAAGAGGATGTGGCATCGTCCGAGCTCCTCTAGATCCTTGAGGCGCAGGATCTCGAAACTCCGATCGCCGTGCTTCTTGCCCTCGAGGGTCCGGTCCAGGATCTCTCCGAAAGGATCGTGCCCGAACACTCCGATGACCACGGGTGCGGACTTGTCGGAGAAGCGCTGCGCCGGCCATTCGACGTACTTGACGAACTTGTGGATCAGCGCCGCCTTGAGCTCGTATTCGGAAGCTTGACTGCCCGCGCCTCCTCCCGCGCCGGCCGCGAGCAACAGCGTGAAGCCCAGGCCGCCCAGCACGGCTCGCCCGAGCCCCCGAATCCGACGCCCGACCGCGTCCGCAGCGCGGACGTTCCGCTTCCACCGGCAAGGGATGGGGCGCACGGATTCCATCACGGTCTCGTGGGCGGCGAGGGATGGGGATTCCCCCGGGCCGGGTGCGCGCTGCGTTCCATGCTGCGTTCCATGGGGAACCGCGCTCGCGCGCGGGAGGGCCGCGCGCGATCACGTCGGACCTCTGCCTCGCTTACGCCAAGGTCGGGCGAAAGGACGAGAGAGGTCATGCGGAACATGACCTGCATCCGGAAAGGGAGTCGCCTGGGGAAGGGAGTGCGAAGGTCCCTATCGACCGCGGCAAAAAGCCGGCTCCATCGCGGCCGGTTTTCGCGGAGAGGTTCTCGGTTTCGTTTCTCGATCCGAGACGATCCTCGGAAGAATCTTCCCGATTCGGGTCCCGGCCGGGCGCCTACCAGGTCGAATACAGGTCGCCGCGATCGTCGGATCGGACCGGCACCTGACGGCGCAGGTCCCGGATCTCCGCGAGCTCGATCTCGGCCGACACGAGCCCGCGCTCGCCCCGTCCGCGAGCGAGGACCGTCCCGTGGGGACCGACGACGAGCGAGTTGCCCGGGAAGGAGAGTTCGAACCGGCGCCGACCGACCTCTTCCCGTCCGATGCGATTCGCGGCGAGCAGGCAGGCCTGCATCTCGACCGCGCGGCCCGTCACGAGCGCCGACCAGTGCGAAGCGCGCGAGTCCGGCCACTGCGCGGGAACGACCAGGATCTCGGCTTCGTCCCGGAACGGAACCCGCAGGAGCGGCGCGAAGCGTAGGTCGTAGCACACGACTCCCGAGACGCGCGCGCCGCGCAGCTCGACCGTTCGCGGCGGCGCCTCGCCGGCCGAGAAGGCCAGGCTCTCGGCCGTCGGAGTGAAGAGGTGCACCTTGTCGAAGGCGAGCACTTCCTCGCCGCGCTCGAAGAGGTGCAGGCGATTGCGCGGGAGCGCTCCCGCGGGCCCGCGAGCGAAGGCGCTGCCGCACAGCGCGACGCCGTGGACCCTCGAGAGCCCGCGCAGGGCCTCGACCGCGCGCTCCGAGGCCGCAACCCAGTCGTTCTCGTCGGCGTCGGGCACGAAGGAGGTCGGCCACATCTCCGGGAACGCGAGCAACTCGACCCCGTCGGCCGCCGCGGCGCGCACGCCTCGCTCGACTTCCTCCAGGTTCGAATCGACGTCGCCGCGGCGGACGTCGAACTGCCAGGCTCCGATTCGCATCGGCCGCGGATTGTAGGGAGCGGCGGACGAGACTTGGAATCGCAGCCCCGCTTCGGTCATGCTCGCGCCGTGCCGCGCCCGCCCTGGAAGCTCCTGGCACCGCTCGCGGGAGGCTTCGTCCTGGCCCAGATCCTCCTCCTGCCCGGAGAAGGGTTCGCAGAGGAGTGGAAGGGCCAGGGCGGCTCGCCGTCCGAGCTTCTCGGGTGGAAGGGCGGGATCGAGATCCTGCTCGTCGCTCTGGTCGGTCGGATCCTCCTGTCGTGGCTTCCGGCGGGCGTTCCCGGATCGCATCACCCGCGCGACTTGCCCGTCACCTGGGCCGCGAGCCATCTCGTCGGGTTCTTCGCGCTCGTCGCCGAGCGCCGCTTCTATCCGGGCGCGAGCACGGCCGCGTGTCTCCTGCCCTGGCTCCTCCTCGCCGGACTGCGGCTCGCGACGCTGCCGGCGTCGATGGTGCCGCGCCGCGATCTCCCGCACGAGCGCGCGCCGCGTCTCGCGCGCTACGTGCGCTGGGTCGCCGCGCTCTCCGCCGTCGCGTGGATCCTCCTCGCGCTCGATCTCCCACGCCCCCCGGGCGATCTCTTCGCCGCCGCGAGCGATCGAGCGCTGGGACCGGTTCTTCCCCTGACGACCGTGGGTTGGCTCGCGCTCTGGATCCTCGTCCATCACGCGCTCGGCGATGCACGGCGCGCACCCCTCGGGCGCGCGATCCTGTTCCTGGTCCTCGCAACGACGCCAGCACCGCTCCTCGTGTCCCTGCCCGGCGCCCTGGCGCTCGGCCTGGGAGCCGTGTTCCTGATCCCCTGGGTCCGTCGCGCGGACCGCCGGGCCGGAGCGCTCTCCGCGATCGGCTTCTCCGTCCTCGGGCTCTTCGGCCAGCCCGTGCTCGCCCTGGCCGGGCTCGGGGCGCTCGTGCTGGCCTCGAACCGCGTTCAACGCCGTTTCGCGCTCGCCGCCGGTCTCGCGAGTGCTGCCGTCGTCGTGCTGGCGACCGGCATCGATCGTCTCTCCTCCGCGTCGCCGGCCTCCGGTCCGGACTGGGCGGGACTCGGGTCCCTCGCGCTGGACCTCGGCCGCTGGGGCCTCCTGTGGTTCGTCTTCCTGCCGACGATCGCCTGGGCGCCGATCGCGCTCCTGCGGGCGAAGCGGGCGCACGACCACGGGGAGATCGACGACGTCGAGCGCGAGCTCCGCGCGCTCCTGGCTCTCACCGCGCTCGTCCTCGGCGTGCTCCTCCCGCGCACGCGCGGCGTGGGCGTCCACGACGCGCTCGTGTACCTCTTCCCGATCGCCGTGCTCATGATCGGGCTCACCTGGATCCGCACCGAACGACCCGAGCCGCCGGGGTGAGTCGCACGCCCCGACGCGGCCGTGTTGAGTGCGCAGGCCATGCGGACCGGAGCCCCTGCATTCCCCGTGAGAGCGTGCTTCGCGTCTCACTCTCCTGCCACCGTAGGCCTCGAGGCGTGACTCGCACAAGGCGGTCCAGGCTTGGATGGTGGTCGTTGCTCGCCTGGAGCGTCGTCGGGCGCGATGCATTGCTCCGCGAGCCGAGGCCTCCGGCGACGGCTCCCTCGGGCCGCTGCCACTCGAGACCCTTCCCCCATCCAACATCCCCGTGCGCCATGGTGGACCGCGAGCCCACACCGAGGCGCAGGCGTTCCCAAGGTCTCACGCCGGGACGAGAGGAATCGCTCCCTGTCTCCTCCATCCCATGCCGAGAAGCCACGTCCGTGCCCGAGCGACGGGCGCATCGCCGTCCTCGTGTGAGAATCCACGCCGCCCATTGCTCCATCCGTCGAACCACATCGCCGACGAGAAGGGATCCACCGCGCCACGGCGCAGCCATGCGCCGTGTTTCCGCGCGTTGCCAAGGACATAAGCCAGTGCGTTCCGCACCTCGCGCGGCGTGCGCAGGACGTGGGCATGGTAGCGCCCGTCGAAAACGGATCCGGCTCTTCTCCAAGCCCTGTTGAGCGCGCGCGCCATGCGCACCGCGAGCCCCTGCATCCCGCGCGACAGCGAAACACTCCCCTCGGCCTCGACCACGAGATGCACGTGGTTCGAGAGCACGGCGAAGTGCACGAGCCGAAATCCGAAGCGCTCGCGTCCGGCGCGGAACGCCTGCTTCAGCAGGCCGTAGATCCTCCCGTTCCTCATGTACGGCAGCCCCTGCGCGATCCGCAGCGTCACGTGCACCGGATGCCGCGCCGCGAGCGCGGGTCGCCGCGAATGCGGTACGGAGGGCCTATCGGACTTCCGCTTGCGACCGGCACCCTCGCGAGCCCCGCCCCAGGATACGAACTCAAGTTCTCGTTGGACGATCTTCGATCGAGTCATGCCCCGAAGACCGCCGACGGCTGCACGCGGTTTCACCCGAATCTTGATTCGGCAGAGAAGCTCGCGGCTCCTTGCCTCGGACGCTCGGTTCGCAACGAGCGTCAGCATGCTTCGTCGAAGGGCTCGTCGATGCGCCGTCGAAATGGGCACATCTGAGGATGCTGGTCGCCGCCTTCGCACCTAGCTCGCTATCGAAGCACACCTGTCCAACCAGCGACGGCACTCCAGCGTTCCAGCGTCGGACACCCAGTACTCCCGGCCAATCCTGATTGAACCTCTTTCCAGTTTGGATTCGTCATGAGCAGCATCGTTGTGGCACATGATGAAGTCGTCTCCCAAGAGGAGCCTCTTGTGGTCGAACCATGGCTCCAGGCTATTGAACGGGTTCATTTCGGAGGTGAGCACGGCGCTGATGCCTGCATGGTCCACGAAGCTCTCGTCCTGCTCTCCAGGGTCGAGGAAGATCCGCGTGGATACTGTCCCTCCCTTTTCCTTCATGATGGAAGGTTGATCCCGGAAGCCTGCGTCCCGCATCTGGCCAGACCGAAGATCCTTCGAAACCTGAGGCATTCCCAAACCCAGTACCGCACGAACGACTCGAGGCGGGTCAAAGTCGGCCACGTGTCGGATCTTGCTCACATTGATGGCAACGACGTACGGTTCGGAAGCCTCGACGACTCCACTCCGGAGAAAGGCCAGGCGCTGCTTGGCCTTGTTCCGAATGGCCCCGAGCAACCGGAGCTTCATCGGACCATCGGGAACGTCTTGTGCCCTCCCGAAAACGTCGTCCGGAACTCCGTCCGGACTCAGGCCTGCCTCGGGAGCACAGGCCTCGACCCACCCGGACCAGGGACCGACTATCCTTAGGTCTGGGCGCTCATTGCAGACGGCGGACCCATGTCCACGCGTCTTGCGCGGTTCGAGTTCGAGCCCGAGACCCAACAGGGAGCATCCGAGATACATCTCCCACCAGCACGCCCTGAAGTCGTGCTTCCGACTCTTCTCGAGGAAGTCCGAGTCGGCAAACGGGAAGTACTCCTCCCACCTCGACTCAATCACCTCGCGGATGATCCCGCATTCGGGATCATTCCGCATGCGCTCGTATTCGCCTCGTCCCTCGGCGGCAAAGAATGGCTCTCCTCCAGCCTTTGTGGGTCGGTTTGCGCATCCGGGGCCCCCCGAACCGGCCGCCCAGCTGGACGCGGGGTACGTTCGGAGAGCTTGGAAGGCCTGGAAAGGTGGGCAGTTCGGAGGAAGGCGCTCTCCACGGCCTGGGCGGCGGACCCGTGCGTCCACCGCCTCAGGCAGACCGCACTCCCCGGCACGCCGATCAGCCCTCCACTCGAAGCTTTCTTCCTCCAGATTCCGGCCGCGGAGCGGCCACCTCAGCCCCAGGGTCCACCCACAAAGGCTGGAGGAGAGCCCAAAGAATTGGGGCACTCTCAACTCATCACCCACTGTCCTTTCCTACTGCAAGAGCTTGCGCAGCACGAAGGGCAGGATCCCGCCGTGCTTCCAGTACTCGTGCTCGTTCGGCGTGTCGATGCGCACCTTGGCGTCGAACTCGATCGCCTTGCCGTCGGCGCGCACGGCGCGCACGCGCGCCGTGCGGCCGGGCTGGAACTTGCCGGCGAATCCGGCCGCGGCGATCGCGTAGGTCTCCCGTCCGTCGAGTCCGAGAGTCGCGGCCGACTCGCCCGCGGGGAACTCGAGCGGCAGGATGCCCATGCCGATCAGGTTCGAGCGGTGGATGCGCTCGAAGCTGCGCGCGATCACAGCGCGCACCCCGAGCAGCGCCGGGCCTTTGGCCGCCCAGTCGCGCGAGGAGCCCGTGCCGTACTCCTTGCCGGCGAGCACGATCGTCGCGACGCCCTCCTCGAGGTACTTCAGCGCGGCGTCGTGGATCGTCGTCTTCGCCCCGTCGGGGAAGTGCACGGCCGAGCTGCCCTCGATCCCGGGCGTGAGCTCGTTCTTGAAGCGCACGTTGGCGAAGGTGGCGCGCATCATGACCTCGTGGTTCCCGCGCCGCGCCCCGAGGCTGTTGAAGTCCGCCTCGGCGACGCCCTGCGCGAGCAGGTACTGGCCGGCGGGGCTCTTGGCCTTGATCTCGCCCGCGGGCGAGATGTGGTCGGTCGTGATGCTGTCGCCCACGAGCGCGAGCACGCGCGCGCCGCGAATGTCCGTCACGGCCTTGGGCTCGCGCGGCAGGTCCACGAAGTAGGGCGGCGACCTGACGTAGGTCGACCTCGCGTCCCAGGCGTAGACGTCTCCGGTGGGAACGGGGAGCTTGCGCCAGGCCTCCGGTCCCTGGAACACGTCGGCGTACTGCCGGCGGAACTGCTCGGCCGTGAGCGACGCGCGAACGGTCGAGCGGATCTCCTCCTCGCTCGGCCAGACGTCACGCAGGTAGACCGGCTTCCCGCTCGAGCTCGTGCCGAGCGGCTCGCTCCGCGGATCGAAGTCGACGCGCCCGGCGAGCGCGTAGGCCACGACGAGCGGCGGCGAGGCGAGGTAGTTCGCGCGCACGGCGGCGTGCACGCGGCCCTCGAAGTTGCGGTTGCCGGAGAGCACGGCGGCGACGAGCAGGTTCTCGCGGTCGATCGCGCCCTGGACCTCCTTCGGCAGCGGCCCCGAGTTCCCGATGCACGTCGTGCAGCCGTAGCCCACCACGTGGAAGCCCTGCTTCTCGAGCTCGGCGAGGAGCCCGGAGCGCGTGAGGTACTCGGTCACGACCTTCGAACCCGGGGCGAGGCTCGTCTTGACCCAGGGCTTGACCCGCAGGCCGAGCGCGTTCGCCTTCTTCGCCACCAGGCCGGCCGCGACCATGACGCTCGGATTCGAGGTGTTCGTGCAGCTCGTGATGGCCGCGATCACGACCGCGCCGTGCTCGAGGGTCGCGGTCCGCGTCGCGGTCGCGCCGCGCTCGCCCTTTACCTTCGACTCGCTCTCGAGGGTCTGCTCGAAGTTGCCCTTCACCGCCGAGAGCGACAGGCGATCCTGCGGGCGCTTGGGACCGGCGAGCGAAGGCTCGACCTTCCCGAGATCGAGCTCGAGCACGCTCGAGTACTGCGCCGCGGCCGTGCGCCCGTCGTAGAACAGGCCCTGCTCCTTGGTGTAGGCCTCGACCAGCGCCACCTGCTCCTCCGAACGCCCGCTGAAGCGCAGGTACTCGAGCGTCTCGGCGTCCACCGGGAAGATGCCGCAGGTCGCGCCGTACTCGGGCGCCATGTTCGCGATCGTGGCCCGGTCGGCGAGTGAGAGACTCGCCAGGCCCTCGCCGAAGAACTCGACGAACTTCCCGACCACCCCGTGGGCGCGCAGCATCTCGGTCGCGGTGAGCACGAGGTCGGTCGCCGTCGCGCCCGTGGCGAGCCTGCCCTTCAGGCGGAAGCCGACCACCTCGGGGATGAGCATCGACACCGGCTGCCCGAGCATCGCGGCCTCGGCCTCGATCCCGCCCACGCCCCAGCCCAGCACGCCGAGGCCGTTGATCATGGTGGTGTGCGAGTCGGTGCCGACGACCGTGTCGGGATGGGCCCAGGACTGCTTCCCGCCGGAGATCATCACCACGCGCGCCAGGTACTCGAGGTTCACCTGGTGGCAGATACCGGTCCCGGGCGGCACGACCTTGAAGTTCTCGAAGGCGCTCTGGCCCCAGCGAAGGAAGAGGTAGCGCTCGCGGTTGCGCTCGAACTCGAGCTCGGTGTTCCTCGCGAGCGCGTCCTTCGAGGCGAACCAGTCGACCTGCACCGAGTGGTCGATCACGAGCTCGGCCGGGATCAGCGGGTTGATCTTCCTCGGGTCGCCTCCCATCGCGCGCATCGCGTCGCGCAGGGCGGCGAGGTCGACGACCGCGGGGACGCCGGTGAAGTCCTGCATCAGGACCCGGCCGGGCATGAACTGGATCTCACGCTCGACCCCGGAGTTCGGTTCCCAACCCGCGACCGCCTCGACGTCGAGCGCGGTCACGACCGAGCCGTCCTCGCGCCGCAGCAGGTTCTCGAGCAGGATCTTGATGGAGTACGGGAGCTTGCCGAGGTCGAAGTGCTCGGCGAGCGCGGAGAGGCGCGCGATGCGGCAGGTCTTGCCGCCGACCCGGAAGGTCCCGTGGCTCTGGAAGGTGTCGGTCATCGGTAATCCTCCGTGGGACGGAGCATGGTAGTGTTCCGGCGTGGCGGCTCGGAAGGGGCGCGGCCGGGGCCGGCCATGGGTCCGCCCCTCCGCGGCTCCAAAGGGATGAGGTGCAGACATGGAGAAGCGATCACATGCACTCGCTGGGGTCCTCGGCGTCCTGTTCGCGGGGCTTGCTGTCCGGGTCGCTCCCGCGATGTGGACCTGGCTATTGCCCACCGATTGGCCCGTCGAACGCTTGATCGAGAACCTCGAGCGCCAGGTGGCCGAGCATCCCGACGACGCGGATCTCCACTACAACCTCGGCCGAGTCCACGGGTATGCCTTCGCGTTCGAGACCGAGGTGCTCGGCGCATCCGCCCAGGACATGGATCACTCCCCCGTCCTCGCCCAACGCGATGTACAGGAGTTCTTCTACGGCCGCTCCCCGGGTTCTCCGCGCGCCCTCGCAAGGGCTCGCCCCGCACCCGACGAGATCCTCCGGCACCTGCGCGGTGCGCTCGAACGGCACCTGCGAGCAGTTGCGTTGGCTCCCGATCGAGCCGAGATCCACCTGGGCCTCGCCTACGTGCTGGAACATGGAAGGCACCTCGGCAACCGGCTGGACACGGCTCCGATCTTCGCCTTGCTCCCCGCGCGGAGCACGCCCGATCTCGAGAAGGGACTGGACGTTGTCAAGATCCTCCAGCGCCTCGAGGACCTGGGCTCGCAGGAATCGAACCTGCGAGCGACCGCGTTCGAGCAAACCCTCGAGCCGGAGTTGCTCGAGCGTTCGATCCCCTATCTCGATCGTGAGCGCAACTCGACGAACGTGGATCGAGAGGAACTCGTGCGGCGACTCTTGCACCGCTACTGGACGCAACGTGCGATCGCGGCCTATCGACGCGCCTACGAGCTCGGCATCGCGGCCGACCTCGCCGACTCGCAGATCATCTACCCCGCCTGGATGCAACGCCTGACGAGCTACGAAGCCGGAGAAGGCTTCCTGCGCCTGGCGACCGAGCGCGGCATGGCGAAGGAGGAGTACAGGAAGGATCCCGCCCCTCGAGGAGTTTCCCCCCGACGCATCCACCGAATAGGATCGAGGGCGTGATTCGCAAGCGGCCGCTCCCTTCGGACATCGATGCCCGACTCGCCACCCTCGGTGATGTCCTGCGCGGCTGCCCGGGTCTCGTCTTCGCCTACCTCTTCGGCGGGGCCGCGAAAGGCAGGCTCACGCCCTCGAGCGACGTGGACGTGGCTGCCTTCTTCGACGGGCGTTGCGAACTCCTCGAGGCCCGCCTGGAGGCCACTCGGCGCGTGACCCGCCACCTCGGGACCGATGAAGTGGACCTCGTCGTTCTGAACATCGCTCCGACCTCACTCCTTGGCCGCATCCTCGGCACTCGACGCGTCCTCTGCGATGGAGACCCGTTCCTCCGCCACAGGTTCGAGTCGAAGGCGCTGCGGGAGTTCTTCGACTTCCGGATCTTCGAGCAACGCCTCCTGGAGAGGAAACTGGGCCGTGGTTGACCGCGGGCTGATCCTGCGAAAGCTCGCCGATCTCGAGCTCTACTTGCGCCAGGTCTCGGAGTTCCAAGGGATCAGCGTCGATCGGTACCGAGCGGACTGGAAGACCCAGCGCATCGTCGAGCGCACCCTGCAGATGGCGATCGAGGTGTGCGTCGACGTTGCCAATCACGTGATCGCAGATCGGGGCTTGAGGATCCCGGCGACCTATGCGGAGACGTTCGAAGTCCTGGCCCAGGCCGGACTCATGGACGCAGGTCTGAAGGAGGCCATGGTCCGCATGACCGGCTTCCGGAACGTCTTGGTGCACGAGTACACGGAGGTCGACGCGACGATCGTCGTTCGGATCCTGGGCCACCACCTCGACGACCTCCGACGGTTCGGGTCGGTGGCGACGAAGTGGGTGGAATGAGAGGCGGGCGAACGCCGAGAGCGCGGACCTACGACTGGGTCACCGCGCAGGCGCCCACGGCCACGCCCTGAGGAGCCCGGCCCTCGGCCTCGTGTCCCCCTAGTGTTCCTTCCCCGAAGTAGCGCCAACAAGGCGCCGTGATGGATCGTCGCTGGCAAGGCGCGCCGACGACGCGTATTCGCTGCAATACTCGGAGGAGGCGCAACGCCGCCAGCGGCGATT
>Ga0247727_10003685_pt1 | contig 33561 bp, 34 predicted proteins | sample WisWelCaveWW1625_FD_202498 | JGI IMG/M metagenome (GOLD analysis project Ga0247727, IMG submission 202498) | Biofilm microbial communities from Wishing Well Cave, Virginia, United States - WW16-25 | ecosystem: Environmental > Aquatic > Deep subsurface > Groundwater > Cave microbial mat | place...
ATGACGACGCGTTCACAAACAAGGCAGGCGGCGCGCTGGCGCGCGCGCCCACAGCTTAAAAAAGCAAAACCAAAAGCGGACATTTCTAAAAAACGGAAAAGCGGACATTTCTATTTACTTGCGACATGCGCCGGGACATGCGCCGGGACGCTGGAAAGGCCTTCGATGAATTCGGCGAAATCCGGGGGCGGCGGGGCGTCGAAGGTCAGGGCTTTCCCGGACACAGGATGACAAAAGGACAGGGAACGGGCGTGAAGGAGCGGCCTGTCAAATTCTGTCCGGGCGTCATACACGTGATCTCCAGCGACGGGGTGCCCAAGGGAGGACAATTGGACGCGGATTTGGTGGGTGCGGCCGGTTTTGGGGAGGACCTCCAGGAGGGCGAGGCCGCGGTCCCCTTGACCGGAAAAACGCCGAAGGACGCGGAATTCCGTTTCGGACCAGCGGCCGGGGGCTTGGGTGGACATGCGGTGGGGGGAATTCCGCGAGCGTCCCACCGGCGACGTGACGCGGCCCCGGTCGGCGGCGGGGAGGCCCTCCACGACGGCCCAGTAAATTTTTTCGACTTTCCGATCGGCGAATTGGCGGGAGAGCGTTTCGGCGGCGGCGGGATTCTTGGCGATGACCAGGACTCCCGAAGTGCCGCGGTCCAACCGGTGGACGACGCCGGGCCGCGCATCTCCGGCCTTCATCCCCGGGCCCCATCCCCCCGAAAGTTTTGGCCAAAGGCGCTGGATGAGGGTGTCTTCGCGGTGCGGGCCGGCCGGGTGGACGACCCAGCCGGGGGGCTTGTTGACGACGATGATATCGTCATCCTCGAAAAGGACCGGGACGTCGTCCGCCGCGGAGGCGGGAAGGGAGGAAAACGCGGGCACATCCGCCGCCACCCGTTCGCCGGGGGCGAGGACTCGGCGCGCCGGCGCGGGGCGGCCCGCCACGGTCACCCGGCCATCCTTGATCAGCCGTTGGACCTGGGTGCGGGAAAGCGGGGACAGCCGGGCGGTGAGGAACACGTCGAGGCGCGCGGGCGCGCCTCGGAAGACGAAGGATTTTTCTGGGCTCATGGGAGAGGGCGGCGGGCGGCCAAAAACCATAGGGCGCCAACGGCAAATCCCGCCGCGATCACCTGGGTGGCCGAAACGGCGCCGAACAAGATTCCGCGGTCGTCGCCGCGAAAGGGTTCAACCGCCAGGCGCGCCAGGGCCGCCAGGGCGAGGTAAAGGGCGGCCGAACGGCCTGACCCCGGCCGGAACCGTGGGTGTCCGGCGAGGAAGATAAGCGCCCCGAAAATCAATCCGTTCAGCCCGGCGTCGTAGAGTTGCGTCGGGTGCAGGGGAAGGCCCGTCGGGGCCAGACCGTCCGGGTTTCGGAAGGTGACGGCCCAGGGCCGGCCGCAGGCCCGGCCGTAGCAGCAACCGGCGAAAAAGCAGCCGGTCCGGCCCACGGCCTGGGCCAACGCCACGGCCGGGGCGAAAACATCGGCGAACAGGCCGATCCCCCAGCCCTTTCGTCGCGCCTGGAAAAACCCGGCGGCCCCGCCGCCCAGGAGACACCCGTGCCACATCAACCCGCCCCGCCATATTTTAAAGACGTCCAGAGGCGCGGCGGCGAATTCTGAAAAATGGACCCCCACGTAAAGAAGGCGGGCCCCCGCGAGGCCGCCCAGAAGCATCGCCACGGTGGCGTCGGAAACGGCGGCGGGGTCCACGCCCCAGCGCCGCCCCCACCGGCCGGTGAAAAAGGACCCGGAAAGAAACGCCAGGGCCGCGAAGAGGCCGTAGGTGTGGAGGGTGAGAAATTTCCAGTGAAACAGAACCGGGAACATTTATTTGTTTCTCGTTAACGCTCTGAAGGGGCCGCTGGAATTCCGTCCGGGCCGCTCAGGCCCAGAGGGCCTTCGCTCGGCGGAGTCTCGGCCCGCTTGCCGAGGCGGGCCGGCCTCCGACGACCCGGTCGGAATCCCATCCGGCCCCTTGTTATCGTTGGTGGCTTCAGGGGGCTAGACACATTTATTTTTAGCGGAGCGAGCGGGGGACGAAGTTTTGGACGACGAGGCCGGCGATGCCGAGGGTGATGGCGCTGTCGGCCACGTTGAAGGCGGGCCAGTGCCAGCCGGCCAGGTGGAAGTCCAGGTAATCCGTCACGGCGCCCTGGACCAGGCGGTCGATGAGGTTCCCGAGGGCCCCTCCCCAGACGAGCGGCAGGCCCGCCCGGGACCAGGGCCCCTGGGCGGAAAATTCCCGGCCCAGTTTTACCAGGACCGCCAGGATCACGAGGGTCACGACGACGAAGAGCGCATTGGCCTGGGGAAGGATGCCGAAGGCCGCTCCGGTGTTCTGCACGTGGACGAGGGAAAAAAACGGAAACACGGGGATTTCCGCCCCATAGGCAAGGGTTTTCTGTAGAAGAAATTTGGCGGCTTGATCGAGGGCCACGACCCCCGCGGCGAAAAGGGCGGATCGCTTCAACGGGGGGCAGGCGTCTGCGCGGCCTGGTTGTCTTTTTCGGCGTCGGCGCACCGGAGGCAAAGCCCATCGGCGGCGATGTCCCGCCACACCCAGCAGCGGGGGCACTTGGCCCCGGGGGCGGGCGACACCGACAAGGCGTCCAGCGGGGAGGGCGACGTCGCCGGGGCGATCTCGATCCGGGCCACGCCGAGGACCGAGGCCAATTCCTCCGGGGACAGGGCCCCGAAGGGATCCTGTCCTCCGTAGAGCGAGATTTTGACCGCCGCGTCGTTGGCCGTTTTGACGGTCCCGGCCTGGCGGGCCTTTTCCATGGCCTCGTTGACGGCTCGTTTGGCCGCCAGGAATTCGGCCATCACGTAATAACGCCCGGGCGGAAGGGGAATTTCTTTCGGGAAGGGGTTGAGAAAAACGCTCTCGGCGTCGTCCTCCGGCGACAGGAGCCCTTGCTCCTGGAGCGCCTGCCAGGCCTCCTCGGCGGTGAAGGACAGGAGCGGGGCCAGGGCCCGCGTCAGGGCGCGGGCGATGTGCCAGAAAGCCGTCTGGGCGCTCCGCCGCCGGGGGGAATCGGCGGCGTCGCAGTAGAGGACGTCCTTCCGCACGTCGAGGTAATATTCCGAAAGGGTGTTGATGCAAAATTGGTCCGCCAGGGCCCCGGTCACGAGATGGAATTCCTGCCGCTCGAAATGGCGGTCCACTTGGACCAACAGCTTGTTGAGGGCGTTGAGCGCGGCCAAATCCAGAGTCTCCATGCGGTCGAAGGGTACGGCGTGCTTCGCCGGGTCAAAGCCCGCCAGGTTTCCCAGCAGGAAGCGCAGGGTGTTCCGGATCTTCCGGTAGGTGTCGATCACGCGCTCCAGGATGTCCGGGGACAACCGCACGTCCTCCCGATAGTCGGTCACGGCCACCCACAGCCGCACCACGTCGGCGCCGTATTTCGCGATGATCTCCTGGGGGGCGATGACGTTGCCGAGGGATTTGGACATGGCGCGCCCCAGGCCGTCCAGGACGAACCCGTGGGTCAGCACCGTCCCGAAGGGCGGTTCCCCCGTGAGGGCGATGGAGGGCAGGAGCGACGTTTGAAACCACCCCCGATGCTGGTCCGACCCCTCCAAATACATCACGTCCGCCTGGGCCGTGCCCGAGGTTTCCGACCGGCGGTTTAACACCGCGGCCCAGGACACCCCCGAATCAAACCACACGTCCAGAATGTCCTCCTCCCGGCGAAAATGGGTCTTGCCGCACTTGGCGCAGGCCATGGTCCCGAAATGGACCGGATCTTTTTCGTACCAGACTCCGGCGCCGTGTTTTTCAAATTCCGCCACGACTTTGGCGAAGACGGCTTTGTCCCGCAGAGGCTCGCCGCAGGCCTCGCAGAGGAACATGGGAATCGGCGTCCCCCAATACCGCTGGCGGGAAAGGCACCAGTCCGGCCGGGTCTTGATCATGCCCAAAAGGCGCTCCTTGCCGTAATCCGGGGTCCAGGTCACCCGGTCCACGCTCGCGATCAGTTGCGCGCGGAAGGCGTCGGACACCTTGAGGAACCACTGCAGCGCCGCGCGGAACAGAATCGGTTGCCGGCAACGCCAGCAGTGGGGATAGCTGTGGATCACGGTGGTTTCCTTCAGCAAGAGCTGGGCCTTGGCGAGTTTTTCAATGATGATGGGGTTGGCTTCCCAGACGGTTCTACCGGCGAGGTCGTTGGGCAGGACATCGGCGGTGAATCGCCCGCGGTCGTCGATGGGGGAAAGGATGGGAAGACCGTATTCCCGGCCGACGGTGTAATCGTCCTGGCCATGGCCGGGGGCGATGTGGACGATGCCGGATCCTTCCTGACCGGAGACGAACTCGGCCAGAATGCCCTGGGAGTCGTTGTTGTTGAGGGGGTTTTTGGCCACCAGCCCCTCCAGGGCCATTCCCGCCGCGGCGGGTCCCCCGGCGCGACCGCCGCCAAAGAGTTCCTCCAGGACCTTCCAGCCGGGGTCGCCCACCAGGAACCGGTCGGGGTTTTGGGGCGATTCCCAGACGCGGTAATTCCCCTCCGGGTGAAAAGCCAGGCCGGCGTTGGCCGGCAGGGTCCACGGGGTGGTGGTCCAAACCAGCACGAAGGTCTTTTTGCCGCCTTTGGCCAAGGCCTGGGCCTCGAGATTCGACGGCCATTCCAGGACGGGAAATTTGACGAAAATCGAGGGAGAGGTTTTGTCCTCGTACTCCACCTCCGCCTCGGCCAGGGCGGTCTCGCAGGCGGGGCACCAGTGGACTGGTTTTTTGTTCTGGACGATGAAGCCCTTTTCCAGAAGGTCGTAAAAGGTTCGGACGACATCGGCTTCGTAATCCGGAGAGAGAGTCTTGTAGGGATGGTCCCAGTCGCCCCAAACGCCCAGGCGTTTAAATTCCCGCTTCTGAACGTCGACGAAATGCTCCGCGAATTTGGCCGCTTCCTCGCGGAAGCGCGCGCGGGTCACCGTGCGCTTGTCCCAGCCCTTGTCCTTCATGAGCTGGTGTTCGATGGGCAGGCCGTGGCAGTCCCAGCCGGGGAGGAAGGGCGCCCGCCGCCCGGCGAGGGACTGGTACTTGACGATGATGTCCTTGAGGATTTTATTCAGCGCGTGGCCCATGTGGAGGGGCCCGTTGGCGTAGGGCGGGCCGTCGTGAAGGACGAAGGCCTTCGCCTTTTTCTCCCGGGCCCGCTGTTGCATCTTCTCGTAGAGCCGCCCCTTTTCCCAACGGGCCAGGAACGCGGGCTCCCGCAGGGGCAGGTCGGCCTTCATGGGAAAATTGGTTTTGGGAAGATGGACGGAAAATTTGGGGGGCTTCACGACGCCATTCTACCGTTTCTCCAGCGGGATGAGAACCGGCCTACCGGCCGGTGTACCGGCCGGAAGGGCCTGCGGTCGCTCGCCGGAGATTCTGCCCCAGGGGCGAGCGGAGGACGCCGCAGTCGGTGATGAGCGCGGTGATGAGGCGGGCAGGCGTGACGTCGAAGGCGGGGTGGCGGGCCCGGGCCCCGGGCGGGGCCACGCGCTGGCCGCGAAAGGACAAGACCTCCGCGGCGGAACGGGATGTCGTCACCGGAGGCGGTGTTTAAATCCACCGTGGAAAAGGACCGCCAGGGAATACGTCCCCATCTTGTTGGCCGCGTCGCCGTTGGCCGCGATGAGGTCCGGCGGTGAGGCAGGGAAGGAATCGGGAACTTTGAGGAAGCTCGCGCTGGTCGAGGATATCGAGACGGCGGCCGCGCATCAGCGGTTCCGTCGCCCCAGGTGTCGCGAGCTCTGGGAGCGACCGCCAGCGGTAGGGAACAACGGCCCGCCGCGCCACCGCCGATCCGGAGGAGAACCGGCGGGGGGAAGGGGCACGGAATTTAAGGGATCGTCTCCATCATGTCTTCGAGCTCTTCCTCGGTTCGGCCCGAAATCTCGACGGTTTTCTCCTTGCCCTTTTGGCCGCGGACGATTTTGACCCCGCGGTTTTTCACTTCGAAGAACTCGGCCAGGAACGTGGTCAGTTCGTTGTTGGCTTTGCCGTCAATGGCCGGCGCGGCCACCTTCACGCGGACGGTGGACCCGATGCGGCCAACCACCTCGCTGCGGACGGCGTTGGGAATGACGCGGACTCGGATGATCATGGGTTGCTCTCCTCTGCTCGTCGCCCCCTTGGGGGCTCGTGGAATTCGATGAAAGCTCAGCCGGCGGCGGACAACTCCTTCGCCCGGCGCCGCGCGGCGCTCAACGTGGACTTCAAAATCGTCATCAGGCGGCCGTCGCCCAGAACGTTCAAAGCGGCTTCGGTGGTGCCGCCGGGGCTCGTCACCCGGCGCCGTAATTCGGAGGCGGTTTCCGGGGATTCGGCCAGCAGGCGCCCCGCGCCGTAGACTGTCTGCCGCGCCAGCGCTTCGGCGATATCGGGCGGCAGGCCGAGGGTCCGGCCCGCCCGGGCCATCCCTTCGGCCAGGTAAAATACGTAGGCGGGACCGGAGCCCGACAGGGCCGTCACGGCGTCCATGTGGCGCTCCTCCACTTTCCAGACGGGGCCCAAGGCCCCCAAAATTTTCCGGGCCCGCGCTTCGTGGGCGGGCCGCGCGGCTTTGCCCAGGCAAAAGACCATGGCGCCCGCGCGGAGAAGGGCCGGGGTGTTGGGCATCGCCCGGATCACCGGAAGGCCGCCCAGGGCCTTTTCGATCGTCCCGGCGCGGACGCCGGCGGCCACGGAGATCACCAGGGAATTCGGGCCGATCTCCTCGGCCAGTTCCGCCAAGACCGCGCCCATCTGCTGGGGTTTGACGGCCAAGGCCACGGTTTCGGCCCCCGCGACCGCCGCCCGGTTGTCCCCGAGGGCGCGGACGCGAAATTTTGACTTCAGCGCCCGTCGGCGGGCCGCGCCGGGCTCGGCCACGACAATCTCCGCAGGCTTGAAAATGTCCGCCGCCAGAAGCCCGCCGATAAGGGCGCCGCCCATGTTGCCGCCCCCCAACACCGCGAGCCGGACCCTTAAATTTTTCACGTGGGCCGAGGACCGAAAAGCGCGGAGCCGATTCGGACCATGGTGCTCCCCTCTTCCACGGCGACCTCAAAATCCGAAGACATCCCCATGGAGAGGACCGGCGGCGCCGAGCGAAACTGCGCGCGGTGGCGGTCGAACAGCCGCCGGAGCGAGCGGAACGCCTCGCGCGCTGCGGCGGGGTCGTCCGACAGCGGCGCCAGGCCCATCAACCCTTCCACGCGCAAATGGGGAAGCCGGCTCGTCTGTTCCAGGAAAGACTCAAGGTTTTCCGGCGGCACCCCCTGTTTGAGGTCCTCGCGGGAAATTTTGATCTCGACCAGGCATGACACCGGACGGCCGCGGCGAGACCCTTCCACGCTGAGGATTTCCGCCAGTTTAAGACTGTCCACGGATTGCAGGCAATCAAAGAGTTCCACCGCCCTCCGCGCTTTGTTGGACTGCAGATGGCCGATCAAGTGCCAGCGCGGGGCGCGGTCCGCGAGGAAGCGCCTCGACAGGGTTTCGCGCTTGGCGGCGGCTTCCTGAACGCGGCTCTCGCCCCATTGGGTCAGTCCCAGGCCGAAGGCTTCCCTCATCCGCTCCACCGGCTGGTTCTTGGTGACGGCCACGACCTCGATGTCTTCCGGACGGCGGCCGGCCCGTTGGGCGGCGCGGTGAAGGCGTTCCTGAACGCGTTCCCAAGTGACGGCGAGGGGCAGGAGGTCCACCGGAGCGGGCATTGGTTTGAGTCGAAAATAATACCAAATTCACCCTTTTCGCGCAATGTGTCTTGCCACCCCGCGGGGGAATATGGTTTACTGAAATTACCGCCAACCATTAGGATTTCGACACACCAGGAGGCAATGCATGCTTATCGGAAATCGTTTCAACGGCTTCGTTCTGCCGGTTTTCATGGGATTCTTGATGATCGGGTGTCCCAAGGCGAAGGGTCCCGACCTGGAAACCCCGGCCGAGGAAGCTCAGGCGCCTGAACCCGTCAAACCCGAGGTTGCGGCCCCGTTGGAAACGGTGGCGGTGGGCACCGACTGGACCCCCGCGCCGGGCGTTTTGGAGCCCGTCTATTTTGACCTCATGCGCGCCGAATTGTCGGACGCCGCCCGGTCCACCCTTAAAAAGAACGCGGCGGCGCTCAAAGTCATCCTGAAGGCGGCTCCTGGCGTCAAAGTCCGCGTGGAAGGCCACTGTGATGAACGGGGGACGCTGGAATACAATCTCGCCCTCGGCCAACAGCGGGCCAACGCGTTGCGGAGCTACTTCGCCTCCCTCGGCCTCCCCAAGGCCGCGTTAAGCACGATCTCCTACGGCGAGGAGCGTCCCGTGTGCGACGAATTCCTGGAAGAGTGTTGGCGGCGGAACCGCCGCGGTGAAACCACCGTCCGCTCCCCCGCCGGGGCGGTCCAGGTGCCGATAGAGAAAAAATGACGGCCCGCGTTTTCGGGTTGGCGGTCCTTTTCCTGGCTTCGGCCGGGTGCCTGGCCACCCGCCAGGAGATCGAGGACCTCCGCGTTGACATCCTCCGCCTTCAGGGAACGCTGGGGGCCCAGCAGAAGGCCCAGGGCGAATTTCAGACGGCGCTGAAGGAAAACCAGGACGCTCTTCAGGGAAACCAAGCCGATCTCCTGGCCAAAATGGGGGACTTGACGCGCCAGTTGGAGATCGTCTCCTCTCATTTGGAGGAGAGCGACGGCCGGATGGACGCCCTGGGCGTGCGGTTGGACGATTTGGACAAGAACACCACCAACCGGCTGGACGCCGTGGTCAAGACCCTCCAGGGGGTCAAATCCCTGCCGGCCCCCTCGCCGTCGAAGCTGTTCACCGCCGCTCAAAACGATTTCAATCGCCGCCGCTACGACCAGGCGCTGGCCACCTTTCAGGCCTACCTCGACCAATACGGCGAAACGGAACGCGCGCCCCAGGCCCAGTACTTTATCGGGGAGATCCACGTCGCACAGAAGAATTGGACCGACGCGCTGGCCGCCTACGAGGGCGTGATCGGGGCCTACCCGAAAAGCCCCTCCGTCGCCTCCGCGACGGTGCGAAAGGGCCAGGTCCTGGAGGAGTTGGGCCGGGAGGCGGAGGCCGTCGCCGCCTACGAATCCGCCGTGCGCTCTTTTCCCCACCGGAAGGAAATCCAGACGGCCCGCGATCGCCTGAAGGCGCTGCGCGAGGAGGAGCCGCCGAAGGCCCGTCCCGCGCCCAAGCCCCCGGCCAAATCCCCTAAAACGGTCCCCCCATCGCCGCCGGGTTCAAAGACGCATTAACCCGAATAATTCAGTTGCCCACGGGATTCGACGTAAAATATGGCCCTTTTCCCTTCACAAAAAAGTTTGAACGTAGTCCCCGCCACGTCCTCACTTTTTTGTTTCGTAAGAAGGGCCATCTTTTCCGTCTCGGTCCTCGCGTGCAACTGAATTATCCGGGTTAGGGCATTCTCAAGCGTGAAGCGCCCATCGGTTCTGGCCGGGGTTATTCTTTTCGCGGTGGTCGCCGCGCCGCCTTTCCGGGCGGAGGATTCGCTTTACCTGGAACTCTCAGGTCGGGGGGACAAGACCCGGCTCGGGATGGCGGAGGTCGCCGCGGACCGGGACGCCCCGGAGGGACCGGCGGGAGTGGTGGAAATCCGGGAGATCGTGAAACGGGATCTGGACTTCACGGGATCGTTTACGCTCGTCGAGGGCGGCCCCCTCGAGGTCGGGGCCAAGGGGAGGAATGACTCCTGGGCGCGCCTCGGGGCCGAGGTCGTGGCCACGGGCCGCGTGGCGGGGGGGCTCTTCGGCCGGTGGGCGCTGGAGGGAGCCATCGTCGATGTCTCCAGCGGGAAAACGCTCCTGTCCAAATCCTTTTCGTTGGAGGGGGGCGGCGGCCGGGCGGCCCACCGCTGGGCGGACGAAATCGTCCGTTATTTCTCCGGGCAGGCGGGGGTCGCGTCCACGCGGATCGTCTTCGTCAACGACGCCACGGGCAAAAAAGAGGTTTGCGTCGTGGATTACGACGGCACACATTTCCGACGCTTGACGGATGACCGGTCCATCGCCCTCTTCCCCAAGCTGTCCCCGGACGGGCAATGGATCGTCTTCACCTCCTACAGGGACGGCGGACCGGTCATCCACGTGATGCGCGCGGACGGCAAGGACCGGCGCGCGCTCTGCGCCTACGAGGGATTGAACAGCGCCGCCGCGTGGATGCCGGACGGGAAATCCTTGATCGCCACCCTGTCGCTGGGACGGGAGCCGAACCTCCACCGGGTGGACTTGGAGGGGCGGGTGCTCCAGACCCTGACCAACTCCTCGGCGTCGGACACCGCGCCCACGGTGTCGCCCGACGGCCGCCGCCTGGCCTTCAGCTCGGACCGGCCGGGGTCCCCGCAGATTTACGCCATGGACGCCGACGGCGCCAACCTCCAGCGCCTGACCTCCGGGGGGCAGAGCGATTCACCCCACTGGTCGCCCCTGGGCCACCTGGTGGCCTTCACCATGAACGTGAAGGGGAATTTCGACATCCACACCTTTGAAGTCGCCACCGCGCGCCAAAGCCGCCTGACCTTCGGCGAGGGGGACAACGAAAACGCCGCCTGGTCCCCCAACGGCCGGCACCTGGTCTTCACCAGCACCCGGCGCGGCCGCCCCGAACTGTGGGTGATGAACGCCGACGGTTCAGGCGTCCGCGCCCTGGCGAACATCCCCGGCCGCTCCTTCACCCCCCACTGGGGCGATTGAGGTTCCATTTTCCGCTGAAACAGATGTTCGGTTAATAAGTGTTGGGACTAAAAATAAACAAAAGGATCGAATGGCGATGACGAAGCACGCGCAACCACTTACTGAAGTCTTTGGGCACCCCATAGATGATCAGTCGAAAAAGGCAGTCAGGTACCGTTCACATCGTCTTTGTCCATTCAATAACAGAGTCCCCAATTGCACCAAGGACAAAGCCAAGAATCCCCTTGGTGTATGCAGTGTGTTCCATGAGGGCGCCCCAGCGATAACCTGCCCCGTCAGATTCAGAGAGGATTGGTTGATTACGGATGACTCCGCGTCCTTTTTCTTCAAGGAGGGCGCCACATGGGGTTCCCTCACTGAGGTCCGACTCAACGATGCGAACGGCAAATCTGCCGGGAACATTGATGTCGTTCTGGTGGCGTACGATAACAACGGCAAGGTCTTGGATTTTGGCGCTCTTGAAGTCCAAGCGGAATATATTTCGGGAAATGTGCGGGATCCATTCGAACACTACATGAAGGACCCGAAAGAACGCGCCCGAATGGACTGGTCGAATCAGCCCAACTATCCACGCCCGGATTTCCTCTCTTCCTCACGGAAACGCCTGACCCCGCAACTCCTGTTTAAAGGCGGCATCTTACATTCGTGGCGAAAGAAATCCGCGGTCGCCCTCAACAAGAGCTTCTTTGATACACTTCCCCGCCTGACACAAGTCAGGAAAAACAAGGCCGACATTGCCTGGCTTATTTATGACCTGGAGTTAACACAGGCGAACGGCCTAAGCGGATACAAGCTCACCAAGATTGATGAGGTGTTCACCGGGTTTGAGCCTGCATTGCTATCGATTACCACCCCCGTGCCGGGAAAGACGGATGCTTTCATGAACCTGCTTCAGGAAAGACTCGACGAACAGCTCGAAACGCCTCCTATCAACAAGACCATGGAGAAGCCCTTCTAGCATGATTTCCAATCAACGATCTCTTTTTCCAGAAACACCTGGGAGCGTGATACCCCTGAGGCCAGTCAATGTCTCATCCGTGCCGAAGCGAAGCCCCTTTCGGTATCCAGGAGGGAAGACATGGTTCGTTCCCACATTCAGGGACTGGATGGCGAGTCGAAATTCCAAACCCGCTATTTTGATTGAGCCCTTTGCAGGTGGCGGCATCATCAGTTTAACGGCCTTATTTGAAAACCTTGTCACGAGCAACGTCATGGTTGAACTCGATGATGACATCGCCGCCGTGTGGCAATCGGTTGTCAGCGGAAAAGCAGAATGGCTTGCCAAGCGAATTCTTGAGTTTAACCTCACGAAAAATTCTGTAATCGAAGAACTTTCAAGAAAGGACTCCGACGTCAAAGAAAAGGCGTTCTGCACCATTTTAAAAAACCGCACATTTCACGGGGGCATTTTGGCGGAGGGTTCCGGTTTCTTGAAACACGGGGAAAATGGCAAGGGAATTCGTTCTCGATGGTATCCGGACACGCTCGCCCGCCGTTTCTGTGATTTAGGTCTCATTGCGGATCGAATTCGTTTTCGTCAAGAAGATGGACTCGATGTCATTCCTGAGTATGCCGATCGCAAGGACGCCGTCTACTTTATAGATCCACCCTACACCGCCGGAGGAAAGAGGGCTGGAAACCGTCTTTACCGTCATTGCAACCTGGATCATGATCGTCTTTTTGCGCTTTGCGAGACAATAAAGGGCGATTTCTTGATGACCTACGATAATGCCGACGAAGTCAAGACGATGGCTCGCCGGCATGGCTTCCAGATGAGACTGATTCCCATGAACAATACCCACCACGCCACAATGGAAGAACTTGTCATCGGCAATGACTTGTCGTGGATGGATCGTTACCCCGCGGTTCATGAGCCAAAAACCGAATTCAGTACGAAGAACCATAAAAGGAAAGTCCCAACCAGACGCTCCACAGGACGCGCACACGTCCCACGTCGGTGAGCTTCGTCCATCTTTCGGTGTTAAAAGTGTATCCGGATATTATTTTGGGCCCCCTTGAGGCGATTCGAGCACGACGTTTTGGCCGCAGTGGTGTGGCCGTTGAGCCGCCGATGGACTTTTGAGGCGAGCCGGCCGTGAGGGCCGCCCGCCAAAACGGCGCGCGCAGGCCGTCCGGGGTGCCCTTTCTTTGGGCAAGCAAAGACAGCATGAAAGCCTCCTCCGCGTTAGAGTCGTCCTGACGAAGGAACTCGCGCGGAGGAGGCAAATTATGATTCACGTGGGCATTGATCATCATGAAAAACAAACCTAAAATGAGTCAGTACGCCGAAACAATTTGGAACGTGCTTTCTATTGTTTAAGGCAAGCCAATATTGGGAGAATATTATTGTTAGGTAGTGCCGCCGCCAAAAATTCGGTCCGTCCAAGCGAGGGCGTGGCGGGAGGAGGGGGTTGGGGGGAGGAATCCCGCCACGCCCGAGCGAAATTAGAAAGAGGCCGCACCCGCCGCCCTGCTCGTCAGAGCAGAGCACCACAGAAAAGGTTTGTTTTCCTTTTAGAAGAAAAAATCGGTCGCGCGCAAATCCGAAATAGCAAACAAATTTTTTCTGTGGTGTGGCGAGAGTTAACGAGCGGCGGCGGGGCGGCTTCTTTAGTGGGGGTTCTCCGTAAAATGGGTTTTGTCTTTTTCAAACAAACACCACAATTTGATGATGAATCCCGCCGTTCGACCTCGTTCGTCCCGCCGCTGATATGATCCGCGTCCAATCGGGCGCGGCGCGAGGGCGGCGCCTCAAGGCCCTGCCCGCGGGGCTGGAAGTCCGCCCCATCCTCGCCCGCATCCGAAAATCCCTGTTCGACATTCTGCGTCCGCGTCTCGCCGACACCCGGTTCCTGGATCTTTTCGCCGGGACGGGCGCCGTCGGCATCGAGGCGCTTTCCAACGGCGCGGCCCGGGCCGTTTTCGTCGACCTCCACCGCTCGTCTCTGAAAATGATCGAGCGGAACCTGGCCGAGTTGGGTTTTGCGGCCCAGGCCGAGGTGGTCCAGGGCGACGCCACGAAAAATTTGGTCTGGCTGGGGCGGGAGCCCTTCGCCCTCATCTTCATGGGCCCTCCCTACAAAGATGAGCGAAAACGGCCCCTGGCCCTGACGATTCCGGCTTTAAAGGCCGTCAACGCGGCGGGCTTGGCCGCGCCCGGGGCCTGGATCATCGGCCAACATCACGAGAAGGAGATCCTCAAGGATTTGCCCGAGGATTGGGAAATCTTCCGGCAGAACAATTACGGCGACAGCGTGCTGACTTTTTTCAGAAAGAAAGGCGCGTGATGAAATCCCACTGGGTGGTGAAATTCGGTGGCAGTCTGCTTTCGGACCGCGTGGCCCGGGGGAAATTTTTGAAGGACGCCGCCAAAATCGCCAAGAAGGAGCCGCTCGTGTTGGTCCACGGCGGCGGGCCGGAGATCAACGCTGCCCTGGACAAGATGGGGATCAAGTCCTCATGGGTGAACGGCCGCCGGGTGACGGACGAGGCGGCCATGCTCGTCGTTGAAGGCGTGCTGTCCGGCCAGGTGAACAAAAATTTGGTGGGAGAATTGAACGCCCTGGGCGCCAAGGCCGTGGGCCTCTCCGGCCGCGACGGGGGGCTTTTGCGGGCCAAACCCATTGCCGATCTGGGCCGGGTGGGGGAGCCGGAGAAGGCCGATCCGGCGCTCCTCAAAACACTTCTGGCGGCGGGTTATCTCCCCGTAATCTCCTCCGTGGCCGAGGGGCCGGGGGGGGCCTTGAACGTCAACGCCGACGAGGCGGCCGCGGCGGTGGCGATGGCGCTGAAAGCGGGACGGCTGGTGTTCATGACCGACGTCGCCGGGGTCCTGGACGAAAACAAAAAAACCATCCCCGTCATCCGGCTTAAAGACATCGCCCGCCTGATCGAAACCCAAACCATTGCGGGCGGGATGGTCCCCAAGGTCCAATCCTGCGCCCAGGCCATTCGACGGGGGGTGAAGGAGGTCCACATCATAGACGGCCGGGCCGGCCTGCTCAAGCCCGTGGGCACGCGGATTCTCCCTTGACGGAATTCACCGAGTCCCCTTACCTCTTCAACACCTACCGTCGTCAACCGGTGACCTTCGTCCGGGGGAAAGGCGCCTGGCTGTGGGACGACAGGGGGAAAAAGTACTTGGATTTCTTCTCCGGTTTGGCCGTTTGCAACCTGGGGCACGCGAACCCGGCGGTGGCCAAGGCCGTGGCCGATCAGGCCAAAACCCTTGTGCACACTTCCAACATCTACATCACTCTGCCCCAGCGGGAACTGGGGAGGGTGCTTATCGAGCGAACGTTCCCGGGCAAGGTGTTCTTTTCGAATTCCGGAGCCGAGGCCAACGAAGGGGCCCTCAAACTGGCCCGGCGGTTCGGCCACCTGTATCCGGGCCCCGAAGGCCCGCGCTATGAGGTCGTCGTTTTCGACCAGGCCTTTCACGGCCGGACCTACGGTGCCCTTTCGGCGACGCCCCAGAAAAAATACCAGGAAGGGTTCGGTCCCCTTCTCCCCGGTTTTGTCGTGGCCCAATTTGGGGACATCGCTTCCGTCCGCGCTCTAATAACATCAAAAACCTGCGCCATTTTGCTCGAGCCCATCCAGGGGGAGGGGGGGGTGCGGACGGCGCCTCCCGCATTTTTCGACGGTCTTTCCGCCCTCTGCAAGGAAAAGAACCTATTGCTCATGTTCGACGAGGTCCAAACCGGAATGGGCCGGACGGGCGCGCTGTTCGCCCACCAAAACCCCGCAGTCATGCCCCCCGGCGTCCTGCCGGACGTCATGACCATCGCCAAGGGGTTGGCCAACGGTTTGCCCGTCGGCGCCATCATCGCGCGGTCCGCGCTCGCGGATCTCCTGCATCCCGGCGACCACGCCACTACCTTCGGGGGCGGCGCGGTGCCCTGCCGGGCGGCCCTCGCGGTGCTCAAACAATTGACCCTGAAAACGCTGGTCCGGGTCGAAAAACTGGGGCGCCTTTTCCGCGAGGAAATCGACTCCTGGAAGAAAGAAATGCCGGCGATCCGGGACGTGCGGGGCGCCGGTCTTATGATCGGCATCGAACTCGACCGGCCGGCCGCGGACGTGGTCAAGGCCTGCCGCGAGGCGGGATTGTTGATCAATTGCACAGCGGATCGGGTGCTCCGCCTCTTGCCGCCACTGGTGCTCTCGGACCAAGAGGCGAAGCAGGGATTAAAAATTTTAAGAAGTAACCTGTAATTATCCATATTTTTACCGGGATTCCCGGTAGTATTGACAGATACCTAAATTCCCGGTAAAATATACAAGTGAAGATACACATTCCAAACAGCGCTTTTCTTGGAAATATCGACCCATTTTTGAGGGACATTGATCCCTCTAACGCTGATTCACTTGAGATAACGGCGAACAAAAAATGGATATCGATCCATCCCGTTGTTCTTTCCATGATTGCCGCGTTGGGCATGACCATGAAGCCCGATCACATCCGGTGTGAAAAATTTGAGGCGAGGTCAAGGCATTATCTCGTGCGAATGGGCCTTTTCCGGATTATGGGCGTGCCGACGGACATCAGCGTGGTGGAACATGAATCCGCTGGCCGGTTCATTCCACTGACCCAGATCAAAACTTCCGATGAACTTTCCCGATTCATCAAGGACATGATCCCTCTGCTGTATTTGGGGGCGGAACAGGCAAAAACCATCGGGTACATTGTGAGCGAACTGGGGCGGAATGTGATCGAGCACGCGGAAGCTGAAAACGGCGCGGTTCTGTGTGCCCAGTATTACAAAAAAAGCAACGCCATTCGGATCGGGATCGCGGACACGGGCCTGGGCATCCGGGCCACCATCAGCCGCTCCCATTCCGCGCCGACCGACCTGGAGGCCCTCCGCCTTGCCCTGTGGCCGGGGATCACGGGGACGACACGCCGTGAAGGCGGGACGGAACAGAACGCGGGCGCCGGCCTTTTCTTTATCAAGTCCATCGCCAGCGTAAACAGGGATTTTTTTGTTCTTTACAGCGGGAGCGGCCTCTACAAATTATTGAAAAAGCCCGTGAAACGGAAACCGCGGCTGCACGCCGATCCCTTTGAGGACCGACATTCTAAAGAGAGCGATTTGCCGCCCTGGCGGGGCACGGCCGTGGGAATTGATTTGACCTTGGACCAAACGGAAGCCTTCTCCACCCTCTTGGACGCGATCGCTAAAACTTTCCGAGACGCGGTCAGAGAGCGTTATCGGGCGCGCTACAAGAGGCCGCGTTTTGTATGAAACCGATCGTCATCCTCGAAAAGGCGGGAGTTTTCGCCGAAAACAAAGATATCGCGCGGGAAATCCGCCTGCGGGATCTCCTTCCGGCCCTGGAGTTCGGCGAGGAGGTCACCCTGGATTTCGGCGGCGTGGAAGCGGCAACCCAATCGTTTATCCACGCCCTCCTGAGTGAAATTTTCCGAAAGCACGGCAACAACGTTCTTGATCGGGTGGCTTTCAAGTCCTGCAATGAGACTGTAAGAAAGGTGATTGGCATCGTTGTTGACTATTTGCAAGAGGGGATGGGGATCGAAACTGGCGGCGAAGGCGGGGGAGACCCGTTTGACCCCACACGTCAAAACGGGTAAAATCCAGCTTTAGTTTCATTATTTTTCGTCTGAAAAAATCAACCCATTTGAGGAGTTTATCGTGAAGTCCTACAAACGCGTGGTCGTCGCCTATTCCGGCGGTTTGGACACCTCCGTCATGCTGCGGTGGATCAAGGACCGGTACCGGTGCGAGGTTATCGCCTGTTGCGTGGACGTGGGCCAGGCGGAGAATTATCCCGCGCTCAAAAAGCGCGCCCTGGCCACCGGGGCCTCCAAGGCCTACGTCATCGACGCCCGCCGGGAATTCGTCACGGATTTCATCTGGCCCACATTGAAGGCCCACGCGCTTTACGAGGGCCGGTATCTGCTCGGCACGTCCATCGCCCGGCCGATCATCGCCGAGAAAGTCGCCGCCATCGCCCGGCGGGAAAAGGCCGACGCCGTTTCCCACGGCGCGACGGGCAAGGGCAACGACCAGGTGCGCTTTGAATTGACGTTTAAAGCGGTGGCGCCGGAGTTGGGCATCATCGCCCCCTGGCGCGAATGGGAGATGCGGGGCCGGGAGGACGAAATCGCCTACGCCCGGCGCCACAACATCCCGGTGACCGTGACCAAGGCGAAGCCCTATTCGTCGGACGCCAACCTCTGGCACATCTCCTACGAAGGCGGCGTTCTGGAAGACCTGGACCAGCCCTACAAGGACGACATGTTCGCGTTGACCGTCTCGCCCGAGAAAGCGCCGAACCGGGCGGAATTCATCTCGATTCGCTTCGAACGGGGCGTCCCCGTCGCCGTCAACGGCAAGCGGCTCGGCCCGGTGGAGCTGATCGAGACCTTAAACAAGATCGCCGGGCGGAACGGCGTCGGCCGTGTGGACATCGTGGAGAACCGCCTGGTGGGGATGAAGTCCCGGGGCGTCTACGAGGCGCCGGCGGCGACCCTCCTTTATTTCGCCCACCGGGAATTGGAATCCCTGGTGTTGGACCGGGAAACCTTTCACGCCAAGGAATTGATCGGCCCCCGCTACGCGGAACTGGTCTACAACGGCCAGTGGCACGTCCCTTTCCGGAGGGCCTTGGCCGCCTTCGTGAATGCGACGCAAAAAGTGGTGACGGGGAACATCCGGCTGAAGCTCTACAAAGGCAATATCATCGTGCAGAGCCGGACCTCGCCCCACTCCCTCTATTGGCATGAACTCGCCAGTTTCGAGGCCGCCAGTCGCAGAGCTCCTGGCGCCGGGGGCGGCAGTGCCGCTGATGCGGAAGACGTTTACAACCAGAAAGACGCCGAGGGGTTCATCAACCTCTTCGGCCTGCCCATCAAAGTCGCGGCCCTGCTCAAAAAGGGCCGGACCTAACGGAGGATCTCTCCCTCTGCTCCTGTCGTTAGAACGGGGGCGGAAGGCGGGGCACGCCATGAAAGAAAAACCGGTCACCCCGGCCCGGTTCGTCGCGTCCATCGGATTCGACAACCGGCTCGCCCCCTACGATCTGACGGCTTCCATCGCCCACGTGGAGATGCTCGTCCGGCGGCGCGTCCTGCCGCGTTCCGACGCGGGGAAAATCGTCGTCGGCCTGAAAAAGCTGTTGGCCAGGGTTCAAAAGGGCGGGCGGCTTCTCAAGGCCGAGGACATCCATTTCGCCATCGAGAAATCCCTCATCGCTCTCATCGGCCCGGTGGGCGGCAAAATGCACACGGCCCGCTCCCGCAACGACCAGACCGTCACCGCCCTCCGGCTGTACCTCCGGGAGCGCATCGACGGGATCGATGCCCGGTTGGCGGCGCTCGGCGCGGCGTTCCTCCGCCAAGCGGAAAAAAACATGGACACGGTAATGCCCGGCTACACCCACCTTCAGCCCGGACAGCCGGTCCTGGCCGCCCACCATCTTTTGAGCTACGGCTGGATGTTCCAGCGGGACCGGGAGCGCCTGGCGGACGTCCGCCGGCGGGTCAACGCGCTCCCCCTGGGCGCGGCCGCGCTTGCCGGCACCGCGTTTCCCATCGACCGGGAATGGGTGGCGAAACGGCTGGGCTTCGACGGCGTGATCGAGAATTCCATCGACGCCGTGAGCGACCGGGATTTTTTGGTGGAATTTTTGGCCGCCGCCGCCCTGGTCATGACGCACCTCTCCCGTTTCGCCGAGGAAATCATTTTCTGGACGAACCCGTCCTTCGGCTTCGCGGCGCTGGCGGACCCTTTCACCACGGGTTCCTCGATCATGCCCCAAAAGCGAAACCCCGACATGGCGGAACTGATGCGGGGAAAAACGGGCCGCGTTTACGGCGCGCTGACGGCGCTCCTCACCATCGTGAAGGGCGCGCCGCTGGCCTACAACCGGGACTTTCAGGAAGACAAGCCGCCGGTCTTCGACGCCGTGGACACGGTGGAAGCGTGCCTCGACGTGGCCGCCCCCATGGTGGAAACCCTGAAAATGCGCCCGGACAAAACCCGCGCCGCCTGCCGGGAAGGGTTCCTGCTCGCCACCGATGTTGCCGACGGTTTGGCGCGACGGGGCCTTCCCTTTCGGGACGCCCACGGCGCCGTGTCACGGGCGGTGGCCTTGGCCCAGGAAAGCGGCCGAGCGTTGGAGGATTTGTCTCTGGAAGAATGGCGGAAATTCTCCCCCCTCATCGGGTCCTGGGTGAATGAGGTCTTGAACGTGGACGGGGCCGTGGCCGCCCGGACCTCCCGGGGTGGTACCGCTCCAACGGAAGTGCGCCGCCAAATCGTCCGCCTGCGGCGGGTTTTGGAACGCACGTCGTGAAACGAGGGCTGGTTTTTCTTTTCCTGGCCGCGGCCCTGGCGGCCCGGGCGGCGGATTCGCCCGAACGGGTTTTCACCCTGGCGCAGAGCGTCCAAACCGCCCTTCAAAACAATCAGGCGCTCCTTTCGGCGCGGGAGGGGGTGCGGCTCGCCAAACAGCGCATAGAGGAGGCCCACGCCTTGGTTTATCCCTCCCTGGCGCTCAATCTGAACGCTTCCCGTTATCTTTCCGTCGACCGCACGGTTTTGACTTCGGAATTCGGGTCCACAATTCTCCGCCCCTCCATGAACGGGGAGGCTGACAATTTCTATTCGGGACGGCTTTCCCTCCGGCAGGTCCTTTACAACGGCGGACGGACGTTGACCAACACTCGCCTGGCCCAGGCCAACCTGGCCCAATCTCGCATCCGGGAGGAGGAAATCCTCCGGCAGGTGATGGTGGACGCCACCACAGCCTTTTACGATGAATTGCTCGCTGGACGGCAACTGGCCCTGTCCGAAGCGGCCGCCCAGGACCTGCGTTCCCTTGCGGCCGCGATCCCCGCCAGGGACGACACCGCCCGCGTGATCCTGGAAGGCATCCAGGCCCGGCTCCGGCGCGACCAGGCCGCCCGGCGGCGGCAGGAGGAAAAGGCGTCGTTGGCCTTTTCAAGCACCCTGGGGATTGAACTCTACACGCGGGTCGGTTTGGAGGGGGCGTTGGAGAGCCGTCCCATTCAGGTGGATTTGGCCAAGCTCCTGGCCCGAGCCCAGGAGGCCCGCCTGGAAATTCGCGGAACCGATTACCAGCGCGAAATGGACCGGCTGGCCGTCAACCTGACGGAAGCCGAGCGGTACCCGGTGGTGGCCCTGATGGCGGGTTACGAGATGAGCGACCGCCGCTTCCCCTTGGAGACCAACTATTGGAACACCACGCTGAATGTCGGCCTGCCGCTTTTCGACGGGTTCGCCAGCCGGGCGCGCATCCGGCAATCTCGCCTGATCGGCAACCAAAGCCGGATCGAGCGCGCCGCCGTGGAAGACCGGATTGCCCGCGAAGTGCGCGAGGCCCACGGCGACCTGCTCTATTGGCAAGACGAGGCGGACGCGCGGCGGGCGGACCTCGAACGGCTGGAGGCGATGTACGCCAAATTGCCCGCCGGACGGATCCTCGCCCAGAAGGCCGAGGCCCGCCTGGAATTGCTGTTGACGGCCCAGGCCTATTGGGAATCCGTGCACGGGCACCGGCTGGCTCAGGCGCGTTTGGAAAAAGCCGTGGGTATGGTCCTGGACCGTTGAACCGCCTTCGACGGTCGTTGATCGTCGCCGTACTCGTCGGCGCGGTGTTGGTTCCTCCCGCGCTGGGCGGAACGGTCCCCGCCCTCGAAGGCGCGGCCCTTTTCGACACGCTGTGGGCCAAATTGCGGTCCCTGCCGGCGGACCGGCGTCCCCGCGTGGCCCTCGTACTCTCCGGCGGCGGCGCGCGGGGCTTCGCCCACATCGGCGTCCTGAAGGTTTTGGAACGGGAAAAGGTGCCCGTGGACCTTATCGTGGGCACCAGCGTCGGGGCACTGGTGGGCGCGCTTTACGCCTCGGGCTTACCTGCGGCGAAGATCGAGGACTTGAGCGTCGGGGCGGGATGGAGCAAATTGACCGACTTGTCCACCGCCCGGGTGGTGCGGCTGTTGTTGACGGAGCGCCTCCTGTCGTCGAAGAAGATGGAAACTTACCTTCAGGCCCAAGTGGGGGACAAGAAGTTCGCGGATTTGAAGACCGCTTTCGTCTGCGTGGCGGCTGATCTTCGCACCGGCGAGCAGATCGTTCTTCGGGAAGGCGACGTGGCCCCGGCCGCCCGCGCCAGCGCCACCATGCCGGGGATTTTCGAGCCCGTCCCGTACCGGCACCGACTGTTGGTGGACGGGGGGATCGTGGACAACGTTCCGACGGACGTCGCCCACAGGCTCGGCGCCGATATTTTGATCTGCGTCTACACACCGGCGGATTTCAGCCGCCGGAACTTCACCAACGTCTTGAGCACGCTCGCCCAGGCGATTTACATCCAGGGGCAGGTGATCAGCGAGGAACGGCTGGCTCTGGCGGATTTTGTCGTTCGGCCCGACGTTGCCGAGGTGGGGGCCATGGAGTTGTGGCGGTCAAAGGAGTGCGTGGAGGCCGGCCAGCGCGCCGCCGAAGCCGCCTGGCCCGATCTCGAGCGCCTCCTCGTGGAAAAATTTTTCGACCGGTGGATCTCCGGTCCGGCGCTGGCGCCGGTGAAGTAAGCGATGAGGCGCGGCGTTCACGTTGTTTTGGCCGTGTTTTTTTTGGCCGGGCCCCTCCGGGCCGGGTCCTTGTCCCACCGGGAACGGGAACGCTTGGCCGCCGAAGGGCAAACGCTTTTTGAACAACGGCGGCCGACGGAGGCCCGGGAAAAATGGGAACAAGCGCTGTCCGGGGGGGCCACCCGGGCCGAAATTCGCCGGTGGAGGCCCTGGATCGGACGGACGTTTGAGGCGGAAGGGAATTTTCAAAAAGCGCTCACGGCCTATCAGGAGGCCTTTGACGTCGACGCGAAAAGTGTGGACCGGATGGTGGATTTGGCCCGGGTCTACGACACGGTGGAATTGGACGAGCGGGCTCTGGACCTCTATGAACGGGCGTTAAAACGCGATCACGCCCGGCGGGACGTCCTGGTGGCCTTGGCGGATCTGCATTTCGGCGCGGGGCGGGGGACGGACGCCCGGCGGTTCGCGGTGGACGCCCTGCGGCGCGAATCGCGGGACCCGGTGGCCATGATGCTTTTGGCGCGGATTGAGGAATCCGAGGGGAATCTGGCCGGCGCGGCGCGGCGCCGCGAAGGCGTCTTGGAGGTCCGTCCCTCGGGGGCGGACGCACTGACCCTCGGCAGGCTCTGGGCGCGGGCGGGCGAGTTGGAACTGGCGGACACGGCTTATCGCCGCGCCGCGGAACTGGGCGTCGATTCCGCTGACCTGTTCTTTGAGCGCGGCGCGGTGGCGTGGCGACAGGGAGACGCCGACGCCGCCGAACGGCGCCTGGGAGAGGCCCTGGCCAAAGACCCTCGATTTGCCCCGGCCTCTTTTCTTTTGAGCGTTGTGGACTGGGAGCGCGGTCGTTCGGCCCGGGCCGCGGAGCGATTGCGTGGGATTTCCATTCCCGCCGACACGGTCCTCGCTCCTCTCCGGGACCACTTTCTCACGGCGTTGACTTTTGGGTCCGGGGCGGGGGGAAAGAAATGAAGGCCTCCGCCTACGACACCTTCCGTTACCGTGGCGGAACTCTTTTTGTGGAAGGCGTCCGGCTGGCCGGACTGGCGGAGCGTCACGGCACGCCGCTTTACGTTTATTCGGGCGCCAAAATACGCTCCCAATTCGAGCGCTTCGACGGCGCCTTCCGGGGACATCCCCACACGGTCTGTTACGCCATGAAGGCCAACGGCAACCTGGCGGTCGTGCGCCTCCTGGCGCGGTTGGGCGCCGGCGCCGACATTGTTTCCGGCGGAGAACTGGCCCGGGCGCTCAGGGCCGGCGTTCCCGCCGGCAGGATCGTTTTTTCCGGGGTGGGGAAAACGGAGGTTGAAATGGCCGCGGCCCTCCGCGCCGGCATCCTCATGTTCAACGTGGAGTCCTCCGAGGAGCTGGACGCCCTGGAGCGGGTGGCCCGGCGCCGCCGCCGCGCGGCCCCCGTGTCGGTCCGGGTCAACCCGAACGTGGTGGTGGACACCCACCGCCACATCACCACCGGGAAGGCGGAGAACAAGTTCGGCGTCTCGGCGGCTGAAGCCGAGGTTCTTTACCATCGGGCGGCCCGGTCGCGGTGGTTGCGGGTGACGGGGGTTCAGGCGCACATCGGGTCCCAACTCCTTGAGGTGCGCCCCTACCGGGAGACCCTCATCAAGCTTCTTGGGCTCGTGGACCGTTTGGCGAAGGCGGGGATCGCTTTAGATGTGCTGGACATCGGCGGGGGCCTCGGGGTCGTCTACAAGAACGAACGCTCCCCCGACCCGACGGATTTGGCCCGGGCTCTTTTGCCGCTCCTGAAGGGCCGCCCGCAACGCCTGGTCTTCGAGCCGGGGCGCTTCCTCGTGGCGGAGTCCGGCTGTCTCATCACGAAAGCGCTCTACCGGAAGGAACCCGGGCACAAGAACTTTGTAATCGTTGATGCCGCCATGAACGACCTGGCCCGGCCGGCGCTCTACGACGCCCATCACCCGATCTGGCCGCTCAAGAAATCCGCCGCCCGCGGCTATGCGGCCGACGTGGTGGGGCCCGTGTGCGAGTCCGGCGATTGTCTGGCCAAAGCCCGCCGCTTGCCGCGCCCCCGGCCCGGCGACTATTGGGCCGTGATGGCCGCGGGCGCCTACGGATTCTCCATGAGCTCTCAATACAACGCCCGCCCCCGTGCGGCCGAAGTGCTGGTGATGGGCAAAACAGCGTGGGTGGTGAGGGAACGGGAAACGTTCAAGGATTTGATTCGAGGAGAGAGAATTCCTTCAGCGCTTAAATGACAAAAATATCCTTCACAAAAATGCACGGGACGGGAAACGACTTCGTCGTTTTGAACGGGTTTCGTCGGCCGGTGCGGATGACGGCCGTCCTGGCGCGCCGCCTGTGCGACCGCCGTTTTGGCGTCGGGGCCGACCAGATCCTGACGCTGGAGAAATCCAAGGCCGCGGATTTCCGCATGCGGATCTTCAACGCCGACGGTTCCCAGGTGGAAATGTGCGGCAACGGCATCCGCTGCCTGGCCCGCTACGCCCGGGAGCGTGGATTGACGTCGAAACGGGAGATGACCGTTGAAACTCTGGGCGGAATTAAGCGCATGGTTATTCACGGCGCTTACGTCCGCGTCGACATGGGCGAACCGATCCTGGACGCGGCTAAAGTTCCGACGCGGTCCAGAGGCCGCGTGATCGAGAAGCCTTTCCGATTTCACTCCCTCCCCCCTCTGAGGGGGAGGGTCGGGGTGGGGGGGATCATGAGTTGTCCCGTCACCTGCCTCTCCCTGGGCAACCCACACGCGGTTTTTTTCGTGGAGGATGTGGATAGGGTCCCCTTGGAACTCCGGGGCCGCGCCATCGAGAACCACCCCTTTTTCCCCCGGCGAACGAACGTGGAGTTCGTCCAGGTTCTCGACCCGGGACGCGCCCGCGTTCGGGTGTGGGAACGGGGCGCGGGGGCGACGCCGGCCTGCGGCACAGGCGCCTGCGCCGCGGCCGTGGCGGGCGTGTTGACCGGCAGGTTCCGCCGGAGGGTGGCCCTGTCCATGCCCGGTGGCGATTTGGGGGTGGAGTGGGCCGGGGACAATCACGTTTTCCTCTCCGGTCCCGCGGCGTTCGTCTACGATGGGGACTTTTATGTCTAAGGAGCGGTTTATGTTCGAAGGATCCTCCGTGGCGTTGGTGACGCCGTTCAAAGACGGCAACCTGGATGAGGCCAAACTGGCGGAGCTCGTGGAGTTGCAAATCGCGGGGGGCACCTCGGCCATCGTCCCCTGCGGGACGACCGGGGAATCGGCCACGCTCTCCCACGACGAGCACCGCCGCGTCATCGAATTGGTGATCCGGTTCGCCAAGAAGCGCGTCCGCGTCCTGGCAGGGACGGGGTCCAATTCCACCCACGAAGCCGTCGAATTGACGAAGCACGCCCGGTCGGCGGGTGCGGACGGCGCCCTGTTGATCACCCCCTATTACAACAAGCCCACCCAGCGCGGGTTGGTGGAGCATTTCCGGGCCGTCGCCCGCGCGGTGGACCTGCCCCTCGTGCTTTACAACGTGCCGGGCCGGACGGGCGTTAACATGATGCCGTCGGCGGTGATCGAACTGGCGCGGTCCGAGAGGAACATCGTCGGCATCAAGGAGGCGTCCGGGGACGTCGACCAGGCGACAGAGATCGTCGCGGCCGTGGGCGACGCCTTCACCGTCCTGTCGGGGGACGACTCCCTCACCCTGCCGCTCCTGGCCGTGGGCGCGCGTGGGGCCATCTCCGTTTTGGCCAATCTCGTGCCCAAGGACGTGGCGGCGCTCGTGGCCGCCTGGAATAAAGGAGACGCGGCCGAGGCGCGGCGCCTTCATCTTAAGACGTATCCCCTGGCCCGCGCCCTGTTCCTGGAAACGAACCCCATTCCGGTCAAAACGGCCATGGGCTGGCTGGACCTCTGTTCTCCCGAGATGCGTCTGCCGCTGGTCCCGCCCGAAAAAGAGAACGCCGGAAAATTGGAGAAGGCCCTGCGGGACTACGGCCTGATCGGACCCCGCCGCGCGCACGCGGCTACACTAGGAGGATTATGAACCCACTTCGGATCGGCATTTGCGGGGCGGGCGGGCGAATGGGGCGGGCGATTGCGGCCCTGGCGTCGCGGGACGCCGGGTTCCGCATCGGCGCGCTCGTGGAGGCCAAAGGCTCGCCCACACTGGGGCAAGAGCGGCATGGGGTGCGGGTGACCGACGACCTGTCGTCGGCCTTGCACAACCTGCACGCCTTGGTGGACTTCACGGGACCCGAGGCGGCCCTGTCCCACGCCGTCGCCGCCGCCAAGGCGGATGTCCCCCTCGTGGTTGGCGCCACGGGTTTCGACGAGGAAGGCCGCGCCGTGCTGGCCGCGCAGGCGAAGAAGATTGCCCTCGTCCTATCTCCCAACATGAGCCTTTCGGCCAACGTCCTGTTCGAGATGACCGAGCGGGTGGCCAAACTGCTTCCCGGGTACGACGCGGAAATCACCGAGGTCCACCACAATTTAAAAACGGACGCTCCCTCGGGAACGGCTCAACGGTTGGCGGAGGCCGTGCAACGCGGCCGAAAGGGGGGAAAGTTCCTTTACGGCCGCCACGGCCAGACGGGTGAGCGGAAGAAAGGAGACATCGGCATCCATTCCCTGCGGGGCGGGGACGTGGTGGGGGACCACACGGTGTTTTTCTTCGGCCCGGGGGAGCGGATCGAACTGGTCCATCGCGCGACGTCCCGGGAAGCCTTCGCGGCGGGGGCGCTGACGGCGGTCAAATGGGTGGTCCGGCAAAAGCCGGGCCTTTACGCCATGACCGACGTGCTCGGCCTCCGGTAAGTTTCGATGGATAAATCGAGTGGTATGAACTTAAAAAAAATATGGAATGGTCTTGTGCGACTGTTGGAGGACGACGATCCACCGGGAGAGATCGTCTACGATCCCGTCCACGTCGGCGGCGTGATCGTGGGCGTGATCGCGGGGTTCGGCGTCCTCTATTGGCTGTTGTGGGCGCTCTTGGTGTGCGAAGGCGGGTTGCTCACAAAAATCATTCCTTTCCTCCAGGTCGTTCTCACGTCCAAAACTCTCGGGGATTTCGGTTACATCGGTTACCCCTATGAGCTGGGTATTTTCGAGGGTTGGATCGTGAACATGGCCGCCTTGGTCCTGGGGCTGGGCTTGGTGGCCGGGATCTGGTGGGTGCTGGAGGGCCGCTCTCCTCGTCGAAAACGGGACTCCCGATGACGGCCATGCCCTCGAAGCGCCTCGGCCTTTTGCCCCCTTACCTCTTCGCCGCCATCGATGCCAAAAAAAAGGCCGCCCAGGCGCGGGGCGCGGACATCATTTCCCTGGGCGTCGGGGACCCCGACCTTCCCACGCCGCCGCACATCATCGCCGCGGGGAAGAAAGGTTTGGAAAACCCCGCGAATCACCAATACCCTTTCGGCGCGGGGTTGATGATTTTTCGAAAGGCCGTGGCCCAGTGGTATAAAACCCGTTTTTCCGTTGATCTGAATCCCGAATCCGAAATCCACGCACTGATCGGGTCCAAAGACGGTCTCACCCATTTGCCCCTGGCGTTTCTGAACCCCGGGGACGTCGCCTTGATTCCGGAGCCCGCCTACCCGGCCTACAACGCGTCGGTCATCCTGGCGGGGGGAAAGACCGAATTCCTTCCGCTCTTGGAAAGGAACGATTTCCTCCCCGACTTCACCCGCGTGTCTAAGGCCGCGCTAAAGAAAGCGAAGCTTCTCTATATCAATTACCCGTCCAATCCGATGTCGGTCCTGGCGCCCCGCACTTTTTACGAGTCCGTGGTCCGCTTCGCTGAAAAACATGGACTTTTGGTGGTCCACGACGCCGCCTATTCCGAGATGTACTACGACGAGCCGCCGCTGTCTTTCTTACAGATTCCCGGCGCCAAAGAGGTGGGGATTGAATTCCATTCCTGCTCCAAAACCTACAACATGACGGGCTGGCGCGTGGGCTGGGTGTGCGGCAACGCCGAGGCCGTAAGAATCCTGGGCCGGTTGAAGGACAATTTTGATTCGGGGGTCTTCCAGGCGGTCCAGGAAGCCGCCGTCGCGGCGCTGACGGGCCCCCAGGACGATGTGGAGGAAATGCGGCGGATCTACCGGGAGCGGCGGGACGTGTTCGTCCCCACGCTCCGGAGTTTCGGTTGGAAAGTGGTCCCCCCCCCGGCCACTTTTTACGTCTGGGCGAAGGTCCCCCGTGGCGTCTCCTCGGCGGGCGCCGCCGAAAAAATTCTGGAGGAGGCCCGCGTCGTCTGCACGCCCGGAAACGGTTTCGGCCCCTCGGGCGAGGGCTACGTGCGCTTCGCCCTCACGGTGCCCCTGCCGCGCCTCCAGGAAGCTCTTTCCCGAATCAAACGGTTGAAATGGTGAAACGCTCCGGGTAATTCTTTAGTGTTTCGAGTTGCTCGTTGGAAGTTCGACGAGGATTTTGCTGGTTCCCCCAGCGGGAAGATACTCTACTGGGCTGGAAAGGGGAGAGGTGTGAGTCGTCCGGGAACGGACGGGAACAAAACCGACACGCCGACCCCTTGGCGGTGTTTGGGATAGGCCGCGATCAAAGATTCGATCACATCCCGTTTTTGCAGGAGAAGTGTTTGCAACACACTGCCGAGGCGCTCATGGGCGAGTGCCCCCTTGGTTGTCCGGTTCTGATAGGAACGGTTGCGGAGGATAACATGGGGGCGGATACCGCGCTCGGCGGCGTTGTTGTCCGGGGGCACGCCGGGCCTGTCGAGGGTAATTCTTTAGTATTCCGAGTTGCTCGCTGGAAACCTGGGGTTTGGTCCGATAGCAGCGGCTTCAAGAGAAATTATGCTAAAATAAACGATTCAAATGAACTATCTTTGGCTTCAATTAGCCGCTTTCTGCGGCACTTTCCTTTATTCCAGCCTCTTCGAATGGACCCTCCACCGGTTCTTTATGCATCAGGTGACGTTTGGAATCGTCTATCCTTTCCGTGCCCACGCCCAAGTCCACCACCAGGTGTTTAAATCAGACTACACCTACCACCTCCAGCCGGGGGTGAACCCCAAACTGATCACCTTCGCCAAGTGGAACTACCCCTTTCTTCTGGCCCTCAATTCGCCGATCATCGTGGCCTTGGAAATGTCGGGCCTGCGGGTGACGCTGGGGATCGTTTTGGGGATGTCATCCTATTATTTCCTCTACGAATACCTTCACTACGCCATGCACAGGCCCACGGGCCGGTTTTTCGAGTCCTGGAAGGTCTTCAAGTTTATTGACCACCACCATTTAATACACCACAAGTACATGCACCGCAATTTGAACGTCGTCTTGCCTCTCGTCGACACGGTCCTCGGAACGTTGATGCTGAAAACCAAAGTCCCCATTGAAGCCGGCGAACCTATGTTGGCTCCCGATGAGGTCAACCCGGACAAAGGAATTTCCGGCCTCGTTTCGGCCTCCGACTAGAAATTCCTAGAAATTCTTCTCCGGCGTCAGCCGGTCCGTCCCCATGTGCGCCTTCAAAACCGCTGGAACCCGCACGGCGCCGTCCGCCTCCTGATAGTTCTCCAACACCGCCGCCAACGTGCGGCCCACCGCCAAGCCAGAACCGTTCAGCGTGTGAGGATAGGCCCGGCTTCCGTCCGGTTTTTTGAGACGGATGTTGATGCGCCTGGCCTGGAAATCCGTGAACGTGGAGCAGGAGGAGATTTCCCGCCACTGGTTCTCCCCCGGCGCCCAAACCTCCAGGTCGTAGGTTTTTGCCGACGAAAAACCCAGGTCCCCCGCGCAAAGGGCCAGGACCCGGTAGGGGATTTCCAACCGCTTCAAAACCTCTTCCGCGTGGCCGGTCAATGTTTCCAATTCCGCGAGAGAGTCTTCCGGCCGGCAGAACCGCACCAGTTCCACCTTGTCGAATTGATGGTTTCGGATGAGCCCCCGGGTGTCCTTGCCGTAGGAGCCGGCTTCCCGGCGGAAACAGGGGGTGTAGGCGCAGAACGCCCTGGGAAGGTCGGCTTCGCTCAAGACGTCGTCCCGGTAGAGGTTCGTGAGAGGCACCTCGGCCGTGGGGATCAAGAAGAGATCATCGTCCTTGCAGGCGTAAAGTTCCTCGGCGAATTTCGGCAGTTGGCCCGTTCCCGTCATCGTGGCCCGATTAACGAGGAGCGGCGGCCAGACTTCCCGGTAGCCGTGTTCTCGGGTGTGCAAATCCAGCATGAATTGGGTCAGGGCGCGGACGAGCCGCGCCCCCGCGCCGGCGTAAAGGGCGAAGCGCGCGCCGGAAAGCTTCGTCGCCCGCGCGAAATCGAGGATCCCGAGCCCCTCTCCCAGGGCCTGGTGGTCTTTGGGGGGGAAAGGGAAGGCGCGCTTGGTGCCCAACTCCCGAATGACCTTGTTGTCGGCGGGGGATTTGCCGATGGGAACGGAGGCGTCGGGAAGGTTGGGGAGGCCCAGCAACGCCTCATCCAGTTTCTCGCTGACGGCCTTGTCCCGCTGTTCCAATTCCTTGAGCCGCGTCTTGAGCCCTTCCATTTCCTTCAAGAGGGTGGTGGCGTCTTTTTTCTCCCGCTTCAGTTTCCCGATCACATCAGCGGCGGCGTTCCGCCGGGCTTGCAAAGGCTCCAAAGCGCCGCGCAGTTCCCGCAAGTCCCCGTCGATGGCGAAGACCTCTTCCAGGGCGGAAAGGTGGCGCCCTCCGCGGTTTTCAACGGCTCGGCGGACGAGGTCCGGTTGCGATCGGAGAAGTTTTATATCAAGCATGTCGTGGATGGATTGAGCGAGTTTTGATCTTATCAAAAACCGGCGGCGTCCCCAGGGGAAAATCCTATTTTGAATTCTCGCCCCGAAGGCTCAAGACCGCGATCTCCGGAGGCACGCGAAAACGCACGGGCAGGACGCTCGTGCCGATGCCCGACGTGACGAACATCGTGCGCCCGCCTTCTTGCGCAAGTCCCGACACCTAGCGTTGGCGGTAACGGGAAGGCACGATCGGGGCGCCCATCAGAGGCAGACAGACCTGTCCGTCGTGGGTGTGGGCCGCCAGGGTCACGCCGTTGATCGGCGGGATGCGGGGAAAAAGGTCGGGGCCGTGGGTCAACACCACCGTCGCGGCCCTGGAGGGAATCCGGTTCAAGACGTTTTCCACGTCCGGCCGCCGGGTCCATTCGTCCGCCAAACCGGCCAGATAGACGGTTTTGCCCTCGAAGGTCACCGTTGAAATTTCGTTCTCCAGAACGCGGTACCCCACTCCTTCCAGGGATTTACGGATGCGGAGGCCGTCATGCCACCAATCGTGGTTCCCGAGGACGGCGTAAACGCCGAGGGGGGCTGAAAACGCGGCAAGGTTTTTCGCCACCATCTCCGGTTCCATGAAGTTCCCGCCCAGGACCCCGAGGATCACGTAATCTCCCAGGAGGACGATCAGGCCAGGATTTTGCCGGTTGGTCAGTTGCACGATGGCCTTCATTTTTTTGGCGTTGATGTGCGGCGCTCCTCCGTGAATATCCGAAAGGACGGCCACCCGGAGGGGCCGCCCCGCAGGCCAGCCGGGGAGGGGAACGGCCACCCGTTTGATCGTCAATCGGTTGGGCTCCAGCCAAAAGGCCCAGAGGCCGAGCAGGGCAGCAAGCGCCAAAAGGACGGCGGGGATTCCAGGGTGGCCTCCGCCAGTTTCATGTCGTGCCGGTTGGCCCCGTCCACCGCGATGCCGATGGGAATCCCAGCTCCCTCACGCGGCAAGCTTCGCTTGACGCCGCCCTTGGCTCCGTCCGTTGGGTTCGGCCCGGTTTTTTTCCCCGCCCAACGGCGCCTTCGTCATCGCCCCATCCCTCGACCGCCATCGCCATTGGAGCCCCTTCAATTCGTCATATTCCTCGAGCCCCAGCGTCCACAGCTTGCGGAACACGCCTTTCTTACGCCACTCCTGGAACCGCAGGCGGGCCGTGGAGCTGCTGCAAATCCCCGTCTCGTTCAAAGCGTTCCACCGGCATCCCGCGCGAAGCACGAAAAAAATCCCGTCCAGGGCCCGGCGATTTGGCGCCGGAGGACGCCCGCCAAGGGACGGATCCCGCTTCTTCCGCTTGGGCAACGGCGGTTCGACCTTTTTCGGTTGTCGAACACAGGCCGGCCGATTTTGACCGCCGCCACCAGCGAGGCGAAATCGTCGTGCAAGATCACCAGCCCCGCCGCCTCCCGCGCCACGTCCGTGCCGCGTTCGCCCATGGCCACCCCGATGTGCGCGGCTTTCAGCGCCGGGGCGTCGTTCACCCCGTCTCCCGTCATGGAAAGGTGCGAGGAGGAGAGGAGGAGCCCGTTGGCGGGCACCCGGTCGCCCTCGGCCAGGACCAGCAGGTCCTCCCGGACGACTTCCCGGCCCGCAATGCGCGATTGCGCGCCCTCGCGGATCACCAGGGCCTGCGGGCTCGAGAGGTCGCGCAGGGCCTCCAGGGCTTTTTCGGTTTTTTGCTCCTGGAACAGCGTGATGCCCATGATGAAGAAAACAAAGTCCAGGAGCATGGCCGCTTCCTGCCCGTCGCCGAGGAAGAAATAAATCCCCCCGCAGGCCGCCAACAGGAGAAATGTCGGTTCGCGGAGGACCTCGGCCACAAAAATCCACGGCCACCGCTTTTGGGAAGAGGGCAGTACATTTGGCCCTTCGACGGCGAGGCGCGCGGCGGCTTCGGCATGGGAAAGGGAATGGAGGTCGGCGGAGGGGATTGGCTGAGCGTTATGGGGGCTGACCATCGGGCCATTATAGCCATCATCGGACCCTAGGCCCTAGGACGCCGGTTAGGATTGGGCGTTCCCCGAGGGGGATGTGTTATAATGCACTTGTTCGGGGTCCTTCCGGGGAATTCGCGAGGACCGCGTCAGAAAATTTAATGGGTTCATCCAAATCAGGGCTGCCCCCACAAAAAACGTGGGGACTGCCCCGACAATTCAGGGAACAGCATGATTGGGACGGGGCTGTAGCTCAGTTGGGAGAGCGCGTCGTTCGCAACGACGAGGTCGAGGGTTCGATCCCCTTCAGCTCCACATTTTGAACCATTCCAACCAGTAAGGAAGGGCCTGACTCCAAAAAGGAGTCGGGCCTTTCTGGGGCGGAGGGCAGGGCAGTCGGGGCCGCGCGGAGCGCGGCGGCGGAATGGGGCTCATTTTGAATGACTTTTACGTTGGGCAGGCGGGACAAACGGAAGCGGACCGTGATGCTGTCTTTTGGTTACTACCCAGGTCTCCTGACCCCATTGCGGGGAGGGGAGTGCTAATTATCCCTGTTTTCCGACGGTAAATTAGCACTTGTACTTTTTTCAGCTTTCATGTAGCATCATCACATGGGCGATGAAAA
>Ga0247727_10003686_pt1 | contig 33559 bp, 27 predicted proteins | sample WisWelCaveWW1625_FD_202498 | JGI IMG/M metagenome (GOLD analysis project Ga0247727, IMG submission 202498) | Biofilm microbial communities from Wishing Well Cave, Virginia, United States - WW16-25 | ecosystem: Environmental > Aquatic > Deep subsurface > Groundwater > Cave microbial mat | place...
AGGAAAGCCGGTCCAACTCATCGTTGCTCCGGCTTTTTTGTTAAAATGTGCCTGCATTATTTATTGTCCATCGCGCTGCTGTTCGGTCCTTTAGTCAAAACCGGCGTTCCACAAAATCGGGAAGAGGCTGAACAGGCCGTATTTGCGCACATGATCAACTTGCTTCACCGCGATTCCACCGAGCATATACGCGCTTGCAAAGAGCTGGAAAGAACGAAAGATGCGCGTGTCGTGCCCGCATTTATTGAAGTGATGCGTTTCGCCAAATTGCCGATCGCGTGTGAATGGTCTTTGCTGCGGTTGACGGGAAAAAATTTTGGATACGACTGGCCGGCATGGATGGAATGGCTGGGCCGGCAGGAATTGTCGCTGCATCCGGCCTACGCCAGATTCAAACAGGCGTTGTTCGGCAATATTGATCCTGCTTTCGCCGCGTTTCTCCAACCCGAGGCGCGGCGGACCATTCGTCTCGATGAAATCGTTTGGGGCGGCGTCAAAAAGGACGGCATTCCGGCGCTCGACGATCCTCGAATGATTCAAGCCGAAGACGCCGCTTATCTCAACCCGCAAGATGATATCTTCGGGGTGGCGATGAGCGGTGTTTATCATGCTTATCCGCTGCGGATTTTGAATTGGCATGAAATGCTCAACATCGTGATAGGCGGCGAGCCGGTGACGCTGAGTTATTGCACGCTTTGCGGCGCCGCAGTGCTTTATCACGGCACCGTTGAGAAAACCACTTACACATTCGGTTCCTCCGGCTTGCTTTATCGCAGCAATAAATTGATGTATGATCGCCAAACCAATTCGTTGTGGTCGAGTCTTCACGGCGAGCCGGTGGCCGGCGAGCTCGCCGGCAAGGGCATTAAACTGAAGCGCCTTTATGTCGTGCGTATCAGTTGGAAAGAATGGCGCCAACTTCATCCCGAAACTCTCGTGCTTGATGTGCAAACCGGTTTCAATCGGGATTACCGGCCGGGCGCAGCATACAAAGAATATTTTGAAAGCAGCGAGACGATGTTTCCCGTCGCCTGGCGTGATAAACGCTTGAAGGCGAAAGATTGGGTGTATGGCGTGGTCTTGGGCGGGAGCGCCAAAGCTTATCCATTGAAGCGTCTGCAAAATTCACCCGTCATCAATGACAGCCTTGCCGGCCAGAATTTGATGCTGATCGCCAATGCCAATTCGTTGACGGTTAGAGTATACGAACGCAAAAATTTTGTTTTTGTTAAACCAGCCGCGCCCAACGTTTTGTTGGATCGAAATGGTATGAGCTGGCAGATGGCTGAGGAGGCCTTAATCAACCAACACGATGGGGCGCGGCTTCGACGCTTGGCCGGCCATTTGGCATATTGGTTCGGATGGTACGCTTTTTTCCCTCGCACCGCAATTTGGGAACAGCCGTGAAAAACGCCTCGTGCTCGTGAACCTAACGCCTACGCCAGATTTTCAGGCAAGCTGAAAACTGAAGTTCCGAAGCGGGGCAGCGTCAAAGCAAAAGCCTTTGAACACGGATTACGCGGATGACACGGATTCTCACAGATTTATATTTTGTCACTATTCAGGTGCAAATTGAAAGGCAAAACCATGTAGGGCAAAACAATTGAAATGATGAAACATTGGGCAACAATATTCAGAAAAAAATAAAAGGTTTTATGACAAGATGATTTCAAATCAAATCATCTTGACTAAAGCTTTGCAATAGTTTTGCCCAAAATCATTTTGCCTTAAATAAAAAGGCCGACCCTGCTTTTAGCGGAATCGGCCTTTTTAATTCATCATGTTGCTGATTACAAGCCCGTGCTAACATTCAGGCGCACCGAGCGCAGAATGCCGGGGATGACGCCGAAGCGGTCGGAGTCAGCCAGATATTCCTTATCGAAGACATTCAACACCTGCACCGACACGTTGCCGCGGAGGCCCATCACGTCGTAACGATACGCGGCTTGCGCATCGACAATCGCGCGAGACGGCAGCTCGTTGTCGAAAACATACACGAAGTTGTCGCCGACGAAATTGCCGTCAACGCCAACATAAGTCTCGCCATCGAGTGCAAAGTCGCGGGTGTAGTAGTTGACGTCAAAGCCAACTGCGAAACGTTTTAGGGAGTAAGTCAAGCCGCCCGACAGAATCGTTTGCGGCTTGCTCGCCACATGCTTATCCTTCAACTCGACAAAATAGAGCACATCGGTGACGCCCGTCCTGTCTCTGGCGCTCGTGTTGAAAGCGCGGCGATTTTCGTCGAGTTTATTGTCGGTATCTTGATCTTCACCGGCGTCCAGCTTGCCATTGAGGTTAGTGTCCTCTTGCAGCGCCCCGAGGTTCGCATCGGTTTGCACACTCGTCAAAACCTTAGTCCACTTGTTGTCCATATAAGTGAGCGAACCGCGCAGTTCCAAACCTTTCACGGAAATCAGCCTGCCAACATCGGCGGTCATCTCAAGTTCGGCGCCATTATGCCTCGACGTACCAACGAGCTCGGTGCGAAAGCCGTTGCGATCATATCCAGGTTGGCCGGCCTTGCTGAGGTCCTGAATGCGCGCGCCTTTGTTTTCCCAAGTCATCGTATAACCGTTGATTTTGGCGCGGAAGGCTGAAGATTGCCAGCCCAATCCCAATTCAAATTGATTCGACTTTTCATCTTCAGCTTCCGGAAAAACGCGCCCCTGGTTGTAGTAAATGCCGAGATCAACGAAACGCTCAACATGCGCAAAGCTGCCGAACGCGTTAAAATTTTCGCTGAGGTTGTAATTCAAACCGACTTTCGGCTGGAAGAAACCGCGGCTGCGTTTCTCCTGGACGAGCGTGAACTCATAGTAACTGTTATTGGTGCCTCTCATGAGGAACTTGCCATTGCCAGTTGGACCTTCCGTCGTGCCGGCGGGAACGGTGACTTCCTGGCCGATGGAATTTTCGCTCGGCATATTCTCGTCAAGCTTGTATTGATACCAGACATATTGCAAGGTGGTCAACGCATTCAGCTTGTCGGTCAAGCGCCAATTGCCTTGCGTGAACAAGGTGATTTGCGGCGTCGTGCCCTTGTAGTTGCGATACTGCGTTCGGAAGGTCGGGTCGTTGTTGGAGAGGCTCCAGCTAAACAGGTCGAAGGGATTATAATCGCTATCGGGGCCGTCAACATCGCCCTGAAAGACCTGGCGACTGAAGGTTCCAATAGCGCCCGTAAGCGAGCGGCGCGCATAAGTCGCATTCACGCTTTGTTTGCCGTAAAGATTGACAAAATGGCCCGGATGATCGGCGGTCCAGTATCGGCCTTCGCCGCCCACGGTCAATTTGAACATGTTGCCGAGTTGCGTATCCATGCTGGTCAAGAGGCCGCCCTGTTGATGAAACGAATAACTGATGCGCTGAAAAGCATTTCTCAACCAGACTTCTCGCGCCCAGTCAACGTTGCTAATGGCGCCGTCGCTGCCGCGTATAGGAGCTGTGGCGCCGCCAAAGGTGTAAGAGTTGAGGGATTTTCTGTTAAATGTAATGTTCGCCGCGCTATTGAGCGATGAACCTCCGCCGCGACCTTTGGAGTAAAAGGCCGTCGCCCGCCATTGCGTTTTTTCGCTGAAGTCATGAGCGTAATGCAATTCTGCCTGCGGCTTATGGAAAAAGTTGTGAGCCAACGCCACGAACTTTGGATCTTTCAGCTCGCGGCTGCCATCCAACAGGCCGTAATTTGCCGTAGCGCCATAATCCGCATGAAGGCCCGGCAGCTTGCTGGCGACGGCGCGCGCCAGAAAGTTGGAGGGGCTGGCCTCAAAACCAAAAAGTTTGAAGAAACTGATGTCGCCGCTGAACGAATAGCCGTGTTCTTGCGGCGCGCCGTGCAGAACGAACTTCAAGCTTTGTTTGTCGTTGATGTACCAAGCCTGCGAGAGATAATAGTTGACGCCTTCGTAACGCGCGCCGATACGATTGCCTTCGCCGCGAATGCGGTCGAGCGTAAATGAGGTGGCGAAACGATTGTTGTTGTACAAGCCGGTATTAAGCTCGACGCCGTATGAGCTTTTCAACGGATCGCCGACGGTTGCCCGCAAACCGTAAGAAGACTTCGCCGGCGCTTCCTGCGTAACGATGTTAAAAGAGCCGCCGAACGAGCCGGCACCATACAGCGTCGAACCCGCGCCGCGCTGCAATTGAATCGAAGACGCCGACGAAGAAACCGAGCCCCAGTTGGACCAATAAACTGAGTTCGATTCCGGGTCGTTGGTCGGCACGCCGTTGATCAGCACTTGCACGTAGTTCTGATCAAAGCCGCGGACGTAGAGCTTGGATTCGCCGTTGCCGACACCGTCAGGGGAGTAGGAGTAAACCCCCGGCGTGCCTTTGACCAACAGCGGCGCATCTTGTCCGTGCATGCGTTCGTCAATTTGCTCGGAACGGATGTTGGTGAACGCCACCGGCGTCTCGCGATCTTTGGCGCGGTTGACTTCCACGATCACCTCCTGTCCGGTCAGCACCGTGGCTTCCAACGCAAAATTCGCCGTTACGTTGCTCGTTCCAACCGTGAGGGTTCTCGTTTGGCCGAGGTAGCCGATGAACGAGACTCTCAGTCTGTGCGTGCCGGCTGGAACATTGGCAATGTTAAACGTTCCATCCGGGCCGGTCGCCGCGCCCATCGTGGTGCCTTCAATCTGAACCGTTGCGCCAATCAAAGGCCCCTTCGTCGACGCGTCCGTCACCTTGCCCGCGATGTCGGCCTGCGCAAATGCCAGCGCCGGAATCAACAGGCAGAGAAAAACAACGCGGGAAAGTTTTGGTATAAAACGCATAACTTCTCCCTCCGTAAAAGATTAGTTATTTGGGGGCGACACCCTTTCGAGTGTCAGTGAATTTGCACAACCACTGCTGACTTCCACCGGCCGCTCGGCATAAAAAAAGCGTCACTCGCACCATCCTTGGACGCTTTTATTTTGCAACACAATTTTTATGCGCGTTTTTTTCATCATATCGCCGGCCGCATTCTTCGGAAACCTCCGGTGTACCGAAATGACTTGCCTGTAATATTAAGCAATTCTAACTAATTTGGCAAGAGAAATTTTTCTGAAATGAGTTTTGCAGCATGATCGCTTCCCTCGCCTTCCCAAACGAATATAGAACTCCCGCATTAGCTCAAAATGAATGTCAGATTAAAAAACTGTTATTCACCCGCAACGGCCAAAAAGCATACGCGCATATTGATTCTTGCCGTTCTAATGCTTATATTGGATGGATTTATGAAAATGTTAGCCGTTGGCCGGTTTTTTTGTTTAATCGGCTAACCGGCCAATTGGCAAACCAGCCAACCGACTTGTTCGAGAAATCGTTTTATGTCTGAACGCAGCACGGAAACCAATCGCAGCGGATTGGAAAAAATTTACCATCCCAAACAGGTGGAGGACAAGCTCTATCAATTTTGGCTGGCAAAAAATTATTTTCATGGCAACATCGATCCCGCCAAGCAGCCTTACGTCATCGTCATTCCGCCGCCAAACGTGACGGCGCAATTGCACATGGGACATGCTTACGACAACACGCTGCAGGATATTCTCATTCGCTTTCATAAAATGCGCGGCTGCGAGGCCGAATGGATGCCCGGCACCGATCACGCCGGCATCGCCACGCAAAACGTCGTGGAAAAACATTTGAAGAAAGCCGAAGGGAAAACCCGCCACGATCTCGGCCGCGAAGAGTTTGTGCGCCGCGTCTGGGAATGGAAGGAAAAATATGGCACGATTATCATCGAACAGTTAAAGAAGCTCGGCTTCGCTTGTGATTGGGAACGCACGCGTTTTACCATGGACGAAGGCCTCTCGCAAGCCGTGGCCGAGGTGTTTGTGCGTCTCTATAATAAAGGATTGATCTATCGCGGCAAATACATCATCAACTGGTGCCCGCGCTGCATGACCGCGCTCTCCGATGAAGAAGCTGAGCACAAGGATGTCATTGGTCATTTATGGTACATTAAATATCCGCTGTATCGCAGCAAAAAGTTCATAACTGTGGCCACGACGCGCCCGGAAACCATGCTCGGTGATGTGGCGGTTGCCGTGCATCCGCAGGACAAACGCTACAAAAATCTCATTGGCAAAACCGCGTGGCTGCCCATTCTGCACCGCAAAATTCAAATCATTGCCGACGAAGCCGTTGATCCCAAATTCGGCACCGGCGCGGTGAAAGTCACGCCGGCGCACGATCCCAACGACTTTCTCATGGGCGAGCGCCATCATCTCGAACCGATTCTCGTGATGAACGAAGACGGCACGATGAACGCCAACGCCGGCCCTTACGAAGGCCTCGACCGCCTCGAAGCCCGCAAACGCGTGGTGGAGCAATTGGAACGCGAAGGCTTGATCGAAAAAATCGAAGAGCACACGCGCCCGGTGGGCCATTGCTATCGCTGCGGCACCACCGTCGAGCCGTATCTTTCTCTGCAATGGTTTGTGAAAATGAAACCGCTTGCCGAACCGGCGCTTGTTGCCGTGCGCAACGGCAAAATCAAAATTCGTCCGGCGCGCTGGATTAGAGTATACGAGCATTGGATGGAAAACATTCGCGATTGGTGCATCTCCCGGCAATTGTGGTGGGGCCATCGCATCCCGATCTATTATTGTGAAAAAGATCACATGACAGCCTCAACCGCGCCGCCGGAAAAGTGTATAACTTGTGGCAGCGCCAATTTGCGGCAAGACCCCGACGTGTTGGACACGTGGTTCAGCTCGTGGCTTTGGCCGTTCTCTACTTTTGGTTGGCCGAAGGAAACGCCGGAGCTGAAATATTTCTATCCCGGCAGCACGCTGGTGAGCGGCCACGAAATTATTTTTTTCTGGGTGGCGCGCATGGTGATGTCCGGCCTCGAATTCATGGGCGATATTCCGTTCCGCAATATTTATTTGCACGGCATCGTGCGCGACGCGCAGGGCCGCAAAATGAGCAAATCGCTCGGCAACGGCATCGACCCGTTGGACATGATCGCGAAATACTCGGCGGACGCCGTGCGCCTGTCGCTGCTCATGCTTAGCTCTGAAGGCGCCGACATCAATCTCTCGGAAAACCATTTCGAGATTGGCCGCAATTTCACCAATAAAATTTGGAATGCGTATCGTTTCCTCGTGATGCATTTGGACGAGTCGAAGATTCAATCGGCCAATCTTGAGGCGATCAATTCGGCGCGCCAGCAAAATCGTCTTGAACTGGCCGATCGTTGGATTCTCTCGCGCTACAACCAAACCGTGCAGCGTCTCACCAACGCGTTGGACGAGTTTCATTTTCATGAAGCCATCGACGCGGCGTACAATTTTTTCTGGAAAGAATATTGCGATTGGTATTTGGAGCTTATCAAGCCGCGACTCAACGGCGATGATCCCGAAGCGAAACGGACGGCGCTGGCGATCGCGACGTTTGTGATGAAGAACACCATGAAATTGTTGCATCCGTTTGCGCCGTTTATCAGCGAGGCGATTTGGCGCGGCGAAGGCGGAGAACAGAGTTTGGCGCTCGGTCGCCACGAAGCGGAAAGTATTATGCTTGCAAATTGGCCCGCGCCAATCAACGAATTTGACCACGCCGGCGCCGAAGCCGAATTTAGTCTGCTGCAAGAAATGATCGGCGCGATTCGCAATCTGCGCGGCGAGATGAATATTCCCATCGGCAAAACCGCCGAAGTGCTCATCGCCGGCGGCGACGGACAGGATCCGGCGATTATCACGCAGCACGAGAGTTACTTCGAGCAGCTGGCGCGAACGCACGCCATCAAGTACGACCGCCATCTCTCGCGCCCGAAACTCGCCGCCTCCGCGGTGGTCAAAGATTTTGAAATCTATTTGCCGCTGGCCGAATTGATCGACGTGAGCGTCGAACGCAACCGCCTCGACAAAGAGCGTCTGCGTCTCGAAAAATTATTGGAAGATCTCAACCGCCGGTTGCACAGCCAGGATTTTTTAACCAAAGCCAAAGCGGAGGTGGTGGATAGCGCGCGCCAAAAGAAAACGGAATATGAGATGAATCTGAAGAAAATTTTGGCGAATATGGAACAGTTGGCGGCTTGATTTTTGTCTTTTGCATTGAGACAAAACTTTTTCAAAATGAGCATAAAATTTATTTTAGTTGGATGATGGAACGGATGAACTGATAACCCCAAAAGTCTTATTTTCGGGAAAGCGCAGGTAAAAAATGAAAATCGCAGGAATGGTTTGGACAATTTTACCGGTTTTGTTTTTGGCAACTCCAATTTTAGCCCAAAGTCCGCAGGTTCGCGTCACCGTTTACAACAACAACCTCGCGCTGGTGCACGAGACACGACAGATGGACCTGCCAAAACCGACTGGCATCTGCTCGTATCGCGACGTCGCGGCGTATATCGATCCGACCTCGGTGCATTTCAAATCGGTGTCCAACGCCGCAGCCGTGCGCGTGTTGGAGCAGAATTTTGAATACGATCTCGTCAGCGCCGAGAAAATTTTGCAGCGCTACATTGATCAAAACGTGCGGCTGATGCCCAAGCAGGGCAGCCCGATCGAAGGCAAATTGTTGAGCACCGGCGGCAACCTCGTTGTGCAAGCCGCCGACAACTCCATTCGCATTTTGAACAACAGCGAAATCGTCGCCACCGAGTTGCCGAAATTGCCCGAAGGTTTGATCACGCGCCCGACGCTCATTTGGCAAATCCAAAACAATGGCCCGGCGAATCAGATGGTCGAAGTTTCCTATTTGACCAGCGGCATGAGCTGGCATGCTGAATATGTCGGCGTGTTGGATGCCAACGATCAAAACATGGATCTCACCGCGTGGGTTTCGATTGAAAACAATTGCGGCGCGACATATAAAGATGCCAAGCTTTTGCTCGTCGCCGGCGACGTGCATCGCGCCGCGCCGCCGGTGAATATCTTGCGCAAGGGCGTGCAGATGGAAATGCTGGCCGCCGCGCCGGATTTTGAAGAGAAAGAATTTTTCGAGTATCATCTTTACACGCTCACCCGCACGGCGACATTGAAAAATAATCAACAGAAACAGGTCGAGCTTTTTCCCGCGGCGCGAACGCCGGTCACCAAAGAGTATACTTATGACGGCGCGCGCAATCAGAAAAAAGTCAATGTCACCATCACTTTCAAAAATAAGAAAGAAGCCGGACTCGGCATTGCATTGCCCGCCGGAAAAGTTCGCCTCTACAAACCCGAAGGCGAGGCGCAAGTTCTCGTCGGCGAAGATAACATCGATCACACGCCGCGCGACGAAGAAGTGCGTTTGAATGTCGGCGATGCGTTCGACATCGTCGGCGAGCGCCAACAGATGAGTTACCGCCAAGTCGGCGACCGCGCCAGCGAGGAGAAAGTGAAAATCTCTTTGCGCAATCACAAAGACGCCGCCATCTCCGTCATCGTCGTCGAGCATCTCGGCGGCGACTGGCGCATCACCGAATCGACCTTGCAACATAAAAAGAAAGACGCGCAAACCGCCGAGTGGCGCGTGCCGGTTCCAGCGCGCGGCGAGGCGAGCTTGGAGTACACGGTTTTCCGGACGTGGTGACACGATGTAATTTTTGTTTGAATTTTTGGTTTATGAACTATCCGCATTTCGGTGAAAAAACCATACAAGAGCGCCGCGCTGAAACGCTTGATGATTTTTGATTTGCAAAGGCTGAAATATGGAAATTTTAACCCGGATCAAGCGTCTTGTTTTAAACGGGAAGGTTTACTTTACGAAAAAGGCCACAATGGAGATGAAGGCCGATGGACTTACTCGTGCTCTTGTGTGCGAGGCAATTGTAGGTTCGTCGTTGATTACAAAGACCCTGCGCTCGCACAATCCTGATACCGGTGAACGTGAAAAGTTGTACGTTATCAAAGGACTTACCTATGATGGATTATTGATTTATACAAAAGGAAAAATTTCAAAAATTGACCAACAGGAAACATTTTATGTCATCATCTCATCAAAACGATCAACAGATTAATGAGACTGATTTAAAAATGGTCTCGAAAACAAGCTATAACTGCCCGCAATGTGGCAAACAAAAAATGCGGCGCGTTGTCGGTCCTTGTGATTTTGAAAATGGCGACTTTATACCGACGTTGGAACGCATGCACTGTTTTTCTTGTGGGGCTGATTTTTTCGACCCTCCAGCAATGGACGCCATTGAAGAATTTTGGAAAACTCAAAAACTGAAATCGGTACAAGCACAAGCACGGCGCTCCAAGAAAACCAAGTCGACCCTTTACAGTGAGGCCGCATAAAACCAACGCTTCGCGGATGAACCAAACCGCACCGCAAGATGCAACCCAAACGCCGCTGCGCCGCTTGCGCGGTCTCGGAACGCAGCGCACGGCAGAGCTTGAGAAGATCGGCTTGAAAACCGTCGCCGATTTGCTCTATTATTTGCCGCGGCGTTATCTCGATCGCACGACGATCGTCAAGTGCCGCGATCTGCGCGAGAATTTGGAAGCGACCGTCGTCGGTAAAATCGCCAGCACGAAGCTGACGCAATTTGGCCGCCGGCCGCGCTTCGAGCTGGTGCTCGCCGACGGCACGGGATTTTTGCGCTGTGTGTTCTTTAACAAAGCCAGTGTGTGGCCGAAAATTTTTAGCAAAGGGGAGAACATCGCGTTTCACGGCAAGATCACCTTCTACGACGGTTACACGATGGTGCATCCGGATTTCGACAAGCTCGGCGAAGAGGGTGAAGCACGATTTCTGCACACGGGCACGATCATTCCTTTGTATCGCTCGTCGGAAGCGCTCGGCAAAGTCGGACTTGACAGCCGAGGTTTTCGGCGCATTTTGCGCGTGGCGGTTGATGATTTTGCACCGAAGCTGCGCGATCCGTTGCTGGAAGGTTTGCGCTCGCGTTATCGTCTGATCGATTTGCCGGAGGCGATTGCCCATGCACATTTCCCGGAAAGCGATGACATGCTCAAGCGCGCGATGGAGCGTTTGAAATTTGACGAATTGTTCTTTCTCGAACTTTTTCTCGCGTTCCGCAAAGCCGCGCAGGAAACCGAAGAGCAGGGCATCGAGTTTACCAATGTCGGTGAGCGCACGTGGCAGTTGGTGGAGAAACTGCCATTCAAGCTCACGGAAGCACAGCGCCGCGTGTTGCGCGAAATTCGCGCCGATATGAAATCGCCCAAGCCGATGCACCGTTTGCTGCAAGGCGACGTTGGCTCCGGCAAAACCGTGGTCGCGCTGATCACGATGCTGATGGCGGTCGAAAACGGCTATCAAGCCGCGCTGATGGCGCCGACGGAAATTCTCGCCGAGCAGCATTTTCTCACGAGTCGAAAATTTTTGGAAGATCTCGGCGTCAAAGTCGCGCTGCTAATTGGCAAGCAGAAGAAGAGCGAGCGCGAGGCGCTTCTCGCTGATATTGCCGAAGGCCGCGCCAATGTCGTGATCGGCACGCACGCGATTATCGAAGGCAATGTGACCTTTCAGCAGCTCGGTCTGGTGGTGATCGACGAGCAGCATCGTTTCGGCGTCATGCAGCGCGCCGCTCTGCGTGAGAAGGGCTGGCGTCCGGATGTGCTGGTGATGACGGCGACGCCGATTCCGCGCACGCTGTCGATGACGCTGTACGGCGATCTCGATGTTTCGATCATTGACGAAATGCCCGCCGGGCGGCAGCCGATCACCACTGCGTGGCGGCCCGGCAGCGCGCGCAAACAGATTTATGATTTCGTCCGCAAAGAAGTGCGCAACGGAGCGCAGACTTACATCGTCTTTCCGCTGGTCGAAGAAACCGAAAAAAGCGATCTCGCTGCGGCAACGGAAAGTTATGAACGGATGCGTGAGTCTATTTTCCGCGAAATTTCGATTGCGCTGCTGCATGGCCGCATGAAAACTGTCGACAAAGAAGCCGTCATGTCGGCGTTCAAATCCGGCGACACGAAAATTCTCGTCGCCACCACGGTGATCGAAGTCGGCGTCGATGTGCCGAATGCCACGATTATGGTGATCGAGCACGCCGAACGTTTTGGTTTGACGCAACTGCATCAATTGCGCGGCCGCGTCGGTCGCGGTGAAAAAAAATCGTTTTGTATTCTTATCGCCGATCCCGCGTTAAAAGAGAGCGACAACGAATTGGGCGCTGAAACGTTGAAGCGACTTGAGACGATGGTTGCCACCGGCGACGGCTTCCGCATTTCCGAAGTCGATCTCGAGTTGCGCGGCCCCGGCGAGTTTTTCGGCACGCGGCAGCACGGCTTGCCGGAATTGCAAGTCGCCGATATTGTGAAAGATTCTAAAATGCTCTTTGCCGCGCGCGATGAGGCGTTTGCGTTGGTCCGGCAAGACCCGACGTTGAAAAAAGCCGAAAACGCCGCCATTCGCGAACATTTATTGAAACAATATAAAGATCGATTGGAGTTCGTGCATATTGGTTAGCTGGCCGCCTGGCACTGGTTTTTGGTTGCTGTATCGCTGTGACGAGCAACCAGCGCCAAGCAACGGGCAACAAGAAAACGGAGTGAGGAAATATGGAAAATTTAACTCCCGAACAAAAACAGCAAGCTTTGTTCATGCAGCTCGTGATCATGTTTCAACAGGCCGCGTGGTCGCATCTCGGCAAAGTGCCGAATCCGATGACCGAAAAAATCGAGCGCGATCTCGAGCAGGCGCGCATGTCGATCGATATGTTGGACATGCTCAAAACGCGCACCAAAGGCAATCTCAGCAACGACGAAGATCGTTTGCTCGAACTGGCGCTGCGCGAGTTGAAGCTGAATTACGTTGACGAATTGGATAAAGGGCAGAAAGAAAAAGCTTCGTCGCAGCAAACCTCGTAGAAACGTGTAAATAATTTTCAATTGAAAATTTTCAATTGAAAATTTAAAATTCTATTACAGGAGAAATTCATCCCATGTCGCACCGTAAAATGAACGCCATTATCGCCGGCGTGATTTTCGCAATCAGTTTTCTAACTTATTTGAGCACCATGGCGCCCACCACTTCGTTTTGGGATTGCGGCGAGTTCATCACCTGCGCGTATATTCTCGGCGTGCCGCATCCGCCGGGCTCGCCGCTGTACATTCTGCTCGGCCGCATTTTCAGCATATTGCCGACCTCCGCCGACATCGGCGTGCGCGTCAATCTCATGTCGCCGCTGGTCAGCGCCTTTTCTTCCATGCTGACCTACTTGATTATCGTGCGACTGATCATGCTGTGGAAAGGCCAGCCGCAGAACCGCTCGGTCTCGGAGCGCCTCGTGCTCTATGCCTCCGGCCTCATCGGCGCGCTGGCGTTTACTTTTTCGGACAGCCAATGGTTCAATTCGGTCGAGGCCGAAGTTTACGCCGCCGCGATGTTTTTTACCGCCGCCGTCGTCTGGCTGATTTTGAAATGGATGGAAAATGCCAACTCCGCCGGCGCCGACCGTTATATTCTGATCATCGCTTATTTGATGGGCTTGGCCATCGGCGTGCATTTGCTGAATCTTTTGGCGCTGCCGATGATCGCCATGATCATTTTCGTCAAGCTCTCTCAATCCCGCGAGAAAAGCAAGTTTCAAGAGTTCATCAGCATGTCGCTCATCGCCGGCGTCGGCGCTTTGCTGGTCGGCGTGATCAACAGCGGCGTCGTGAAAGGCATTCCCGCCATTCTTGAAAATGCCGGCTTCGTCGTGCTCGCTTTGATCGTGCTCGCCCTGCTCGGCGTGATGGTGTGGACGATCAAAGAGAAGAAACGCGTTGCCGCGCTCGTTTCGTCTTCATTATTCCTGATTGTTTTGGGCTATTCCACTTACACGGCGATATACATTCGTTCCGGTTTGAACCCCGCGGTTGATGAAAACAATCCGGACAATCCCGAACGGCTGGTGAAATATCTCAATCGCGAGCAATATGGCGATTGGTCGATCACCGAGCGGCGCGCGTCGTTGTGGAAATATCAGATTGAAAAGATGTACATTCGCTATTTTAATTGGCAATTTCTCGGCAAGGGCCAAACGCTCGATCAGGAAGGCCGCCTCGTCGAAACCTTCACGCTGCGCGGATTGTGGGGCTTGCCGTTTCTCCTTGGACTGCTCGGCATGTTGTATCATTTCCAGCGCGATTGGCGGCGGGCTTATCCGCTTTTGGTTTTGTTCATTATGACCGGGTTGGCGATTATTTTTTATCTCAATCAGGAAGACCCGCAGCCGCGCGAGCGTGATTACGCCTACACCGGTTCGTTTTTCGTTTTTGCGTTATGGATCGGCGTCGGCGTGACCGCGCTCGTCGATATGGTCAAAGAATTGGCCGCGCCGAAAACTGCCAAAGCCAATCTCGACGGCGCTCCCACGCCGGCGGGAATCGCGTGGGCATTGTCGGCGCTGATCTTCGTGGCGGTGCCGGTCAATATGTTCAAATTCAATTATCACGAACACAACCGGCAGGGCAATTTTGTCGCGTACGATTATTCCTACAACATTTTGCAAACTTGCGAACCGAACGGCATCATTTTCACCAACGGCGACAACGACACGTTTCCGTTGTGGTTTTTGCAATATGTTTACAACATCCGCCGCGACGTGCGCGTGGTCAATTTGAGTTTGTTGAACACCGATTGGTATATCAAACAATTGCGCGCCGACGAGCCGCGCGTGCCGATCAATCTCACCGACGCGCAAATCGAAGCCTTGCAAGCCATTCCCTGGCAAAAGAAAACCGTGACGATCAACGTGCCGAAAGCCGCCTACGAGCAATTTTATGCTGACATGCTGCGGCTCGACACCGCCATCGTGCGCGAGGAAAATCCGGCGATCCGCCTCGAGGTGGAACCGACACTGTATGGCCAGGGCATTCGCGTGCAGGATTTGATGGTCCTGAAAATTTTGGAGGACAATAAATTTCGCCGGCCGATTTATTTCGCCGTCACCGTTTCGCCGGACAACAAATTGAATCTCGATAATTACATGCGCATGGACGGCTTGGCGTTTAAAATCCTGCCGGTGAAAATCAGCAATCGCCGCGTCATCGATCCGGAAGTGATGTGGTCCAATCTCAACGAAAAGTTCCAGTATCGCAATCTGAACAATCCAAAAGTTTATTACGACGACAACACCAAAAGCTTGCTGGGAAATTATCGCTCCGCGTTTCTGACTTTGACGCAGCATCACCTCGCAAGCTACGAGAAAAACAAAGACGCCGGCTGGCAAGTTTTCAATCCGGAGACGCGCGCGTGGAATTGGCAGAATGACAAGGAGCGCGCCCTGCAAGCGCTTGACCGCATGAATGAAGTGATTCCGGAGTCGGTTATTCCCACCGGCAATTTCCAATTTAATCTGGCCATCGGGCAAATGTACGAGCAGCTCGGCAAGCCGGAAGAATTGGATAAACGTCTGCGCACGATTGGCAAGGTTGATTCGCCGGAATTGACGCCGGCCTTGAAGATCCAGCTCGCAGATTACATCGAAAGTTATTTTCGCCGGCCGGCCATCGCGGAATCGCTGGTGCTGGCGCTCGTCAAAGCGGATCCGAATTTCAGCGACGGCACGATTTGGTTGAGCGGCCACTATGGCCGGCTGGGAAATTATAGTCGCGGCATCGATATGTTGCAGCAGTGGTTGCAGCGCAAACCCGATGATCAGCAGGCCAAGTCGCAATTGGAACAACTCAAAATCATGGCTCAGGCCGATTCGATTGCAAAGGCGACGCGCCCGGCTGTTCCATCCGACACCACGAGCAAAAAATAACGACGCGATGCTTGAGCCTCGATCCTTGATGCTTGATCCAGTGACTAGCGACCAGCAACCAGCAACCAGTCAGCCTCTCGTCTCGATTATTATTCCGCATTGGCGCGGGCAAAAAATTTTGCAACGTTCATTGGCGAGTCTCCGGCGCATGAGTTACACGCCGGTGGAAGTTTTGCTCATTGATAATGGCTGCGACGACGGCAGCATTGCGGTTGCCCGGCAGGAATTTCCGGAAGCGCGCGTGATGGCGGCGAAAAAAAATATCGGTTTTGCCGGCGGCTGCAATTTGGGGTTGCGCCACGCTGCCGGCAAATACGCGCTGTTGTTCAACGACGACGCCGAAGCCACGCCGGATTTTCTCGCGCCGCTGGTGCAAATGATGGAAAGCGATCCGCAAATTGCGGCCTGCCAGCCGAAAATTCGTTCGTTGGAATTTCCCGAAAAGTTCGATTACGCCGGCGCCACCGGCGGTTTTCTTGACGTGTTCGGCTTTCCATTTTGCCGGGGCCGAATTTTTATGACACTGGAAGATGATCGCGGCCAATACGACGGCGGCTGCGAGCTTTTTTGGGCTTCCGGCGCCTGTTGTTTGCTGCGGATGTCGGCGCTGAAACAAGTCGGTTGGTTGGACGTCGATTTTTTTGCGCACATGGAAGAAATCGATCTCAACTGGCGTCTGCACTTGGCTGGTTATCGCGTCGTCTCCGCGCCCGATTCGGTGGTGCGCCATCAAGCCGGCTCGACGCTGCATCCGGACAAGCCGTTTAAAATTTATCTCAATCATCGCAACAGCCTCATCATGATGATGAAAAACTATTCGGCTTTCACTTTATTGTGGGTTTTGCCCGGAAGATTGCTGTTCGACGCGGTCGCGTTTTGGTATCGAATTTTTCATGGGGATTTTCGCCGCGCGCGGGCCATCGTTCGCGCCGATGTGCATGTGTTTTTGCATTGGCGCCGCATTCTCGCGCGTCGCCAGGAAAGCCAAAAATCTCGGCGGGTGAGCGATCGCGAAATCATGCAACGGCTTTATCGCCGCAGTATCGTGTGGGATTATTTTATTGCGGGGCGAAAATTTTTTTCAAAGTTGCCTACGGCGGCGACGACGATGGCGCGATGTCATTCTCTCCGACCGGCCCTCGTTAAAAATGAATAAAGGACAATCGGAGCTCCGACGTGATTGACTTCGAATCGACGCCATGCCCCCTTTGTCGTTCCGATTGCGGCGAATCGTATTGCGAGACTCCGGATCGTTTCTCTCCGCAAGACGGCCAAAGTTACAAGCTGCAACGCTGCCGGCAATGCGGCATGATTTATTTGAATCCGCGCCCCCGCGAAGCGGACAGCGGCCGATTTTATCAGCACGCTGATTATTTGCCTTTCACAAGTTTGACCTCGGCGGGTTCTTTGTCCGCGCGAGTGTATGAATTTTTGCGTCGCGTCAACCTGCGTTGGAAACGCCGCGTCGTCACCGATTTCCTGCAACGGATGGATACGCAGCTAAAAAATGGCAAGGCGCAATTTGCCGCTCGCCGCTTGCTTGATGTGGGTTGCGGAACCGGAGAATTTCTTGTCGAGATGAAAAATGCCGGCTGGCAGGTTGAAGGTTTGGAACGCGACGAGCGCGCTGCGGCTTGGGCGCGCGAGCATTATCAAATCTCAGTCGCCGCCGGTGGTGTTGAGCGTTTAGCCGCATCGACACAACAGCACGATTTAATCACGCTGTGGCACGTTCTCGAACATCTTTGCGATCCCGGAAAAGCGTTGGAAATTCTTGGCCGTCGCTTGCGAGATGACGGCTGGTTGCTCATTGCCGCGCCCAATATTGCCGGAATTGACGCGCGTGTCTACAAAGCAAATTGGGCCGCGTTGGATGCGCCTCGGCATGTGAATCATTTCTCGCTTGAAACACTGAGCCGTCTCGCCAGCAAACACGGTTTGACTTTGCGCTGGTGGCGGCAATTGCCGCTCGATGTTTTTTTTAATACGCTGATGAGCGAGAAACTTGCGGCGCAACGACAATCGGGAAGATGGTATTTATGGCCGCTGCGATTATTACGTGCATTCGGCGTTGCATGTGCCTCGTATCTCGGCGGCAGCCACACGCCGTTTTCGTATGCCTCGTACGGCGCGAGTTTAGTTTGTTTTTTTGAAAAGAGTAAAAAAAGATCATAAAACAGGGTAAATGAAGGATTATGGAAAAAGTAGCTATTCTCATGGGCAGCTCTTCAGACCAGCCCGTGCTGGAGAGTTGTAAAAAATATCTTGATGCGTTCGGTATCACGAATGAAGAGCACATTCTCTCGGCGCATCGCAATCCCAACGCCGTCGCGGAGTTCGCAAAAAAAGCCGAGAGCCAAGGCTTCGGCGTTATTATCGCCGCTGCCGGCATGGCCGCGCATCTTCCCGGCGTCATTGCCAGCCACACGGTTTTGCCCGTCATCGGCGTGCCGATTGCCTCCGGCGCGCTCAACGGCTTCGACGCGTTGCTCTCGATTGTGCAAATGCCGCCCGGCGTTCCGGTCGCAACCGTCGCCGTCGGCGGCAGCATCAATGCCGCGGTCCTCGCCGCCGAAATTTTGGCGGCGAAATATCCCGCACTGCGCGAACGCCTGCGCGAGTTTAAAGCTCAAGGCGCAAAATTGTAGTACATGCTGCCAGCCTGTCTTTTCGTTAAATTGAACAGCTAACCAGCGAGCAAGAAAAATGAAAACCTCTGAAACGAACCCTCCAATGAAGAACTGGTGATTAGAATGCAACAAGACGTTCTTAATAGGAATAGAACCGAAGCAGATTGGGAAGAGCAGCGCTCGCGGCGAATTGAGCTCATCCAATGATCGACGTTACTTGACAAGACGAGATGGCTTGAATTTTACAATCAACCGAGTCCTGATATTAACCTGAGTGAGGGAGAAGACCATGCCCGCCAAACGCAAGAACACCCGCAAACCAACGAGCAGCAAAAAGCAAACGATTCCCGGCCTGAATCTCGTCCTGAAACAGCTGGACAAATTTGACCAACGCTTCGATTCGCTCGACCGAAGAATCGATGCCGTTGATCAAAAGATTGATGCCGTTCGGCAGGAAACCGCCGCAGAATTCAAAGCAAGCCGGCAGGAAGCCGCTGCCGAGTTCAAAGCTGTCCGCAAAGAAATGACGCAAGGTTTTGATTCGCTCCGGCAGGAATTTAAAAGTGACATGGCAAAGGGTTTTGATTTGTTCCGCCAAGAAATCAAAACCGACATGCAAAAGCAATTTGAGAAGCATGGTGCTGATATACATCAGCATATTTCTCGCGTGGAAACTGAATTGAAGGCCGAGATCGCCGAGGTTCGTCATAACCAGCGTTATTTGACAACCGGCATGGATGCTGCGGCGAAAAATTATGAGAATTTTACCCACGATAAAGCGATTATGAACGCCGAGATTAAAGACTTGCAACGCCATGTCGAGGAATTAAAGAAACGCGACATGGAAAAAGCCGCGGCCATTGAAAAAATAGAAAAACCAATCAAAGCTGCCTAAAATAGCAATGCCACAACGAATCGGCGTTATCGGCACTTTCATTCGCGACACCATCATCACGCTCGAGGGAAAAACCGTCGAGAGTCTCGGCGGTTTGTATCATGCGACGGCCTATCTGGCACATTTGGCCGACTCCGACACTTTGATCCAACCGCTTTGCCATGTTGGCGAGGATTTTTATCCGACGGTTCACGAGACGCTTTCTCGATTTGGGAAAAATATTCTTTTAAATTGCCTTTATCGCGTGCCGCAACCGAACACGCAAGTTAAATTAATTTATCTGACAAAAGAAACGCGCGAGGAAGTGACCAGCTCGCCGATGCCGCCGATTACCCGCGCGGAAATCGCCGTTCTTGCCGATTGTGATGCCGTTCTGGTTAATTTGATTTCCGGCCCGGATGTGGAGTTGGAAGCGCTGCAAACTTTACGTAAATTGAACCCTTCGTCGCTAATTTATCTTGATTTGCATTCGCTCGCTCTCGGTATCGAGGCTTCGGGCCGGCGTTATTATCGCGAAATTTTCAATTGGCCGGATTGGGTCGCGGCCTGCGATATTCTCCAAATGAACGAACGCGAGGCGGCAACGCTGGCTGATTTAGGTGAGCGCATAAATTATGAAGATTTGATAAAACTTGGCCGGCACTTGATGAGAAAAAAATTGCGCGCCTGTCATATCACTCTCGGCAGCGCCGGCTCGTTGCTTTTTTATCGGGAGAAAGGCAGCGTGCACTACGAACGCTGTCCGCCGTACAAAGTTGCTCAGATCATCGATATCATTGGCTGCGGCGATGCGTTCGGCGCGGCGTTTCTCACACATTATATGATGACAAAAAATTTTTCCGCCTCGACACATTTTGCCAATCGAGTCGCGGGTTTGAATGGCGCGTTCATGGGCTCTTTGACGCCGGAGATTTTTCATCAAATGATGGCACCTCAACTCAAGAAAATCGCGTGACGATGCAAATCTTGCGCAAAAGAGTTTTCATCACCGGCGCCAACGGTTTGCTCGGGCAGCGGCTCATCAAAACGTTTTGTGATGAGTACGACGTGCACGCGCTCGGTTTGCAAGCGCAGCCGCGTTTGCCAGACGAAAATTTTGAATATCATCAGGGCGACCTCGCCGACCGGCAGCGCCTGCGCGATCTCGCGCAAAATCTCGTGCCCAATTTTATTGTCAACGCCGCGGCGTTTACCGATGTTGATGGCAGCGAAACGCAGCGCGAACTCTGCTGGCAGGCCAATGTCACCGGCGTCGAGAATTTAGTTTACGCCGCGCAAAAAATTCAGGCGCGCCTCATTCATATCAGCACCGACTACGTTTTCGACGGCGCCTCCGGCCCGTACCGCGAAACGGATCGTCCGAACCCACTGGGGTTTTACGCGCGTTCCAAGCTTGCCGGTGAAAATGTTTTGCTCAACAGCGGCGCCAACTACGCCATCGCCCGCACGATGATTTTGTATGGCACCGGCTGGAAGATTCGCCCGAATTTTGCGACGTGGTTGATCAACCAGTTGCGTCTTGGAAAATCCGCCCGCATCGTCGATGATCAATTCGGTAATCCGACTTTGGCAAGCGAGCTGGCCGGCGCTTTGCGCGTTCTCGCCGAATCCGGTCGCAACGGCATTTATCACATCAGCGGCAATGAAGTGCTCGATCGCTACCATTTCGCCGTCAAAATTGCCGAAGTGTTTGATCTCGATCCCCGACTCATTCAGCCGATTAAAACCGGCGATCTCCAACAAGCCGCGCCGCGACCGCTGCGCTCGGGATTCGATATCTCCAAAGCCGTGCGCGAGTTGCATATCGCCATGTCCGACGTCGTTGACGGTTTGCAGAAATTTAAAACTGAGTTGTCGACGATAGAGCCGGTCATTAGTAAACAGAAGCCGGTAACCAGTAACCAGTAAGGAGCGCCGCGTTGTCCGCAGTCAATGCGCATCGAGCGTTAGTCGTCATCCCGACTTATAACGAAGCCGGCAATATTGAAACGGTCATCAACCGTATTTTTTCGCTCGACCTTCCTGCCGTCGAAATTCTCATCGTCGACGATAACTCGCCCGACGGCACCGGCGAATTCGTCGCGCGCCGGCGGGAAAAAGAGCCGCGCTTGCATTTGCTCAAACGCCCCGGCAAAATGGGATTGGGCACGGCTTACGTGGCCGGCTTTGATTACGCGGTGCAAAATGGGTTTGAATATATTTTCGAGATGGACGCCGATCTCTCGCACAACCCGGATGATCTCCCGCGTTTGTTGGAAAAAGTCAACGGCAACGATCTCGTCATCGGCTCGCGCTATCTGGACGGCGGCAAGGTAGTGAATTGGCCGATATCACGCTTGTTGCTCAGCGTGTTTGCCAATTGGTATACCCGCTTCATTACGCGCATGCCGATCTATGATTGCACCAGCGGCTTCAAATGCATTCATCGCCGCGTGCTCGAAGCGGTCACGCTCGATCGCATCGTCTCCAATGGTTATGCCTTCCAAATCGAATTGCACTATAAAATCTGGCGTCACGGCTTTCGGATTTGCGAAGTTCCGATCATTTTCACCGAGCGCCGTGAAGGCAAATCCAAAATGTCGCGCCAGGTGCAATTCGAAGCGGCCAAAATGGTTTGGCGGCTCAAGCTCGCCGATCTGTTCGGCAAATTGAAATAACGAATTTGCCATTGTTTTTGACCCTGCCATTGTGTAAATTTACTCCACCGAAACCTTGTCGACATTTAAACATGCAAGATTGATTGACGCCTCTGGTGCATGAGCCGTCCCATTGATACTTTGACGAGCCGAACCGTTTCGCCGCTCTATGCAGCCGCCCCGATTTCACCGCAGCCCTCATCAAAAGAAATCGAGGTGACGGTGATCGTCGTTAACTACAACGTGCGTGAATTTTTGCGGCAGAGTTTGCTGTCTCTTCGCAAGGCCGTGGCGCCTCTCGCTGCCGAAATTTTTGTCGTGGACAACGCCTCGGACGACGGCAGCGTCGAGATGATCCGGCGCGAATTCCCCGGCGTGCAGTTGATCGTCAATCGTGAGAACGCCGGTTTCGCTCGCGCCAACAATCAAGCGTTGCGTCAAGCTTCGGGACGATTCGTCGTGTTGCTGAATCCTGACACCGTCGTTCCGGAAGACACGTTCACGGCGATTCGCGCGTTTTTTGACAAACATCCCGAGACCGGCATGGTCGGTTGCAAAGTGCTCAATCCGGATGGAACTTTGCAACTCGCGTGTCGCCGGAGTTTTCCCACGCCGTGGGTCGCGTTTACGCGGCTTTCCGGTGTGAGCCAGCTTTTTCCCAAGAGCCGCTGGTTCGGGCGTTATAATTTGACTTATTTGCCGGAAAACGAAACCGCCGAAGTCGAAGCGATTTCCGGCTCGTTCATGGCGGTTCGGGCGCAAGCCCTGCGCCAAGTCGGCCTGCTCGACGAACGTTTTTTTCTCTACGGCGAAGATCTCGATTGGTGTTTTCGCATGCGCGCCGCCGGTTGGAAAATTCATTATTTCCCCGGCACGCAGATCATTCACTTTAAAGGCGAGAGCGCCAAGCAAAGCGATCTCGACAACCTGCGGCTGTTTTATCAGGCGATGGGGCAGTTCGTGCGCAAGCATTTTCGCCCGCGATTATTTTGGCTTTTCTACTGGCTGCTGCATCTCGCCATTTGGTTTCGCGCCGCCATCGCCTTTGCGCAATCGCTCAGCCGCAAACTCGCGGCGCCGATGACGGACTTGGCGTTCATGCAGCTCAGCATGATGATCGCCGTGTGGTTTCGCTTTGAGCGCGCCGAAGTTTTTTCCCGTTTTCTGATCGTTGATACGGTTTACTCGCTCATCTGGTTGATCTGCCTCGCGCTCTTTGGCTGCTATCGCCGCTCAACTTTTTCCGCGCATCAGGCGTTTGTCGCGACGACGATGGGATTTTTTATTAATGCGAGCTTGACGTATTTTTTTAAACAATATGCCTTTTCGCGCGCCGTCGTCTTGATTGCCGGCGGAATGAATATGCTGCTGTTGTGCGGTTGGCGCTTGGCGGCGAAAATGTTGCATCATCTCGGCGCCGGCCCGTTCAAGCGCTTGCCTCTCAGCGGCCCTTGGGTCGACCGCCGCACCGTTATCGTCGGTGATTTCTCCGCTGATGGCGCGTTAGTCGAGAAATTGAAAATGAAAATTGACGGCGGTTTTGATCTCGCCGGATTGATTAGTCCGGAGGCCAATGAAATCGGAAAATTTTATCACGGCCTGCCGGTGCTGACCAATCTGGATCGCCTCGACGAGTGGTTAAAAGGCAATCGCATTCAGCAGGTGATTTTTTCCACCCAGCGCATTCCGTTTGGCCGCATTCTCGAAGTGATGTCGCGTCAACGCGAGCAAAGTTTAAGCTTCAAATTAGCGCCGAGTCATCTCGACGTGATCATCGGCAAATCCGGCATCGACCAAGTCACTGAAGTGCCGTTGCTCGAAATTGAAAACCGGCTGCTGCGATTTTGGCCGGCTGTCGGGAAAAGACTTTTTGACATTATTTTAGCTGGATTTTTCGCCATAATTTTTGCGCCCTTTTTCTTGATTGCCTGGCTGTTGCCGGGAAAATTGCAAGCGCGCGCGGTTTTAACCCATCATCGTGAGGCGATCCGTCTTTGGCAATTATCGCGCGGCGGACGATTGGCAAAATGGCCGTGGTTGTTGGCGATCCTCGCCGGAAAATTGAGTTGGGTCGGCGTGGCGATTCCGCCGGTCGAGGCGACCTTACAATCTCCGGAAATTGATTTGCCGTTCGGCCTCGCCGATTTAGCCAAGATCAACCCGGCTTCGCGGGGCCGGCTTTCAGATGAAGAAAAAAATAAGCTCTATCTTTATTACGTGACGCATTACTCGCCGTTGTTGGATTTGGAAATTTTGTTTCGAACGCTGTTTCGGATCGGATAGAAAAAAAACAAAAGCAATTAATGGCAAAATGATTGGCGGCAAAATAATTGGCTTGAATAAGTTTTAATCACCTTGCCCGCAAATTATTTTGTCTTTAAAAGTTGGCTGAGAGTTATACGACTTTTTGATTGCGGCTCATTCGTGTTGAGTTTCAGGGAAGGAAAACGACATGGCTGGATTCGTTTTGGATTTTGAAAAACCGATCATCGCGCTAGAAAATCAGATCAAAGAAGTTCGCCAAAATGCCGAGCAGGAGGGCAAGGATGTTCAGGCTGAGGTGGCGAAATTGGAGGAAAAAGCCCGGCGCGCGCGCGAAGAAATTTACTCGCGGTTGACGCGCTGGCAGCGCGTGCAAGTGGCGCGGCATCCGCAGCGGCCTTATACGCTGGATTATATCGAGCGCATGATGGAAGATTTTATCGAGCTGCACGGCGACCGCGCGTTTGGCGATGATCCGGCAATCGTAGCCGGCGCAGGCAAGCTCGGGCCGAATAAAATTATCCTGATCGGCCAGCAAAAAGGCCGCGACACCAAGCAAAAACTCTATCGCAATTTCGGCATGCCCAATCCGGAAGGCTATCGCAAAGCGCTGCGCTTGATGAAACTCGCGGCGAAATTCCGTCGTCCGGTGGTTTGTCTGGTTGACACGCCCGGCGCCTATCCCGGCATCGGCGCGGAAGAACGCGGGCAGGCCGAAGCCATCGCGCGCAATCTGTTTGAAATGTCCCATTTGCCCGTGCCGATCGTCATCGTCATTATCGGCGAAGGCGCCAGCGGCGGCGCGCTTGGCATCGCTGTCGGTGACCGCGTGCTCATGCTGGAAAACACCTGGTATTCCGTGATTTCGCCGGAAGGTTGCGCCGCGATTCTCTGGCATGACAGCACCAAAGCGGAGCAAGCCGCCGATGCCATGAAACTCACCGCCGGCGATTTGTTGCAGCTCAAAGTGATCGACGGCGTCATTCAAGAACCCCCCGGCGGCGCGCATCGCGATTACGATGCAGCCGCGCAAACTCTCAAAGCGAGAATTTTGCAGGAAATCAACGAACTCGAAAAAATTCCCGCCGAGCAACTGGTCACGCAGCGCATCGAGAAATACGGGAAGATGGGATTTTTTGAAAGATCGTAACTGTTATGCCCGCTAAACACACGAAAATAACGAAAGACGAAAGTTACCAACTCAAAACGCAACAGACCAACAGGCAAACCGACCAACATCTAACATGCTCGTCAACACCACCCAAGTCCGCGTGCGCTACGCCGATACCGATAAAATGGGGATTACGTATTACAGCAAATATCTCGAATGGTTCGAGGTCGGGCGCACCGAGATGCTGCGCGAGATCGGATTTCCGTATACGCAATTGGAGAAAGAAGGCATCGGCTTGCCGGTGATCGAAGCGCATTGCCGTTACCATCGCGCCGCCACGTACGATCAACTTTTGCGCGTCGTCAGCGCCGTCAAAACTTTGCCGCGCGTGACGATTCGAATCGACTACAAAATTTATAACGAAGCGCCAGAATTGTTGGTGGACGGTTACACGACGCATCCCTTCATCGGCAAATCCGGCAAGCCCGTCCGCGCGCCAAAATTGTTGCTCGAAGCGTTGCAACCTTATTTTCAAACCAATCCGCTTGATATGCCGAGTCGGGGCGATAATGGCAAGAACGGCAAAACGGAATAAAAAACGTCAGCCGGCTGGCAAGTTCGCCTGTAAAAACTAACTGAAAAAACTTGACTATATAACCGACAATCATCTTAGGAGATCATTCTATGCTCGATCAGGAAATTCTTCAAATCATTGCTTGCCCGAAATGCAAAGGCAAATTGGAATATCGCTCCGAGGCCGCTGAGGGCCGTGAGCAGGAACAGAAACTCATTTGCAACAACTGTCGTTTGAAATATGAAGTCAAAGACGACATCCCGATTTTGTTGATTGACGAAGCGAAACCTCTATAAGTTGTAGGTGGATTTCTGGTGACTTGTTGCTGATCACTTGTCGCCGGTTGCTGGTGAACCCACTAATCAACAATCAGTTGCCAGCCACAAGCCACAAATTGCCAGCGACAAGCAACCAATTACGATAGCTGAGTTGTGATGCCGCCAGTCGGGAGAAAAATCTTGACTCTTTAGCCGATTTCTCGTAAATTTAAAAGACCTTGCCCGACCATTTTCGTCTTGTCGTCTTGAATTTGGAAAAACAAGTCGGGCGAACGACTGAAATCTGGGTCAGTGAAAGACTATGGCATCACTCAATCACAACGTCCTGATCGTAAGTCAAAACTATGAGCCGATGAGCGTGATCACCGCGAAAAAGGCGGTGGTGCTGATTTATCTCGGCAAAGCGGAAGTTATCGAGCGCCATCCGCGCTGGGTGATTCGTTCGGTGCGTCAGGAGATGCCGTTTCCGAGCATCGTGCGTCTGGTCTCTTATATTCACGTGCCGCGCAAGCGCATCGTGCTGTCGCGCAAGAATATCATCAAACGCGACGGGCATCGGTGTCAATATTGCGGCTCGGCGCACAAGCCGGTGACGGTCGATCATATTCTGCCCAAAAATCGCGGCGGTGAAGATTCTTGGGAAAATTTGACTTGCGCCTGCGTGCATTGTAACAATCGCAAAGGCAATCGCACGCCGGACGAGGCCGGCATGCGCCTGGCGAGAAAGCCGCAGAAGCCGAACCATCTTTTCTTTATTCAGCATTTTGTCGGCATCGTTGACGAGCGGTGGAAACCGTATTTGTTCATGAATTAGAACGCGGACAACGAGAAACTAACAGCAAAAAGCAAATTGAAAATGACTTTTTTGCTTTTTGCTGTTTTCTTTTTGCCTTTTTATTTGAATGAGCCAAAAGAAAAAACGCATTCTCAGCGGCATGCGCCCGACCGGACGTTTGCATCTCGGCCATTACGTCGGCGCGCTGGAAAATTGGGTGCAACTGCAGGAATCGGCGGCTTATGAAAATTTTCATCTGATCGCCGATTATCATGTTTTGACCACCGATCTCGACACTTCCGAGATTTACGCCAGCAGCATCGACATGGTCATCGATTGGCTCGGCGCGGGAATTCGTCCGGAACTCAGCCCGATTTTCCGCCAGTCGCAGATTAAAGAACATGCCGAGTTGTTTTTGATTTTCAGCATGCTCATCACCAAGGAACGTCTCGAGCGCAACCCGACCGTGAAAGAGCAGGCGCGCGATTTGAATTTGAGCGAGACGATGGTGTTTGGCCATCTCGGTTATCCGGTGTTGCAAGCCGCGGATATTCTCATTTATAAAGGCGAAGTCGTTCCGGTCGGCGAAGATCAACTGCCGCACGTTGAGATTACGCGCGAGATCGCGCGCAAATTCAACGCGACGTACGGGCCGGTTTTTCCGGAGCCGGAGGGGAAAGTGACGCAGTTTGCCCGTCTCACCGGCCTCGATGGCCAGGCCAAAATGAGCAAATCGCTCGACAACGGCATTCTGCTGTCGGATTCGCCGCAAGAGATCACCGCGAAAATGCGCAAAGCGGTGACCGACCCGCAGAAAATTCGGCGCGGGGATCCCGGCCGGCCGGATATTTGTGTAGTGTTCACGCATCATCGCAAATTCAATTCGACCGAAGAAACGGAAATTCGCGCCGGCTGCGAGAGCGGCCAGCTCGGCTGCGTCGATTGCAAAATGCGTTGCGCGAGTCGTATCGCCGATTTTCTCGCGCCGATGCGTGAGAAGCGCGGCCATTATGAAGCACATTTGGATGAAGTGAAGGACATTCTCATCGACGGCGAGAAACGCGCGCGCCGCGAAGCGCAGAAAACGATGGCGGAAGTGCGCCGCGCGATGAAGTTGGGAGAAATTTAAATTGAGGACCACAAAAAGCACGGCATGGCGTATCGCGTTAAGCTGACGAATTTTGAAGGGCCGCTCGATCTCTTGTTGTTTCTCATCAAGAAGAGCGAAGTCGATATTTACGACATCCCGATTGCCTCGATCACCCAGCAATATCTTGAGTACGTCGCGATTCTGCAAATGCTCGATCTCGAGGGGGCCGGCGATTTTATTCTGTTGGCGGCCACGCTCATTCGCATCAAAGCGCAGATGTTGCTCCCAAAATCTCCGGAAGCCGAGGAAGAGGAAGAAGAAGATCCGCGGCAGGAATTGGTGCGCCGGTTGTTGGAGTATCAGCGCTACAAAGAAGTCGCCGAGAATTTGTCGGTGTTCGAGGCCAACGAACGCTATTTTTATCCGCGCGGCCATCTCGATCTGAATTTTGACGATCACGATTTCAGCGATTGGGTGGATTACTCAAAGGGGAATGTGAGCTTGTTCGACTTGATGGCGGTGTTCAAGCAAGTGCTCATGCGCGTGCCCAAAGACATTCAACACAAAGTCGAGCGCATTCCCATCGGCGTCGAAGATCAAATCGAGTACATTCACCAGGAATTGCAGATCAACAAGCAATTGCTGTTCATTTCGCTTTTGCAGAGATTGCCCAGCAAAATTTATATGATCGTCACGTTCATCGCGTTGTTGGAGATGATGAAGCGCGGGATGGTGATCGCGACGCAATCCGGGCCTTACGGAGAAATTTGGATCAATAAAGTTTAATGGATACACAAGAACTAAAGCGCGTCGTCGAAGCGTTGATCTTCGCGGCGGACGAACCGTTGAGCGGCGATCGCATTGCGGAAACTCTCGAGCTGGAAAATGGTTTCGATCTCGGCGTTTTGATCGAAGAGTTGAATCGAGAATATCAGGAGGGCGGTCGCGCGTTCACGATTCGCCAGATCGCCGGGGGCTATCAAATCGTCACGCAGCAAAATTACGCGAGTTGGATTCGCAAGCTCTATTTAGGCCGCCAGAAAAACCGGCTCTCACATGCGGCGTTGGAAACGTTGGCGCTGATCGCGTTCAAGCAGCCGATCAGCCGCGTCGATGTTGCGCAAATTCGCGGCGTCAATTCCGACGGCGTGATCGGCACGCTGCTGGAGCGCAAATTAGTGACCATCAGCGGCCGCTCCGAAACGGTCGGCCGGCCATTGCTCTACAGCACGACGCCGGAGTTTCTAAAATATTTCGGCATCAACGACATCGCCGACCTGCCGAAGCCGCGCGAAATTGAAGAACTCTTCGGCAAAGAAGGCATGCCGGAAGAGCTATTGCAGGCGTTGAGCCAAACCGATGCGCAGCTCAGCTTGCCGATTAATGCGGATGGGGAAACCGCCATTTCGGATGACGGCGAAATTAAAAACATAAAACGCAGCGAATCAGCGCGGCCACTGTCATCTTCTGCCGATATACCCGCAGAAACTTCCGCCGTTCAACCCCCGGCAACAACTTCCAATTTTGAAACCGCCGAGGCCGCTCCGGAGAATCGGAAAGCCGCCGCGACTGTCGCGATGCCGGAGCGTGCGGCGATCGATATTAACGAGCAAGTCGTCGCGTTGATTGAAGACTCCGGCAGTGCGGAAACTTCTTCTCCCGCCGTTGCCAGCGCAAACGAGAATGAATTGGCGTGGATCAGTCTCAATGGCGACACGAACAATCAGGCCGAACATTTTACTGGAGCGGAACTTTCGGTTGACGGTTTGACGGAAATTTCCGCGGCGCTGCAAAACAGCGACAGCGCCACAAAAGTAGTAACGAATAATTTTGAAGCTGCCGATACGTTGGCTGCGGCGGAAATAGCGGAGGCGTTGTCGGCGCTCGATTCAGCGCCGAAAGCCAAATCGTCGTCAATCGAAACGATGATGGAAAATATCTCGGCGGATTTTGCGCGAACCGGCGCCGTCAGCGATAGCCGTGATGATGCGGCCGCCTCGGCAATGGTCGCTGATGTGGAAGAAATTGTCGAAGCAGTGACGGCCTCATTTTCCGAGGCAACCCGAATCGTTGAAGTGAATGAGACGAGTTTATCGGATTTCGAGTTGCCGCCCGAGCTTAAATCCGATCCGGCCGGCGAGATCGACGGCTGGGTGGCGGAAGAATTTTCCACTGACGAGATCGCCGAGCCGGATTTTGTGCAAAAGTCCGAAGATTTTTTTTTAGAAGAAGCGGCCAGGCCGGCGCTTGATTCCGCCGGCACCATTACGCTCGACGAAAATGCCATCGCCAGCGGCTCGGAGCCGATCGTGGTTTCGACGCCAAATCTCTCGTCCATCACGGACGAAATTTTTCAGAATCTTGACGGCGCGTCGGCCTCGATCAATGCGCCGGAAGCTCAAAACGTTGCTGAGAATTTACCCAAGTCTTTGCCGGGATCGCCGGGAGATGCAACGATTATCAATTTTGTTGAGCCGGCGATTGTCATGGCAATTCCCGAAACGCGACCGGCGAATTTTGATGATGCCGTCGTGTCGACTGATTTGAAATCGGAGATTTCGTTGATCGTTTCCGTGCAAGAGCCGCCGGTTGCGAACGAAGGCGGGCGTTCGGCAGCTCTTCGCGCGCGTGTGATGGGTTGGATGAAGCGCGCGTTCGACAAGTTCTTGTCATTGGTCGGCGCGAAGATTTGAATCACATGCAGCGCCTATCCAACGAACGACAAAATGTTTTTGGCGCGATGCGGCTGAATCGCTATCTGGCGCAAAGCGGCCTCGGCTCGCGCCGCGAAGTCGAAACGTTGATCACGCGCGGTGAAGTCAAGATCAACGGCAAAGTGGTGCGGGATCTGGCCACGCAAGTCGATGTCGCGCGGGATGAGGTCGTGGTGCGCGGCGAAAGTCTGCGGCCGATCAATGTGCCAACTTATATCATGCTTAACAAACCGGTGGGATACGTGACCACCGCCAAAGATGAAGCGGGAAGACAAACGGTTTTTGCATTGGTCAAGCAACCTGTCCGCGTTTTTCCTGTTGGCCGTCTCGATCAGGATAGTGAAGGTTTGCTGTTGTTGACCAATGATGGCGAGTTGGCATTCCGCTTGACGCACCCGCGTTTCAAAATGCCGAAAGTTTATCGGGTTTTTCTCAACGAAGCGCTGCGACCGGCAGCGGCGCAACGGTTTCGCGAAGGCGTGATGATCGACGAAACGCATCGGGTTCGCGGCGATTTGCGTTTTCCCAAGGCGAGTGAGCAACGTCTGTGCGACGTCACACTTTTTGAAGGACGAAATCGGCAGGTGCGAAAAATGTTTGCCGCGCTCGGCTATCGCGTCAGAGGATTGCAGCGAATTCAGATCGGGCCTTTGCGGCTGGGAAAATTAAAGCTCGGAACGTGGCGGTATTTGACGGACAAAGAAGTTAATCAATTAAAAACGGCGGTAGGATCAACAACGGAAAAATTGACGGTCACTTGAGAGAACGACGACTGATTATCGCCATTGACGGTCCGGCCGGCTCCGGCAAAAGCACGACGGCGCGCTTGCTGGCGAAACGGCTCGGCTATGCTTATCTCGATACCGGGGCATTTTATCGCGCCCTCACGCTCAAAGTTTTGGAAAATGATATTTCACTGGAAGACGGCGCCGGCGTTTTGCAATTGGCCGAGATAACCAAAATTGATTTGCAGCCGCAAGAAGATCAAAATCGCATTTGGCTGGATGGCCGCGACGTGACGCAGATGATTCGCGAGCCCGGCGTGACCAACGCGGTGGCGCCGATTGCCGCCAACCCGAAAGTGCGCGCCATCATGGTGGAGAAGCAGCGGGCGATTGGCCGCAACGGCGGCGTGGTGATGGAGGGTCGCGACATTGGCACCGTCGTGTTTCCGAACGCGGATTTGAAAATTTTTATGCAGGCTTCTTTGGAGGCGCGCGCCCGCCGCCGGCAAGAAGAACTTGCGGCGATGGGCATGGCGCGCGATCTGGAGACATTGACGGAAGAGATGGCGCACCGCGATCAAAAAGATTCCACGCGCCACGTGGCGCCATTGGTTCAGGCCGCCGACGCGGTTTTGCTCGACACCACCAACTTGACCATCGAGCAACAAGTGGACTTCATCGTGAGCGAATTGGAAAGGAAACTGAAGTCTCGTTGACTTATGCATGCGGTTTTTCGATTTACGCAGTGCCTGTTTCAGATATGCTTTCGTTTCTTGTTTCGCATTCAAGTTGAGGGACGAGAGAATATTCCGCGACGCGGCAGATTGCTTTTCGCGGCGAATCATGTTTCAGCTTACGATCCGTTTGTGATCGGCTCATTGGTGCCGCGCGCGCTTTATTTTTTGGCTAAAAAAGAATTGTTTCGCAATCCGGTTTTCGCCGCGGTGTTGCGCTTTCTGCATGCGATTCCGCTGGATCGGCGCGAGGTGGCGCACAACACGATTCGACGCGTGAATGAATTGTTGGCGAAAGGCGAGGCGGTATTGCTTTTTCCAGAGGGTACGCGCACGCGTTCGGGGCAAATGGGCGCGAGCAAATCCGGCGTCGGCATGATGGCCGCCGTCAATCAGGCTGACATCGTGCCGGTTCGAGTTGAAGGTTTGTTTGGCAAACGCCTTTCTCTCCGGCGCCGGCCGCGCGTCAAAATTATTTTCGGCTCGGTGATTTCCGTTGCGCCGTTTCTGCAAAATGGAACGGCCACCAAGGAAATCTACCGGCAAATCACCGCCGCGGTGTTTGAGCGCATTCGCGCGCTGAACGCGGCGATGGTGACATGATCTCGGCGATAATCCCCCGACGGCCTTTTTAAAAAAAATTTAAAAGGGAAATCGGAGCGGGACTCGTGCTCTCTCGCATGCAGCGGAAGAGCTCATAAATAACCCTGTAGGAGGTTTAACTTAACCATGTTTCAACCCATTCAATTCACATCCGCAACAGCGGAAGCCAACGTGGGTCATAGCCCCCAGATCGGAGGTGATGAACTGCCGGCAAAAAAAGCATCCCTTGCTAACGGCAAGCTCGGCGCCGTGAAAATCGTGAGCCGCGACGAGCTCGAAGAAGAGCGTGAGTATTCCGATGAAGACATCTCGAACTTCCGTCGGCTCTACGAAGACACGCTTTCGGAATTTGTCGAAGGCCAATTGGTCACCGGCAAAATCTCGGCGATCAACGAAAAAGAAGTCGCAATCGACATCGGCTTCAAGAGTGAAGGCGTCATTTCGATTGATGAATTTTTTGATCCCAAAGCCATCAAGATCGGCGACGACATCGAAGTCTTCCTCGACAACGTCGAAGATAAAGATGGCCAGTTGGTGCTCTCGAAAAAGAAAGCCGATTTCATGCGCGTTTGGGAGCGCGTTTTGGCGGCGCATGCCAATGGCGAAATCATGCAAGGCCGCTGCACCCGCCGCATCAAAGGCGGCATCGTCGTCGATCTCATGGGTATCGACGCGTTTCTGCCCGGTTCGCAAATCGACGTCAAGCCGATTCGTGATTTTGACATGTTCATCGGCAAAATCATGGATTTCAAAATCGTCAAGGTCAACGAGCTGCGCAAGAATATCGTCGTCTCGCATCGCGTGCTCGTCGAAGAGCAGATGTCCGGGCAGCGCCAGCGCATTCTCGCCAATCTCGTCAAAGGCCAGGTGCTCGAAGGCA
>Ga0247727_10003687_pt1 | contig 33558 bp, 24 predicted proteins | sample WisWelCaveWW1625_FD_202498 | JGI IMG/M metagenome (GOLD analysis project Ga0247727, IMG submission 202498) | Biofilm microbial communities from Wishing Well Cave, Virginia, United States - WW16-25 | ecosystem: Environmental > Aquatic > Deep subsurface > Groundwater > Cave microbial mat | place...
GGGGCGCTCAAGACACCGGGTGCGCTCGGGATGACACCGGGTGCGCTCGGGATGATGCCGGGTGCGCTCGGGATGACACCGGGTGCGCTCGGGATGACACCGGGTGCGCTCGGGATGACACCGGGTGGCTCTGAAGCCGGCGCCGCCCCACCACGAGCTCCCTCAACCCCCCGCTCGCACCTGCCGGCGGATCTCCTCGAACCATTCCAGCACCACGTGAAGCTGGGCCGGGCCGGTTTCCGACTCCGTGCCGAACTTAACCATCAGAAAGCGCTTGCCGTCGGCAGAGACGTCGTAGCTCCCGCTAATCCCCAGGTAGCGAGCCTCAAACAGAAGGCGGGGCACGCGGGCGCGAAAGGCAGACCCGGGTTCGACCTCGACCGCCATCATCTTGTCGTTGTTACGATAAAACAGCTCGCGCCCGCCGCGCCCCCAGCGGGGAAACTGACCGCCTTCGTTCGAAACCTGCCACTTGCCGCCGTCGGCAACGGCTGATCCCGAGGCGGCCGGAGCAGGCCGGACGTAAACCTCGGGGCGGCCCGTCTCCAGGGAGATATAGGCGATCCAGCGGCCGTCCGGGGAAAATTCCGGGGCGTACTCGGAGGCCTGGGTTTGCAGGAACGGCTTCACCTTGCGGTCGCCTTCGGCGGGCAGGATCGCGAGGTCCGCCTGGCCCCTGGCTCCCAGGCTGAGCGCCAGCGCCTTTCCGTCGGGCGACCAGGAAAGGTAGGCCGCCCGCGTGTCCACGGCGGCCAGGGTCTGCAGCGGGCTGCTGCCGTCGGCGGCCACCGACGCGATCGCTCCTTTCCGCTCCGGGCCGCGGGAGGCGTAGAAGGCAACGCGCTTGCCGTCGGGAGTCCAGGCTGGAAAATGGGCTCCGCCCTGAAAGGTCAAGCGGGTCAGGGTCTTGCGCTCCATTTCGTAGACCCAGATGTCGGCCTGATCGGTGCTTCCAATGCTGACGGCGACGCGCTGCCCGTCGGGCGAGAGCCGGGGGGTGAAGTAGGGGTGGGGAGTCGCTGGCAGCGGCTGCGCCTGGCCCTGCCGGTCCACCCATGCCAGGCTGTTGTTGCTCCCTTCGAGCCGCCCGGGGCGTATACCAGCGCGCCAGTATCGGATAATGCATACTCAGCAAGACCTATGGACGCGGAGCCCGACACGCCTTCCAGGATGGGCACCGGGGAGCCCCACACCTGGAGCCGGTCCAGATCGAAGGGCACAGCGAAGAGCGACCCGGCCCGCCAGTAGACGACGTGACCGGTTCCACGCCCGTCGGGGGCCGGCCCGGTGGGCACGTAGCTCGGCCTGGTCCCGCCGGTCCCGCCCTCAATCAGCACCCGCTGCTCCCCGGTCCGAAGCGAAAGCACCGCGATCCTGGCGTTGTCACCGGCTCCACCGTCGATCGCGAACAGCACGGCCTGGCCGCCCGGCAGGATGGCAGGCCAGCGGTGAGAGCGCTCTCCTTTCTTGGCGTCGGGCGCAGTAAGGGCCTGGGGCTTACCGCCGGCGGCCGAGACTCTCGCGAGCCCCGCCGGGGATCCGGCGCCGAAGATGATGTTGCCGTCGGTCCCCCAGCTTGCCCCGGATGGAATGGTGGGGGCGTCGCACAGCGTAATGGTCGGGCCGCCCAGCGCCTGCACCTTCTTCAGTTTGCCGCCCTGGAAAAAGCCGATCCACTGTCCGTCGGGGGAGAAGAAAGGTAAGCCGCCGGCGCCGAGCTCTGTACCCGCGATGGGCTTGGCCTCGATCTGGTCCATCATGCGCAGGTACAGCCGGAGCGGGGAGCCGGCCCGATAGGCCAGCCGCGTGCCGTCGCGCGAGATGGCGGGGTTGATGTTTCTGCCGCCGACCTCCGGCAAGGTTGTCGCGAGGCGGGTCACCGGGCGCTGGACGGGCTTAGGCGGGCGCGAGAGAAACCAGGTGGCCGACGCGGCCACCGCAGCAAGGGCGATCGTGGAAAGGGCCCACACGGCGCGCCAACGCACCGGGGGCCGGGGGTCGGGGGCCAGGGGTACCTCTTCCGGTTCCGGCGCGTGGAGCAAGATACGCGCTTCGCCAATGTCGCGCAGCCGCAGCCGGACGTCCTTCTCCAGGCAGCGGTCGAGCAGCCGCCGCAGCTTCGCCGGCGTCGCCTCCGGCAGCCGGCTGCGGTCCGGCTCCTTGGTCAGGATGGCCGCCAGCGAATCCGAGATGGTCTCGCCCCCAAACGCCTGCTTGCCCGCCAGCATCTCGTACAGCACCGAGCCGAACGCGAAAATGTCGCTGCGCTTGTCGGCCGGCTTGCCCCGCGCCTGCTCCGGACTCATGTAGGCAGCAGTACCCAGCAGCATGGCGCCCCGCGTCAGCAACGAGGCCGCCAGGGTCGGCGAGTTCGACGCTACCTGGTCGATCGGATCCCCCGCCAGCGCCTTGGCCAGCCCGAAGTCGAGCACCTTCAGTTTGCCCTCCGGCGTGATCTTCACGTTGGCCGGCTTCAGGTCCCGGTGGACGACGCCCTTTTCGTGGGCCTCCTCGATGCCGTCAATGAGCTGCGCGAGCACCGCAGGGAGATCCTCGAGGGGCACCGGTCCCTTCAGCGTCTCACCGGGGACGTACTCGAGCACCAGGTAACACAGGCATTCCTGGCTGTCCTGCTCAAACCCATAGATGGCAGCAATATTTTGGTGATTGAGCTGCGCCAGCACCTGGGCCTCGCGCTCAAACCGCGCCAGCCGCTCGGGGTCCTGGGCGAAGGCAGTGGGGAGGAACTTCAGGGCGACGTCGCGGTTCAGGCGTGTATCCCGCGCCCGCCACACCTCGCCCATGCCGCCGGCGCCGAGCTTCCCGGTGACCTGGTAGTGCGCCAGGGTCCTGCCGGTCATCAGAGCCAAGGTAGCGCTTCGGGAGGGCGAAGTCAACGCCGGAGCGAGGCGTGGGTGCGCGACATAAAAGTGGTGCCCAGTCGCAACTGCCCGATTTTCTCGCGCCGACCGACCGTACCGGTACGTTCGGATGCAAGCAGGCGCCGGTGTCATCCCGAGCGCAGCCGGTGTCATCCCGAGCGCAGCCGGGGGATCTGCTTTCGCCCCGGCGCAACAGCAGATCCCTCGCTACGCTCGGGATGACAATTGCGCTACCGCGAGTCCAAAGCCGTCCCTTACAGCTTCCTCAGCACCGCAATCTGCCCGGCGTGATACAGCGCATGCTGCACCACGCCGTGCAGCAGGAAATAGATCGAGTATTCCCTGCCGGGCGCGATATCCCCGAGCCGGGCGTCGGGGAGCCTCGAGACGGCATCGAGAAGGGCGGCGTGGACGGCGGCCAGCGATGCCAGCGTCCGCTGCCAGGCATCGTCGGTGGGGGCGGCCGGGGCGGGCCAGTCCTCCGCGGTGGGCAGGTCCACCGCCTCGCCCTCCAGCATGCGGAGGGCGGCTTTTTCCCAGGCCGTTATATGCAGCACCAGTTCCCAGATGGAGTGGGCATCGGCCACGGGGCGGGCACCGGCCTGCCCCCCCGTCACCCCGGCGAGAACCTCCTGAACCGCGGGCCCGTGCCAGGCGGCGCCGTCGAAGGCCCGGCGGAGCTGGTCGTGAAGGCGTCTGGTCTCGGAGTCGGTCATGGCGGATGCGGCAACCAGTAGCAGGGCTGCGTTTCCTCGCACAGCAGGACGCGGAAGCCGTCGGGAATGTGGTCGCGGGTCCAGCCCGCGCCGTGGATGAAGAAGGGCTTGGTCCAGGCCTCGCTGTCGAGGGTCTTGGGGGCCAGCACCGACACCGAGAGCATGCCTTGGGCGGGGTAGCCGGTGCGGGGATCCATGATGTGACTGTAGGTCTTGCCATCGGCCACAAAGAACTTCTCGTAGGCGCCGGAGGTGGATAGCGACTGGTCCTTGAGATAAAGTTCGGCGACGGTGAGGGCATCGGACTTGGGGTGTCGGACCCGGACATACCAGCCGCGGGGGTCCGATGGCGGCGCCCCCAGGGCATAGATGCTGCTGCCGGCGGCGGTAATGAACGCGGTCTCCAGGCCGGCCTCGCGCAGGAGGTCCACCATGCGGTCCACGGCGTAGCCCTTACCGATGCCGCCGGGATCGAGTTCCATGCCCTGAACCTGGAAGCGAACCGCGCGGTTCTCGGGATTAAGGTGAAGGCGGCGGTAGCCGGTGCGAGCCAGGGCTTTGCCGACCTCGGGCGGCAGGGGCAGGCGGCCGGAGTCCCGGTAAAAGCCCCAGACCTTCATCAACGGCCCCACGGTCCAGTCGAAAGCGCCTTCGCTGAGCTCGCTGTAGCGCCGGCATTTCTCGAGCAGATCAAACAGCTCCGGGGAGACCTTGACGGGTTTCTGAAAGGCCTCGCGGTTGACCTCGCTGAGTTCGCTGGTGGCGCGGTAGTTGCTGAGCAGTTGGTCAATGCGGCGCACTTCGGTAAAAGCGGCCTCCACAGCGGCCGAGAGCTGGCCGCGGTCCGGGCCGTAGGCGGCGATGGTATACACGCTGCCCATGGCCTGGGCGGAAGCCTCGTAGCGGACCAGCTCCGCCGGCCGGACGGCGAGCGAGATCAGCAGCAACGCCAGTGAGGCGCGTTTCCTGAGGCGGCCGCGCTCGGTGGCGAAGCGCAACTCCGGGACGCGGCGCATGCTGTTCTTATAGTCGCATAGCATTCCGCACCAGGAGTGGGCACGGCCTCGCGCACGCTCAGCAGCATATCTTGACACAATGTGCTATGAAAGAGGCCGAACTCAGCGAACTGCGCCAGAAGATTGGCGTTGGGTTACAGCAGGCGCGGCGCGGCGAACTTCTCGACGGTGAAAAGGTTTTCCGAGAGCTGGAGGCGAGAAACCTAAAGCGCCGGCTCCGATGAGCTGTACCTACTAACTCCGGCGGCACGGTCTGATCTACTGTAACAGTTCAGGTACCCTGGTCGATTTTGCTGGACAAATCTTGCAGAATCGTTTAAGGTATGGTGGAGGAGTGCAAGAGCCGCTCACCGGGCAAGCAACACCGAGAAAACGGCGAGTCGGCGCCGGCATGCGAATTCGCCGAGTCGGGAAGAACTGCAGCGCGAACTGGACCGGCTGCAGCGGGAAAATGATAGGCTGCGCAAACAGGTAGTCGAGCGCGCCAAGAGAACTCCACCAACTCCTCCAAGCCGCCTTCTTCCGACGGGCTGGCCGGGGAGCAGCGGCAACGAGGCCGGCGGGAGAAGAGCCGTCGAAAGCCGGGCGGCCAGCCGGGACACCGGGGCCATCACCGACCCCTGATTCCCGTTGACCAAGTGAGTGCGGCCGGCGACCTGGCCGTCCGCGAGCTTGCCACCGGGCAGCTCCGCGATCTCACCGGACGGCAAGAGGGTCGCCTACCAATGGTTCAACAAGGAAGTGCTGGCGGACCTCCGCCTCATCGATCTCAGCGGCGCCGCACTCCGCGTCCTCCATCATGGAAGCGGCGAGGTCACCTACCCGGAGCCGAAGGCCTGGTCGCCCGACGGCAAATACATTCTGGTCAATTTCGCGAGGCCCGACGGCAGCAACCAGATTGTCCTGGTCGCTGTTGCGGATGGCGCCGCGCGTGTTCTGAAAACGCTCCCTTGGGGCTATCCGGGTCAGATGAGCTTTTCCCCCGATGGGCGCTCGATCGCCTACGACTTTCCCCCGAAGCGAGAGTCCGGCAGCCGCGACATCTTTTTGCTCTCCGCCGACGCCAGCAGGGAAATCCCTCTGATCCAGCACCCGGCGGATGACTTCGTGCTCGGCTGGGGCCGGACGGGAAGCACCTCCTGTTTGCCAGCGACCGCATGGGGACCCTGGACGCCTGGGCCGTTCCAGTCGCCGGCGGGAATCCCGCCGGCCGGCCGGAACTGGTGCGGCAGGCTCTGGGAAGGATCCAACCGATCGGGTTCGCCAGAAACAGTTCCTACTACTACGGCCTGAGGACCGGCATGAGGGACGTCTATGTCGCCGAGGTGGACCTGGAAACAGGGAAGATGCTGGTTGCTCCGTCGCCGGCCGCCGAGCAATTTGTGGGGTCCAACCGATCGCCCGATTGGTCGCCTGACGGCCGGTTCTTGGCCTACCTGTCCAAGCGCGACGCCGGCCCCAATACGGCGGGCGCAGGAGTGATCTGTATTCGTTCGGTGAAAAGCGGCGAGGTGCGGGAGCTTCGGCCCGCGCTCCAGGCCATGTACCGGCTGCGCTGGTTTCCCGACGGGCGCTCTCTGTCGGTGACCGATCACGGCTCGAACGCGGGACCGAATTTGTTCCGAGTGGACGCTGGAACGGGCGAAGTCACCCTGGTCCACCGCAACGTCGCGGAGGGCGCGTTTTCCCCGGACGGCCGGACCGTTTATTACTGGCGTTTTGATGAAACCGACAAGCAGCACCCCATCCTGGCCCGAGACCTGGAAACCGGCCGGGAGAAGCAGCTCTATCGCCGCGGGCGGGTCCGCAGCCTGGCCCTCTCGCCGGATGGCCGGCAGCTGGCATTTCTCGCCCGTGAGGGATCCGGGCCGCCGGTGCTGAAGGTCCTGCCCGCCGCCGGAGGAGATTCGCGTGAGCTGACCGGCCGCGGCGCGTCCCGGGGCACAGCCCGGCCGCGTGGACCCCCGACGGCCGGCGGATCGCTTTTTCGGCCGGCGAGCACCGGGCAGAGGTCTGGGTGATGGAGAACTTCTTGCCCCCGCTGCGAGCGGCTCGCTAGCGACTAGGTGGCGGGGCCAAATCCAAACTCCGGCCTCCTTCGTAATTACCCATAGCAGCGCGGGAGAAAAGAAAACTTCCGGCGGCTGCCGAGAATCCTGGAGGAAAACTGACATGCGACTTGCCAAGCCCCTGGGGCTGGCCGCCGCGGTCGTGTGCCTGGCGGGCGCCCTCAACGGCGCCAGCCACCGCAACGGGCCGCTGCTTCTGGAAGACCAGACGGCCAACCTAAACGACATGTACTTTTTCCGGAGCCCCGAATCGCCCGACAAGGCGGTGCTGATCCTGAGCGCGCAGGGGTTTCAGAACCCGGGCAACGGGCCGAGCTACTACAAGTTCTCGGACTCGGTGGTGTACGGGTTCAACATCAACAACTCGCGCGGGCTGGACGGAAACCCCGACCTCCAGATCCAGTTCGTGTTCAGCACCCGGATCCGCAACCCCAACACCATCCTCTCCTACGGCTCGACGCTGGCGCCCATCACCAGCATCGACAGCGAGGGAATCAACTTGTATCAGACCTACAGCGTAGTAGTGAGATACCGGGACGGCCGGACGGAGTATATCGACCGGGACGCCAACGGGCGCCCGCTGTCGGTGGCGCCGCCCAACATCGGCCCCAAGGCCACCCCCGACTACGAGCAAAACCTGGGGCGCCCCTCGGTGTTCACGCTGCGCAACGGCCTGCGAGTGTTCGCCGGGCCGCGCGACGACGGCTTCTATTTCGACAGCGCCTCGACGTTCGACCTGCTGAACTTTCGCGCACCGGCGCCGGTGCTCCCGGCGGCCTACGACGGCTCGCGCGGCGACGCCCACCCGGGGCAGTTCGACCACTTCGCCGGCTACAACATCAGCGCCATTGCGGTCGAGGTTCCCATCGCCATGATCACAGCCAACGGCCAGGCGCCTTCCGGTTCGCGCGATCCCAACGCCACCGTGGGGGCTTGGGCGGTGACCATGCGGCAGCTGGTGACCGTGCGGCCCAGTCCCGGCGACCCGCAGCATTTCGGCGAGCTGGTCCAGATCGACCGGGTGGGGAACCCCCTGACGGTGGAGGTCTTCATCCCGGTGGCGCTGAAGGATCGCTGGAACCGCTCCCAGCCCTCCAACGACCAGCAGTTCGCGTCGTACTTCGCCAACCCGGAGCTGGCCAACGTTCTGAAGGCGGTCTACGGGCTGAACATCCCACCGGCGCCCCGGCAGGACCTGCTGGGGGTGTTTGTGCCGGATATGCAGCGGCTCAACGTAGCGGTTCCGCCGGCGGCGACGCAGCAGCGCCTGGGGCCGCTGGCCGGCGACGGGGCGGGCTGGCCCAACGGGCGCCGGTTCGGCGACGACGTCGTCGATATCGGCCTGCGGGCCCTGGCCGGGGTGCTGGTGCAGGGCTTCGGCGGCGCCCCCAACAACCAGCTCGGCGACGCCATCAACGCCAACGACCTGCCGTACCTGAACCGGTTCCCGTTCCTCGGCACTCCTCACGCCGGCCGGGACTATACCCAGCGCGACGGCACTAACGGCCGCGGGAGTTATCCCGGGGCTCAGCAGTAGCCATACAAACGGGGGCCGGCTGCGGCCGGCCCCTCCTTTCACAGGAACCATCATGCGAACCTTCCTGACTCTGACCCTGGCAAGCGGCCTGGCCCTGGCCCAGACGGGCCTGCCGGATAGCGTCCTGGCGCGTCTCAACACCGAGGAGCGCGTACGCCTCAGCAAGACCCTCACCGAGTTCAAGCCCCAGGAACCGTATTTCCAGAGCCTGCTGGCGAAGTCGCTGATCCAGAAGACGCGCGACACCCAGGACTTCCGCTACCTGGACCGGGCTTCGCGGATCCTCCAGGAAGTCCTGGCGGGGGACGGAACCAATTACGAAGCCCTGCGACTGCGATCCCAGATTCACCTGGAGCGCCACGAGTTCCGCGAGGCCGCCGGGAACGCCCGGCGCCTGATCGAGCGGGAACCGATGGATCCGTACAACTACGGAGCCCTGGGCGACGCCCTGATCGAGCTGGGCGACGATGACGCCGCCGGCGACGCCTATCAAAGAATGGTCAACCTGAGCCCGGACCTGAGCTCGTACAACCGGGCTGCCTATTACCGATTTCTTCTTGGGGACGCCCCAGGCGCCATCGAGGTGATGAAGCGGGCGGTGGCGGCCGGCAGCCTGGCGGAGCCGGAACCGCTGGCCTGGTGCCTGGCACAGCTCGGCGACCTCTACCTCAAGCAGGGCGAAACCCGGCCGGCCGAGGCGGCCTTCGCCGAGGCCCTGCGGGTGTTTCCCAATCACCAGGAATCGCTGGCCGGGATGGGGCGCGCGGCAGCGGCCCAGGGCCGCTTCGATGGCGCCATCGACTGGATGAAGCGGTCGGTCGCGGCGGCCCCGGTGATCGACCACGTCGCCCTGCTGGCCGACTATTACACCGCCGCCGGCAAGAAGGGCGAGGCTGACAAGCAGTGGAAGCTGGTCGAATTCCTCGACAAGCTCGCCGAGGCCAACAAGCAGATCCACAACCGCAACCTGGCCATGGTCTACCTGAACCACGACATGCACCTGGAGAAGGCTTTGCAGCTGGCGCTGCGGGAGCTGGAGGTGCGCGGCGACATCTACACCTGGGACGCCGTGGCTTGGGCCTTCCACAAGAACGGCAAGCACCTGGAGGCGGCCGAGGCCATGAAGAAGGCATTGCGGCTAGGCACGGCGGACCCCATGCTCCAGCACCACGCCTCAGTAATACAGGAATTCCTGCCTGTCGGGGGTTCCCGATGACAACCCTCCTCTGTCTCGCCCTGCTGGCTGCTGCCGCCGACCCTGCCGCCGTCCGCATGCACGACCGCCGGGCGACCCCGGCCGAGCGCAACGAGGCCTGCCGGCGCCTGGCCGGCGCCGGTGCGATTCCCTACTTGGAAGAAGGCCTCCAGGATCCGGTGGTGCGCGGCTGCGCCGCCACCCGGCTTCGCGAGCTGGGCGCCGTCGAGGCCCTGATCCGGGCCCTCGGCAGTCCCTCGCCCGAGATCAGCGCCCGGGCAGCCTACGAGCTGGGGGCAGCGAAGGACCGGCGGGCGATCGAGCCCCTCATGGCCGCAGCGCGCCAGAGCGATCCGCTGGGCAGCGCCAGCGCGCTTCAGGCCCTGCTTGGCTTCGAGGATCCGCGGGTGCTGAAGGTACTCATGGAGCTGGCCTCCCGTCAGGGGATCTCCTCGCTGGCGGTCATCCACAGTCTGAGCCGTTTCCGCGATCCGGCAGCCGCCGAGACGCTTCACAACCTGCTGGCAGCGAGGGATCCCCTGTTGCGGATCGCCGCCATCAGCGCCCTGGGGGAAGTGGGCGCCGCCGGAACCATCCCCAAACTCCAGCCGCTGCTCAGGGAGGTAGAGGAACTGCATCCCTCGACGGGCCTCGGCTTCTACCCCTCGATCAACGTGGCCCGCGCGGCGCGGGTGGCGATCGAGCGGATCCGCAACCGGGAGACAAGCGATGAGCCGCGCTAGGCTCGCATGGTACCTGCTGCTGGCCGCCGGACCAGCCTGGGCCCACCCCATGGGCAACTTCAGCGTCAATCACTACTCGAAGCTGGCGGTCTCGCCCGGCGTCGTACGCCTGAGCTATGTATTGGACCTGGCCGAGATCCCCACCTTTCAGGAGCTGGAGGCCGGGGGCGGCCGGACCGACCTCCAAGCCTACGCCCGCCGCAAGGCCCCGCAGTGGCTGGCGGGGCTGGAGCTGGAGCGCGGCGGACGGCGGGCCGCCTGGCGTCTCGGCTCCGCCCGGGCGGACCTGGCGGAGGGGGTCGGAGCACTGCCTACCATGAGGGTATATGTGGAGGCCGAGGCGGAGGCCGGCGCCGGCCAGGTCCGCTACCGGGACCGCAACTTCGAGGGCCGGGCCGGCTGGAAGGAGATCGTGGTCCAGAGCCAGGGCGCCCGCCTGGCCGGCGCGGAGGCTTTCGCAGCGGACTGGAGCCGGGGATTGAGCGTCTATCCGGAGAACCCCTCGTTCAACCCGCCGCAGGTGGTGGAGGCGGGCTTCCGCGTGCTGGCAACTCCCCAACCGGCGCCGCGGGCCCAGTCGCCCAACACGGCTCCCGCGCCATCACCGGTGGTGGCCACGCCCCGTATCGGGCCGCGGGAGGCAACCCAGGGCGATCTGCTCTCCAAGATCATCGCCGGCAAGCAACTGGGCTGGCGGCTAGCGGCCCTGGCCCTGGGAGTGGCGTTTTGCCTGGGGGCGTTTCATGCCCTGTCGCCCGGCCATGGCAAGACCATCGTGGCCGCTTACCTGGTGGGCAGCCGTGGAACCGTCAAGCACGCGCTGTTCCTGGGCGGCGTCGTAACTCTCACCCATACCATTGGGGTGTTCGCCCTGGGGCTGGCGGTGCTGCTGGGGGGGCCAACACTGGTGCCCGAGCGGCTGTATCCCTGGCTGGGGGCGGCCTGCGGCCTGAGCATGGTGGGCATCGGCGCCCGGATGTTCTGGAAGCGGCTGCGGGCTGCCGGACATCATCACCATCACGGCCACCACCACCATCACCACCTCCCCGAACGAGTCAGCTGGGGCAGCCTCCTGGCGCTCGGCGTGAGCGGCGGCCTGATCCCCTGCCCCTCGGCGCTGGTGGTGCTGTTAGCGGCCATCTCGCTCAACCGCGCCGCTCTAGGGCTGCTGCTGATCCTTGCCTTCAGCGGGGGTCTGGCGATGGTCCTGAGTGGCATCGGCATCGCCATGGTGCAGGCGCGGTCGCTGTTCGACCGGCTACCGGTCCACTCGGGTCTGGCCCGTCGCCTTCCGGTGTTCTCCTCGGCGGTGGTGACGGTGCTGGGCCTGGGGATCGCTCTGCAAGCGCTGGCGACGATCTACGGCGGGCGATAGGCTTGTGGCTGGGAAAGGCGACCCCGGAAGATTTCGCTGGACAAATGCCTCCGGTTCGGCTACCGTAGAGTGGATGACGGGCATTTGGACCCAGGGGAGCAAATGACGTTCTGTGGTCGCACCTTCTCGGGGCAGGAATTGGAGTTGATGCGGCAGGTAGCGGAGGAGTTTTCCGGTTTGGGGGTGACCGAAATCGCCCGCACTGTTTGCGAACTGTTGGAGTGGAAGCGGCCGTCCGGGGGCTTGAAGAACCACGAGTGCCGGCAGTTGCTGGAGCGGTTGCGCGACCAGGGCTGGTTGCGCTTGCCGCCGGTTCGCCGGCTGGGGCCGCGAGGGCCACGCCGGGTGGAGGCCACCGGGCGCAGCGATCCGCAACCGGAGATCGACGGCGCCGCAGGCGACTTTGAGCCGCTCCAGCTCACGGTGGTGGAGCCCGGCCCCGACAGCCAGCGGTGGACCGAACTGGTGGAGCGCTACCACTACCTGGGGTATCGGGTGCCGGTGGGGGCCCAGTTGCGCTACCTGGTGCGCTCCCAACGTCACGGCGAGCAGGTGCTGGCCTGCTTGCAGTGGTCCAGCCCGGCCTGGAAAATGGCGGCGCGCGACCACTGGATCGGTTGGAGCGCCGAGCAACGGGCGCGGAATCTGCCCTTCGTCGTCAGCAACAGCCGGTTTTTGATTCTCCCCTGGGTGCACGTGAAAGGGTTGGCCAGCAAGATCCTGTCGCGCTGCGCCCGGCAACTGCCCGCCGATTGGGAGCGGCGCTATGGATACCGGCCGCTGTTGTTGGAGACGCTGGTCGACGCCCGGCGCTTTGCGGGCACCTGTTATCGGGCTGCGAACTGGATCTTGTTGGGAGAAACCCGGGGGCGTGGCCGCATGGATCGCTACCACCAGGCGGATGGCTCAGCAACCAAACGACTCTTCGTTTATCCGCTCTGTCGTCAAGTCCAACCGCGACTCTGTTCCGCTACGCCGCCCTGCTACGCCCCCTCCGAAGACGCCGGAAGTTGGTGACCGCGCTGTGGCAAAGTGGTGGGATGAGCTGGCGCCGCGAGATCACTCGCGCACAATGGCACAGCCTGCTGGCGGCGCAACTCGGCTACCTGCTCGACGGCATGGACGTGCTGCTGTACGCCTTCGCCCTGACCACGCTGCGGCAGGTCTTTGGGCTCGACAACGCCCAGGCCGGGCTGCTGGCCTCGGCGACCTTGGTCGCTTCCGCGGCCGGCGGGATCCTGTTCGGCGTGGTGGCGGACCGCGTCGGGCGAACCCGGGCCCTGATGGCGACCATCCTCATCTATTCGTTCGCTTCGGCCGGCACGGCGACCTCCAGGAGCGTGGCCGAGTTGCTGCTGTGGCGCGCCCTGCTCGGCATCGGGATGGGCGGGGAATGGTCGGCCGGCGCGGTGCTGGTTTCGGAGACCTGGCCGGCGGCGCATCGCGGCAAGGCCATCGGCTTCATGCAGTCGGGTTGGGCGCTGGGTTACATCGCGGCGGCGCTGGTGGCGGCGGCGGTGCTGCCGCGCTGGGGGTGGCGGTGGCTGTTCGCGGTCGGCTCGCTGCCGGCGTTGCTGGTGCTTTGGGTGCGCCGCAACGTCGCCGAGCCGCCCATCTGGCAGCGGCGTCAGGGGGCGCCGGTGACGCTGGGACTCATCTTCCGGCCGCCGCTGGCCCGCACCACCCTGATCGCGACATCGCTGACCACCTCGGTGCTGCTCGGCTACTGGGGGCTGTTCACCTGGCTGCCGGGGTTTCTCTCGACGCCGGTCGAGCGGGGCGGGGCCGGCATGAGTATTGTTCAGACCAGCGGATGGATCATCCCGGTTCAGGTGGGAGCTTTCCTGGGCTACGTGACCTTCGGGTTCCTGGCCGACCGCATCGGACGGCGACCGGCTTTTGTGCTCTACATGCTGGCGGCGGCCGTGCTGGCCCCGCTCTACGGCCGCCTGGGGGCCAACCAGGCGGCCCTGCTGGTGCTGGGTCCGGCCTTGGGTTTCTTCGGTTCGGGCTACTTCAGCCTGTTCGGGGCTCTGCTGGCGGAGTTGTTCCCCACCTCCATCCGCGGCGCCGGCCAGGGGTTCACCTATAACGCCGGCCGGGCCGTGAGCGCCTTGTCGCCGTACCTGGTCGGGGCCCTGGCGGACCGCGCCGGGGTGGGCAGCGCGCTGGCGGTTACTTCGGCGTTTTTCCTGGCCGGCTCGGCGCTCATCTGGTTGCTGCCCGAGACCCGGGGCCGGGAGCTAGTACAGTAGTCAGTTGTCAGTTGCCAGTTGTCAGTGGCGGTAGTTGTCAGTTCCAGTTCTCAGTGGCCACCGACAACTGACAACTGACAACCGACAACTGACAACCGACAACTGACAACCGACAACCGACAACCGACTACTGATGGTATCGTCCGCTCGGCCGGGGTGGTCAGCGCCGCAGTGGCGCTGAGCCGCATCACCGGCCTGGTCCGGGACATGGTGTTCGCCCGCCTGTTCGGCGCCGGGCTGGTCTACGACGCCTTCGTGGCCGCCTTCCGCATCCCCAACCTGCTGCGGGACCTGCTGGCCGAGGGCGCCCTGTCGTCGGCGTTTGTCACTACATTTTCACAATACATGGCTACCAAGGGGGACCGCGAGGCCTTCCGGCTCTCGAACCTGGTGGCCACCATCCTGACCCCGGCGGTGGCGGTGCTGTGCCTGCTGGGGGTGCTGCTGGCGCCGCAGCTGGTCGATGTGATGTTCCCCGGCTTTGCCGAGGTGGCGGGCAAGCGGGAACTGACCATCACCCTGACCCGCATCATGATGCCGTTCCTGCTGTTCATCGCCCTGGCGGCCAAGGCCATGGGGGTGCTCAACGCCCGAGGGGTGTTCGGCATGCCGGCGCTGGCCTCGGCGTTCTTCAATGTCGGCTCCATCCTGACGGGACTGGGGTGCGGTTACTGGCTGGGTCCGGCGGCGGGGTTCTCGCCCATCGTGGGGATGGCGATCGGGACCCTGATCGGCGGGGTGCTGCAGTATGTCGTCCAGTGGCCCAGCCTGCGCCGGGCCGGTCTGCGCTACCGGCCGGAGCTGAGCTTCGCCGATCCCGGGGTGCGGCAGATCTTCCGGCTCATGGGACCGGCGGTGATCGGCACGGCCGCGGTGCAGGTCAACGTGGTGGTGAACAGCAAGTTCGCCTCCACCCTTCTGGACGCTGCCGGGCGGACGGCCAACGGGCCGGTTTCGTGGCTGGGCTTCGCGTTTCGGCTCATACAACTGCCGATTGGGCTGTTTGGGGTGGCCATCGCCTCGGCGACGCTGCCGGCCATCTCGCGCAGCGCGGCGGCGCGGAACATCCCGGAGTTCCGGTCCACGCTGGCTTCGTCGCTGGGCCTGGTGTTTCTGCTGTGCCTGCCTTCGGCGGTGGGCCTGGGGTTGCTGGGGGAGCCCATCGTGGGGGTGCTGTTCGAGCGCGGCGCCTTTACGGCGGTCGACACCCGCCAGACGGCGCTGGCCCTGGCAGGCTACGCTTTGGGCCTCACCGGCTACGCCGCCATCAAGGTGCTGACGCCGGCCTTTTACGCCCTGGGCGACGCGCGGGTACCCATGCTGGCCAGCCTGGGATCGATGGCCGTCAATTATGCATTGAATTGGACCTTCCTGCGGGTGCTGGGTTGGGGCCACGCCGGGCTGGCGGTCTCGACCTCCCTGGTGGCTACCGTCAACTTCCTGGCCCTGATGGTCTTTCTGCGACGCAGAATCCAGCGGCTGGAAGGACGCCGGCTGGCGCGAAGCCTCAGCCGCATCGTGGCCGCGGTCGCCGTCATGGGGCTGGCGTGCGGCGCCAGTTCCTGGGCGGCGCGTGAGTGGCTCGGCCACAGCTTCTGGGCCCGGCTGGCCGATCTGGGCGTCGCGATCCCGCTGGGGGTGGGGGTTCTCTATTGGCTGTGCCGTTTGCTGCGGGTCGAGGAGCTCGACCTGGCCCGGCAGGCGATCCTGGGACGGGCGCGTGTTATGATGGTTCGAAATGAGAAGTGAAGCCGATGCATCCTGACCTTTCCCTGGTCAAGGAGCTGCAACAGCTCGATCACCGCATCGGGGAACTGACCCGCGAAATCGCCTACCTGCCCAAACACATCGCCGAAATCGAGAGCCGGCTGGAGAGCCATCAGAAGAAGCTGCAGGCCGACCGGGCCGCCCTGACCGCCAACGGCAAAGAGCGCAAGCGGCTGGAAGACGACATCAAGGTGCACGACGAAAAAGCTTCGCGGCTGAAGGACCAGATGCACGAGGCCAGCACCAATGAGCAGTATCGGGCCTTCCAGCACGAGATCGACTACGTGCAGGGGGAGATCCGGAAGCTGGAGGACCGCATCCTGGACCGCATGGGGGAGGCCGAGACCCTGGAGCAGAATGTCAAGAGCGCCGAAGCCGCCCTGAAACAGGAGGCCGCCGAAGTCGAAGGGGAAAAGCGGGACGCCGAACGGCGCACCGAGGTCGACCGGGCGGAGCTGGCGCAGGCCCAGCGCCGGCGCGCCGAGATGGTGGCCTCGCTGTCGCCGGCGGTGCTGCAGAACTACGAGCGCATCCGCAAGCACCGCGGCGGCCTGGCGGTCAGCGTGGCGCGCGACGGCCGCTGCACCGCCTGCAATGTCATCCTGCGGCTGCCCATCTACCAAAAGGTGCGCAGCAACGAAGAAGTGATCGAGTGCGATGCCTGCGGCCGCATTCTGTGCTACGAGCCGGCCGAAGAGGCCCCCAAGGAGATCGACGAGTGCACGCCCCAGACGGCGGACCCGCTCCGCTGACCCGGCTCAGCGAAGAGGAGCGGCTGTTTCGGGACACCGTGCGGCGCTTCGCTGTCGAGAGGATCCGTCCGCACGTCCGCGAGATGGACGAGACCGGGGAGTTCCGCCGGGACCTGATCGAAGAGTTCTTCCGCCTCGGCCTGATGGGGATCGGGATTCCCGAAATATACGGCGGGCAGGGGGGCTCCTTTTTTCAGGCCGTGCTGGCGGTCGAAGCGCTCTCGGCGGTGGACCCCTCGGCGGGGGTGGTGGTGGACGTCCAGAACACCCTGGTCAACAACGCCCTGCTGCGCTGGGGAACCGAGGAACAGAAGCAAAGGTACCTGCCGCGGCTGGCGGCCGACACCGTGGGGGCTTACGCCTTGTCGGAGCCCGGCTCGGGCAGCGACGCCTTCGCCATGACCACGCGGGCCCAGGAGCGAGGCGACTGTTTCGCCCTGAACGGCCAGAAACTCTGGATCACCAATGCCAAGGAGGCCGGCCTGTTCGTGCTCTTCGCCAACGCCCGCCCGGAGCAGGGCTACCGGGGCGTCACGGCTTTTCTGATCCAGCCGGAGTTCCCCGGCTTCCGGGTGGGCAAGAAGGAGGACAAACTGGGAATCCGCGCCTCCTCCACCTGCGAGCTGGCGCTCGACAACTGCCTGGTCCCTCGCCAGAATGTGCTGGGCGAGGTTGGCAAGGGCTACCAGGTCGCCATCCAGACCCTGAATGAAGGCCGCATCGGCATCGGCGCCCAGATGACCGGCCTGGCCCAGGGCGCTTACGAGCACGCCGTGGCTTACGCCCGGCAGCGCAAGCAGTTCGGCAAGAGCATCGCGGAGTTCCAGGGAGTGCAGTTCGAGCTGGCGCGGATGGCCACCGACATCCAGGCCGCCCGCCTGCTGGTGTACAACGCCGCGCGGATGAAGGATGCCGGCGAGCCGTTCCTCACCGAGGCCGCCATGGCCAAGTATTTCGCCTCGGTGGCCGCCGAGAGAGTGGCTTCGCGGGCGGTGGAGATCCACGGCGGAGTAGGTTTCACAAAGGACTACCCGGTCGAGAAACTCTACCGCGACGCCAAGATCGGCTCCATCTACGAAGGTACCAGCAACATGCAGCTGCAGACCATCGCCAGACAGCTGCTCGAGAAGTGAAGGCCCTGGGCGGCTGGTTCACCGAACACGTCGTGGGGCTGGGGGCGCCCGGCCTGTTTCTTCTGGCTCTGATCGACTCCGGCGGCCTCCCCATACCCCAGGGCGTCGACGTGCTGCTGTTCGCCCAGACGGTGGCCAACCCGCCGGGGGCGCTCTACTACGCGACGCTGGCGACGGCCGGGTCCCTGGCCGGCTGCCTGTTCCTCTACTGGGTTTCGCGGAAGGCCGGCGAGGCGGCGCTGAGCCGCCGGGCGGCGCCCCAGCGGATCGCCTCGCTCCGGCGGCAGTTCGAGAAATACGAGGCCCTGGCGCTGGTCGTGCCGGCCATGATCCCGCTGCCCCTGCCGATGAAGCTGTTCGTGATCGCCGCCGGGGTGTTTCAGGTGCCGCTGGGGCGCTTCGCGGCCGCCATCGTGTTCGCGCGGGCCGTCCGGTTCTTCGGCATCGCCCTGCTGGCCCAGCGTTACGGGGCCCAGACGTGGACGTTGCTGCGGGAGAATGCCGTGGCGACGGGCGTGGCGGCAGCGCTGTTGGTGGCGGTGTTCTGGTGGTTCAGCCGCCGGTCCTGGCGCAAAAGAGCTGAGACATAGGCTAGGCTAGCCTCTCGGCCTGCCGCGCGGTCACTCCAGATGCCTCCTCAGGCTCTGGCCCACCACCCGGCGGTCGGCCGGCGACAAGGAGCCAATCCTGCGCATGAGGAGCCGATTGTCCAGGGTAAACAGTTTCAGCCGGACCAGGCACGCCGTCCGCAGCCCCGTCGCCTTCCAGTGAGCCAGATCCACGTCGCCGGGCCACCGCCGGTGCGCCGTCGAGGTCACCATCGCCAGCACGGTGTGTCCGGCCCGGTTGAAGGCCTTCTTGCTCAGCACCAGCGCCGGCCGCTTCTTCTCTCCGAGCCTCTCGGTGAACGGAAAGGGCACCGCCACGACGTCCCACGGCTCACAGGTCACCGAAGGCCTCTTCATCTTCCGGCGTCGCCCACTCGTCGAGCGTCCGGGAGATGGCCGCGTGAAAGGCCGCGTCGAACGGCTCGACCGGCCGCAGCGTTACCACGTTTCCCTGAATCTCGTAGGCGATGGTATCCCCCAGCCCCACTCCCAGCGTGTGCCGGACCTGCTTGGGGATGGTGACCTGACCCTTGCTGGAGATCTTACTTCTAAGCATCCTGGTGTCCTTACAGTAAAGAATACCGGCGGTAACGGCAGGTTGTCAAGGGGCCGGGCCCCGGGCTAGGCTAGCCTAGAAGCTAAACCCCTCCCTCACCACCCGCAGCCCGGCATCCAGCACAATGCTGCACACAAAGGCGTTCGGTCGCTCGCCGGCGAAGCGAAGGTCGGTGAGGGTCACGCGCCAGCCGTCGGGGTGGCGCTCGACCGACTCGTGGCGATAGCGGGCGAAGACCGAGAAGTGCCGGGCGGTCTCGGTCCGCAGGGCGGCTTGGATGGTCGGGGAGGGCTCCGGCCTGTAGAGGACCCGGCCGCGAGCGGGGTCGAGCGATCCCAGCACGTCGACCGGCGGCAGCTGCTGGAAGCCCTCGGTCTCGACATAGCCGGTCCAGCGAAAGGGGCTCAGGGGGGTGGGGAAGGCCGCCACCCGCCGGGGCGCTTCCCCCGCGTAGGTGTGAGCCTCCAGCATTCTGAGGGCGCGGCTGTGAAAGACGCCCCGGAGGCCCCACCAGGCCGGCAGAAACAGCAGGGCCAGCAGGGCGGCGGCGCGGCCGGCGCCTGCCGGGGCGCCGATCTCGCCGCTGATCAGGCGGCCCAGGGCTGGCCCGGCCAGGGCCGCCGCCAGCGCCGCCCAGATCCACGGGTCGACGATGTACACAATGTCCTGACTATACCAGGTACTCGAAAAGGGCAGCCAGGGGCGGATCCCGTAGATGTTCGTGAGATCCAGGAGCGGATGGGTGGCTACCGCTGTCAGGCAAGCCAGGCCGGCGCGGGGCCAGGAGAACTCCCGCCCCCGGCGTCCGGCCAGCAGCCGCGCCACCAGCACCGCCAGCGCCGCCACCAGCGGCACGCCCACCAGCGAGTGCGTAAGACCCCGATGGTAGCGCAGGTGAGCCAACGATCCGAAGGCCCAGGCGATGGCGTCGATGTCGGGACCGTTGGCGGCCAACGCCAGGACCAGCGAAGCGCGAGGGAGCCGGCGCCCCAGACCCGCCCGGGCCAGAGCCACTCCCACCAGGGTGTGGGTCAGGTTATCCATGGGCGCCCCGATACGCCGGCGGCGCCAGCAGGGTCAAGGCCGCGGGAACCAGCTCGATCTCGGCCGGCAGGCGGCCGGCCAGTTCCCCGTCGACCTGCACGTAGACCGGATCGAGGCCCTGGTTGGTCATGGTCAGGCGGCCGGCGGCGGAAAAGGTGACATCGGGAAGCTGCTCCAGCCGCCCGCAGGCGGCGGCCGCCAGGTACACCAGATAACGCGTGGTCGATCGCGAGTGGAACAGGACCAGCTCCAGGCGGCCCGACAGCAGATGGGCGCGACGGGCCAGGCGCAGTCCACCTCCATAGTAGCTCGACAGAGCTGCCAGGGCGAAGGTCGACTCCAGGCGGCGGCCGTCGAAGGTCACCTGGAAAGGACGGCGGGGCCGCCCCAGCTCGCCCGCCCCGGCCCACCAATACGACAGGATTCCCAGGCGCGACTTGAGACGCAGGTCGAGGTGGCGGACGATGCTGGCGTCCAGGCCCGCCCCGGCCATCAGCAGGAAATAGCGCTCCGGGGCGCCGGCCGGCCGCAGCCGGCCGAGCGAGACCGAGAGTGGCTCCAGGTGCGGCACAGCGGCGGCGGCGCGCTCCGGATCACGGGCCAGGCCGAGCTCCAGCGCCAGCACGTTGGCGGTCCCGGCAGGCAGCACCGCCAGAGGGACGCTTCCGCCGACCAGGCCGTTAGCCACCTCGTTGACGGTGCCGTCGCCGCCGCAGACCGCCACCAGGTCGAATCCCTCGAGGCCGGCGCGCCGCCCTAGCTCGGTGGCAACGCCGGGCCCGGTGGTGGGCGCCGCCTCGACGGTTTCCACCCCCCGGCCCAGCGCCGCCAGGACCGGCTCGATTCGCAGCCGCCGCCCCAGCCGCCGCCCGGCCGCCGGATTGTAGATCAGGATCGCTCGCCGGTAGGTCACGTTCGCAAAATCCCTATAATAGCGACGATGAGCCAGCCCAGCGACGCCGCACAGCAGATCGCCCGGCTGAGAAGCGAGATCGAGCGGCACGAGCGCCTCTACTACGTGCTCGACCAGCCGGAGATCACCGACCCGGAGTTCGACGCCCTCCTGCGGCGGCTGAAGCAACTGGAAGCCGATCACCCCGAGCTGGTGAGGGCCGACTCGCCGACCGAGCGCGTGGGCGGCGTTCCCCGCGAGGGCTTTGTGCGGCGCCCCCACAGCTCCGCCATGCTGAGCCTCGACAACGCCTACAACCAGGGCGAGCTGGCCGACTTCGACCGCCGGGTCCGGGAGCTGACCGGGCGCCACCGGGTCGAGTACGTCGCCGAGCTGAAGCTGGACGGCCTCTCGATGGCGGTGCACTACCAGGGCGGAAGGCTCGACCGCGCCATCACCCGCGGCGACGGGGAGACCGGCGAGGAGGTCACCGGGAACGCCCGCACCATCCGGTCGCTGCCGCTGAAGCTCGCGGCCGGCGCCGCCAGCGGGCGGCTGGAGGCCCGCGGCGAGGTGATCCTGTCGCGGGCCGAATTCGAGCGCCTCAACCGCCAGCGCCTGGAACAAAACCTGCCGCCGTTCGCCAACCCGCGCAACGCCGGCGCCGGCTCCCTGCGGGTGCTGGAGCCGTGGATCACGGCCTCGCGGCGCCTGGATTTCTACGCCTATCAGTGGTTGATAGATGGACAACCCGGGGCCGCCCGCCACTGGGAGGCCCTCCAGACGCTGGAGGCCCTGGGCTTCAAGGTGAACCGCCACCGGCGGCTGTGCGACAGCCTGGAAGAGGTGGCCGCCTTCGTCGCCGAGTGGGAGCCCAAGCGGCACGCTCTGGACTACCAGACCGACGGCGTGGTCGTGAAGGTCAACGACGTCGCCTTGCAGCACCAGTTGGCCTCTACGGCCAAGGCTCCGCGCTGGGCCATCGCCTACAAGTACGCCGCCGAGCAAGCCGTCACCACGGTGGTGGACATCGGGGTGCAGGTGGGCCGCACCGGAACCCTCACGCCGGTGGCCCATCTGGCGCCCGTCGAGGTGGGGGGCGTGACGGTGAGCCGCGCCACGCTGCACAACCAGGACGAGATCGCGCGGCTGGGCCTTCAGATCGGCGACCGGGTCCGGATCGAGCGCAGCGGCGACGTGATCCCGAAGGTGGTGCGGGTGGAGGCGCCGGGCCAGGAGCGGCGGGCATTCCTGATGCCGGAACGCTGTCCCGTCTGCCAGACCCCGGTGGTGCGCCAGCCGGGCGAGGTCGCCTGGCGATGTGTCAACACCGACTGCCCGGCGCGCCTCAAGGAATCGATCCTGCACTTCGGCGCCCGCCGGGTGATGAACATCGACGGGCTGGGCGAGGTGATGGTCAGCCAGCTGGTCGATCGGGGCCTGGTCGAGAGCGTCTCGGATCTGTATGAGCTGAGCCTGGAAAAACTGCTGGGCCTCGATCGCATGGGCGAGAAGTCCGCCGCCAAGCTGCTGGGCAACATCGAGAACTCGCGCCAGGCGCCGCTCGAGCGCGTCATCCACGCCCTGGGGATTCCCATGGTCGGAGAGCGGACGGCCGGAATCCTGGCGCGGCATTTCGGGAGCCTTCCGGCGCTGATGGAGGCGCCGGCGGAGGCGCTGGAGCGGGCCCAGGAGGTGGGGCCGCGGGTGGCCGAGGCCATCCGGAGCTTCTTCGGCGCCCCGCGCAACCGCAGGCTGGTCGAACGGCTGCGGGCCGCGGGGCTCGAATTCGAGAGCCGAACGCGGGAGAGCGCCGCCGGGCGCCTGGCGGGGGTGACTTTTGTGCTCACCGGAACGCTGGAAGGAATCAGCCGCCAGGAGGCCACGGCGCGGATCGAGGCCGCCGGCGGCAAGGTTACGGCCTCGGTGAGCAGCCAGACCCGTTACCTGGTGGCGGGGGCCGATCCCGGATCGAAGCTCGAGAAGGCGCGGGAGTTGAGCGTAGAGGTGATCGGGGAGGAGCAACTCTTCGAGTTGCTGGATCGTGGATCGTAGATCGTGGGCCCCTACGATCTACGTCCTACGATCTACGCTCTTCTACACACCCACAAACATCTCGGCGGTGTCTATGCCCCGGCCGCGCAGGGCGGTGTTCAGCTTGTCTAGGGCGGCCTTGTGGATTTGGGATACGCGGCTCTCGTTGACGCCCAGTGCTGGCCGATCTGCTTCATGGTGCAGCCGTGGGTGTAGTAGAGGGCGATGACCCGCTGGTAGCGCTGGGGCAGGCCGCCGACGGCGGTGGCCAGCACGGTGTGCAACTGGCGGCGGGCGCAGCTGCGGTCCGGCGGCTCCTCTTCGCTCTGGGGCGAATCGGGCGAGGAGGCGCGGTCGAGCGTTTCGGTGTAGGGTCCGCTCAGGTGGCTCTGGCCGTTGCCCAGGCCGGCGCTGTGCAGCTCGAAGACCAGCTTGCGCCAGCGGGGGACCGAAACCCCCATGCCGCGAGCCAGCTCCGCCTCGTTGGGCGCCCGGCCCAGTTGGTAGCTGAGCCGTTGGGTCATGGCTTCGATGTGCTTGAAGCGTTTGCGCAGGTCGCGGGAGGCCCAGTCGAGCTGCCGCAGGCTGTCCAGGATGGCCCCCCGGATGCGGTGCTTGGCGTACAGATGAAACACCACCCGCTTGGAAGGATCGTATTTCTGCACGGCGTCGAACAGGCCCAGAACGCCGGCATGGATGAGGTCGTCGAGTTCCACTTGTACTGGCAGATTTTCTCGGACCCGGCTGGCAATGGCCCGTACCAGGGGCAGATGCGCCAGGATGATCTGGTCGCGTTGCTCGCGATCGAGGGCCCCGCACCGGGCGGCGACCGGCGCCGGTGGCGGGAGTTGAACTTGGTGAGCAACGGCTGCGCTCGTCATGATGATCTGTCTTCCTCCGTGGACTGCCGGCGGGCGGCGGCGCTTGTGGGGGCCGCGCCCTCAGGGCTGCGCCGGTGAGTCAGGCCGGATGCAAAACGCTGACCTATCCCGCGACCCTTTTGTTTTCATGACGATTGCGGGGCCAGGCGCCGGCCCGGTGTCAAGATATTGACAATAGGCTGCCGAACTTATGTCTTTGGGGCTGCGCGGTCTAGCGAAAGAGGGCTATTCGGGGCCGGTTCCAACTCGGCACGGCGCGGTTCCATTTCGGCACCCCAGCTAACTGCTGCATTCGGTGGGCTCCTAGCCGCTCGGCCCCTTTCGGCCGGTTTCATCCTGGCACTACCCCAGGGCCCCGCAACCGCCAAGCTGTTGATTCTGGAGGCGTCGGTTTTTTGGCATTCCCGTTGCTCACGCAAGCCGGGCGTGAGCGCCCTGAATCGCACCAACGGCCAGCATCGCGTCCTGCTGCTAGGCCCTGATAGTTCTCATCAAGACTATCTGCATGCGCTGCTGGAGGCCAAGGGCTTTCGCCTCGACCGGGCCCAGGCCATGGCCGAAGCCCGCCAGAAGTGGCCGCTGCTGAAGCCCGACCTGGTCCTGGCCGACTGGAGCGCCGAGGAGCTGGCCCAGCTGTTGGAACGGATTCCGCAGCCCCGGGCGGCGGTCCTGATGGTGGGGGACCAGAGCTGCGAATGGTCCGCCGCCGCCGAAGGGCTCCGGCGCGCCGGGGTGGAGTTTCTGGCGCGGCCGGTGCTGCCCGACGAGCTGTTGCGGAAGCTGGCGGCGGCCCTCCCAACTCACCGGCCACTGGGGCGCGACGCCGGGCGCGATGCCGGGCCGGCCGCCGACCCGGTTGTTGACCCGGCGGCGGTCTTTTCCTCCGCAGCCCTGCCGCCGGACCTGATCCTGGGAACCAGCGCCGCCATGCGCCCGGTGCTGGAGCAGCTTCGGCTGGTGGCGCCCAAGGACACCACCGTGCTCATCACCGGAGAGACCGGCACCGGCAAGGAGCGCATCGCTCGCGCCATTCACTTCCTATCGAGGCGTTCCCAGAACGCCCTGGTCTCGGTCAACTGCGGGGGCATCCCGGCGACGCTGCTGGAGGACGAGTTCTTCGGCCACGTCAAGGGCGCCTTTACCGACGCCCACCAGGCCCGGGTGGGCCGCTTCGAGCAGGCCGACCGCGGCGCCATCTTCCTCGATGAGATCGGGGATCTCCCTCTGGAGCTGCAACCCAAGCTGCTGCGCGTGTTGCAGGAGCGCGAAATCCATCGCGTGGGAGGCACGGCCGCCCTCCGGCTCGACGTCCGCGTCGTCGCCGCCACCAACCTGGATCTGTGGAGCCGGGTCCAGGAAGGGCGCTTCCGCGAGGACCTCTTCTACCGCATCAACGTCTTTCCGATTCACTTGCCGCCGCTGCGGGAACGCCGCCAGGACATCCCGCTGTTTGTGGCCCATTTTCTCGAGAAATTCTGCCGCCGCGACCGCCTGGGCCCCAAGCGCCTCCACCCCAGGGCCGCCACCGAGCTGATGACCCGGGTCTGGCCCGGCAACATCCGGGAGCTCGAGAATGCCGTCGAGATGGCCGTCATCCGCAGCCGCGACCGCGCCGAGGTCGACCTCCCGGACTTCCCCGCGCCGCGGGCACAGGCTCGCGCGGTCGCTGCCGGCGCCGGCGCCGGCTCTGGCGATTTCAAACAGCTGGTCACCCAATACGAAAAGGATTTGATCCTGACTACCCTCGATCGCACCGCCGGCAACAAGAGCCGAGCCGCGCAGTTGTTGGGGCTCAAGCGCACCACCTTGCTCGAGAAGCTCAAGAAGTTCAGCCCCAGCGTCGACCCAGAATGAGTCCCCGCCGCTCCAGTAGTCTTCCGGGTTGTCGCCGCCTGTATTCACCGCAGAGGCCCAGAGACCCAGATCTTTGATCGAGCACTACGCTTCTTCATAGACATGACGTTCCCGTCGCGTGGCGAGGCGGGCGCTGATCACTCGAATCGCGCTAGCTCTCTGAACATAAGGATACCACCCAGAAACGCCCACAAGGTGGGAAACGCCGTGCCAAAGTACTAGTACGGGTCAAAGGAATCAGCAGGAATCAGTCAGGAATCAGCCCTTGACCCGAGCCCCCGCAATGGGTTACCATGACTCTGTCCCCGGTTTTGTGTCTGAGGAGCGAGGGGTTTTGTGCTTGTGGAGGAGGAGAGCCCGTCCATGAAGAACCTCGGCAGTCCGCACCTGTCGCGGGTGATGTCCCTCGTCACCTTGCTAGGTGTTTCCCTGCAAGCCCAGCCAGTTCCGGTCCCGGGACCGGACATCAACGTCATCTCTTGCACCAAACCGAAACCCGGGTCTGCCGCGCAGCTGGCCGGTCTTCCCTGCCTTCCGTGGCCGTTCAGCGACCCGTTCTTGCAGCGGCAGAACGAGCCCTCCGGGGCAGTCTCCTCGGAGAACCAGCTGGTCCTGGTGGCCGGCGGCAACGACTATCGCGGTACCGACCTCTCCTTTCAAAACCCGGCCGGCTTTGAGGAAACAGGCGACGTAAGGCTGGGCCTCTACAAGTCTTTCGACGGCGGGCTTACGTGGAGCAACACCTTGCTGCCGGGTTATAGCCTGGACGACTCGCCGGAGGGTCTGGCCGCGCCGCAAAAGCGTTTCGCCGCCAGCGCCGACCCTACCGTCCGAGCCGGTCCGGCGGGCATGTTCTATTACAGCGGCATCGCCTTCGACCGGGGAGACAGAGCCCTGGGGATCATCTTTGCGGCTCGGTTTAACCATCTGAACAACAAAGAAAACCATGATCCCAGCAGCCCGGGCAGCGACTCGGTCCAATACCTGGGCGCGGTGGAAGTGGATAACGGCACCGCCGGACAGTTTACCGACAAGTCCTGGCTCGGAGTGGGCCTGCCGTTCGGAACTGGCACTTGCTCGATCCCCGGGCGGTCGACTCCGGTTCCCGCCCACAGGGTCCACCTGGCATACACCGTTTTCACGGGCGGCAACAGGCCAAGCTCTCAGATCAAGATGGCCACCAGCACCGACTGCGGAGCGACTTTCGCCCGGCCCATCAAGATCAGTGAAAGCAATTCGAGAAACCAGGGAACTGTCGTCGCTCTGAACCCGGTGACGGGAAAGATCTATGTGGCCTGGCTGCGCAAGGCCACCAGCAGTGAGCCGGAAGCCATCCTGATCTCCTGGTCGGTCGACTTTGGCAAGACCTTCAGCAAAGCCGTCGAACTGGCCACATTCGGTCCCAACGTTCTATTGGATCAGACCCCGGGAGGGGCCTCCTTCCGCATGAGCACGTTTCCCGCCCTGGCGGTGGATGAAAACGACCGGGTCTACGTCGCCTGGTCGCAGCGAGGCCTGCCGGGGTTACCGGCGGCCGACTCCCGGATCGTGGTGGCCACCTCGCAGGGCGGCGCCACCTGGGACGCCGCGAACCGCGTCATCGCGCACTTGGGTGCTCCCGGCGAGCGGATGAACCAGTTCTTTCCCACCTTGACTTACGTGGGCGGCGTCCTGACACTTGGCTATTACGCCAACCTCCACGATCACAAGCGCGGTGTCTACAAGCCCAGCCCGGACGGCGGCTACAGCGAAACCTTCGAGGCGATCCCCGGGGGCGCCGCCGATGTGGTGTTCAAGGACACGGTCGACGCTTTCCCCATATCCGACGCCGGCATGAGCATCCGCCACATCATTGACGCGTGGGTGGCGCAGGCTCTCCCTGCTGTTCTCCCCGGCTTCACCGCTCGGAGGGTCTCGCAGTATGCCTTCGGCGACGATCCCCGAACGCCGGAGCCGAAGCTGGTGCAGTTGCAGTTCAACCCCCCCAGTCTCCCGATGTTCAACAAGGGCAGCCGGGGGTTCATCGGCGACTACATCGATCTGGCTGGCCAGACGTTTGTCTTTGAGAACGGAGCTTGGCGCTTCAACTACAAGTCCACAGACCAGAACGTGACGCATCTGTTCTGGGCCGACAACCGCAACGTGCGCACACCGGCGATCAACGCCAACGGCAAGCCCGACTGGACCCTTTACACGCCGCCCACCGTGCCGAATGGCATGTTCCCGCCGGGAACCTTGAGCATCATCGATCCCAGCCAGAACCGCCCGGCCTGCACCGCGGGCACTACCGGGACCAGAAACCAGGACATCCGCACCTCCCGCATCACGCCCGGCCTGCTGCTGGGTGCGCAGACCAATTCCAAACAGCTGAACACGGCCTCCGGTGGCCGGCAGATCCAGCACGCCTTTTCGGTCTTCATACACAACGCCACCAGGAGCATCAAGTATTTCCGGGCCACGATCCAGGATCAACCGCCGCCCTTCGGACCGCAATTCGGACGCGCCTCCTGGAGGCAGTTCCCGTTGGGAGAAGTTGCCTTGGGAGGGTTCTACAGCTCTGCGGCCCCGGCGGGTCTCCCTCCGGTCGGACAGACCCAGATCGATGTGAAGGTCTACCCGCGATCCAAGGTCGCCCAACCCGTTTTCGTCACCTCGAACGGCAACAAGGCTAAGATCGGCGTGTCGGTAGTGGAGGTCACCGCGCCCGGCGCGGGAGGCGCTCCGGGCACTCCTGTTCCGGGGGGCCTCGTAGCCTCCACGACGCTGAATCCCGACCAGGCCAACCCAGACCAGCTCAACCCCGATCAGCTCAATCCCGATCAGGCAACTGCGAACGTGTCTACGGCCGAGATCTTCAACCCCGACCAAGCCAACCCGGATCAGGCCAATCCTGCGCTCAGCCCGTTCGCCAACCCCGACCAGGCCAACCCGGACCAGTACAACCCCGACCAGGCCAATCCCGACCAGGCCAATCCCGACCAGCTCAATCCCGACCTGTACAACCCCGACCAGGCCTTTTCCGACCTCACCAATCCCGACCAGGCCAACCCCGATCAGTACAATCCCGACCAGGCGAACCCCGACCAAGCCAATCCCGATCAGGCCACGCCCCTGGTCGATACCAAAACCATCCGAGACGTCACCTTTCGTTTGACCAACAACGGAAACACCCGCGCGTCGTTTCTGACGCGAGTGTTGCTGCGGAGCGCTCTGAACCAGTGCCTGTCAGGCTGCGGGAAGACGGGCCAACCGCTCTGCCAGCAGGGGTGCCGGATGCTCCAGTTGACCATCCACCGGCGCGTCCAGTCGGCCGTGACCGCATCGGGGGGCTGCACCTACCAGGTCCAGACTCAGAACATTCTGCTCGCTAACGTCACCAACCCGCAGTTGATTGCGAATCCCGACCAGGCGAATCCCGACCAGGCGAATCCCGACCAGGCCAACCCGGATCAGGCCACCCCTGCCGTCGACGTTGGCCCCGGCGAGACGGTCGAGGTCACGGTGCGCTACGCCAGCCCGATTGTCTCCGCCACCTGCAACAATTGCGGCAATGTGCAATTGTCCCCCGACGAGTCCATCGCTCCGTCGTTCGGTCTGTCGGTCGCTCCCGTGGAGCAGTCCACCGATCCGGGCTTTGCGTTTCAGTCAGTGGTTCAGTCATCGGGGGTCGGCACCACGGACGCTTTTGCAGGCGTCACGAGGCCGCCCGTGAGCCTGACGATCACCTCGACCAACCTCAACAACCCGCCGCCACCGGGCGTGGTGGGCGTGTCCTACAGTTACAGCCTGGCGGCCATAGGCGGAAACCTGCCCTACACGTGGGGCCTGGCCGCTGGCAGTTTACCCTTGCCTAGTGGCCTGAGCGGCCCGAACCCTGCCACCGGCGGGTTATCCGGAACCCCGACGCTGAAGGGCTCCTTTGCTCCTACATTTCAAGTGACGGACTCGGCCCCGGCGGGAGGAACCGTCTTTGAGACGGCCACCCAGACCCTCACCATTCAAGTGAGTGAGATCAAGATTACCGGCATGATGAGCGCCTCTCCGGCGCTCGTGAAGGGCGGCCAGCCAGTAACCGTCCAGGCGACTGTCCTGAATGACGGCCCCGCCACCATCAACAGCATCAGCCTGAACTCTCTGGCCCCGGCCACCGTTTCGGGAACGGCGACGGCCGGTTGTCTGGCGGCTACGCCGGCCTCTGCGACCATGGCGGGCAACGCCACCCAGGTGTTCACATTCACATGCACCCCCTCAGGGGACGGGACGCTCAAATTCGTCCTGACGAACGGCATCCGGGTCGGGGGCGTGGCTACCGGCACGGGCAATGGGGAGTCGAATACCATCACGGTCGTCAGTTCCGGTCCGACGATGACGGTTTCGGCCACCTCCAACGGATCGTCCTACACGTCAGGGACCTGGACCCGGTTCGATGTGCTGGTCACTTTCGTTTGCTCGGCTGCCGTCTCTGGAGTCAACGTCACGATCACCGGTGGAGCCGCTGCCGGTCCGGCCCCTGGCCCCTTGAGTGCGCTCGCGCCGCCGGTGACGACCGAAGGGGCGGGTCAGTCGGTGAACGCCACGTGCACCGATGCTGTCGGCAACACCGCCAACGGCAGCATCACCGACATTCGGATCGATAAGACCGCGCCGGTCATCACCTTCGTCAGTCGCCTCCCGGCGGCCAACGCCAACGGCTGGAACAACACCAATGTCACGGTGACGTGGAGTTGCTCGGATGCCGTGTCCGGTCCGGTCTCGCCCAGCGTCAACCAGACCCTGACCACTGAAGGGTCGAACCAGTCCGCCATCGGGACTTGCACCGACTTGGCCGGCAACACCGCCTCGAACACCCAGACCGGCATCAATATCGACAAGACGGCGCCCGTGATCACTTTGCTCAGCCGGACTCCGCCGCCGAACGCCGCCGGCTGGAACAACACCAACGTCACGGTGACGTGGAGTTGCACCGATGCTCTGTCCGGGCCGGTGGCGGCCAGCCTCAGCCAGACGCTCACGGCCGAGGGCGCCAACCAGTCCGCCACTGGAACCTGCACGGATTTGGCGGGCAGCAGCTCATCGAACACCCAGACCGTCAGCATCGATAAGACGGCGCCGACGGTCGGGATCACGGCTCCGGCCAGCTACTTCCCGGCCAAGACCACGACCTACGTGATCAACTCCGCGGTGGCCTCCAACTACAGTTGCTCAGATGGCTTGTCCGGGGTCAGTTCGTTGGCGGCGCCGGTACCGAGCGGCTCCAACTTCAACACCAGCGCGCCGGGTCTCAACAACTTCACCGTGACGTGCAGTGACGCGGCCGGCAACGCCTCTGTCGTGACCAACCAGTACCTCAATGTTTTCACATTCACCGGAGGCAGGTTCGTAGACGAGGGGACGGCCGGCGAAAAGACCGCCGGCGCCGCCGCTCCACTCGATTTCACCCTGGGCACCGCCACAGGTCTGGAGACCAATCTGGCGGTGATCGTGATGATCAACGTAGTCCGTAACGCCGCTCAGCCGCCGACCGGAGATTGCCCGGCGGCCCCGGATGCCGAGTTGGTGAACGGTAGCGGCGAGTTGATCGGGACCCAGTTGTGGTCCGGTGGCGGCGCTACGGGTGGAAGCAGCCTGCGCAACGACGGTGTAGAGTTCAAGTTCAACTGGGACACGACAGTCCGGCCGTCACCAACTGGTCTGGGGTGTCACACCGTGTCACTGCTGACCAGCGACAATACCGGGTCCCCGGTAGTCGACCCGGCCCGGGTGAGAAAGACCAGCGTTCGGCTCAAGTGAGGCGTCGAGGGGGAGCCGGCGAAGACGCCCGCAAACGGTGGGACGGCCGCTGACCCGAGTCTGGCTGGAGGAACCCCCGCGTGCACTGCACGTACCGCCCAGCCGCGGTACCGGTGTGGACCTTGTCAAATTGGCCAGCCAAATCGGCCTTGACGGGTCGTCGCTCGAAGGGCCTGCCTTGTGGGTCTATCGTGGTTCGGATGCGTCGCTGATGGCCGCGTTGCTATATTACTCCCAGGGGCACCGCGCAGGTACGAAACGACCTTCAGGAGCTGGTGACGCCTGCCCGGAAACAACTGGGGACCGTCGCAGCAAAGAGGCATCCCGACCAAATGAGGCACTTCGGTCGACTCGCTTCGCCGCGGCTGAGCGCCAGATCGTTAGACCGCGCAAGCCGGAGGCTGGCCTGGAGCTCCAGCGCCGGTGCAGGCGCAGTCTGTGGGAATTGGGACTAACCTCCGCCGAGGCGCTTGCGGGCATCCAGAACGAGGCTGTCAGCCTGTCCCTTGGCCTTGATAGCCAGGAAGGCCTTGTAGGATTCGGCGGCGCCCGGACTCTTCAAACCTTCCCGAGCCCGGCCTTTATAGTAGTGAACCAGCGGTAGATAGTGGTAGGTGGGGACCTCGTCCAGAAAAGCTTCTGTGGCCTCCCCGCGCCGTTCCAGGCAGTGGTCGAACTCCGTCTCCGCTTCCATGAAGGCGGCCAATTGCAGGTAGGCCAGACCCAGGTTGAAGCGTCCAACCCAGGTGTCAGCCACTTTCTGCGCTTCCTGGAACAGTGTCAAAGCCTCTCGGGCCTTGCCCCGATGGAGCAGGATCTCGCCGTCGATCAGCTTGCCGTAGGCCTGTGGATCCGGCTGCAAACGTTTGGAAAGATCCGCGCTCAGGGCCTGGGCCTTGGCTTCCTGGCCGGCTTCGAGATAGGCGCGGGCCGCAAGGAACAGCACGCTGAGCTCCCGGCTCAGACCGGCCGCGCGCTCGCCAGCCGCGAGCGCCGGGCCTTTCTTGCCAACTAGCAGATTCGCCTCGGCGAGAGCGACAAACTTGCGCGCTGCCGCGGCCGGATCTTTTTGGTCGACGTCCGCGGCGACCGTCTTCTCGAGCAGGGCAATGGCGTCGTCAATCCGCCCATCGTAGATGGCAATATCCGCCAGCCCCAGGGCGGCAAAGGACGCTCCCACCGGTGGGCTGACGGCTTCCAGCCGCCGGTAAGTGGCAGCCGCTTTGTCGGGCTCGCCCTGCGCCAGCTCTGACAAAGCCAAGGCGAGGTAGGACTTGAAATAGCCAGGATTGCTCTCAATGTTGGCGCGGGCTTCCCTCGCGGCGGCGCCGAAGTCACCCGAATACATGGCGTAGTGAGCCACGTTGTTCCGATACAAAGCGTTCTTGGGGTAGACTTCGAGGCCCCGCCGGCTTTCCTGAAGGGCCCGCCCAAAGTCCCGCTTGTAGTAATAGGCCAAGCCCAGGTTGATCATGCCGGCCGAGTCTACCGGGTACTGCTTCAACAGGGCAGTGAACTCCTCGATGGCCTTGTCCGGGTTCCGAACCATGGTGTAGTAACCACCGCGGGCCCGGTACTTTTCCCGGTCGGTCATCCGGTTGCTGTGCGACATGGCCAACTGGAAGTACTTCTCAGCCTCCTGCCGTTTGCCCAGGTTCAAATAGGCTGGCGCCAGGGCGGCATAAGCGCTGGCGAAGGTGGGGTCGAGTTCGACGGCGCGGGTGAGCACCCGGATGGCATCCTCGGCCCTGCCGCCAAAGCGCAGCTCCTGCCCTTTGGCGTAAAGTTGGGCGGCTTCCATGGATCCTGCCGTAAAGGTCTCGGCCGCCGCCAGCTGGAGCGATTCCGGGGTGGCGTCGCCCAAGGCATTGCGGATGGGCGCGGCCAGCTTACCGACCGTCTGGAGGACCTTTTCCTTGTCCGCGGCGCGGGTCTGGGCGCTCGCGATCGGCTTATAGCTTATTGCGTCCACCGCCCGCACAGACACTCGGTAGCCGCTGCCGTCCTTCTCGATCGAACCGGTGACTACAACGTTGATCCCTTCCCGTTGCGCCACCAGCCGGGCCAGTTTCTCATCCAGCCCAACGGCGCCGGCTTGCACTTGCGCCGCGATTCTCTGGGCTTGACCGCGCGGCAGCGAGTTGATAAACGACGCCCCCTCCAGCGCTACGGCGAACATCGGCTCCAGAGTCCCGTCGAAAACGGTTTCCCCAGTGGCATTCTGGAAGTCCGCCACCAGCACGCTGATTGCCTTGCCGGGCGCCGGCGCCCGGGGAGCAGTCCTCCAGTTGAATAACAGCAAGCCGCCCGCCGCCACCACCACAGCCGCAGCCGCCCCCGCCGCCACCCACTTCCACTTCCGCAGGACTCTTGGCAGGCGCAGGCGCCGGCGCCGGGGGGGCGCCGCCCCCTCCTTCCCCACCCCCATCCAGGAGTCCAGGTCCCGCAGCATCTCGGAG
>Ga0247727_10003688_pt1 | contig 33547 bp, 24 predicted proteins | sample WisWelCaveWW1625_FD_202498 | JGI IMG/M metagenome (GOLD analysis project Ga0247727, IMG submission 202498) | Biofilm microbial communities from Wishing Well Cave, Virginia, United States - WW16-25 | ecosystem: Environmental > Aquatic > Deep subsurface > Groundwater > Cave microbial mat | place...
GACATAATTAAACCAAATTCTTAGAATTAAAAACCAGAAATTCATTTAACTGGCCGGCACGTATTCAGTTCGTTGCCATTGCTATCTAACCTCAAACAAGGAGACACAAAAAATGAAACGTTTGCATGCTCTCTTCGCCATCGTTGTCCTGCTTGGAGCACAAAACCTCCAGGCGCAGTGGATTCAAACCAATGGGCCCTACGGGGGCGATGTTAGGTGCTTTGCCGTGAACGGCTCAAATCTCTTTGCTGGAACTTTTGGCGGCGGCGTGTTTCTTTCCACCAACAACGGCACAAGCTGGACCGCCGTCAATACCGGCTTGACGAACCTTCCCGTTTATTCTCTTGCCGTGAGCGGCTCGAATCTCTTTGCGGGAACTGACTTCGGCGGCGGCATGTTTCTTTCCACCAACAACGGCACAAGCTGGACCGCCGTCAATACCGGCTTGCCGAACACTGGTGTTCGGTCTCTTGCCGTGAACGGCTCGAATCTCTTTGCGGGAACTTTTGGCGCTGGCGTGTTTCTTTCCACCAACAACGGCACAAGCTGGACGGCCGTCAATACCGGCTTGCCGACGTTCACTATTGTTTATTCTCTCGCCGTGAATGGCTCGAATCTCTTTGCGGGAACGAATGGCAGCGTGTTTCTTTCCACCAACAATGGCACGAGCTGGACAGCCATCAATAGCGGTTTGCCGTTCACTTTTGTTAATTCTCTTGTAGTGAACGGCGCGAATCTCTTTGCGGGAACGAATGGCAGTGGCGTGTTTCTTTCCACCAACAACGGTACAAGCTGGACAGCCGTCAATACCGGCTTGACGAACACTTTTGTTAATTCTCTTGCCATGAACGGCTCGAACCTCTTGGCGGGAACTGATGTCGGCGTGTTTCTTTCCACCAACAACGGCTCAAGCTGGACGGCCGTCAGTACCGGCTTGACGAGCACTAATGTCTCTGCTCTTGCTGTGAACGGCTTGAATCTCTTTGCGGGAACTCTTGGCGGCGGCGTGTTTGTTTCCACCAACAACGGCACAAGCTGGGTCAATACCGGCCCGCCGAACACTTATGTTTATTCTCTTGTCGTGAACGGTTCAAACCTCTTTGCGGGCATTTATGGTGGCGTGTTTCTTTCCACCAACAACGGCACAAGCTGGACGGCCGTCAATACCGGCTTGACGAATACTGATGTCCGTTCTCTTGCCGTGAACGGCTCGAATCTCTTTGCGGGAACTGGTGGCGGCGTGTTTCTCTCCACCAACAACGGCACAGGCTGGACGGCCGTCAATACCGGCTTGACGAATACTGATGTCCGTTCTCTTGCCGTGAACGGCTCGAATCTCTTTGCGGGAACTTATGAGGGCGTGTTTCTTTCCACCAACAACGGCACAAGCTGGATGGCTGTCAATACCGGCTTGACGAGCACTACTGTTTTGTCTCTTGCCGTGAACGGCGCGAATCTCTTTGCGGGAACTTATGAGGGCGTGTTTCTTTCCACCAACAACGGCACAAGCTGGATGGCTGTCAATACCGGCTTGACGAACACTATTGTTTTGTCTCTTGCCGTGAACGACTCGAATCTCTTTGCGGGAACTTTTGAGGGCGGCGTTTTTCGTTCCACCAACAACGGCACAAGCTGGACGGTCGTCAATAACGGCTTGACGAACACTACTGTTTTGTCTCTTGCCGTGAACGGCTCGAATCTCTTTGCGGGAACTGATGGTGGCGTGTTTCTTTCCACCAACAATGGCACAAGCTGGATGGCTGTCAATATCGGCTTGACAAACTCTTATATTCATTCTCTTGCTGTGAACGGCTCGAACCTCTTTGCGGGAACTGGCGGGGGCGGTATGTGGCGGCGTCCGCTGTCAGAGATGGTTACTGCAGTTGAAGATGATTTCAGTCCAGTACCAGTTGGTTTTACGCTGGAGCAAAACTATCCCAATCCCTTTAATCCCGCAACCACCATTCGTTACCAGTTACCGAAAACCACCCAGGTCGTGCTAAAGATCTACAATATTTTTGGCCAGGAAGTACGCACGCTCGTCAATGAGCGCCAGCCTGCCGGTGTGAACTCGGTGGTGTGGGATGGCAGGGATCAGTCCGGCAAGGAAGTGAGTTCGGGCATTTACATCTATCGCCTCCAGGCGGGAGAGTCTATTCAGAGCCGTAAGATGTCTTTCGTGCGGTGATTTTCTATACTGCTGAAGGGTTGATATGCAGCGGCCCGAAAGGCGAAGAATCTCGGCGACCCGCAGCATCTTGTACCTTACGGATGATGATGGGTTGCCAGATATTCGGATGAAGTTGGAGTGGTTTCGTGGGAATAGGGTAAGATGTGCCAGGCACTTCAAAAGTGCCTGGCACGTCGGTGCAACTCATTTCATCAACACGAGCTTCTTCGAAGTCTGCCAATCGCCAATCTGAATGCGATACACATAAATCCCCGAAGGAACCGAAGCGCCGTTTTTGTCCAGCCCGTTCCAAGTGGAAGTGTAAACGCCCGGCGCAAAATGTTCGTCCAACAGCAATCTCATCAACTCACCCTTCATGTTGTAAATCGCCAAACGAACCATCGCAGCCGCCGGCACCGCGAAATCAATTTTCGTATCTGGGTTAAAGGGATTGGGATAATTCTGTGACAGCCCAAATTCCGTGGGCAAAGCGCCGGGGTTGTCCTCTACACTGACGATCACTTGCGTGATTTTGAAAACGGCGTTGCTCATGTCAGAAGGAGCGCCGTCCGAGGCATCCGAAATGCGCACCAGAGCCTGCTCAGAGCCGAGGTTGGTTACTTTCCAACTGTAGCTGCCAATGTTGGTGGTGCTTTCCACCAGGGTTGTCCAACTGCCGCCGGCATTGAGCGAGTACTCAATTTTCACGAACGGAAAAACGCCGGTCGCGCTCCATTGAATGATCTGATCGCTGTTGCCATCCCAGTTCTCGCCGCCGTTGGGTGAATTAATGGTCAGGCTGGATCCGATGATAGAAAATGCGCCGTCGCTCATATCGGACGGCGACTCGCCGCTGGCATTGGTAATTCGCATCATCGCCGAGCTGGTGGCGACGTCCGGCAGCGTCCAGTTGTAATTGCCGTTATTGCCTGTGCTGCCAACGATGAGATTCCAACTGGCGCCGCTATTGATGGAATATTCCAGCTTGACAGAGCCGATGCTGCCGCTCCAGCTCCAGGTGATTTTTTTGACGCTTTCGCCGCTCCAGATTTCGCCGCCATTGGGTGATGTGAGTGTGAGCGTTGAATTGGCGATCGAGAAAGTCGCGTCGCTGACATCCGCGGGCGCGCCGTCGCTGGCATCCGAAATCCGAGCCAGAGCTTGAGTGGTCGGACTGTTGGGCACAATCCACGGGTGGCTGCCATCGTTGGGCGTGGCGCTGATGATCTCTGCCCACGACGCGCCGTTATTCAGCGAGTATTCGATCTTCACATTTTCAATGGCGCCGGTACCCGTCCACGTAATAGTCTGATTGCTGCCTCCGAACCAGCTACCACCGCCGTTGGGCTGGGTGAGCGTCAGCGTCGAAATTGTGATGGAAAAAACGGCGTCGCTGCCATCGGTTGGCGTTCCATCGGCCGCGTCGGAGATGCGCACGAGCGCAGTGGCGGTATTGCCGCTCTGAACGATCCAGTTGTAAGAGCCGGTGTTCGGCGCGCTATTGGCAATCGTATTCCAGCTGGATCCGGAGTCGGTGGAGTATTCCAGCTTAACGGCGGAAATGTTGCCGGTCGCATTCCAGGTAATTGCCTCGGAGTCGCCATTGCCCCAATTTTCGCCGCCGTTGGGCGAAGTCAGCGTCAGGCCTTGAGTGTCGATCGTAAATGCGCTGTTGCTGACGTCCGCGGGATTGCCATCGGCAGCATCGGAGACGCGAACCAGCGCGTTGTTGGAATTGACGCTCGGCACCGTCCACGCAAAGAGACCGTTATTGGGCGCGCTGGCGGCAATTTCATTCCAGCTGATGCCGCCGTTGGTTGAGTATTCAATTTTGACTCCTGCGAATACTCCGGTTGAAGACCAAACAATCGATTGATTGCTCCCCCCGGACCAAACTTCGCCGCCATTGGGGGCACTCAAGGTGAAGCTCTCAGTGGGCAACGTGATTGAAAATGGCGCATCATTGACGTCGGAAGGCAAGCCGTCGGCGGCGTCGGCAACTCGCACGAAAACAAAATTGGCATTGACGACGGGGACAGTCCAGTTGAAGCTGCCGTCGTTGGCAGTGCTGGCGACAATTTCAGTGTATTGAACGCCGTTATCGATCGAATATTCTAATTTAACATTTGGGATGCTGCCGGTAGATGTCCATGTGATCTGATGCTGGGTTGCGCCAGTCAAGATTTGGCCGCCGCTGGGTGAGGTTAACGTGAAGCCCTCGATCACAATATTGAATACGTTGTTGCTGACATCGGAGGGCAAACCATCCGCGGCATCGGAAACGCGCACGAGCGTTTGAGTGCTGGTGATGTTGGGTAACGTCCAAGTGTGAGCGCCATCGTTGGGCGAGCTTGCAATGATTTCGTTCCACGTTGAGCCGGCATTGGTGGAGTATTCTAACTTCACGTTGGCGATGACACCTGTGGAAGTCCACGTGATATTTTGGTTGCTGCCGGCCACCCAGTTTTCACCGCCATTGGGCGCCGTGAGTGTGAGATTCGCCGGCGTCGTGATGGAGAAAACGGCGTTGCTAACGTCCAGTGGATCGTTGTCGGCGGCATCCGCGATGCGAATCAGCGCCTGGGTCGTATTCTCGCCTGGCACGGCCCAGGAGTGGGAGCCGTCGTTGGGGGTGCTGGCGATGATCTCGGTGTAGTTTAGCCCATTGTTCAATGAGAATTCCAATTTCACATTAGCGACGCTGCCAGTGGAGGTCCAAGTTATGTTGTGATTGCTGCCACCGGCCAAATTCTCGCCGCCATTGGGCGAGGTCAACGTCAAGCTGACGCCGGAATTGATCGAAAAAGCGGCGTTGCTGACATCCAGCGGGTTGCCGTCGGCGGCGTCGGAAACGCGCACCAAGGCTTGCGTCGTGCTTTCATTGGGAATGGTCCAGCCGTGGCTGCCGTCGTTAGGAGTGCTGGCGATGATGTTGTTATAAGTCAGGCCGTTGTTGATCGAGTATTCTAATTTTACAGAAGCAATGACGCCAGAGGAAGTCCAGGTGATGGTTTGGCCGCTGCCGGATACCCAGATTTCGCCGCCATTGGGCGCGGTGAGGGTCAAGCTCGCGGGCGAAGCGATGGTGAACACGCTGTTGCTGACGTCGATCGGGACGCCGTCCGCAGCATCAGAAACGCGCACTAGCATGGCGCTCGAGTTGACTGCGGGCAACGTCCAGGTATGGGCGCCGTCGTTAGGAGTCGTGTCAATAATTATGTCGTAAGTGGAACCTCCGTTGATGGAATATTCCAACTTAACGTTGGCAATGCTGCCGGTTGACGTCCATATAATGTCGAAGAGGGCGCCCGGGGTGAGGCTTTCGCCGCCGTCGGGCGCCGTCAAAGTGATGGAAGACAATTCGCCGTTGCTGCCGGTGACTTCATACCATGCCAGCGTGCCAGAGCGGTTAATTCCAGCCAAGTCCAAATCGCCGTCGTCGTCGAAATCGGCGATGCCCACGGCCTTGGCGCGGGTCACACCGGATTCGAGAACGAATTCAGTGAAGCTCTGACTGCCGTTGTTCAGCCAATAGCTGTAGCGATTTTCCACCGAGCCGCCATTTTTCGCAAAAGCTGCAGCAAAGATGTCGGTGTCGCCGTCAGCGTCGAGGTCGCCGCCGGCAATCGACCAGGCTTCGCTCCACGCGGGTTGGATGAGCCGGATGCCAAATCCTGGCCCCTGCAGCCAATCCACGTCGTAGGTATCGCGGCGGCCGCGCAGGATGTCCGGGCTGCCGTCACTGTTGACGTCGGCGGCCGCGACGCTGTAGCCGCCGCCGCTGGCAATGGGATTCTTGGCAAAACTGCCGCCGTTATTGCGGTACCAGGCGGTTTTGCTGCCGCCGCCGGCAATCAAATCGGTCTTGCCATCGAGGTTCAGATCAGCGACGTGCAGCGAATGCCCGCTGGCGAAACTGTCGTCCAAAACCAGGCGGGTAAAATCGCCCGTGCCGTTGTTTTTCAACCAGACGATTTGATCATCCTGCCAAGCTGCGATGGCAATGTCGTTGTCGCCGTCGTCGTCGAGGTCGCCAACGGCCACGGCGTGCGGATGCGAGGATATGTCATCCACCGTGTGTTTGGTGAAATTCTCCGATCCGTCATTTTCCCACCACGCCACTTCGCTGGGACCAGTCCAATCTTCGGAACCGCCGGAGCAGGCCACCACGTCAATTTCTTCGTCGCCGTTGAGATCGCCCGCGTGAATAGACCACGAGTCCGGAAAATTAGTTGCAATGTTTATTTTCGAAAATGAGCCATTGTTATTTTTGTATAGTTTGATGCCAGAGTTCAGCGTCGACACCAGGATGTCGGGATCGCCGTTGCCGTCGACGTCGACGACATGCAGCCAGAATCCTCCGCTGGCGGAGTTATCGATGATGTGTTTGGTGGTGGTCAATTGAGCATAGAGTGGAAGCGCAAAAAGCAGCGCCACAAAAATAAGCCAACGGGTGTAGAGTTTTCTCGGCGTATGCATGTTGTGACTCCTCGACGATCATTTCGGAACAGGAATGGATTTTTTGGTGCCCCGGTTTTTGGATAACTGAATCAGACAACGACAGTTGTATCAGGAATAGACGGTTCTCGGACATAAGAGACTTAACAGGTCTTAAGCATAAATCAAAATTTTAATGTATACTTATCGAGCCTTGATGGTTCAATTCACCAGAAAGCTGACCTGTCTAAATTCAAAAATCAGACCAGAGTTTTCACTTGCACTTGTGGCGATTTTTAATTAATTAAGAGCGCCGTGATTTTGATGACTTTTACAGGCCGACCATAATGGACAAGCAGCTCTTGCCCGATTTTAGTGAAGGATACCTCCACACGCCGCCAATTGAACGCGCCGAGACCATTCCCTCGAGTTGGTACACCGATTCTCGATTCTTTGAATTTGACAACGACGCCATTTTCGCCCGCACCTGGCAGTATGTGGGCTGGCTGGCAAAAGTCAAAAACCCGGGCGACTATTTCGTGGCCGAAGTGGCGGGCAATCCCATCCTGGTTGTCCGCGGGCAGGATGAAAAGTTGCGGGCGTTTTACAATGTCTGCCGCCACCGTGGCGGTCCGATAGCTATCGAGGATGGCTGCGCCAAAGCCTTGCAGTGCAAATACCACGGCTGGACTTACCTGCTCGACGGCTCACTGCGCGGGGTGCCGGAGTTCGATCGCGTGGAACTGTTTGATAAAAAAGATTACGGACTGATACCGGTGAACCTCGAAGTCTGTGAGGGTTTGCTGTTTGTGAATCTTTCCGCAAAACCGCAACCGCTGAGTGAATTCTTCAGCGGCATCGTTGAGCGTATTGCACCCATCAATCTCAGCTCCAAAAAGTTCAGCCAGCGGATTGTTTACGAGTTGAACTGCAACTGGAAGGTTTACGTCGACAATTATCTCGAGGGTTACCACCTGCCTTACGTTCATCCGGAGTTGTGCAATCTTCTGGATTATTTGAATTATGTCACCGAAACCTACCGCTACTACTCGCTGCAGTACAGCCCGTTCACCGAAAAGGACAATCTCTACCAATCCGCCAGTGGCGAGGCGTTTTACTATTTTGTTTTCCCGAATTTCATGCTGAACATTTTGCCGGGCCGGCTGCAAACGAATCTCATTGTGCCGCTTACACACAACCGCACGAAAGTGATTTTCGATTATTTTTATGATGACGTGGGCTCGCCTGCTGCAAAAAAAATAATCGCGGACGATATTGAATACAGCGACCGCGTGCAGAAAGAGGACATGGAAATCTGCGAGCATGTGCAAAAGGGGTTGCAATCGCGCGCCTATGACCGCGGCCGTTTTTCCGTGAAATGCGAGCAAGGCGTCTATCATTTTCAAACTTTGTTGAAAGAATTCTACCGCATTGCGTGATCACAATTTAGAGATTTCTCCTGAACTTCAGAAAATCTCTTCGTCAGAAAGCATCACTCCTGATTTTAAAAAACCGATTGATGACGCTGCCGGCTTAAAAGTGTTGCCAGACTTCCAGCGAAAATTTCTCTTTGTCAATTCGTGGTTGAATTTCTTCAACTAAAACGGAGGGAGAATAGAAGCATGCTGTCATTCTGAGGCGTTTTCTGCCGAAGAATCTCCTAATTCTGAGCACACTCAAGGAGATTCTTCGCTTCGCTCAGATGACATTTCCTACTTTTTGGACAGCCTCATTCAATAAAAATATGGAAATCACCAACCTCGACAGCTTCCTCGAATACTACGAGCGCGTTCGCGAGCGAACCCTACGCGTCGTGAACTGCATTCCACGCGATAAGATCGAGTGGATGTACCAGGAGGGCAAGTTCACTCTTGGGGATATCGTGCGGCATTTGGCAGCGTTGGAGCGATACATGTTTGCTGAAAACGTTCAAGGCAAGCCGAGCCGATACCCCGGCCACGGCCGCGAGCTGGCCGAGGGCTTCGAAAACGTGCTCGTGTATTTCAAACGCATGCACGAAGAAACCGTCGCGATTATCGAACAACTTTCACCGGAAGATTTGCACAAAAAGTGCGCCACCCCCAACGGCACGCCCATCACCGTGTGGAAATGGCTGCGCGCGATGGTGGAACACGAGATTCATCATCGCGGGCAAATTTATCTTTATTTGTCGATGCTGGAAGTGCCAACACCGCCGCTTTATGGGCTGACGTCGGAAGAGGTACGGAAAAAAAGTAGTTGAACGTGAGTGTATTTAGTTCATAGTTATTTGGGTTGTTGTGGTCATCGGGAGGCTACTTACGACAATGAAAAAGCGGAGAACGGATTCGAAAAAGCTTGTTTTGCATCATACCCAAGCTAAATTAGATCTCTATGAAAAATATTTGGAGAAATATCTTGCGATACTTGGAGTGAGTACCGGTATCTCCAAGATCAACATTTATGACATATTCTGCGGAACGGGAATTTATGAGGATGGCAAAGTCGGAAGTCCCATTGTAGCATTTAATTGTATTTCGCGAAACAGAGTGTTTATTGAAGAAACAGGGCGGAGGACCAAGCCTGTTGCCTTGATTGTCAACGATGGCCTGCCAAAAAATGTCGAGAAGGTGCGTCAGTATTTGAACACGAAAAACAAAGGAATTTGTCATATCGATTTTTTTGAACTTGATGCAAATGATATGTTCGAAAAAGTCATTGAGGCTATTGGCAAGCAATCTAGACAGGAAAGGAATCTCGTATTCATTGATCCCTATGGATATAAAGAAATAAGCAAAGACGATATTCTGGCTCTCTTGAACACTCGAAAAACTGAAATCATTTTATTTTTGCCTATTTCCTTTATGTATAGATTTAAAAAAGTAGCATTAAAAGATTTCGACAACCCTTCTTATAAAAAGCTTCGGGATTTCATTCATGACTTCTTCGATACGGCTCACCCGATCCGGAGGCTTGAGAATATTAATGTCGGAGAGTTTGTGAAATACATAAAAGATGCCTTGAGTTATTCAAATGAATTTTATTCCGCTTCTTACTACATCCAAAGAGACCGAGCCAACTACTACGGTCTCTTTTTCGTTACAAATAATCTTTTAGGCCTAGAAAGATTTCTTGATGCCAAATGGGATTTGGATGTTGCTGAGGGCAGCGGTTTTGTGTTACCTAAACGGCAGATGGACATGTTTAACGAATCAGAAATTTCACAACGGAAGTCAAAGAGAGAAATTGAGTTAGAAAGTCTTTTGCTCGATTTCCTGGCATTTTCAGCGAAAAGCAATAAAGAGCTTTATGAATTTGTTTTGATAAATGAATTCCGCCCAAAACATGCTAATGAGATTCTGAGGAAATTACAGTCTGAAGAAATAATAGTTGTGGAAGATTTTTCAACCAAGAAACCAGCCAGGAAAGGCGCTTTTTATTTAGATTTTGATAATTTCAAGAAAACGAATCCACGAGTAATAATTGAACTAAAAGAGAAAAAAAATGGCAAAATCACATATTGAGTGGACTGAGCAGACTTGGAACCCCACAACTGGTTGCACGAAAATCTCGCAAGGTTGTAAGAACTGTTACGCAGAAGCATTTGCCATGAGATTGCAGGCGATGGGAGTGGAAAAATACAAAAACGGTTTCGCATTGACTCTTCATCCAAATGTACTTGACCTTCCGCGTCAATGGAAACCGTCCATTATTTTTGTAAACAGCATGAGCGATTTATTTCATGAGGAAATACGATTGGAATATATTCAAAAAGTTTTCGCAGTAATGAACGACTGTAATCAACACCAATTTCAAGTGTTGACTAAACGAGCTGAAAGATTGGAAAATTTAGCCCCGCATTTAACATGGACACCTAATATTTGGATGGGGGTCTCTGTCGAAAACAAAGAAACGAGATCCAGGATTAGTCACCTAAAAAGAACCCCCGCCCAAATTAAATTTCTTTCTCTTGAGCCCTTACTGGAGCAATTGCCGGATCTTGAGTTAAAGGGAATTGATTGGGTAATAGTTGGTGGTGAATCTGGAAGCAAAGCACGCAGGATGGACAAATCCTGGGTTGTAGACATAAGAAATCAGTGCGAAAAACAAAATATCCCCTTTTTCTTTAAGCAATGGGGCGGTCAAAATAAAAGAGCAGCGGGTAGAATTTTAGATGGAAAAATCTACAACGAGCAACCGAGAAGCCCTGTGGAAAAGCAAGCATCCCTCTTCTAATGAACTTGACCATTTCTGTTGATCCCGAAATCCATTTCAGTACCTGCGACTACGCTCGTCCGCTCATCCAACAAGCCTGCCGGGCGAATGCCGACATCGCCAGTTGCGAGCAAATCGGCGAAAGCGAAGAAGCCCGCCCAATTGACGGGGTCGTCATCGGCAAAGGAAGTCGCCGCGCCAGTCTGATCGCCGGCGCCCACTCCGATGAACCCGTCGGTCCCGAGACCTTGCGCACGTTGATCATCGATGGACTCAGGCAACGGGAGCGATTGGCTGACTTATTCAATCGATTTCAATTCATCATTGTCCCGCACATCAATCCCGACGGCGAAGCCCGCAATCAAAGTTGGATCGCAATGTGGCCAAGCGTCGAGACGTATCTCTTGCACACGTTTCGTGAGCCGCCCGGCCGCGACTTGGAATTCGGTTTCCCAAACATGCGGCCAGAAAATAAATGCGTTTCCGATTTTCTGCGCTCGCGCGAGCCGTTTGCTTTGCACGCCAGTCTGCACGGCATGGGATTCGCCGAAGGCGCGATGCTGCTCATCGAACGTCAGTGGATCGACAAAACACAAAGACTGCGAAGGAACTTCAAAGACGCAATCAAAGATGCCGGTCTCCGTTTGCACGATCACGACCGCAAAGGCGAGAAGGGATTTCACTACATCGAAGCCGGCTTTTGGACGACGCCCGAGGGCGCGGCCATGCGCGCATTTTTTGAGGCCAACGGCGACCACGCCACCGCCAAAAAATTTCACGATAGTTCGATGGAATTTGTACGCAAGCTCAGCGGCGATCCGCTGTCTTTGGTAACGGAACTGCCGCTCTTCGTCATCAATAAAGAAATCTCGCACCGCAAGCCAGGCGTGCCGCAAGCCTATTTTGAATTGGGTGAAAAAATTCCCATGTTAAGATCTGAGTTGTTGGCCGGGCGATCCATACAATCAATGTTGGACGAATTTCACATCCAGCACTTGCCGCTGCCGCAGGCGGTGAGACTCCAATTAGCGGTCATTGAATTCGGATTGGAAACTATCTCCCAATGACGTCCCGCAAAACCACCCGCCGGCGCGCGCTCCAAAATCAGATCGTGCGACTCAATTTGAGATTGAATCGTCTGCATGCGCGAAGTAATCGCTTCGCGCGGTATCGCCTGCTGACATTTCTCCCCGGAATGGCCATCGCTTTATTTTGCTATTACTTCGTGAACCGCGAGTTGGGATGGTCGCTAATCGCTGCAACGTTAATCGTCTTCAATATCATTGCCTATTATCACCGCCGTCTTCTGCGCAGCATCACCAGCCACGAAATCTGGCGCGAATTGAAATCCACTCAAGTCGCACGCATGGACTTGAATTGGGAATCGATTCCGTTGTTCTCGACAACACCGCCAGACTCGGAACATCCGTTTGAAATCGATCTCGATCTCACCGGCAAAAAGTCGCTGCATCATTTGGTCGATACCGCTGTCTCGCGCGAAGGCAGCGCGCGCCTCAGAAATTGGCTGCTTGCCACTGAATCGGATTTATACGAAGTAACTCGGCGGCAAGAAGCAGTTCGGGAGCTGACGCCGCTGACGCGTTTCCGTGACAAGCTTTGGCTGGCGATTCGATTGGTCACAAAAGAGACACTCGATGGCAACAAACTTTTAGAGGCGCTTTCCAACGCTACGGCATCAAAATCGCTGCGCTGGCTGTTGCCATTGTCAGTCGTACTGGCCGTCATCACCATGATTTTTTTTGCTCTCAATCAATTGGCGCTGATGCGGGCTTGGTGGATAGTTTCGCTGATTGTCTATGGCTTGTTCTATTTTTTCAATGAAAAGCTATATGCTGGCATGATGAATGAAGTTGTCGAAATCTCCGACGAATTGGCCAAGCTCAAAGCCATACTTCATTATCTCGAAAATTACTCGACGCTCCAGCATCATCATTTGCAAAGAATGGTTCGGCCTTTTCAAAATGCGGATAGTCGGCCGTCGGTTGTCTTAAATCGAATCATGATCGTCGCAACGCTGATCGGCTTGCGCATGAATCCAATGATGCGATTGCTACTGAACGTGACGGTGCCGTGGGACTTTTTTCTCGCGCGGCGGCTGGTTTTTTTGAAAAAAGAAATTGCTGGTCGCTTGCCAAAATGGTTGGATGCGCTCTACGAACTGGAGGCGACAAATTCCCTCGCCAACTTTGCTTATTTGAATCCAGATTACGCTTTTCCCGAGTTCCGTGACGATGCTGCGCCCGAATTCTCGTCGCGCCAATTAGGGCATCCGTTCATTCCGGATGCCCAGCGCGTTGGCAACGATTTCCGTTTCAATCAACTCGGCGACATCGCCATTGTCACCGGATCGAATATGTCGGGCAAAAGCACTTTTTTGAAAACGATCGGCGTCAATCTCGCGCTGGCCTACGCCGGCGGACCAGTGGCAGCCGAAGCGATGCAGACTTCCCGCTTTCGCGTTTTCACCTGTATCAAAATCAATGACTCGGTGACCGATGGCTTCTCTTTTTTTTACGCTGAAGTTCGCCGCCTTAAACGATTGCTGGACGAATTGCAGAAAAAAGATCGACCGCCGCTGCTATTTCTCATCGATGAGATTTTCAGGGGCACCAACAATCGCGAGCGTCTGATTGGTAGCCAGTCATACATTCGTGCGCTGGCCGGCGGCCATGGCGTGGGCATGATTTCCACTCACGATCTCGAATTGACCAAGCTTGCGGAGTCCATTGTTGGATTGACAAATTATCATTTTCGTGAGGAGGTTGTTGTGGGAAAAATGGTGTTCGATTTCAAATTGCGGCGCGGTCCGTGTCCTACGACCAATGCGTTGAAGATCATGCAAATGGAAGGCTTGCCGGTTTTGCAGTAGGAGTTTTCCGAAAGCCATTCTGAGTTAATAATCGACGTTGGTCTTTTTTTCAGAAAGAACAAATTTGGTTGACTAAAAAAGGCTTTCCTATAATTGTCGTTTCGAGCTGAGCGCAGCGAGCGAGAAACCTGACAAAGAACAGATTCAGCAAATACGCTCTCAACTGATTGGTGTAAGAACGCTCTGCGCACCGCCAGATTCCTCACCCGACAAAAAGCGCGGGTTCGGAATGACAATTCTAATGTCCTCAGAAGGCACTTTGGTGCCGAAGAGTCTCCTCATCTGAGATTCTGCGCTTCGTTCAGAATGACAAAGCCCAGATAGTGATAATGAGCGAAGCAACGGTGATCGGCACACCGAGCCGTGCGCGCTCCTTGATGCTGACGCCGTATTCCTTCGCGCCCTCAATTGTGATCAGATTAGCGATGCTGCCCAGCAGGCAATGCCAGTTCGGTCGATTGCCAGGCCCGGTATGCTGCCAACGGCCACACCGAAATAGGTGACGAGAAAGATGATGATCGTAAGGTTGGAATTCGTGGGTAACAACGCGCGGCTCTAAAAATAATTTGATAAGCATGATTTACTGGGGCAGGCTATTTTACAATTCGAATCTCGCCAGATTGATCGAATGGCAGGTTAACCTCGCCAAGCAATGGAATAGTTGACTTTAAATCCACGCTGCCACTCAAGCGATAAACAACAGTTGATCCTCCTTGCAACAACTGAGAAACCGATTGCCCAATCTGAAAAAAGTTGAGCGAAATCGGCAAATTCAAAATCGCCTCGCCTTTCGCCGGCACCGACTGGCTTTTGTTTTCCGAACCGCTCAGCCACTGCTGGCGGTTGACATCGAAGCGGTAGTTGATTCCATTCAAGAGAAACGCGATTGCATTGGCATTGCTGAGTTTGATTCGTAGTGTGAGATCGGCGCCGCTGAGAGTGAGCTTGTTCAGTTTCAATGACTCGACTCCAATCTTCGGAATCTTGATGAGCGGAACGCTGCCGTTTTTGCTGATGGGAACGCGCTGCATACCCAAAATTGGCAAATCAAACGAGAAGCCAGCGTTGAGTTGGTAGCGGGTGCTGTCCTGATTTCGCAGAATGGTGAAGGCCTGGTAAACCTCGTCGAATTTCATCGACACAAGCACCGGCACGATGTGCTGCCCGTTGGCCGGAATCTCGACCCCGGCATTGTTGTCGCCCCGCACGAAAGAGTGATCGTTCAACAGAAAATCAAAATCGAATCCAGTGAGCTTTACCCCGATAGGATTGGGGTTGGTGATTTTCACATCGAACAGCAAACCGATTTTCTCAAATGAAAGATGATCGATTTTCGCACCAGCGAAATTGACGCTCGGTTTCCGGAAATTTGATTTAACAAATTCATTGAAGGAAGAGCACGAGAAAAAAATAGCTGCACATGAAAATATTAAAAAGGCTGGGATACGCTTTGTCATTATTTTGAATCCATTTGAAATTTCAAGAAATTTTTATTCCCCCCTATCAAAGGGGTAGGGGGTTGTTTTAATCGACGGTTTACAACCCCATTTTAAGGGGGACGAATTTGTATCTTTTACTAAGCAAGATTTTTTCCCACTCGTTACCGCTTACGATAGGATAAGGGTACCTCATAACTGAAAAATTCAAAATTGAACTTTGATATTTGCATTTTTCATTTTGTATTCAAAGCGTCAGTCACTGACGACTCTTTCCGTTAATCATCGGTTCGTGCCCCCACCAGTATGGCTTTGCGAGCGTCTTTTCTTCCGGCCAAATCTGATTGAGGGTGTTGGCGTCGTAAAGCAAACCATTCTTCATCACGTATTGAATCGAATTCGTGTTGCGAATATTCTCGAGCGGGTTTTTTTCTAACACTAACAGATCGGCTAATTTGCCGGCTGCTATCGATCCCAAATCTTTTTGAAAGCCGATGGACTCCGCGCCAAAAATGGTGGCGCAGCGCAAAGCATCCATTTCCGACATCCCGCCGGATTGCACCGACCACAATTCCCAATGATAGCCTAAGCCCTGCAACTGCCCGTGGCTGCCAATGCACACGCGCCCGCCCGCCTCGACGATCTTTTTAGCCTGCGCAGCGTGCTGGTAATAAACATGCTCGTCGTTATGAAACCACGGCCGCCGGCGCGTGAGCTTGTCGATTTCGTTGTGCGGCACAAACTTGCGCAGCTTGGCGTCGGCGTGGACATCGGTGTTGGTGTAAAAATAATTTTCGGCCCATGGTCCGCCGTAAGAAACCAGCAGCGTCGGCGTGTAAAAAGTCCGCGACTTCGCCACCAATTCGACGACATCTTTGTACAATGGCGTCAACGGAAAACTGTGCTCGTTGCCGGGGTAGCCGTCGATGATCTGAGTTAGATCGAGCTTGATGTCCAGCGCGCCCTCGGTGGTGGGAATCAGTCCCTGCTCCTTCGCCGCCATGATGATCCACTGGCGGGTGTTGCGGTCGCCGGCGACGTACTGTTTGATGGTGTTGATCTTGTAAAACTCCGAGTAACGTTTCAAAACATTCTGCGCGTCCTTCAAACTTTTGATGCCGTCGGTTTCAAACACGCCGGGACCGGTGTAGAACACGCGCGGCCCGAGCAGCTCGCCGGTCTCCACCAGATCGCTGTAAGTGAGGACGTCGGTGGTGGAGGTTTGCGGGTCGCGGGTGGTGAGCACGCCATACGCGAGGTTGGCGAGATACTCCCACACCACGCCGCGATGCACGCCCCACGCCGGCCACATGTGGGCGTGGCTGTCCACAAATCCGGGCAGAATGAATTTACCGGTGGCGTCGATCTCCCGTGCGCCGGCCGGCGTTGCGATCTCTGCGCTGGCGCCGACTTTTTCGATGCGATTGTCTTTGATCGCCACTGCGCCATTTTCGATGACGCCGTCATTGGGTGCGCCGGGCGTCATCGTCAGAATTTTCGCGCCCCGCAAAACCACCGTGCCTGTGCCCTTTTGCCGCGGGGCTTCGAGGTCGATGACGATCGTTTCAGGTTCGAACGATTTTTCTTCGTCATCTGCTTTTTTCGATTTTTCCTTTTTAGATGCTTTCGCCGCTTTAACGGAATCGGCAAAAGCTTTTGCGCGGCCGAAATTGTAACGGAACAAATGATTGCCCAATGACCAGTCAGCCTCTTTATCATTCGGCCCCCAATTCATGAACAGCCCGCCAACCGTCGTCAGCTTTTCCACCGGGAACGTGGACTCCGATGGATTCAAAATCGAAATGCTCGGGGCATCGCCGCCCACTTTGGGAACGGTTATCCGATAAATGTGATTGTCCACTTGCGCCAAGACATGTTCACCATCGGGGCCCATGATTAACTCGTCCGCCGGGCTTGGTTCCTCGCCGCCAAACAACGGCATCGCGCCGGTGATTTTCACGTGAACTTTGCGGTCGGTGCCATCGAGGCGCATAGAGACGAGACCGTCTTTACCTTCATAAACGTAAAGGCGATCCGGTTTGTCCGCAAAATGCGACCGCGATCCTTTCAGCGGCGCGATGAGCACATCGGGACCGCCGTTGGCCGGGATGCGCACCAGATCTAATCCCTGCCCGCCGCGAAACGTAAAAATCGCGAATTCCTGGCGCTGCTGCCACGGCCCTTTGGCCACAACGATTTCTTTGCCATCGGGCGTCCACACCGGATCGGTGTAGTAAGCGCTGACCTGGTTGAGTTTCACCGGTTTGCCGCCGTTCACCGCAACTTTGTAAACGTGGCCGCCATCTTCCTCCGACCAGGTTACAAACGACAGCCAGTTGCTATCCGGGCTCCACGCCGGCGCGAATTGTCCGGCAGCTATCGACGCCAATTGCGTTAATTTTCCGGTGGCGAGATTTTTTACATAAAGATCGTGCAGCGCGGTGAACGCGAGATGCGAGCCGTCGGGCGAGATTCGTCCCCAGCGGATCTGACGGATTTTCACCGGACCGTCTTCCACCGATTTTTCGAAATAGGAATGCGGGCCGAGATCGAGCGCGACATCAACTGAGAATGCAATCTCTGTTTGGGCACCGGAGGGAACTTCGATGCGCAAAATTTTTCCATCCGATGAAGCGATGATGGCTTTGCTGTCCGGCGTGAAGGCATAACCCGGCATGAGGTCGCGGGTGAAGCGCGATTCCTGATCGTCGCGGGTTACGGGATACGCCAGCCACTGCTCGAAGCCAGTTTGCAGGTTGCGCAGCTTCAACCCGGTCTTGGCGTCATGCCGGGTGGCGTAAATCAGCCACTTGCCGTCGGGCGACAAGCAGGGGCGTACCGCCCCGCCGGTCTCCCCGGTGAGCGGGAAAATTTCGCCGGTCTCGCGATCGTAAATCGCCATCTGCCAGTTGAAGATCGGCATGTTGTATTGGAAGCGCCCCTGTTTGGTGGAAAAATATATGTAGCGATCATCTTTGCCGAAGGCTGCACCCAGAGCATTGCGCTCTTTTTCTTTGGGATGCAGATTTGCGCCGCTGCCGCCATCCACGTGATAAAGCCAGAGGTGATACACGCCCAACCCGCTCGCTTTTGAAGCGACCACATACTTGCCGTCGGGTGTCCATTCCGGCGAGGCGTACATGGTGTTGGCGCCTTTGGTAAGCTGCTTGAGGCCGGTGCTATCGACTGCGGCCGTGGTATCGACGATGGTCTTGCCTGTCTGCACAGGCAGGCCGGTTTCGAGCAGATAGAGATTTTCCGCGCCGCTGCGATCACTGATGAAAACGATGCGCTTGCCGTCCGGCGAGAAACGCGGCTGGCTGTCGAACGCCAGACCCCTGGTGCTGCGCGTGGCGTTACCGCCGGAGATGGGCAAGGTGTAGAGATCGCCCAACAATTCAAACACGATGTTATTTCCGTCCGGCGAGACATCCAGCGAGAGCCAAGTGCCTTCGTTGGTGGTGAATTCGATTTTGCGTTCGGGTTTCAGGGGCAGCGCCCGTTCCGGTTCTTTCTTTTTGGCTTTGGTAGTGTCGGCTTTAGCCGTGTCCTGCGGTACGGAAATAAATGAAGCGCTGGAATCGGTTTGTGTGAAAATCAAAATCAGAAAACAGGTAACGACTGAAAGAGGAAATCGCATGCTCACCCTCCGGCTTGAGATGAATTTGTTTCTTAGAGGATCCGCGTGAAATGCGCTGGTCTGGCAAAGTATATGATAAATAGAGAAAATATCACGATCTATTCCCTCTTAAAAAAGGAGTCAGGGGGTTGTATTTTTTTCGATCCAGTCCTCAATCGTTTGCAGTACGCCACTCATATTCTGCTTCACGTCTCGATCATAAAATCTGAGGAAAGATAATCCTAATGCCTCTAACTCCTGTTGCCGTTTGAGATCATAATCTTGTTTATTGCTATGACTGTCTCCGTCAATTTCGATCACTAATTTAAGTTTGCTGCAAAAGAAATCAACGATATAATTGCCAATCGGTTTTTGGCGCATGAATTGATAACCGCGCATTTTTCTTGCCTTGAGTTGATTCCAAAGTAAAACTTCGGCCAGCGTGCTGTTGTTGCGCAGTTCTCTGGATTTGGCTTTCAGTTTTGGGTTGTAGTAAATCTTCATGATTCACCTCCAATCAAATTCCCCCTTTCAAAACAATTTGGCGATTAGCCCGGATCGATTCCCCCTTTCAAAGGGGGTTAGGGGGTTGTGCTTTTCGTCCCACTTCCTTCCGGACAACCCCCTAAATCCCCCTTTGCTAAGGGGGACTTTATTTCGTGGTTTCTTCAACGATTTTCACTTCTTCCTCGGTCAGCTCGTACAGCTCATAAACTAGCCGGTCGATTTGGTGGTCGGTGGCGGCGATTTGGCGATCGAGCAGGGTGAGGTTTCGCCGGTTTGTGCGGCGGCTTTTTGCTGGTGCAACTGTAACATGCGCTCCTTCAGCACGACCATCTGGTTTTAATTCCCCCTTTCAAAGGGGGTTAGGGGGTTGTGTTTTGGGTTCCCGCCGCATCCGGACAACCCCTGTAGTCCCCCTTTTTTAAGGGGGACTTTGTCGCCCTCCTTTTTCAAAGGAGGGTCGGGGAGGATTTAGTGCTCCCCTCCACGATTTTGATTTCTTCATCCGTCAGTTCGTACAACTCATAAACCAGCCGGTCGATTTGGTGGTCGGTGGCGGCGATTTGGCGCTCGATGCGGGTGAGGGTTTCGCCGGTTTGGGCGGCGGCTTTTTGCTGGTGCAATTGCAACATGCGCTCCACCATCGCGACCATCTGGTTTTAATTCCCCCTTTTAGAGGGGGTTACGGGGTTGTCCTATTCCCCCTTAAAAAGGGGGTTAGGGGGTTGTGTTTTTGATCCAGCTCGCTCCCGGGACAACCCCCTGTGGTCCCCCTTTTTTAAGGGGGACGATTTTGTATCCCTTTGCGAAGGGGACTTTTATTCCCCGTCAGTCAGGGGGTTGTATTTTTTTCGATCCAACCCTCAATCGTTTTCAGTACGCCACTCATATTCTGCTTCACGCCTCGATCATAAAATCTGAGGAAAGATAATCCTAATGCCTCTAACTCCTGTTGCCGTTTGAGATCATAATCTTGTTTATTGCTGTGACTTTCTCCGTCAATTTCGATCACTAATTTAAGTTTGCTGCAAAAGAAATCAACGATATAATTGCCAATCGGTTTTTGACGCATGAATTGGTAACCGCGCATTTTTCTTGCCTTGAGCTGATTCCAGAGCAAGACTTCTGCAAGTGTGCTGTTGTTGCGCAGTTCTCTGGATTTGGCTTTCAGCTTTGGTTTGTAATAGATTTTCATGATTCACCTCCGAGCAAATTCCCCTTTAAAAGGGGTTGTGCTATTCCCCCTTCCAAAGGGGGTTAGGGGGTTGTCTTTTGATTCCCGCCAGTGCCGGACAACCCCCTAAATCCCCCTTTGCTAAGGGGGACTTTAAAAGCGTCTCGCGGCGGACTTGGGCTTCATTGTAGCGCCCGGCTTTGTACTCCTCGAGGTTGCGCTCGAAGCGGGCGATGAGTTCGGAGATGTGGGTTTGATTGGTCATGATGTTAGTATTCTTGGCTTTACCGTTCTACTTTTCAAAGCGAGTAGGGTTGTCCATAAAAGTCTTCGCTCGACGCTCAATTACAGTCGCGCCAAAAAAATAATCAAATAACTCAAATCACCAAATATTCGAGATTGTCTTCAGCGAACAGTGCGTACATAGTGGCCGTGGCGATCGCTCTCGGTATTGATGTTGGATGCCCCTAACGGATTGACATACTTATCATAGAAGCCTTTTCTCTTAGTCATTCGCTCGGCACCTTCAAATGAGAGACCGCCACTCTATTTTGCCTCTCGAACGCTATCATAGACCTTGAGCTTCCTGTAATCTTTTCCAATCAGAACTGTCACCATTAGTTTCAAAGATTTCGTCCATTTGCGGAGCAACTTGCTTTTTGTTCACGCCGAGAACGTCTGCAACTTTCGCGGCGTTCTTGGAATTGAGGGAGACGCGATCGATCACGAATGTTTGATCGAGGTCAAAACCACCTTGGTAATTGCCAATGTCTACTACATCGAAACCATGATCACGAAGATATTGGCCAATTTCGGTACCAATAGCCTGCACGCCACAAGCATTCAATACTTCCACGGTGATTTGGTCATTAGGTTTGTTTTCGGCCAAAGCACTGTGTTTCTTCTGCGTAGACCAGTCTGAAAGGTTTGAAATCACAACAATCAGGCCTATCAGAGATAGCACCGCAAATGCAATCAGAAATCCTCTACGACGTCGCAGTGTCGCGGATTCTCGTATTCCCGTATCCACTGCCCTTTCGGGTACAACGGTGTGAGGGGGTTTTAGCTTTTTAACAATTGGCGATGCGGCTAATTGACTATGAATCACCCTCGCTAATTTTTCAGTTGTTTCGGTTGACGCCAGCTTGATCGGTTGACGAGCAAGTTTTAAGGCATGCAATAATTGCGTAATTCCCGCTTCCGAGTCATGAAGATCCAAATATACTTTGTGGGCTAAAAGGGCGGGCAGTCGCGTACCATCTAAACAGCAGGGGATGATAGCGGCATTGAGAGAAATGGCATTCGTCCACTCAAGCTCAACCCACGGCGATTCACTCGCCGCCTTTGACCAAACAAGCAAAAGCGTATTGCACCACTCCAGAGCATCGCTGATCCGCTTTGGCAAATTATCGCCACCACGAATGCCAACGTGATCCACCCACACCTCGGCGCCGGCCGCAATCAACTCAGCCTCTAAACGCAGCACCAACGGCTTATCTTCCCACGCGTGGCTAATAAAAATTCTTGGCTTGTTGGTTTGCGTTTTGTTGGACATCTTCGTTCGGAGTATTGTCCAAAATCAAATACGACAAAGCGGTTGTTTTGCGAATTATGAGACGGCTGAAAATAAGCAGCCGAAGGATGGAAATCAAGCTTCGAGACAAAACTTGCCACGCACTTCCGAAGTGCGTGGCAAGTGGGGGGTAACGCCGGACAACCCCCTGTGGTCCCCCTTTGCTAAGGGGGACGTTTTTTGTTCCCCGTTCGAAGGGTTAGGGATGTCTTTAGAATCCCGCCGGCTCAGACATCCCCCTAAATTCCCCTTGAAAGGGAGACTAAGATCATATCCCTTTTAGAAACTGTTTTACAGCGGCGTTGAACGCTTTTGGATTTTCCATATTTGACAGATGCCCGGCGGCGGGAATCACCACCATTTCTGAGTTTTGAATGTTGCGATGCAGATTCTCCGACTGCGGCACAGGCGTCAGCGCGTCTTCTTCGCCAACGAGAATTAACGTCGGGCAGGTGATTGACGGCAGCAGCGGATTCGAATCCTCGCGGAATGCCATTCCCAGCGACGCGTTGGCAATGCCGGTGATGGAGGTCGAGGAAATGATTTTCTTGACCTGTTTTACCAGCAGCGGCCTTTTCGCTAGAGTCGTTTTGCCTAAAAGTTTCGGCGTCAATTGCTCGGCGATGACTCGCGGTCCATCTTTAATAACTTGCTCCGCCAGCGCTTTGCGGTTTTTCTTGCCCTCGTCGGTGTCCGCCTCGGCGCGGGTGTCGGCCAAAATCAGCGCCTGCACCGCATCGGGATAATTGCGATAGAACGCGAGCGCCACGTAACCGCCCATGGAGAGTCCACCCAACACGAATTTCGGAATCTCCAGCTTTCGCATCAGCGCGTAAATATCTTCCGCCAACTTATCTATTAGGTAAGGCTTGCTGGTGCGCTGGCTTTTGCCAAAGCCGCGAAAGTCCGGCGCAATGATTTGAAATTTTTTCGACAACTCGGAAATCTGCTGCCGCCACATGGTACGGTTTAACGGGAAAGCATGAAGCATTACTATCGGCAGGCCAACGCCTTTAATATCGTAAGCGAGATTGATTCGGTTGACTTTAATTTGCATGGGGTGAGCCTCAGGGTTTTATCCGTAAAACAATTTTTCCGAAATTTTGGTTGGCCTCCATATAGGCGTGAGCGTCGGCGGCTTGTTCGAGAGCAAAGATATTATCGATGACCGGCTTGATTTTTCCAGACTCCAATAGCGGCAGCACGTGTTTCTGAAATTCTGTAGTCAAAGCCATTTTCTCTTCAAGGGAGCGGCCGCGCAGCACCGTGCCGATAACCTGAATCCGTTTTCTCATAATGGCGCTGAGGTTGGCTTCGACCTTCGCTCCACCCAAGAGTCCAACGAGAATGATTCGGCTTTTGTTGGCGAGACACGCTAAATTTTTTTCCCAATAATTCGCCCCCACCATGTCGAGTATTGCATGCACACCCTCGCCGCGAGTTTCAGTCAAAACGATTTCCTGAAAGTCCTGGGTTTTATAATTGATGCCAACATCGAGTCCCAGCGCTTTGCCTTTGGCGAGCTTGTCATCCGAGCCGGCGGTGCCGAACACCGTAGCGCCGGCGGCTTTCGCAAGTTGCAGGGCGGCAATGCCGACGCCGCTGCCCACGGCGTGAATCAGCAACCGCTCGCCGAGTTTGAGATCGAGTTGAAGGAACAACGCATCAAACGCGGTGATGAAAACTTCCGGAATCGCTGCGGCTTCTTCGAAACTTAGATTTGCTGGTATAGAGATCGCCAGCCGTTCGTGAGTGACAATCTGTTCTGCATAGCCGGCGCCCGGCAGCAAACCCATCACCCGATCGCCGGGTTTGAAGTTGGTGACTTTCGATCCAACTTCCGACACTTCGCCGGCGAATTCGAGGCCGGGAATATCGCCGCGCACGCCCGGCGGCGGAGGATACTGACCGCGGCGCTGCAGGAGATCCGCGCGATTGAGAGCGGTGGCATGGACGTTCACCAGCACTTCATTGGGATCAGGTTGCGGCGCGGGGATGTCTTGAAGCTTCAGAACGTCCGGCGGTCCGGGTTGAGTGATGACGATGGCTTGCATTTTTTATTTCGAAATCTAAAAAAAAATCTCTTTGCAAATTTACTTTGCAGCTTTGCGTGCGGGCTTATGCTAGTTCAGCCGCGCCTCCAATTCCTGCAGCCCAACCTTTGCCGGCGCATAGTCCGGACGAATCTTCAACGCTTCTTGATATTCCCTGAGCGCCAACGGCCAAAAACCTTTGTGCTCATAGATGCGCCCCAAATTGCAGCACGGGAATTCCGGGTTTTCGTAGCGTTTGGCATGTTTGGCTTTCTCCAGCCACGGGATAGCCTCGTCCAATTTCCCCATCTGGATCAAGTAAGCGCCGATGTCGTTATAGGGATTGCCAAACTCCGGGTCGACCGCAATGGCTTTGTGGCACTCAGCTATTGCGCCGTCAAACTTCTCCATGAAGCTGTACGCCCACCCAAGAAAAGTATGGGCCTCTGCAGTCACTTCAATTTCCAGTGACTTTTTGTAATACCAAATCGCCTGCTGCAGTTCACCGCGCATCTGGCACTCGTAGGCGAGCTTAAAATATTTGAAGGCCTCCGGCCCGATTTTGTAATTCGGGAACATGATAGCCACCCAAGCGCATAGGCAGAGCGCACAGCGTTGTGTTCAGTGGTTTTCTGTAATTCGAGAAATTCGCGGTTAAGTTTTTTTCTTGAACTCGGCTAACAACTTGCCTGCGTGTTGCGGCGGTTCAGCTTTTAAGGCAACCAATGCGTCTTCGACGTATGGCGTCCGCCGCATCCCTAAAAGAACACAATGAACGCCAGGCATCGATGCCAGAACTCGAAGCGCTTTTTGCGACAGAGTTTCCGATGTTTTGAGATCCGGGCTCAGGCTGTCTAATTGATCGCTGATTTTTTTAGAAAAGACCTGTGCGTTGTTTTCGTAGTGCCGGGTGATGGTTTCTAAGAATGCAAAGAAAGTATTGGAGTACGATTCCGACCATTTTTGCCATTCGGCATTTTCTGAAAGTTTCTGATTGAAGTAGCTCAAATTGGAGTAGCTTTGCGGCAAGAGAATATTCTGCCGGACGTGATCCCAATGCTGCCAGTTTTGAAACGCATTGCGGGCGTCACCGAGCTGCGCAGCGCGGCCAAAGATTTCGTCGAAATGTTGCGCCGGGATTTCCGGGGGCATCGTGTTCTTGAAATTATTGTGAAAGCGCGACTCCAATTCGGCCAGCTCATACAACTGTTTGCCAAAATTTTTAGAAATCTCATCGGGATCGGTTTCACGAAAACTAGCCAGCCGCACCATGCCGCTGTTGGCCATGGCATTCAACGGGCGATTGACCAGCGTGGCAATGTTTTTTTCCAACGCCAATTCCAAAAGCGTTTTACTGCTGCTGGCTTGATTTTTTTCGAGCGCCGCGCCGGTTTCATAAAGATTAAACGGAAATTGGATGACCTGAAAATAATTGTTGGATGCCACGTGCTTGGCGATTTCGATCACTTTTTCCAATGATGTAAACTCAAAGTCGCCGGCATCTACTGGAAAAGTATTGGACGAAATCCCGTACGCCTTGATTTTTCCCTCGGCGACTTTTTCCTCCATCCACTCAAACGCTCTTTGAATGCGCAGATAATACTGCTCGCGCGCACCGCTCACATCTTTTTCGCCGCGCTTTTTTAGATCGGAAAGAAAATACTCGGGATTGTGCAGCAGATAAACATCGAGGGCCGGCAGCTGCAGCCGTTCCAGCGAGCGGCTCAGTTGATCCTGCAAGAAATCCGGATGAATGCAGTGCCAGCAGCCTTCCAGGTATTTCACCATTTTGGGAAACGCGTGCCCCTGGGCTTCTGCTTTCAGCGCCAGATCGAGATTTTGTCCCTGCACGTACCCGACTTTCGACACCACCACAACTTCGTCGCGCTGCAGCTCGCCGCGTTCGAACATTTCATGCAGCAAATTGCCGATGAGCATTTCACTGCCGCCGTCAGTGTAGTTACTGGAGGTGTCGATGAGATTGCAGCCGTTCAGCAACGCGTACCGCAGAGCGCGGGCATGTTCGATGGAGTTGTAATGAATGCGATATCCGCCAAAGCCGATGTTGCTGACTTTGTAATCGGTGCGACCTAAATTGCGGATCGCGCGTTCGGGAATGCACCGTTGCGATAATCGTTTAAAATATTGTGTGGTGGATTCCGGTGTCGCCATGGCCGGAAGATACAAGCGGTGAGCAATTAAATCAACATAAAAAATAAGGGCAGAATCCGGCTGCCTCAGCAGATTCTGCCCATTGCAGATAGGTCACCACCTTCTTGTTCAAGAAGGCGACCGAAAGAGGGAGGATAAGGAAGCTTAGACCAACGCCTTGTCCATGAAAAGGATAATCAACAAATAGGCAAACGAAATCAGAAACGCGATCACAAAAAAATTCTTCTTCTTTGCTGGTTTACTCATCGGTGGTTCCTCCATGAATTTCATTTTCTGTTTAATACAAAGGCCATGCCGGAGGGGTAGATTTTCCCAATTGCGAAAATGGCTATGGTTGCGGAGAGTGATTAGACGATTGTAATTAAAGAAGCTGGAGTTGGAAGATATGAAGCAAGACATTTTTGCGGGATAAAAAAAATCGCCAAATCACAGGAGAAATTTTTACACCGATTACACGATTGAATTTCTATTTTGCAAACGCAGCTATGCTTCTTCGGATTTGAAATATTCTTCAGCGTGCTTGGGGGGCACCTCAAGAAATTGGTCGCAGATATAGCAGGGTTTGCCGTCGCCGCGCAGGGCAAACGCGCAGCGCAAAGAATCGACAATAGTATGTTCGAAGAGCAGAACAAAAATCAGTACCGCGCCGACGGCCAGAATGCCGCAGATGACGAACATGAACGGGATGCCAGCATGTTCCGCAACCGCGCCCAGCACGATGCCAGCGATGGAGATGCCGAGATCGAAGCCGCCGTAATAAAAAGAAAAAATCTTGCCGCGAGTTTCGGGGGTGGTGTTATCGGCCACCACAGTGGTCAACGTGGGTTGCTGGGAGCCAAAACCGAATCCGTACAAAATAGCGGAGATGAACATGAATGTGATTGTCGTAGAGTAATTGAGTGAGAACACGCCCAACGCGATAAAGGCCAGTGAGAACACGATGAGCGGCCCACGGCCCGCTCGGTCAGATAGTCGTCCGATAAATACTCGCACCACCAGCGTTGCGGCGCCAAACACTGCAAAAAACAAACCGACGTTCACGTGCAAGTTTTCTTTCAAAAATATCGGATAGTAGAACATCACCGCGCCGTGGATCATTGCGATAAGCAGGATGATCACGAATGAAAAAACGATCCGTCTTTGCCAGATCGCTTGAACGAAACCAGTGCTAGTTTTTGAAATTTCGAACGTCTTTGTTTCTTTGATAAACAGCGAAAGGATGAGGCAGACGAGCGAGCTCACTCCAACGAAAATGAACACCATGTTGTACCCCCACAAGTCGCCAATCAGGCCGCCGAAGATCGGGCCGGCCGAAAACGCGACGGTGTTGACCATGCCGGTGTAGCTGATGATTTCGCCGCGCTGCTTGGGCGAAGCGGCGTCGGTGATGAGGGTGATGGAAGCAGTGCCGAAGGCTGCCAGCCCCAGCCCGTGAAACATGCGTACGGCGACCAGCGGCGCAATGTCATGAATGAAAATATAGAAGACCGGCGCGATGGCAAAAATGGTGGCTCCAAATAGCAGCACGACTTTGCGGCCGGCGCTGTCGATTTTTTTTCCAACCAAAGGCCGAAACAGCAGCACACCCACCGCAAACGCGCTCATCACGATTCCCACCTGAGATTTGTTGCCGCCAATGCTGATGATGTAGTTCGGCAGGGTGGGCAGAAGCGCCGCCGAACTCATGAAGAATAGAACGCGGGTGATCCAATTGAGAGTCAATTGGGTGGTGAACAGCGTGGATTTCATGGGGCGAAATATAAAGCCTTTTTTTCTTACTTGCAAATTTGTGGTGAAAACTCTGGGGCTGTCCAAAAAGGAAGGAAATTGTCATTGCGAGGAGCGTTAGCGACAAAGCAATCTCATAATTTGAGCACAAAATCATGAGATTGCTTCGCTTCGCTCGCAATGACAGGTATCTTTTTGGACAGCCCCAGAGTTGAAAGGATTTTTCTGTTGATTTTCAGGCGTGATTCTTTTATTTTAGGTGCATGATTTATCGACTTTTATATTCTTTAACAATTGGCCTTTTTATGGTCGGTTTTGCGGCCCACGGGTATAGCCAAGCAAAGGCTCAGAAGCACCACGAGACGCTGCGCAAAATCCGCAATGAAATTCGTGAGGTGGAAAAAGAGATCGCCGCCAATCAGAAAAAGGAAAGCTCGGTGCTGTACGTTCTCAACAATCTCGATCTGGAAATCGATTTGACCCACAGCCTGATTCAAAGTGTGAAAAAGGAATTGCGGGAAAGGGAGAAGCAAATCGCCCGCATCGAAAGAAACCTTGTGACCACCGGTGATGAGGTGCATCGGCTCAAAGATGTTCTCGGCAAACGGTTGGTTTATTTTTACAAACACGGCCGGCTGAAGGACATTGAACTGCTGTTAACCTCGCAATCGATCAACCAGGGAATGCTCTGGCTGGAATATCAAAAGCGGCTGTCGGAGCACGATTATCGCAACTATATCAAGATAAGAGAAAAACAGGCGCAAATTACTCACGACCGTGATCTGCTAACCATCGAGCTGGCGGAAAGGCGCAAACTCCTCGACGAAAAACTAAAAGAGGATAAGAAGCTGCAGGTCAAAAAAAACGAGCGCGAAACGGTATTAAGCTCCATTCGCAACGATACCGATCTGCTGCGACAGCAGATGGCTGACAAAAAACGCGCCGCGGACGGAATTCGCAACATCATTCTGCAACTGGAGCGCGCTCCCAAGGCGTCCCCACTGCCGCCGCCGTCCACGCCATTTGCGCAATTGCAGGGCCGCATGATCTGGCCGGCCAGCGGCAAGATCATCGCGCGCTTCGGGCAATATCGCCACCCGGAACTGAAAACCGTCACCGAGAATATCGGCATCGACATTCAGGCGGGAGCAGGCAGTCCAGTGAAAGTGGTGGCCGGCGGTCGAGTCACGGTGATCACCTGGCAGCGCGGCCGCGGCAACATTGTCATCGTCAGCCATTACGGCGGGTATTACACGGTTTATACTCATCTCGAAGAAATCCAAGTGGACCTCGATGATGAAGTGCAGATGGGCCAGAACATTGGCACGGTCGGGGAATCGGGATCGTTAAAAGGGCCGATGCTGCATTTTGAGATCTGGCAGGGCGAGGATAAATTGGACCCGGAGGCTTGGCTGGGGAAGCAGACTTAATCCACTTAAAGAAATTTGGTTAAAAAAAGAATCCTATTTGAAGTTGATACTCCTCTTGGTTTTACTGTCCGGGGCGAAGAAGTAATTCTGATTAAAGACAAATCAGGGCGTGTTATCGGATTAGAGAAGCTAAATTATTCAGTACCTCTTGATCAACATCTGGATGTTTCATTTGAAACAGTGAGCTAACAGACAATGCCATTCGAAAATCTCATCGGACAACAGCGCGTCAAATCCTTTTTTGAGCGGGCGCTCGCCGGCGGTCGGCTCTCTCATGCTTACTTGTTTGTCGGCGATCGCGGCGTTGGCAAAGAGGCCATGGCGCTGGAGTGGGCCAAGGCACTGCTGTGCCCCAACCAATTGAACGAACATCCCGAGAATTGTAGCGACTGCAACCGCATCACAAAATTCATACATCCGGATGTGCATTTCATTTTTCCGGCGCCGGCAAAAGTCAAAGAGGACGAACACCGAAAAATCGTCGGTAGCCTGGTTGAAGATCCCTACAATCGGCTGGAGCTGTGGGCCAACCCGTCAGTGTCCATCGAGCGCATCCGGGAAATCCGCCAGACCTCGGCGTACAAATCCTTCGAGGGCAACGGACGCGTGGTGATCATCACCGACTGCGAACGTATGACCATCGAGGCCTCCAATGCCTTGCTGAAGATTCTCGAAGAGCCGCCGCCGAAAATGTACATCATCATGATTTCTGCGCGGCCCAATCTTTTGCTGCCGACCATCACTTCGCGGTGTCAGTTGGTGAAATTCGATCCGCTGTCTATTGCCGAGATTGAAACCGCGCTCGAGACCCGCAACGGCGTCGCCAAAGAGCAAGCTCGGCTAACGGCGCGATTGGCCGCTGGCAGCTACCGACGCGCCCTGGAATTGTTGGATGAAAATCTGCAGGAGATGCAGAATCGCGCGTTGGAGTTTTTCCGGAAAAGCGTCCAAAATGAAGTCATTCAGATTCATTTTATTGAAGAGGTATTGATTGAAAGCCAGCGCGACCTCAAAAAAATCCGCGACCTTTTGATCCTCGTCTCACTCTGGCTGCGCGACGCAATGTTGTTCAAGGAAAGCGGCGGCAATGACAATGATCGGCTGATAAATTATAACCAGTCCGAAGTTTTGAAGAATTTTGTGCAGTCATTCCCGGCGGCGGATTTATACAGCGCCCTCGGCGAGATTGAAAAATCGCTCGAGTTAATGGACCGCAATGTTCAAATTAATTTGATTTTGATCGTGTTAATGAACAAACTCAGAACCTATCTAAGGAGATAATCGATGCAAAGAAATATCATAGAACTAAAATTCAAAGGCGAGCGCCGCGAATTATACGAAAACGATATGGAGTTTCCATTCAAGGTTGGCGATTACGCCATTGTTGAGGCTGACAAAGGAGTAGATTGTGGTCGCGTGAATCAGATCACGCCGTTGCTGAACGGCAAGGCCGGCAACTCGAGACTGCGAAAAGTGGTCCGCAAATCGAGCCCCGAAGAGCTGCAGAAAGCGATGGAGAATCGCCATCATGAAAAAGAGGCGCTCGTCGTTTGCAAAGAGAAAGTTAAAAACCACAATCTCACCATGAAGCTGGTGGATTGTGAGTTTCAATACGATCGCCATAAAATTACTTTTTACTTCACCGCCGAGCAGCGGGTAGATTTTCGCAAACTCGTGAAAGATGTGGCCGGCGTCTATAAAACACGCATCGAGTTTCGCCAGATTGGCGCCCGAGACGAGGCGCGCCGGGTGGGCGGATACGGCGTTTGCGGTCGAAATTTATGCTGCTCATCATGGATCAAAGATTTCAAACCCATCACCACACAGGCGGCGAAGGAGCAGAACCTCGCCCTCAACCCGTCGAAGCTGGCCGGCGTGTGCGGCCGCCTCAAATGTTGTTTGATGTACGAACGCGATTTTTACAACGAGGCCGTCAAGAGATTTCCCCAACTCGCCAAACCCATCACCACCGAACGCGGCGAAGGCATTGTTTCCAACATTGATATTTTTAATGAGAAGGTGATGGTGCTTTACAAAGATGATACTACGGAAACCTATCCGCTGGAGTACATCAAAACTCGCGTTTATAAATGCGAACACGACTGCGGCCACGAGCATGGCAACCTGGAAGAGCTAAGTCATGATCATGATTTGAACGATGATTTGCACAAAGACAATTTGAACAACCAAGAGTTGAATTAGGAGGTGCAGGTGTCCCGCAAAAAGCAGAAAATTCTCGTCACCAGCGCCTTGCCCTATGCCAACGGCCCGCTGCACATCGGGCATCTGGCGGGCGCGTACCTGCCGGCCGACATCTACGTGCGCTACCAGCGTTTGCAGGGCAGCGACGTGATCTACATTTGCGGCTCCGATGAACACGGCGTGCCCATTACCATTCGCGCGGAACAAGAAGGCGTGTCGCCAAAAGAAGTCATCGACCGCTATCACGAGATCAACAAGCGAAGCTTCGCCCGCTTCGGGATGAGTTTTGAAAATTACTCGCGGACTTCGCTGGCTATCCATCATCAAACCGGCCAGGAGTTTTTTTTAGATTTTTACAAGAAAGGTTTGTTGAAGAAGAAAAAAGAGCAGCAATTCTATGACGAGCAGGCGCGGATGTTTCTGCCGGATCGCTACGTGGAGGGTACCTGCCCGATTTGCAAGAATCCTGATGCCCGCGGCGACCAATGCGAAAAATGCGGCAGCGCTTTGAATCAGATCGATCTCATCAACCCCCGCAGCAAAATTACCGGCAAAACGCCGGTGCTGCGCGATACCTATCACTGGTATTTTCCGTTAGGCGAGTTTCAGGATCGATTGCGGCAATACATCGACAGCCACCCGGAGTGGAAAGACAACGTTAAAAATTATTGCTATGGCTGGTTTAATCAAGGATTGAAGGATCGCGCGGTCACTCGCGATCTCACCTGGGGCATCAAAGTGCCGTTAGACGAAGCAGAGGGCAAAGTCATCTACGTTTGGTTCGAGGCCGTGCTGGGGTACATTTCTTCGACCAAAGAGTGGGCGCAGAACATTGGGCAGACCGATCGCTGGCGTGATTACTGGCTGGATAAGAATTGCCGTCTCATCCATTTCATTGGCAAAGACAACATCGTCTTCCACGCCATTTTGTTTCCCGCCATTCTGATGGCAAAAGGCGGATACGTTGTTACCGACAACGTGCCGGCCAACGAATACCTCAATCTCGAAGGCAACAAAATTTCCACCAGCCGCAATTATGCCATCTGGCTGGACGAATATCTCGATCTGTTTCCACCCGATCCGCTGCGCTATTGCCTCGCGGCCATCGCGCCGGAAACCAAAGACGCGGATTTTTCATGGAAGGATTTTCAAACCCGCAACAACAGCGAACTGGTGGGCATCCTCGGAAATTTCATCAACCGCTCGCTGACATTCATCGAAAAGAATTTTGAGAATCGCGTTCCCCAACAAAAGTCGTTGGGCGAATTGGATCGCTGGATTCTGAAACGAATTGCCGATGCTCCCGAACGTGTCGGCGCGGCGCTGGAAAAATTCGAAGCGCGGCAAGGGTTGAAAGAACTCATGGACGTTGCCCGCGACGCCAACAAGTATTTCAACGACAAAGAGCCGTGGCGTGCGGTCAAAGACGATCCGGATTCTTGCAGCACGACGTTGAATATTTGTGTGCAGGTCTCGAAAGCGCTGGCGGTGCTGATGGCGCCGTTTCTGCCATTTTCCGCCGAGCGGCTTTGGAAATTACTGAATCTGCCCGGCGAAGTTCATAAACAGAATTGGGCAGATGCCGGTAAAGATGGCATTGAAGCAGGTCATCAACTCAATCGTCCCGAAATTCTGTTTTCAAAAATCGAAGACAATATCATTGACAAACAAATCGCCAAGCTGACAAAATTATCGCCGGGGCAGCCCGCCAAAACTGCATCCAAAAAGGAGACGCCGGTGGAGGAGTCCAAAACCGATTTGATTTCCATCGATGAATTCCGCAAACTGAATTTGCGGGTGGCCAAAGTTTTGATCGCCGAGCGTGTGGAAGGCGCGGACAAGCTGCTGCGGCTGCAGGTGCAGATCGGCGACGAGCAGCGCCAGATCATCGCCGGCATTGCCAAGCATGTGGCGCCGGAGACACTGGTCGGCAAGAATATTATCGTGGTGGCGAATCTGCAGCCGGCGAAAATCCGCGGGCTGGA
>Ga0247727_10003689_pt1 | contig 33546 bp, 20 predicted proteins | sample WisWelCaveWW1625_FD_202498 | JGI IMG/M metagenome (GOLD analysis project Ga0247727, IMG submission 202498) | Biofilm microbial communities from Wishing Well Cave, Virginia, United States - WW16-25 | ecosystem: Environmental > Aquatic > Deep subsurface > Groundwater > Cave microbial mat | place...
TGATTTGCACGATCCCGCGCGCATCCGGCGGCGTGGATTCAATCGCGAGCTCGAGCGCGTTCAGCGCGGTGCGCGCGTCGCCGCCGGCAATATCAACGAGATGCGCCAGCGCGTCGTCCGCGATTTCGATTTGCTTTTTGCCGTAGCCGCGTTCTGAATCTGCGAGCGCGCGGCGCAGGAGCGTCGCGACTTGTTCATCATCGAGTGGCTTTAACTGAAACACGCGCGAGCGCGAGACGAGCGCGCTGATGACTTCGAAATAAGGATTTTCGGTTGTTGCGCCGATAAGAATGATCGTGCCGTCTTCTACGTGCGGCAAGAGCGCGTCCTGTTGCGCTTTGTTGAAGCGATGAATTTCGTCCACAAGCACAATCGTGCGCTTGCTGTACATCCCGCGCCGCTCGCGCGCATCGGCAATCAGTTTGCGGATGTCGGCGACGCCGGCAGTGACCGCGCTGATCTTTTCGAAATGCGATTGGGTCGTGTTCGCGATGATCGAGGCGAGCGTGGTTTTGCCGGTGCCGGGCGGACCCCAGAGGATGAGTGAGGAAAATAGTTTGTCGCCTTCTATCGCGCGGCGCAAAAGTTTATCCGCGCCGACGATGTGCTCCTGCCCCACAAATTCATCGAGCGTGCGCGGGCGCATCCGCGCAGCTAAAGGTCGCATGGCATCGCCGACTGTTTCGAATAAAGTTTCTTGTGAGCGTCTTTTAGGCGATGCCATGCGATAGCTCCGTTTTTTGCAATTCGCGGCGTTGATGTTCAAACAAATCCATAATTCACCTCGCCGCGATTGTATGCGCGTTGAAATCGTTTGGCAAGGGCAGAAAGGGGTGACATTTCTATTTGGCACTAACACTCATTAATTTAGGCTTGACATTACAACCAAATACATTTAGAATAATTTCTGAATAAGCAAGTTGGCCGAAACACGTTTTCGTTTAATCCTGAGTACTGTTACAAAGGAGTTGATTATGTATGTCACGATGCTTGGAATCGCGGGTTCCGGGAAAACTTCATATATGGCGGGTTTATACGAAGCCCATGCTGCGGATGCAATTAAGGGATTCGGGATTGAACCTACGTCTACAAATTCGAATATTGTTGATGATGTTTTGGCGCTGGGGGATTTTGGTTCAATTTCTTTTAGAGGTACAAAGTTTACATTTCCCGCAGGAACCCAACAAACAACGCTTTGGCAGTTTAACTTGCTGCAAGGAAGCTCCATTGTTACAACTTTTCATTGGATTGATTATCGCGGCGGTATTCTAACAGACACATCAGCTGAAATTAGAAATGATCCAAGGAAACTACAAGAACTAAAGGAATTAGCTGTACATATTCAGTTTACAAATGCAGTCTTGATTCTTGTGGACTCGATTGCCTTAACCAAGTTTGAAGACATAAGGGAAGCTCGAAGTAGGAGCGGCGCAGACAAGATTGGAAGTTTGATGCTACAAATCGACAAGGCATTCCCAAATAGAAACTTGACATATGTATTGGTTCTAACAAAAGCAGATGCTGTTGAAGAAAAATGGAAACAATCCAACTATGACTTGCTTGTGAAGCGCGGTCTCGATTCTTTTGAAAGATTCATTGAGTATGGAAAAACCAAGCCGATGTGGACAGGTGGAATTGTTCCGGTTTCAGCCGTTGGAGAAAACAATGCGGAGACGAAAATTACATTACCGAAAAGCCTGCAAGACGATATGACAGTTGTAAGCGTATTAAAGAGAATGCCCACTCCAATGAACGTAGGCGATGCCCTATTCTTTGCTGTTGGCCAAACTTTGAAACGAGATGCAGAGGCTCTAAAGATGGATCGCGCCAAACAACAGGAAGAAATGATAGAAATTCTAAAAAAGACAAACTGGGCAAGAAGCTTATGGGCGAAAATAACGAAAAAGCCCACGCCAGAGGAAATTGTCGCAACACTATTAGAACAGCAACAGGCAAATACAACCCGCCTTCAACAGTTCGAGGGATTCATAAAGCCACTATTAGACTCGGCCAAAAAAAACGTAAGACTAATACAAGGCTGGTAACGAAGTGTCTAACTATCCCGCAATCTCACAATTGATAAGGGCTCGAAAAAATGAACTTTAACGCGTACCCCCTACTTTATTCAAGATCGCGCGGAAAAGATTACAGATGGATGTTAGTTCCCCCGTTTGTAACACAAAACGACTTGTTATTGCTCAACAAAATATATGATTCTTTCGATAATCACAAGGAAAGCGCCGCAATAGAAAAATCGGGGGTACCTGTTATTTTTTATTTGCGGCTTTCAGAGTCGTCGGTGATTGCACAATGCGAAAAGACAGGATTTAAGGATAAAGAGGGAAGGGCAATTTACTCCCTTCAAGGGTTGGCAGTACATCAAACTGAGGGTCGAGATTTTTGGTACAGCCTGCCCTTTCTAATCATAAGATCCAAAAAATACATTGACTCATGGCAGTACATTTCTTTCAATGTTGCTGATGTAGTTAGTAAGAGTGAGTCAAAAAGTCGCGAAATACGCTTAAGTGATTTAGAAAGAGGTCTTACTAAAGTCATAAAAGGAATACCCGGAAATAAATCGCTTCCATTAGAAAGCGAACAAATACAATTGCCGTATGACAAGAATGGGTTGATAGAATTACTTGGGTATTTAATGTCGCCCAGAGTGTCCGCACTAAATTTTGCGTTTGGTTTTTCAAATGACATATTATCTAGAGTTAGTGATTTTAAAATTTTTGCCCCCATCAAGACACCTTCAAAAGGAAATGAACAGTATTCTCAAATCAAACAAGAGAATGTTGAATTGGAAAAAAGCAAAGCAATATTTGAAAATCGGGATTTACGGCCACGCAAGGAAGATTCTAATGCGCGGATCGAGTTTTGCGATATCCACCTAACATCATGCATGGTCGGGGATTTTCTCGGGTTACTGGGGAGCAAGCGACTTTGCCTGGAAGCATACGTCGACTCTGACAGTATTTCGAAAGCAATAGTTAGTATCCCAATGAGCTATCCAGCCAACCAAATTGAAATACTAAAAAGGGGGCCGACGCTAGAGGCGCAAAGGGCCCTTGAAAACTTACGCGCTCAACTAATAACAAAGGGATGGAAAGAGATAAATATGCAGAAAGAAAATTGGTGGGAGGGAAGATTTCAGCGCTGAGCGAGTGCAAGTCCTTCAAAAGGAATTTATCGTGAGCGAATCTGTAAGCGTACTTAAAACATTTCTAAAACTTGTCACTCGAAATGCAGTTGAGGATATATTCCATAGAGGTTTTCAGTCGGTATTAGGCATATTGTTCAAAGGTGGCTTGCAACTTGCCTTAGGCGGTATTGCCATCATGGTTTCGTATGCTGATTTAATTACAATCTTGACAGCTTCGGGATCTAAAGCTTACAGAGATATTCAAAAAGCAAAAATTAGCGGAACACTTTACAATGTGCGTACAGTCACAGCAGGCATCTTAGTGGCTGAGAATCCATATACGACTAGTTTGAAAGACCTTCCCGTTAGGCTTCCGAGAAAAGCAAGTATCCCAGTCCATGATGTATTTGACAAGTCTCCAAATAACGATGTGTACTCTTTCATAAAGAATGTCTCTTACCGTCAATTAGACTCAGCAGAAGTGTTTAGATCGTTGAGCAATTTGCGTGGTGAAGGAGAGAGATATCACTGTGTGGAATGTTCGCATGTGATTACAATAAATGGTAATGGGGCTCAGATTGGACATGCGCCTTATTGCCCAAAAAATATTAACAAGTATGCTGATTGGTGCGATGAATGTGGCAAAGACTTGAAAAAATATGCGCATGCCGCAACATGCCGTCGAGCGATTATAGAAAATATGAGAAATAGGCCTAAAGATAAGTAACCGTCATCAATTTGGAGAATCAGGTCACAAGAAAAGAGCCGAAGGATTCGCGAATCCTTCGGCTCTGATTTTTTACCCTGCACTCAATGGAATCTTGATATTGAAAGGTAATGTCAGCACCGGCGGCTGATCGAGCATTGCAGTTGATTGTTGCAAGATGCCGCGAAACTTGAACGCGCTGTAATTCGGAAAGACCGGGCTAAGATTCGCGTTGAGCAATCGCTTTTGCAAAATTTCGCCAAGCACGTCGCGGAAATCGGTGGTGATCGCGAGATCGCCGGGTCCGTAGAGATTTTCCTTGCTCACTCCGGGCCATTCGCCATACACTTTGCCGCCGTTCACGCCGCCGCCCATCACAAACATCACGCCGCCGTGACCGTGATCCGTGCCTGCGCTCGCGTTTTCTTGCACGCGGCGACCGAACTCGGTCATTGCAACGACCGTGATGCGTTTCATTTGATCTTGCAAATCCGCGTAGAACGCGGCGACGCTCTTGGCAAAATCGTCCATCAGGCGCGGCATATTGCCGTCCGCGCCGCCTTGCTGAACGTGCGTGTCCCATCCGCCAATATCCGCGCACGCCACCTCGACGCCCATCTCGCCCTTGATCAATTGCGCGATCGTTTTTAACGCGCGACCAAACGGCGATTCCGGATAATTCGCGCCGTTCGCCGGCGCATAAGCGCTCTGCGAAATTTTCGCAATGTCTTGCATCGCTTGCAAAGTCTGCTGACCTTCGCGCTCGATAAATCCGTCGCCCTGATACAGGGACGCAAGTGTTTGCTGAATTTGATCCACTTGCTTCTTGTCACCGCGCAAATGAAAATCCGTGATGCTCTGCAACGCCGTCGCGGAAATCGGACCGCGCAGAGATTGTTGCAGAATCGTGCCCATCCCGAGCGCACGGAACGGCGATTTATTATTCGACGCAACGTTTTGCAAATGCCGCCCAATCCAACCGGTCGGCATTGATTTTTCGCCCGGCGTGCCGCGTTCCATATAGTCCATCGCGTCGAAATGCGATTTGCTCGGGTCGGGCGAGCCGGCGGCGTGCACCACTGCGAGCGCGCGCGCGTCGTACACTTGTTTGAGCGGCCGCAGATTCGGATGCCAGCCAAAAAATCCGTCAATGTCCACGGCGGCTTTTGCATTGCTCGCGTTCGGTTGCGGAATCGCGGTTTGATCGCGCGCCGCGTAATAGCCCTTGTCGCCGTGCGGCACAATCAGATTCAATCCGTCCGCGCCGCCGCGCATAAACAGGCAGATGAGAACATCGCCCTGCGTCGGCGCGTCTCTCGGCGCGAACGCGACGCGCGGCATCCATTGCGGCCACGCGAGCATTCCCATCGCGAGGACGCCGGTGCGTTTGAGTAGATCACGGCGGGTGGTTGTGTCGTTCATGGGTGCCTCCAAATTCTTTCAACGTCATTGCGAGGCAGCGGGTTTTGCTGCTGAAGCAATCTCCAAATTGGAATGTGGGGATTGCTTCGCCGCTTTCAGCGGCTCGCAATGACATGATGATTAGCGATATTGAAAATGCGGCGACGAAAGAATCAGCGCGACGAGATCCGGCAATTTACTTTGATCCAGCGCCGCGCTGGCATTGCCGCCGAGCGCACTTAAAAGTTTTTGCCGGTCGGCGCTCGGGATCGCGCGATGCAAAATCGCGTTGATCCAAAAATCTACGGCGTCGCCCGCGTTCTTGATCGTCGCGTTTCCTGCCAACGCTTTCAAATCTACTTTGGCGCGCGGCACTTGATTTTTCGCAACCAAGAGCGAAAGATTCCAGCGCGCGAGCAAATTGCTTGTATTGATCCACGCGCTGCCGGTATCGGGATAGCCGTCTGGCGTCGAAAGCATAAACAAACCCTGCCCCATCAGCCGGAGCGTCGTATTCAAAATGCTCACGTCTTCGGCTTGCAAATCCAACGCGCGCGCGCTCGAAACGATGTACTCAAAGGGGCGTTTGATTTTTTGCGCAAAGGAATTTTTAAATTCGTCCGAATGCAAAATTGCGCTCATGACGGAGCGAATGTTCCCTTTGCTTTGCAAAAAGGTTTGCGTCGCGCGCTCGACCAATGCCGCCGGCGGCTCATCCGCGACAAACCGGCGCACGAGTTTCGCCGCGACATAGCGCGCGGTGTTCGGATGATTCGCAAGCGTTTCAATGAGGCGCAGTGCTTCGTTGATGCCGCCGCCTTTCGGCAAATCCACACCGAGAATTTTTTTTGGATCGGTGTCGTGCTGGCGCGCCTCAAACAAAAAGACGATCGGCTGGCTATAATCGATCGCACCCTGCCGCGAACGGGGCGGCATTTTGACCGTCCAGCCGGTAAACGCGCGCGCAAGTTCTTGCACGTCTTTTTGCGTATACCCGCCGTCCACGCCGAGCGTATGCAGTTCCATAATTTCGCGCGCGTAATTTTCGTTCGGCTTGCCCTTGACGTTGACGCGGTTGTCGAGATAGTCGAGCATCGCCGGGCTTTGCGCGCTCGCCAAGAGCATCTCGCTGAAATTGCCGAGCGCGTGCTTGCGTACCACCTCGCGGTCGTCGGCGGTTTTCAAATAGCGCACCTCGCCGTCGCCGATAAAAATGCTGAAATGATTCGACCAAAAATCCGCCATCACTTGTGACAACTGGCGTTTGCTGTAGAGCGCGCGCGTGATCGTCGCCTCTTGCAATTCGTTGATAACATCTTGCGGACCGCGCGGGCGCTCGACTTTGATGCCGAGCTCGCCCAAGCGTTGCAATGTCAACGGCATGCGGCGTTGTTGCGCCTGCGACGCTTGCGGATAATCGCGGTACAATTCGTTACTGGATTTTGAAATGCTGGGATATTTGTCGGCGAGCCGCTGTTCGAGCGCGCCATCCTCAATCGCTTCGGGGCGCAATTGTTCGTCAATGTAATTGTCAATGCCGATTTGCTTGACGCGTTCGTAATCGCCGGGACGCGCGCCGAACGCGATGCGATTAAGAACCGTAACGTACGGGTTCGGCTCACCCAGCGCGGTTGAAGGCGTCCACGGCCAGGGATAATTGTTCGAGGAAAGCGCCATCATGCTCATCGGGGGCGCTTCATCAAGCTCGGTTGCCCAACTCGGCAAGCCGACGAGCGCGGAAATAAATGCGAGGTCTTCTAGAAATTGACGGCGAGTGATTTGCATCGGTGCCTCCCTTGAAACGACTCCATTGTCTTGCGCGCGGGTTAGCCATGAATTAGCGCGGTGTAAATTGTGTGTAAACGAAACTAGGGCGCACGCGCGTACTTCTCTGCGATCATTCTTTGAGCTTCCGCGCTCTGCGCGAAATCCAGAAATTCGTTCACGATCAATTCCGATTCGAGCGGCGCGACGAGAATGAACGGACGTGTGAACGGGTACTGCTGACTCTCGACATTCTCGCGCAAAATCGGCACGTCGTCAATAGCCAATGCATTTACTTTCGCAGTGAGCGCGGCGGCGGAAACGTAACCGATCGCGGGCGGATGCGCGGCGACATAATCTACCATCGCTTTGTCCGATGACAACACGACCGCCGCGCGCGTGACGCGTTTGCCATTCATCGCGAGCGATTCGAACGCGGCGCGCGTGCCCGAGCCGTCTTCGCGGCTCAAGACAATTAGTGACTTGCCGGCTATCGGTCCCGTGGGCCACGCGGTTACTTCGCCGGCAAAAACTTGCGCGACCTGCGCGCGCTGAATCGCATTAATCGGATTGCTCGCATGCACGATGACGGCAATGCCGTCGCGCGCGAGCGTAACCGCGCGGAATTGGCTCGCTTCATTCGGCTTGAGCGCGCGCGACACCATTCCAATCACGCGCGGCGATTCGCGCGGCGCGCGCAAGCCAATTTCCGAATTTGCCGGCTGAATCGTGATCGCCACATCCGGTCGCTGTTTCATAAACGCCGGCGCGAGAATTCGCGCCACCGGTTGCATCGCGTCCGCGCCGATCAGCGTGAGCGTAATCGTCGCGCGCGGCACCGGCGTCGGCGCGCAGGCAAATAAAAAAAATAAAAGCGCGCTCACCATCAACGCGCAGGGGCGCGCTCGCGTGTCATTTCGAGCGGAGCGAGAAATCTCGTTGCCCCAATGCATAACGAGATTTCTCGTCGCTAACACCGCTCCTCGAAATGACATGCGGCTATCCCCGCCCCAACGCGACGACGATCAACACCATCGCCAACACCCAACGATAGTAGACGAATAGATTCGTCGAATTATTTTGCAGATAGCGCAAAAGAAACTTGATGCAGAGATAACCGCTGATTGCCGCCGCGGTGAATCCAACTGGGAACAAAATCAATTCGGACGCGCCGATGGCGCCCGCGCGCAGTTGCATCACAACATTGAATAAACTTTTTCCGCCCGCGCCAATGACCAGCGGCGTGGAAAGCAAAAATGAAAAACGCGCGGCGGCTTCGCGCGTGAGTCCGAGCGCGAGCCCAGCGGTCATCGTGCTGCCGGAACGCGACACGCCCGGAAACAGCGCCGCCGCTTGCGCGAGCCCGATCAGAATGACATCGCGGAGCGTAACTTGATTCAACGCGCGCTGATGCCGCGCGAAACGATCCGCCAGCCACAGAATCAGCCCCAACGCGGCGAGCGCAATTGCAATCGCGATAATCGCGGTCGCGCTCGGCGGATGAAAAAGTTTTTCGATTTGGCTTTCGAAGAGCAGACCCGCGATCCCGCCCGGTATCGAGCCGATTGCCAAGAACCACGCCATCCGCCGATCCGGGTCGCCCCCGATTTTTCTTTCAATGACGCTCGCAATGCCGGCGCGGATGAGCCGCGCCCAATCGCGCGCAAAAAATACGAGCACCGCGACGAGCGTGCCGAGATGGAGCGCGATGTCGAACGACAAACTATTCAGCGCGGAATCGTTCCATTGAAAAAGCCAGGGAACAAAAATCAAATGCGCGGAGCTTGAAACCGGAATAAATTCGGTCAGCCCTTGAAGGATGCCGAGCAGGATCGCTTGGAGGAGGGTCAATGAAATTTCCTTTAAGAAGTCAGACGCCAGATTACAGACATCAGACAGAAGATTGCCAGTTGTCGTCTGTTATCTGTTATCTGTGCTCTGTTGTCTTTCCTCCAAATATTTTTTCAAAATTTCCAACGCCGCTTGCGCGCTCTGCTCTTTGTTTTGCGCGCGATCGCCCTGCCACAAATATTTTTCCACGATCGCCGCGCGCGCGTCCGCGAGCGCGATGAAAACCAAGCCCACCGGTTTGTCCGGCGTGCCGCCACCGGGTCCCGCGATGCCGGTGACCGCGATGCCAATCGTCGCGGAAAATTTTTCGCGCGCGCCGCGCGCCATCTCTGTGACCGTTTCCGCGCTCACCGCGCCGAATTTATTCAACGTCTCCCACGACACACCGAGCGCGGCGACTTTGGCTTCGTACGCATACGCGGTCACCGACGCGATCAGGTACGCCGAACTGCCGGGGACATTCGTCAAGCGATGGCTAATCAAGCCGCCCGTGCACGATTCCGCCAGCGCGAGCGTTTGCTTTTGCGCGGCCAGCATTTCGCCAAGAATTTCTTCGATAGATTTTGGAAAAGACATCGGCAAGATTATAACCCAAAAGTATTCCGACGCAACGTCGCGCGCGGCGACGTGCGACGCACCTCGCAAGTGCGTCGCAACGTTCGGCGCAACTCATTGACGCTCGGCAGATTTTGGAAAAGACATCGGCAAGATTATAACCCAAAAGTATTCCGACGCAACGTCGCGCGCGGCGACGTGCGACGCACCTCGCAAGTGCGTCGCAACGTTCGGCGCAACTCATTGACGCTCGGCGCGCTTACGCGTATAATTAGGGCTGGGAGAAACCACTATGATGCGATTTGACCGCTTTACCGAACGCGCGCAAGACGCGTTTGCGCGCGCGCACGAAATCATTCAACGCTATCGGCATTCCCAACTCGACGCCGAACATCTCTTGATGGCATTGTTCGAACAAACCGGCGGCGCCGTGCAACAAATTTTGGAACGCACGAACGCCGATCCGGAATTTTTGCGGCAACGCCTCGACGAGATTCTGCAACAAAATCCAAAAATGTATTACCCCTACAGCGGGGGCGGGCAGGCGCAAGTGTACGTGACGCCGCGCGTCAAGCGCATCGTGGACGTTGCGAACGAAGAAGCCAATCGCCTCAAAGACGATTACGTTTCGACCGAACATCTTTTGCTCGCGCTGGCTGGCGACCGCGAAGGGCAAGCGGGCCGCTTGCTGAACGATTTGGGGCTTACGCGCGACCGGATTTTGCAAGTGATTCCAGAAATCCGCGGCGGCGCGCGCGTCACCGATCCGGCATCCGAAGGCAAATACCGGATGCTCGAACGCTTTTCGCGCGATCTGACGCGGCTCGCGCGCGAACGCAAACTCGATCCGGTGATCGGGCGCGATGAAGAAATCCGCCGCGTCATTCAAATCCTTTCGCGGCGCACAAAAAATAATCCGGTGCTGATTGGCGAGCCCGGCGTCGGCAAGACGGCGATTGTTGAAGGGCTGGCGCAAAAAATCGTCGCGGGCGACGTGCCCGAGCCGCTGATGAACAAACGCGTCGTCGCGCTTGATCTCGGCGCGATGGTTGCCGGCTCACGCTTTCGCGGCGAATTTGAAGAGCGGCTCAAAGCCGCGCTTGATGAGATTCAAGCGGCAAAGGGCGAAATCATTTTGTTCATTGACGAATTGCACACCGTCGTCGGCGCGGGCGCGGCGATGGGCGCAATCGACGCGTCGAATATGATGAAGCCCGCGCTCGCGCGCGGCGAACTGCAATGCGTCGGCGCGACCACACTCAACGAGTATCGCAATCATATTGAAAAAGACGCCGCGCTCGAACGCCGCTTTTCGACGATTTTTGTCGAAGAACCGGACATTGAGGCGACGATTGAAATGCTGCGCGGCTTGCGCGACCGCTACGAACAGCATCATCAAGTCAAAATCGCAGACAGCGCCATCGAAGGCGCGGCGAAACTTTCGCAACGCTATGTCACGAATCGCTTTTTGCCGGACAAGGCGATTGATTTGATTGATGAGGCGTCGGCAAAATTGCGCGTCGCGATTTTTTCGATGCCGCCCGAATTGAAAACGATGAAGGCGCGCCTCCGCGAATTGCAAAAAGAAGAAGAGACGGCGTGGAGCGGGCGCAACTATGAGGTCGCCGCGAAAGCGCGCGCGGAACGCCTCGCGCTCGAAACGACGTTCGAGGAAAAACGCGGGACGTGGCAAAAAGAGCAGGGGTTGGACGACATCGTGGACGAGGAAGACATTGCGGAAATTATCGCGAAATGGACGGGCATTCCGGTCAGCCGGATGATGCAAGCCGAAGCAGAAAAATTATTGGAAATGGAAAAGCGTTTGCACGAGCGCATCGTCGGGCAGGACGACGCGATCCGCGCGGTGAGCGATGCGATTCGCCGCGCGCGTTCCGGTTTGGCGGACCCCAAGCGTCCGATCGGCTCGTTCATTTTTCTCGGTCCCACCGGCGTCGGCAAGACCGCGCTCGCGCACGCGCTCGCGGAATTTATGTTTGACGATCCGGACGCGCTCTTTCGCGTGGATATGAGCGAATACCGCGAGCGGCACACCGCCTCGCGCTTGATTGGCGCGCCGCCGGGTTACGTCGGTTATGAAGAGGGCGGGCAATTGACCGAATCAGTGCGACGGCGTCCGTATCAAGTGATTCTGTTCGATGAAATCGAAAAGGCGCATCCGGAAGTTTGGAATACGCTCCTCCAAGTTTTGGAGGACGGCCGCTTGACGGATGGGCAGGGACATGCGGTTGATTTTCGCAACACTGTCATCATTATGACGTCGAATATCGGCACCGAGTTCGCGCAAAAAGGCGGCACACTCGGCTTCACGACGCGCGGCAAAGGCGAAGTGGACAAGAAACTCGAAAAAGGGTACGCGCAAATCGAAGAATCGTTAAAGCGAACCTTCCGCCCGGAATTTTTAAATCGCATTGACGAAGTAATTATTTTCCACGTCCTCAGCCGCGAGCAGATTCAGGAAATCGTGGATTTGCAGATGAAAGAAGTTGCGGACCGATTGAAAGAGCAAGGCGTGCAAGTGGAATTGACGCCCGCCGCGCGCGAGTGGCTCGCCAAAGAAGGATTTGATCCGGAATTCGGCGCGCGCCCCCTGCGCCGGACGCTTCAGCGCAAAGTCGAATCGCCGATGTCGCGCAAATTGCTCGCCGGCGATTTCAAAACGGGCGATGTCGTCATCGTGGATGTTGATGAGAAAGAGGGGCTGGCGTTTCGCAAAAAAGGCGCGGCGGACGCGGAGCAAGGCGCACTGATCGAGACGCCGCAAACGCCAGTGACAAGCGGATAAAAAAGTTTCAAGGTTTCAGAGTTCCTGATCAAGTTTCAGAGTTGAAAAGATTCCAACCGACAACATTGAAACTAGGTAACATCGAAACCTTGAAACAACTCTGTGGCGATCTCCGCCGCGACCGCAACATTATTTTTCAACAGCGCGATGTTCGCGCGCACGCTTGCACCTTGCGTCAGTTCCGCCAGCCGCGCGAGAATGAACGGCGTCACCGCGCCGCCGCTGATTTGCTTTTCCTCTGCTTCGCCTAGAGCGCGCTCGATGAACGGCTCGATCACCTCGCGCGGAATTTCGTCTTCGCGCGGAATCGGCACGCAAACCAGCACCCCGCTTGTATTCCCCAATTCCCAATGCGCGCGAATAATTTGCGCGGCTTCTGCCGCGTCGTTCGCGCAAACCGGCGCGCGCAATCCGCTCGAACGCGAATAGAACGCCGGGAAATCTTGCGTTTGAAATCCAATTACGGGGACGCTGTGCGTTTCGAGGTACTCGAGCGTTGCCGGCAGATCGAGGATGGCTTTCGCGCCGGCGCAGACAACGGCAACCGGAGTGGAGGCGAGTTCGGTCAAATCTGCTGAGACATCAGACGACAGATACCAGACACCAGACTTGGCGCGGCTTTGTCTGTCCTCTGTCGTCTGTGATCTGACATCTGCCCGATGCACTCCCCCAATGCCGCCGGTCGCAAAGACGCGAATGCCGGCGCGACGCGCGAGAAACATCGTCGCGCTCACCGTCGTCGCGCCGTCGCGTTTTTGCGCGATGCACGCGGCAATGTCGCGCCGCGCGAGTTTCATTACGTTCTGCGCCGTTGCAAAGCGTTGCAGTTCCGCATCGCTCAAGCCGATTTTTATTTCGCCGGCGAGAATCGCGATGGTACGCGGCTCAACGCCGCGCGCGCGGGCAACGGCTTCAAGTTCACGCGCAGTGTCGAGATTTTGCGGATACGGCAAGCCATGCGCGATGACAGTGGATTCAAGCGCGAGGGGAAGTAGACCATTACTTTGCTGCATCTATGCCCTTTGCTGGATACTATGACTGCCTATGTTCACTCGCGGGGTGAATCTCCTTCTTGTTTGCCGGGCGGTAGCTTCAACTGTCGCCACACCTCACCATCAGGCGTCTCTTGATCAAGCAGCGGCGGCTGTTCATCAGCGGAACTGATTTCTGCTAACGGTCTGACGCCCTTCGCCGCGCTTCCGCTCGCAAAAATGAGCGGCGGCGGCATCGCTCCTGCACCCAACTCCTGCCCTGTGATCAAACTGGCGGCGGACAAGATGAATGCCTCCGAAAGTCCAGAATACCTTTGAAGCAGATTACTTATGAGGGCACCCTTGGTCTGCGCATCAATGTTCGTCCGGGTGATGTTGATGAGCGATTCGTGAATCTCTCTGGGCAAATAGACTTTGAATGTCACGCCCTCATCGTCATCCAAAAATACTCCATCGCTTGGCAGGGTTTCCCTCAGCCGCTTGGTCAAGGCAAGTTCGAATTGGTTTCGATACACTGGGTCTTTGCCTACCAAAGAGTTGAATTGGAAATTAGTGGCGATCTCCTGAAGAACCTTGTTCAGGTGCGCCTTCAGCAATCTCTGCCATTCTTCAGTAGAATAGTACGCGAACTTTTTCTGCTGCTCGAGGGAAAAGTTGGTCAAGCCGCGTCGGTAGGAGAACACCAATTCTACTGTAACCGGCACAAAATCGCGTAGCCACACATTGTCAAACCGATAGATCTCTCCCATCGCGCGGACGATAATTTCCCCCGCGACGCGTTCCAACTTGGGCGTGACCCAAATCAATCCCGGACCCGCGAGTCGAGCGAATTTGCCGGTCCGTTCGATGACCGCAGATTTACCTTCGCCAACGATTTGAAACGCTGTCCTTAGGAAGCTCAATAAGAGAAAGAGAGCAATTATCCCGATCGAGCATAGACAAACGGTTCTTAATGAGTCCAAAAAAGCATTCATAGAAAGTATCCTACCTTGAGTTTGGGTCAAGATGACGCGTGCTGCGGCAACTGTTGCTTGATGAAAAACGCGAACAAGGGAGAGAACAAGGTGAGACCCGAGCCGCTCCTTTCCGTCAAAACTCCTTTCATTTTCAAGTGGGATACAATGTCATTGTCTGAATCTTGGAGGAGTTCTCCTCTGGCAACACGCGACAAAACCCGCTGTTCGTGAGAGGTGAGACTTCCCCAGATCTTTCTGGATTCATCTCTGATAACCGAATCCTCTGCCATCTCGATGAGCATATCTTTGGACTCGACCAGCGGCCGCTTGCGCAGGTACTCAAAAGCGCCTTTGATCAAGCCGGAATGTCCGCCGGTTGCGAAAACCACATAGCGGATACCCGATTCCTCCAATTTGAACTTCGAGTCCGCCATCAACTCCAATAGAACATGGTGGGCTTGCTCGCGGTTGTACGGGGCCAACGCAAAAGTATTACGAAATATCTCGAAGAAACTTTCTGCTTTTTTCTTTACGTCCTGCCTGATCAATGGAAACAAGTGTCGCGTCAGTGTGACGTAAACGACCTGCGGCCTGTACTCATCTCGCAAACCTCGGAGATTGTTGAGAAATTGCGAGTCAATTTGCCTGAGGACGCCGTCAAACTCGTCGAGAAAGAACACGATCTTGTCGAATTGATTCTTGAGAATAAGCCCCACACTGCGGCTCAAGTGCCTTTGGGCGAGGAAGCGGTCTTGTTTTGCCTCCACTTCGCTATACAGCCCGTTCAGTTGTTGCACCAAGTCTCCCAGCGCAGGATCTTCAATAGAATCAAGAGCGCGTGCGATTTGATTGAGGAAAAACTCAAAAGCGCCCCATTCCGAAACTTCCGCGATGAGGTTGCAATCAACGACGACAAACAAAAATCGGCTGCTGGACTCGCCTAGAAAATGCCCCTTGACTTCGGTTCTACTGACGTGGCGCAACAGCGCCGACTTTCCGATACCGGAGATTCCGACTAGGGAACACGACTCACCAGCCGCGATGCAGTTCATGGCGGCTGACACGATGTCCTCTCTGTACGATAGAGAACGAGAATCAACATTTCCGCGCATCATGCTAACAGTCATTGAAGGTCTCTCCTGAGATTAGACACGCAACCTCAGTCTTTCGCAGAGCAGAGCAGCACTCAGCAACGCATGACGACGATTTACTTTAGGAATATCGGAGAACCGAAGCGTACCGAGGGATGCGAAAAGCAGTCCGATGTAGTATTCAGTCAGATTGTCACTCGGATACACCAAGGAACGCGCGTGTTGGCGAATAGACGTGACAGTGAAGAAAGCCTTTTCGAATTCATCGCTTGGTGGGTCGTACTTAGCTGCCATGAATGTAGAAAAACTGTCAGCCGACAAGAGCACCTCTTCGAAACTCCTACGGTCTAGCAGGCTTCCGTTATCCAGCAAAACAAACTTGACGACCCTCTCAAGCTCAATGCAGTCGCGGAGAATATGTGACTCTCCGGTATGCGCGAAATCTATGAGCCAGGTTCTGTGACTGTTGTCAACCAAGATGTTATTACCGTTGAAATCCCCGTGGGTAGCACAACTATGGGCCGCCGCAGACAGATCTCTACCGCTGATTGCGTGCAATGGGTTTACAAACTCCCTATTTGGAAACTCGGTGAACTGTATGCTGCTTTTTCCAGAATAAGTTGGCAACGTATAACGCAACACGCCTTCGAGTTCATTGGGTGATATTCCATAAGACTTGCCATACTCTTGACTGAGTCGCAGGTATCGGGTCACACTACGGTCAGCGTACCAGTTCCCGCATGTATTCTCGAAGAGATCGTCCAAGACTTTTGCAATTTCCTCAGCCGAATGCCTCCGATAGAACTCGCTGAAGCTTTCGGTCTTTTCGATCTCAGTCCCGATCAGAGAATATGCAATGCCGCCAAGCAGTGGCGTTCTCCGTTCAGAACTGATACTTGTTGACCTGTTCTCGCCAATAAATCCTTCAACGAACTGCTTGTACCTCTCATACTCTGTGTGGATTTTTTCGTACTCGCCATACTTTACGATGACAGAATTGCCGTGCTTATTAGAGTAAAAGGGATGGACTTTGAAGACCTTTGTGCCACTATACCCAGACGATTTTTCTGGGATGCCCTTGATTACTATCTTAACAGCCGAATAGAATAGTTTTTGTAAGAGATCCTCGACTTCTTGCCTGACTCGAGCGAACAAAGCGTGTTCCTTTCCGAGTCGGTCTCCCCGCAACTTCATTCCCAGAACTAGGTCGTCGCGCGAAATCTGATCTTCGAACGCGATATCCAGATCAAAGTTGGTTTGGACCCGTCGCGCAAATATATCTTTGATTGAACCGCTCAATTTCTGGGGATTTATCTCACCCCTCGGGATCACATCAGCGACTTGAGGCTGTGTGAATGCGCGGCGGATTTCTTCTTTTGATAGTTCTGCGCCGATTAGGATTAAAAACACGGAATCGGCAAATTCTTTCGCCACCAATTCCGTTATCAATGGAACGTTTTCCCTGCCCAAGGAATCAAGATCTATGATTGCCAAGTGGTAGAATGATTGTCTTAGATTGGCTGTGGCACTAGCGCTGGACTCGGCAAAAGCAATCTCATACTTGTCTCCAATGACTGCATTGCTCACCATTTCCCGCATGTCTGCATCACCGCTCAAAACGAGTATTCGTCCCCGATTTTCCATTCTCCGCATTCGCCTTTCAAGCAAAAGGAATCAGACGACGTTACCACGCGCAAGATTGCCTACTCCGATCGCTTGAACACGAACTTGAGTCCGCCGCTCACGCCCGCCTCTGCGCCAAACACGGTAAACAAGGCTAACTTGCCGGTAGCAGTCATCCCCGCCGTTATTTCAAACTCGCTGAATCGGAAGGGACCAACCGAAGAGTGCGTATCCTTCAATGCAATCTCGATTTGCACAAGAAGCACGTTGATCTGCCCGGTAAGGTCGCTTGCTTTGACTTGCTTCTCTATGACGCCCCATTGCGTACGAAGTGTCTCATCCTCCATACCGCGTACGGCATCTTGATCGTCTTCTCTGCCTGAACGGACAGTCGGGGCTAGGGTGATGACAGTAATTTCATCGGGGATAGATGTGTTAGCCATTGGAACTCCTTGTTGCTAAAGATTCTGGACTATCAAAATGGGGGAAAGCCAGGTTTCGTTCCATCCATTGTCTGGCGAACCGTAGATATCGCATCGCGTTCGCCAAGTAGCATCTTCCAAAGAGCGAGTCTCAAATAGATGATTGTAGAAAACCTGCGCAAATTCCATTGCTGCTCGATTGCTAACATCCCATCGAAAGCCGAGTGCGGCTGGGACACCGGCAACTATCACAGTGTCTAGCAAGCCCAGGTAGTCATTCTCTTTCAACCTATCGGCATTAGCGACTTGCGCTCCGACACACGAGTTCAGAAACACAAAACACGCTGCCGAATCTCGCAACAGGTGATACAGACGACTGGCAGTGATCTCGTCGCTCATATCCGAGCCAAACTTTAACCCGCTGCGGTCAGGGCGTGCCACATCGAACTGGCTGTGACCAGCGTAATGGATTAGATGGAATGACTTGGTCTCCAGCAGCGCTTCTGCCTGTTGTCGCGAAAGTGCTGTTGGTGGATCGGGTTCTACAATCACTAGGTCGCCCAATTCCTTCTTGAACGCCTGACTGAGTTGCTTAATCTCTGTCAAGGGAGTCCCGTCGTTTGCCGCAAGCAAGAGGACGCGCAATGGCTTAGCTCCAGGACTTGCCAGAAAATCATTCCACGTCTTGGGTTTGGATCGTGCTACTATTCCAGTAATCGTGCGACAGGTCGGGTGCATGATAACCAGTGGCGTGTGCTTGCCATCGTGCAGCAATTCCCAGGGTATCCCCAGATTCGCACGCGGTCCCATGAAGCGGATCAGAAGATGCTCCGAACCAACTTGGTTTCTTGCCAGTTCGAGATGTGTCACCAGTTCGGTGTTGCTGCCAATGAAATCCTTGTAAAGTTCTGAACCCTTCTTCCTTGCCTGTCGCCTCCAGACATCCCGTTTCTCACTGTATTCGTCGCGCTGTTTCGGAGATATGGTTGCAACCGCCAGTTTCTGAAAGGCAGTGATGCGATCACCCATATCGGCAAGTTCCTGATTCAACTCAGCCAAGTCTAATTCGATACGACGGCTGTCTCCCGAATAGGTTAGAGCACCTTCCACGCGGAATGAAAGCGTGTGTTCGCTATCGTAGGTGATTGAGATCTCACACCACTGATCTGCACGATTCCGATTCTGCACAGCATGACGAAGCCGCGCGCGAACCCGAGCGAGCAATTCCGCAAACGAGTATGGTTTGGTCACATAGTCATCCGCTCCCAGACCGAGTCCTTTCACCTTATCAATCTCTTCAACGCGAGCGGTGAGCATCAGGATTGGGATGTTCGCCGTTGCTGGCCGCAATTGCAACATTCGACAGACCTCGAATCCATCCATACCTGGCATCATCAAGTCCAGGACGATGAGGTCGGGTGTCCACTCTTCAGCCCGTCGGATACCATCCACGCCGGTTGAGGCAGCTTCGACTGAGAATCCTTCAGACGTGAACGAACCCTTGAGCAAATCCAGTGTTAGGGCATTGTCATCTATGAGTAGTATCTTGTGACGCTTTGGCATTTCTGACTCTCGCTCTGCCTATGAGGTGTGCTTGGTGGGCAGAATCACAGCGAAGGTGCTTCCTCGCTCAACCTCACTGGAAACAAGTTTCAATTGCCCGCCATGCATCTTGACGTAGGTGTTGGCAATATACAGCCCGAGACCCAAACCTTCAACCGAGCGCGTTAGCGATGGGTCAACTTGGTAGAACCACTCATATATGCGTTCCTGCTTATCCTGCGGAATCCCTCGACCAGTATCTGACACTTGAATCTCAATTTCGCTCTCTCGTGAGATGCATGAAACTGATATTTTGCCCCCGGGCACATTGTACTTGATGGCATTGTCAAGAAGATTGTCCAAGACCTCTTTGATCTTGACCCTGTCCAGGTCAACCATAGGCGGCTCTGTTGGAAGGTCCACCGTTACTTTAATATTTCTGCGCCTGGCACTATGCTCGATACTTCTGACGGAATCCTGAATCAACTCCACCACATTGCATGGCGCAACCTCGGGCTTGATTTTGCCCGGCTCGATACGCGCGACGTTCAACAATCGCTCCACGAGGTCCGCGAGATGGCGTCCGCTATCGAAAGCGATCTTCAACTTGTCCTTGAACGCAGTGTCAGCGATTTCCCCGTATTCACCCACCAAGGCGCGTTCCAAAACATGATTCACATGGGTGAGCGGTTGACGCAATTCGTGTGAGGCAATAGCGAGAAACTCGAATTTCTGACGATCTGCAACTGCCAGCTGCTGATTTGCCTTCTTTACTTTACTCAACTGTTCTGCAAGATCTGCGTTGTACGCTATTCCCTCCAGCAAAGGTGTTCGACAAACATTGGAAATTGTGTATGGAATTGCAGTGGTATTCTCTACAGACGCTGCCTGGGACTGTAGATACTTTTCAATAGTACGGAAACCATTAACCTGAACAAAGAACCTTCCTAGTCCTTGCAGGCTATAAGTGTCTACGGTGAGCGAGAATTGGTCAGCGTACCCGGATGGCGCGGGACGCACGACGACTTTGTCGCTAGTGTTGAAGAGTCTGCACAACAAGTCCATGAACTCGAATTCTATTCGTTCCTGCGAGATTGACAACGTTTGGGGTAGATCCAATTCGAATTCCGCAGCGAGATCGTCAAACCTAAAGTTGGGGTCAAAATCCATGTCAAGGTTAGAATTCGCCTTGATCTGATTCTCAAATACATCATTGACAATTCTCAGGAACTCGGCACTGTCAAACTCGTCCTTCGTTAGAAAATCCCTTACCCTGTGCCGCATGAACGCTTCTCGCATCACAGCGGTGGTTGAGAAGGCAGTAAGCATGATTACTTCTAGTCCGCCCAAGAAGCCGAATTGTTCTAGAGTGTTCAGCAACCCGAGACCTGAGACGTTTGTCGCATCCGAATCAACAAGGCGTAGATCTAGCGTGAGCAGATGGTATAGCGAGGCGGCAAGTTTCTGTTGAGCCTCCTGAACAGTGGATGCAATTTCAACAAAGTATCCTCCTTCTGTCAACGTTCTAGAAAGCACATGTTGCCAATTCTTCTCATCCTCCACGACCAGGATTCTACCCTTAGCCTTGACGCTACCTGTCAGTCTTCCGGCTTGAAGTTGCAAGCCACCGGAGCCTATCATCTCAGGGTGTGAGGGTTCCAGTTTAGATGGCTTCTGTGGTTTGTGTACGAAGTCTCGCTTGAAGTCAGCGCCAACGGCCTCAACGAGCGCTACCCTATCTTTCGCGTGCTCACTGTCAACGTTTGGCATCAATGATTCCCCACGAGACCTTGGTAGTCTTACCTTGAAAGTCGCACCCTGTCCTACATCGCTTTCAACCTCAATCGTTCCCCCATTTGCAAAGATGTTCCGTCTCACACTCCATAGACCAAACCCGATCCCTTCAGGTTTGGTGGAATAGAACAATTCGAAGATGCTCTTCTGATTTGCCCTTGGGATGCCTGGACCATCATCCTTCACCCAGAACTCCACTTCGCCATTTGTCGCCCTCGCGCCCAATTCAATATGCCCACCCTGAAGTTGTAGAGCCTGCACCGCGTTTGTGAACAGGTTGGCAAAAGCATCGTGAATCCGATTGTCCCCCTCGATAGGAGAAATGTCGTCCGAACAGTTGATTTCGACTATCACATTCTCAGGCATCGGATAAGAACGACTTGCTTCGAACAAGATTGTGCGGGCAGGAATGATATGCTCTTCGGTTGATAACTCCATCTCTTTAGCCCGCTCCTCTCTTAACTTCTTCACTAACGTCAGGGCAACGTTTGTATCACGAAGAATTTCCTCCAACCGCTTATTCACTTCCGAGTCCACACTGCCGAGAACTTCGCGAATCTCTTGCACATACGTGCGAATCGGTCCCAGACTATTCCCAATTTTGTGCACAATCTCCATCAACGAAACACTGATCGCCCCCATGTATTCTGCTTCTTGCTTCCGCTGATTGACTCGCTCGATCTCCTCGCGCTGTTGAACTCGCTGGATCGCCCCGGCAACCTGCGCGGCAATCCCTTCCACCAACTTGATTTCTTCCGCATCAAAATCGTTGATCTCTGGATGTCCAAAATCAAGATTGCCAAGATAGGCATCTCCAACCCGCAGTGGCACGATCAATTCTGACTTGGTTGCTGGATGTCCGCGTCGATAAGGAATCCCTTCAGGCAGATGGTCTACATCAGGAATGACAAGAGTCTCGCGACGGAGAGCCACCCATGCATTTGCGGATTCCTCTGAAACCGTGATCGGTTCGCCGGCGCGCTCGTGTTCGTCGCCCAGCCGTCGTCTTGCTTCAAGTTTATTTTTTTGCTCATCCCACCAGCGCGCCGACGCGGTATGCGCGCCGGTTCTTTCCATTCCACTGCTCAAAGCGATGTCCAACAACTGATCGATATCTAATTGCGCATTGATGATCTTTCCGCTCACCTCATAGAGAATTCGAAGTCGTTCCTGATTGCGCGTATTTTGAATCGCAATCGCCGCTTGCCCAGCAAAGACTTTCAGCAATTCCAAATCACTTTCGAAGAAGGCATCCTGCTCGCGACTTTCGAGATTGATCACCCCGACCATAGTTTCCCCAACTATCAGCGGCACCGCAACTTCAGAATGAAACTCCTTCCCGCCGACATAGCGTACATCTTTTTGCACATCGCCATTGGACAAGTAAGCCCGCTTTGTCTGGGCGACATACCCGACAATGCCTGTGGCATCTTGGAGAAGGAATCTCGCCTTCGCCCCATTAGCAAAAGGTAGAGCATTAGGATTCAAGTCAAAGTGTGCGTAAGAAACTAGTTCAGTTGTCCTTTGAGCATAAAGATAAATGTCTCCTCTTTCCGCGTTGATTAATCTCTTGCCATGCTCAAGCAATAGCTTCAAGATCTGATTCAAGTCCCTGTTTTCAATAATGGCTGTGTCTACCTCGTGAAGAGCTTCCAACATCTGTTTGCCTCGCAAAGCAATAATCGCTTGGCCAGCAAATGTTTGAAGCAATCTCTCATCATCCGCGCTGAACGCGCTAACCTCCGGACTCTCAATGTTGATAACCCCAATTAACTCGCTACCTCGCACCATCGGCACTGCAAGTTCAGAATGAACGTTGGGGATGAACTGAAGATAGATTGTGTCCCAGGGAGTCACGGTCACATCCGCGACTCTCTGTGGTCGCTTTTCGTGTGCTGCTTTTCCCACGATGCCGTGCTCAAGCGGTTGGCGACTGCCTTCGTGTTCGGGCAAGGTACCCTTATCCGCCGCCATCCACAAATCGCCTCGCTCACGGTCATACAGCATGATGTTTCCCGTCGGCGCATCCACTAACCCCATCGCTTTCTCAAGAATCAACTGCAAAACATCTTTGAGATTCGAGGTCCTGCTGATGGCTTTGGCGATTTCGGCAAGGGCTTCCAATTCACGGCGGGCGCGTTGCTCGGCTTCAAAACGGCGCGCACCCTGATACGCAATCGCACCTTGCTGCGCCAACGCCAATAACAGGCTCTCATCCTCTTCGCTGAACGCACCGACACGTGAACTCTCCAGATTGATGACACCAACCAACTTGCCGTGATCTTCCACCATCGGCACAGCCAATTCAGACCGCGTGTCAGGATACACCTCGACATACCATTCGGTCCACCAGCCCTTCTCCTTCAAGTCCGTAATCCGCGCCGGCTTTTTTGTCAGTGCGACATTTCCGACGATGCCTCGATCGCCAATCTTGAATTTTCGAAAAGTTCCCTCTAGCCATGCTCCCCCTCGCATTGCAATCGGGGGATCCAGATACTCGCCACTCTCGTCCACCAAGGGAATATTCCCGCGCCCATCCTGATTGCCCGCAATCTCCATCGCCGCATCCAGAATCTTTTCAAACACCACCTTGAGTGGTGCGGTCGTAATCGCCTTGTCTATCTCCGCTAGCGCCTTTAACTGCGCCAATCGCCGATCTGACTCCCGCTGGATCTGATTTACCGACCGCGCCCCCGCCAGCGCCCTCCCCGCATAGTCTGCCAGCAACTCAATCTGTTGCCGTTGCCGGGCATCAAATCGTTGCGCTGTCCGATAGTTGATGAACATCACCCCCACAACCTTGTCCTGCGCCTTCAATACCACCCCTGCCGATGAGCGTATCCTCTCTCGAACTACAAACCGATCCGCTCGCCGCTTCTCCCGCGGCCCTGACACAACCTCATCATTCACAGCATCTGTTGCATAGTACGATTGCCCTCTGCGCACCAGCAAGTTCGCTATGTCATCCTCCCGAATCTGCATATGCGCTGGGAATGTTTTGTCTAGAACCTCCCCCGACTGGAACGGCGGTAACGCAAATGGTTGACCTTTTTCTTCGTCATACGAATACAGGTAAACCAAATCCGCTCCCAGATCGCGGCGCGCCGATTCCAGAATTCTCGTCACCATTTCCTCAGTCTTCAGTTCCAGTGCAAAGTTCTGTCCTACACGTTGCAACTGCTCCAACGTGCGATACAACTCGTGGTTGTCCATCGCCACTGCCACGTGCGCTGCCAGTGTTGAGAGCAACTGCAAGTCTTCCTCATCATACATGCCTGCCTCATAACTCTGAACCGACAACACCCCCAATATCCGCTCCCCCACCATCAACGGCATAAACAAGTGCGAAAGCGGGCTTTCGGGGATCTGCGTCTGAATCTGGCGCGGCGGAACCGGCAGGCTCGCCTCCCGGATGTCAGCGATAAGCAATGGTTTGCGTTCGCGTATCACCCAGCCCGTGAGCCCGTCCAGCGGTTGATTCTCCACCCACTTCCACTGATCTCGATCCATCACCCAGATATCAACGGTCTGTGAAGATTCGTGATACTGCACGACAAGAAAAACTTCTGTATTGAATACGCGACTCACTTCTTGATAGACAACTTGATAGAAATCCCCATCCTGAATGCCGTGATTAAGCCGTTGCCCGATTTCATTGAGGATTGCGAATTGTTCCAGCAGGCCTGCCTTGCGAACAGCAATCGCTGCTTGGTCGGCGAACACTTGAATCACGAAACGCTCGTGCTCTGGAAAAAGGCGCGGCGCACGGAAGTTCACATACAGCACGCCAATAAAGTCACCCCCAGCCTTCAAGGCGACTCCCACAAATGACCGTATCTGCTCAGCCTTTGTAAACGAACTGTGCATCTCAGGGCTGGCGTCAATATCCTCAACGACAACTATTCCTTGATCCTTCACCCGTGCCGCCATACCACCAGACTTGCGAGGTGCCTCCTTCACGTTCACCCGTTCCTGAAGCAATTTACCACTCACCGTTGGGTTGGGCAAAAAGCCGTGCGTGCGAGAATCAAAGCGATAAAGCAAAGAGACATCAGCGCCTAACAGACGGTTGGCACTGTCAACGATTTGCTTCAGGATTTCTTCGGGCTGTGCCGTCACTGCCGCAATCGCTTGCCCTATTGAAACCAAGCTCTTCAATTGCTCGCTCTGCCGGGTCAACTGTAATGTTTCGACGCGTTGATTCTCGACGTACAACGCCAAATATGGTGCAATTGCCCTGAGCAAGTCCTCATCGCCTTTCTGAAAGGCATTGGGCTTGCTACTTTCAAGGTTTACGATGCCGACGGTTTTGTTTTGGAAGAGAAGAGGAGCGGTGAGTTCGGAGCGGACGCCGGGACGGCCGTGGCGGTAACGGTCATCCTTGCGCACATCCGGGATATTCACGATTTCTACGCGGTCAAGTACCCATCCAGTGACTCCTTCGTCGGGCAACCATTTGATTGCCCGCTTGGGAAGTCCGAGATTGAATTGGAGGTCTATCATCCCATCTTTCGCTATCACATCAATTGATGCCTTGGGCGAATCCGTACGCTCCTTAAACAGTCTCAGGATGAAATCGAGCAAGTCGTTTGGATTTTCGGACAACGCCACCAACGCGCTAAACTCATGCAGAGGGTCTTGTCTTTTGGTGCTCATTGTTTTTTGTCCTTGTCCAAGAAACAAAAATCTGCCCTTGGCGCGCCCATTTCACGCGTCATAAAGCAGGTAATCGTATAGGTGTATTCGCATAAACAAGCCACGCTCATCGCAAGCCTTTGAAACTAGAGGGCCGGACGGCCGTTGTTCATCCTTACTTGAAAGTATAGCACGAATCAAACTATTTGCAAGCACATCGTAGGTTTGTTCGGCATGCCTACACCATCCTCTCCCTGATCTTCGCGCTCGCGAAATCCATCACCGTCACGACGACGACGATCATTGCGACGACCGTGCCGGCTTTATGATACTGCAACATCCCAAAAAAATTATTGAGCAACAAGCCAACGCCCCCACCGCCGGCAAAGCCAACGATCGTCGAGATGCGGACGTTGATGTCCCATTGATAGATCAGGTAGGAGACGAATGGCGGAATGATCTGTGGCAGGACGGCATAGACAATTGTCTGCAGACGCGTTCCGCCGGCGGAGGTGATTGCCTCCAGCGGTCCGGCGTCAATGTTTTCAATGGCTTCTGAAAAAAGTTTTCCGATCAGCGCAAACGTTGTGATCGCCAGCGCCAACATTCCGGCAAATGCTCCGATACCGACCCATAGCACAAAAATCGCGACGTACAACAGCGCTTCGATCGAGCGCAAAATATTGAATGCACCGCGCGCGAGATAATAGACAACCAGCGATAAGGGACTGCGTCCCATTAGATTGCGCGCCGCCAGAAAACTAAACGGAATCGCCACAACTCCTCCAAGCGTTGTCGCCATCAATGCCTGGAAAATCGTAACGAGCATTTGTTTGAGAACAAGATCAATCACATTTGGGTTCAGATCAATCGTGATAAAATCGCCGACCAGCCGCAGAAAAGTAGGCGCGGGCTGAAACATTTTACTCGGATTGATCTCGGCAAGTTGCCAGCTCACCGCAATAACCGCGAAACCAAGAACCAAATAAAACAAAGCACGCGCGGATCGGTAAAAAGGCTGAGGGGAACCGGTGGTTACTTTGGTCTCGCCGACCAAGATGCGTTCCCGCCATTTTGCACTCACATAATCTACAGCGATGATCACTACGGCAACTATCCACAATGCCGCCGCGTATTGCTCATATCCGCCTTTGTGAATCGTTTCGACCACAAAGTAACCAATGCCGCCGCCCGCGACCAAACCGACCACCGTCGCGGTGCGCATGTTGATGTCCCAACGCAACAAAGTAAAAGCAAGGAAAGGTGGGATGATCTGTGGGACAACGGCGTAACGGATGATCTGTAGCAAATTTGCGCCGCTTGCGGTCACCGCTTCGATTGGACCGGGATCAATATGTTCGATCTCTTCCGAATACAATTTGCCAAGCGCGGCAATCGAGTGGATGGTTAGCGCGATGACCCCGGCAAACGAACCCAACCCGACCCACACGACCACAATCACCGCCCAAATTAAAGTGTCTACCGAACGAACCACATTCAGGAACGTTCGCACCAAGTAATAGATGATGATGCCGCCCGGAATTCGCGACATGATATTATGCGCGGCAAAGAAACTGAATGGAATGGCGAGGACAATTGAAAACAATGTCGCCATCAGACCGATGGCGATCGTCTCCGCCATTTTGCCAAGAACCGGAGTGGCGACGAGATCCTCTTTTCCAAACAAACCAAGATCAACCAGAAAACTGGGCGCGGGCTTGTTCGCGACCTTGCCGATAATATCCCCGAAATTTTCACTGGGGCGCAGGTTGCCCGCACCATCCAGTTCAAAGAAATCGGGTTTGACGATTGCCTGAAAAACACCTCGCACGTCACTAAAGCGCGTCGCGAGCCGATCAATATTTACGTCGGTAACGTGCCAGCCAATCAAATAGATAATGAGCGCGGGAATCAACAAACCCAGCAGGTTGAAAGACTTTTTGCCTTGCGCCATACGATAGGCGTCGAAAATATTCCACGCCCAAAAAAGCGCAAGACCTACCCAAAGCCAACTGGTCGTCACGTCGCCGATCATCGTCAAGCCGGTTTTGAAATTTGCCAGCGCCCAGTTGATCAAGTATGCGACCGCGAGGCACGCGCCGAAAATACTGAGCGCGCGGCCGCGTCGAGTCAGATAAAATTGTCCGGCGCCGGGAATAAAGAGTGAGAGAATACCCGCGCGCATTGCGTTGGCTGAAAAAGTGGAGGAAATCGCAGTGGAAGGATTCATTGAGGATTCAGATTTGAAATATCAGATTTCAGATTCTAGGTTTCAGATTTCCTATTTACGTCGAAGCAGAGGGTTAGCATAACTCTGAAATCATAGAGCCGCCTTAGCCGCAACCAAAAATCTCACCGCGAAGACGCAAAGGTCGCAAAGTTTTCATAATTTTTTTCCTTCGCGTTCTTTGCGTCTTTGCGGTCAAAAATCCTCGCGGTTGTGATAGTTTTCGCAGAGGAATACTATAAATCCGAAATCCGCAATCATATGATCGTGACGCGTTCCGCTTCCTGCCCATAAATCGCTTTGAATTGCGCATCGTCAATTTGCTTGGGCAGACCCTCAAAGACCAATTGTCCGTCCTTGAGCGCAATCGCGCGCGTGGCGTAACGATGCACGAGATCGAGAAAGTGCAGACTGCATATGACCGTGATTTTGTCTTCCTTGTTCAACAACTCGAGATATTTCAAAATCGAGTGCGACAAAACCGGATCCAGCGAAGCGACCGGCTCATCCGCCAGAATTAATTTCGGTTCTTGCATCAACGCCCGCGCAATGCCGACGCGTTGTTGCTGTCCGCCCGAAAGCGAATCCGCGCGCATATACGCTTTTTCCTGCAAGCCCAAGCGTTCCAGATTTCTCATCGCGAGCTGATGGTCAGCCGGTGAGAAATAGTTGAACAAACTATGAGCTGGATTCACGTAACCGAGGCGGCCGGTGAGAACATTGGTCAGGACCGATGAGCGCTTGACGAGATTGAACGATTGAAACACCATTCCAATTTGGCGGCGAATCTTGCGGATTTCGGAGGCAGGCGCGGCGGTAACATCAATGCCATTCCAGATGATCTTGCCAGAGGTGGGCTCAATGAGGCGATTGATGCAACGGAGGAGAGTTGATTTCCCAGAGCCGCTCAAGCCAATCACCGCGAGGAATTCTCCATCGTTGACTTGAAAGCTCACGTCTTTGAGTGCGACGGTGCCATTGGGATAAACTTTGGTGAGATGTTCGACTTTGAGCATACAGTCTCCACGAACTCTTAGTTTTGCGTCTTTATCAAGTTGCGAGACAAGAAATGAAAAGGTTGATTGAGTGAAATGATTGCAGAAAAATCAAATATTTTCTGGACGCGGATTCGCACAGAAAGAACGGATTGCATAATTCCTTGACCTGAATTTTCCGCGTGTCTCCGCGTCCTAATTGAGTTCCGGTTTCTTCGATAGAGGCAGAGGAAGTGCGATTTCACTCCCTCTGCCCAAATTCAATCGAAGAACGACAAACTTAGCGGACGAGAGTAGCGGCGTCAACGCCCGCTTTTTTCAGCAAGTCTCTGAACTCGTCGTAGAAAGTGACGGGCACTTCCTTCAGCGCATCGTACGCGTACGCGCGGCGCACGACCGCTCTTCCGCCCGGATCAGCCATCATAGAGAGCAAGCCGTCTGTAGTTGCTTTTTTGAGAACCGGGTCGAAACCCTTGATGAACTGCAAGCCGTCGTTCGGAATGCGAATGCTGACAAAGAACGGCTCGACCACACTTAGCGCGTCAGCAAAAGTCCGTTGAACAGTCGCATCGGTGCGAGCATCAACAAAAGTTGCGCCGGCATCGCAATCGCCTCTGTAAACGGCGATCACAACAGCGGGATGCCCGCTCACGTGCGTGACTGCTTTCAAATCTTTATCCGGATCAATCCCGCTCGCTTTGAGATTGATGCTGGGGATTATCCAACCGGAGGTCGAGGTCGCGCCGGCACTGCAAAATGTTTTTCCGCGCAGGTCTGCAATCGTCTTGATGTTTGAACCCTTCTTGGTAATGAACTGACCTTTGTAAAAGTCAGTCTGTTGACCCACCAATGCTTTATCCGGATCGAGGTCGTTCGTCGCGTACGCGCGCGTCGCGCCTAACGCCGGCTCGATACCGTATTTTTCGCGCGCAAGGATCGCGGCAAATGTCGCCAAAAAGCCGGCTTGCGCTTGACCCGCGCCCATCGCCTCAATTGAAACGGCGTACGAAGTTCCGACATTGATCGTGTACGAAAGACCGGTGATCTTCGCCAAACATTCGGCGGTTTCTGTTCCCGCGCGCGTGATCGTTGGAACATCGCCCGAAGGAACGAATGTAATCACGATCGGTCTGGTGCTAGAACCCAATGCGCCCGCGGCGACGGTGGGCATATTCGCCAATTTCACACAAGCGGCTGGCGGCGGAGTATTGGTTGGTCCAGCCACGACCGGCGCGGCGGTGTTCGTCGCCGCCGGTGCGGCGGTGGGCGGCACTGCTGTCGGCGCGGTGGTTGGCGGAACCGCTGTCGCTTTTGGCGCGGCGGTCGGTGGAACGGGGGTCGGCGTTGGCGCGGGCGCGCACGCGACAATAAGCATCGCGAGAATCAACGCCGCGAAAATCAGAATTTTTTTCATTTCTTCTCCTCCTAGAGAATTCAATCGGATGTTTCGGCAAGAAATTTTTTCTGGGGAATTTGAGTTCTTGAGATACGCATCGCGCCGCGCGGAAAGCGACAATGCGCGCACACCACCTCCTTCATTGATTGCGTCATTCGCGCCCTTGCATTGGAGTCGAATAAATCATACATCAATTTCAAGTGAATGGCAAATGTCAAACGATTTTGGATTGCGGATTGCGGATTTCGGAATGCGGATTGCAGATGGCGGATGGCAATTACCACTTACCAATTACCGCTTACCGGCAACTCGCAACACCAATGCCGTCGCCACCAACAGCGCGAACATTCCGAGCAGGCGCAACAGCGACGCACTGCCGTTGATGAACGCGAGCGCGTTCACAGGCACAAACATCAGCGCGATAATGCTGGCGGCGCGATTCACGCGCGACGCGTCCCACAAACTCACGCCGAACAAAAAGACGGCAATGCCGGCAAAAAGATATTTCATCTGCGCGATAATATTCAGCGCGAACAATTGCGCGGCATCTATCGCGCCCGCTGCTTGCACGAGCATCGTCAGCGATAGCACGATAGAATTCTCAAACCAATCTGCCGTCGCCGTGAGCAAACCGAAGACGAGCGCAATGCGCGCGAACGCCGGCGCGCGCTCGCGCAAATATTCCGCCAAGCCGATGAACGCGGTTGCATACAGCAACGGAAAAATATCATCGAACATATAGAGCCACTTGATACTTTCGCCGTGCGTGGCAAGCAGTGCCGTAACTTTTCCCGGCGCAAGCGAATTCAAATCGGCGAGCGCCGCGCCGATGCTCGCGCCAATAGCAAATTGAATCGCCAGGCATAACGCGGCGAGCGCGGCACTCCACGCGCCAACGCGAAGGATGAGTTGATTCATTGAAAATCTCCTATATATGACGCGGATTAACGCGGACGAACACAGATAATTACAACCTCATTTTAGCATAATTTAGAAATTTTGAATTACGAATTTGCAAAACCCTTTGCCCGATTCCGCAAAAAGTGCTACAATCCGCGTCCGAACATATCCAACTTTCAAATCCCAATTACAAATTACCATTTACCATTTACTACTTACCAACTTCTCTTTGACCAATCATGTCCCAAGATAAAATAATAATCCGCGGCGCGCGCGAACACAATCTCAAAAATATCAGTCTCGAAATTCCGCGTGATCAGTTCGTCGTCATCACCGGCTTGTCCGGCTCCGGCAAATCGTCGCTCGCGTTCGATACGATTTACGCGGAAGGCCAGCGGCGTTACGTCGAATCGCTGAGTGCGTACGCGCGGCAATTCCTTGGGCAGATGGAAAAGCCGGACGTCGAGCAAATCGAAGGGCTGTCGCCGGCAATTTCGATTGACCAAAAAGGCGTCAGCCACAACCCGCGCTCGACCGTCGGCACGGTGACGGAAATTTACGATTATCTGCGTTTGCTTTTTGCGCGCGCCGGCGTGCCGCATTGCCCCAAATGCGGACGCGTGATCGAATCGCAAACCGTCGAGCAGATGGTGGACGCGATTCAAAAGTTGCCGGCGAATACGCGCATCTTGATTCTCGCGCCGCTCATCAAAGAGCGCAAAGGCGAGCACAAAAAAGTTTTCGATGATGTGCGCAAAGCCGGCTTTGTGCGCGTCCGCGTGAATGGCGAAGTGCTTGACGTGAACGAGGACGTGAAACTCGGGCGCTACGAACAGCACACGATAGAAGCCGTCGTGGATCGCCTCGTCATCAAGCCGGAGAACGAACAAGACCACGCGCGCCTCGCGGATTCGGTTGAGACCGCGTTGAAGCTAGGGAGCGGCGTTGTTATCATCGCGGCGCAAAAAGAGGGGCAAAAGAATTTCGAGGATCAATTATTTTCCGAGCATTTTTCTTGTCCCGTTGATAATATTTCCATTGGCGAAATCGAGCCGCGCACGTTTTCGTTCAATACACCGCACGGCGCGTGTCCCACTTGCACCGGCTTGGGAACGCAAATGGAACTCGACCCCGATCTCATTATGCCGAATAAGGATCTCTCGCTCGCCGAGGGCGCACTACGCACGAACGGCATTGACTCGAGCGGCGACGGCTATTACGCGCAGATGCTCGCCGCGCTCGCGCGCAAAGCCGGCTTTTCGGTGGACAAGCCGGTCAATGAATTGACACGTAAAAATATGGACGCGATTTTCAACGGGCTCAATGGCGAAACGATTCGCGTGAAATATCAAAATCAATTCGGTCAATGGCGCGAGTACGAAACCGCGTACGAAGGCGTCATCCCGAATCTCATGCGCCGCTACAAAGAAACGGACTCCGATTACATTCGGCAAGGCATCGAGCAATATATGACCTCGCGCCCGTGCCCCGTGTGCAAGGGACGGCGGCTCAAACCCGAAGCGCTCGCAGTAACCGTCGCGGAAAAAAATATAGTGCAAGTGACCGGCATGTCCGTCACGCAAGCCCACGAATTTTTCGGCGCATTGCCCGATCAACTGACCGCGAAACAGAAAACCATCGCGACCCAAATCTTGAAAGAGTTGCGCGCGCGGCTCGGATTTTTGGTGAACGTCGGCTTGGATTATCTCACACTCGATCGAAGCGCCGCGACGCTCAGCGGCGGCGAAGCGCAACGCATTCGCCTCGCCACGCAAATCGGTTCGCAATTGATGGGCGTGTTGTACATTCTTGACGAGCCGTCCATCGGTTTGCATCCGCGCGATAACAAACGGCTGATCGAAACGCTCTTGCGTCTGCGCGATTTGGGCAACACGGTGCTCGTCGTCGAACACGATGAAGAGACGATGCGCACCGCGGATTACATCGTGGATTTAGGTCCGGGCGCGGGCGAGCACGGCGGACAAGTTATTTTCGCCGGCACGTTCAAAGAATTACTCAAAGACAAAAAATCGATCACCGCCGCGTATCTCACCGGCGCGCGCGAAATTCCGATTCCGGCACAACGCCGCGCCGGCAACGGAAAAAATCTGACAGTGAAAGGCGCGGCGGAAAATAATTTAAAGAATGTGGATGTAAAAATTCCACTCGGCAAATTTGTCTGCATCACCGGCGTCAGCGGGTCGGGCAAATCGTCGCTCGTCGTGGACATTTTGTACAATCGCCTCGCGCAAATGCTGTACGGCTCGAAGGAAAAACCGGGCAAGCACGCCGCGATTCTCGGCGCGGAAAATCTCGACAAGGTCATCAACATTGACCAATCGCCCATCGGTCGCACGCCGCGCTCGAACCCCGCGACGTACACGAACCTGTTCACCGACGTGCGCGATTTGTTCGCGACGACGAACGAAGCAAAAACGCGCGGCTACAAGCCCGGGCGATTTTCGTTCAACGTCAAGGGTGGACGTTGCGAGGCGTGTCAGGGCGATGGCATCATTCGAATCGAAATGCAATTCTTGCCGGATGTGTACGTGCCGTGCGAAGTGTGTCACGGCAAACGTTACAATCGCGAGGCGCTCGAGATTCACTACAAAGGTAAAACGATCGCGGACGTTTTGGATATGACAGTCGCAGAAGGCGTAGATTTTTTCGAAAATATTCCGGCGATTCGCAAAAAATTAGAAACACTGCGCGATGTGGGACTCGGCTATGTTCATCTCGGACAGCCGG